>Ga0209009_1000330_pt1 | contig 18228 bp, 19 predicted proteins | sample BlaSpr_A8_OM3_M2_FD_187979 | JGI IMG/M metagenome (GOLD analysis project Ga0209009, IMG submission 187979) | Forest soil microbial communities from Thunder Bay, Ontario, Canada - Black Spruce, Ontario site 2_A8_OM3_M2 (SPAdes) (version 2) | ecosystem: Environmental > Terrestrial > Soil > Boreal... | reverse complement strand
CAATGGATCCGCCATAACCATCCCGGCCTGCCGGTGATCGTGCTCTCGGCGGCCCAGGTCAACTCCGCGGCCATCCGCAAGGCGTACGAGCTGGGCGCGAGCTCGTACTTCGTCAAGGGCAACGTGCCTATGGCGCACATCTACTCCGACCTCGCCGCCCGGCTGGTCGAGCGCGGAACCGGGCGTCCGGGTAGCTATCGATTCGGCCGGCTCGAATTCGACCCGACGCGCCGGACCGTCAAATTCGGCCGTGGCGAGATCCAGCTCACCCAGCAACAGACCGCGCTCGTGCTGTTCCTCGCACAGGGCTCCAAATCCGCCACCGCGCGCGATCTGATCGAAGCCGGGCTCTTTCGCACCAACGCGGCACACTCCACAGTCCACTCGGCGCTGCTGACCTTGAGGCGGCGGCTCGATGAGCTCGAGCCCGGCCTGGGCCAAAAATTCGTGCGGGCCACGGCGCGTGGCTATCACCTCGTGACGATCCATGACTGAGGAACACGCAACGACGCCGCTCCCGAGCCGGTCGGTCATCGACGAGGTGATCGAGCTGAGGCGTCATTTCCACCGCCACCCGGAGGTGAGCTTCAGCGAGCACGAGACGAGCCGGCAGCTCGGCGAACGGCTGCGCCAGCTGGGGCTCGAGCTCAAGCCCTGTCCCACCGACACGGGAGTCGTCGCCGTGCTCGACACCGGCAAGCCGGGAAAGACCGTGATGCTGCGCGCGGACATCGATGGGCTGCCGATCCACGAGGAATCAGGCGTCGAGTTCTCGTCGCGGACCGATGGGCGGATGCACGCGTGCGGACACGACGCGCACATGGCGATCATGGTCGGCGTAGCGCGCACGCTCGTCGACCGCATCTGGGACATCGGCGGCCGCTACCTCTTCGTCTTTCAACCTGCCGAGGAGATCGTCGAAGGCGCGAAGGCCATGATCGCGAAAGGCCTGCTCGACGACAACCATCCCGACTCCGTGATCGGACTCCACGTCGCGAGCTTCCTCGAGTCGGGAACCGTCGTCTCGAGGCCCGGCCTGATGTGGGCCGGATCCGACGCCTTCGAGATCGGCTTCGCGGGACCTGGTGGACACGGAGGGATGATGGGCCGTCGCGGAAACGTGCTCGCGGCGCAGGCGTTTTTCATCGAACGTCTCCACACCATCGTCGAGGGGCTCGAGGAGGACGGCGTCCAGTGCCACACCACCGTCGGCGACATCAAGAGCGACGGGGCCTGGAACATCGTGCCACGGGGCGTGCTCGTGAAGGGCAGCCTGCGGACATTCAATGCGCCCCTTCGTGAAGAAGCGCTCGGCCGCCTGCGCGACCTGCTTCGCGAGACGGACGGCGAGTTCGATGTGCGCTCCAGCCTCGACCTGGTCCATGGAACGGTGCCGCTGATGAACGCGCCGAACGTGACGAAAACGGTGCTCGACGTCGGGCGGTCGCTCATCGGTGACCAGGCGAGCATCCTTGGTCGACCGCTGACGGTTAGCGATGATTTCGCGGAGTTCCTGACGCGCATCCCCGGCTGCTACTTCATGCTCGGGGCGATGCCGGCAGGCGAGCCTCCGACCGCGCACCATTCGCCCGGGTTCCGGATCGACGAGGACGCGCTGCAGATCGGAGTCAAGGTCCTGGCGGGAGCAGCTTCTCGACTCGCAGCCGACTAGCCGGCGTGCTCTGGATCGCCGCGCTGGGCATAGGAATCGCCGCGGGTTATGTCATCGGCGGACGCATTGACAACCTCTCGCGCCTTCGATTCAGGTGGCCGTGGCTCGTGGTGGCGGCCCTGGTCGTGCGTGCCGCGATCCTGGTCACGCCGCTCCGCCACTTCGACGGCGTTCAGTACGTTTACCTGGCTGCCCTGACGGCGCTTGTTGCGTGGACCCTCTGGCAGATCGAGCTGGTCCGGGGCATCTGGCTCATCGCAATTGGCAGCGCGCTCAACCTCGTCGTGATCGCCACCAACGGCGCGCGCATGCCAGTGGCGCCCGCGCTGGCAGGCAGTCTCGTCCACAGCGGACAGGTAGGCCAGTACACGTTGATGACCGCGGACACGAACCTCAACTGGCTGGCGGACTGGATCGCGGTGCCCGGCCCAATCGGGCGGTGGCTGCCCGAGGCTTACAGCCCCGGCGATGTGGTCATCGCCGCGGGAATCGGAGTCGTGATCGCGCTGGCCATGCGATCGCAAACCGGGTCCCTTGAAACCCGCCCACGTATAGTGAGTGACCCGCCGTGATCATCTTTTGGATCTTCACGCTCTTCGTAGGAAGCACAGCCTTCGCGTTCGCCCTCATCTGGCTGCAGCTCGGAATTGGCTGGTCCCTCATCTACGCGCTGTTCGCCATGATCGTCACCCGCGGGCTGCTGAGCATCGTCCGGAGATGGCTGATCCTGCGCGAACGCGTTACGCCGGAAACGGACGTCCTGCAGCGAACCGTCGAAACAAACCGAGCGATCTTCTGGAAGCGGGCGCTCTGGATCGCGCTCGTTCCCGCTCTCTACTTCGGGGCCATGGACCTCGTCTTCGGGCTGGCGCCGTTCGACGCGCTCGCCATCCTTCCCCAGCTAGCGCAGTCGTTCTTCACCAACCTGCTCTACGTCCTGTTCCTGATCCTGGCCCAGTTCTCGATCTTCTTCCTTCCCTTCTACATCTACACGCGCATCGGCAAGACCATGATCAACCCCGACGACGCCAACTTCGGCGTGAACATGGCGGACGTGCGCGGGCAGAAGGCGGCCGTTAAAGAGATGGGTCGCATCCTGAGGCTGATCGAGTCCGGCAGGTTGTATGTGAAGGCCGGTGGCAAGCGCGAGCGCGGCGTGCTGATGGTCGGACCTCCCGGCACCGGCAAGACGATGCTCGCGAAGGCGATCGCCTCATCGCTGCACGTGCCGATCTACATCGCCGCCGGCGGTTCGTTTGCGGGCATGTTCCTCGGCATCGATGCGCTAAGCGTCTACCTGATGGTCCGCGCCGCGCGCAAGCGGGCGAAGATCTGGGGCGGCTGCATCGTCTTCATCGACGAGATCGACGCTCTCGGCCAGGCGCGGTCAGGCACCGGCGGTGGCAGCGCGATGGGCGGGATGATGGGCGGGATGATGGGCGGCGGTCAGCTGGGCCTGAACATGCTGCTAGTCCTGATGGACGGCATCGACAACCCGGGAATGATCGTCCGGCAGGCTCGCGCGCTGGTGAACCTCACGCTCGACGGGCTGTTCCTGCCCCGCGTGATCGCGTTCAACGGCACCCGCGTTCCGCTGCGTATCAAGGCGCTCAAGGCGCCGAACTACAACATCCTGTTCATCGGCGCGACCAACCGGCCGTCGGTGCTCGACGAGGCCTTGACCCGGCCGGGTCGATTCGGACGCCAGATCATCTTCCGCCTCCCCAACCGCGAGGACCGCAAGGACATCGCCGGCCTTTATTTCGACAAGAAGCAGCATGACCCAGTCCTTGACACGCCGAGCCGGCGCGAAGAGTTCGCGCGCATCACCGAGGGCTACTCGCCCGCCGACCTCGAACAGGTGCTCTCACTCTCTCTGTTGTACGCGTTTGAAGACGGACGTGATGCGTTCAACTGGAAGGACATCCGCGAGGCGATGGGCAACGTCGAAGCCGGCCTCGCCATCCCGGTCGAGTACACCGAGCGCGACAGGATCGCGGTTGCGCGACATGAGCTCGGGCATGCAGTCGCATCCCACTTTTTTAAGACGGACCACGCACACGTGCGCCTCTCGATCAGGCGCCGAGCCACCACGCACGGCGAGATCGGCGGCTACCACAAGTCTCTGCCGACGGAAGAGGAGTGGCTCGAGTTCCGTTCTCAGCTCGCCGCCGACCTCCGCCACTTCCTCGGCTCGATCGCGTGCGAGCACGTGTTCTACGGCGAGAACACGAGCGGGGTCTTCGGCGACCTGCGGAGCGCAACCGCGATCGCGTGCCGGATGGTCGGCACCATCGGCATGGGCCCCGACAAGCTTTCGTCCGAGCAGTCGGCGCAGGCCGTCAACATCGGCGAGCAACTGATCTCCGTCGCCGAGATCCCGGCGGGCTTGCATGTGCAGGGTACGTGGCCGGGCGCGGTGCTCAGCAACCCGCGCGGACGGCGCGTCGTCGCGCAGCTGCTCGGCGCCGCCTACATCGACGACTGGCGCTTGATGAACGTGAACAAAGAGGCCATCGACCTCGCCGCCGAGGCGCTGATCGCGCAGGGTGAGCTGGTCGGTGACGAGATCAGCGGGCTGCTCGACTCCGTGGGGCTGCGCGAGCCGACCGCGGCGGATCCCTATCCGCCCGAGCTGCCGATGGTCCCGGACATGCGAGCGCCGATCGCCGTTTCGGAGCCGGCCTGATCAAAGAGGGGCCCCCGCGAAGCCACGGCGTAGCCTCGGGCTTCGTGGGGATCCGATTCGGGGCGGCGGCCTTTGCCGCGCTGCTGCTCGCGCTTCCCCCGAATGCGGTCCACGCACAGGACCCCAACCTCGGCCCGAATCCCCACCACGAAGCGGCTCACATCATCGCTGCGGAGCTTGCGATGAACCAGGCCACAGCCGACCTTGCCGCGCTCGCCGCGCAGCAGCCGTCCGGCCTGGCGGAAACGCTGCGCAAGGAGCTCGCCATCGATCGGGCGAACTATGCGTTTCGGGTGGCGGCCCGCCAGGAGGAGCTGCGGGTCTATGAGCTCGCGGGTTACGCCAGCGTGGAGAGCGCGGTCGTGGCGCTGCTGCCGGCGGCGGACCAGGGCCCGATCGAGAACACCATTGCAGGACTGCACTCGCTCTACATCCTGGGCGGAATCGACCAGTACTACCTGGTCAACGTCCATTTCACGCATCCGTACGCCGACGCCCGGCCCGTGGCCCAGCTGCGCTCTTACTACGCAGAGGCCGAGAGCCGTTACGGCGTCGGCGCCAGCTACCTCGCGTCAATCAACTTCATCGAGAGCAACTTCGGCCGGATCAACGGACCGTCATCGGCCGGCGCGCAGGGCCCCATGCAGTTCCTGCCCAGCACCTGGACCGAATACGGTCAGGGCGGCAACATCAACGACCCGCACGATTCCATACTCGCCGCGGCTCGCTACCTCGCACACAACGGCGCGCCGTACAACATGCGCAACGCGATCTGGCACTACAACCTCGACTACGACTACGTCGATGCGGTGGAGTCATTCGCGCGGGCGTATCGCACCGATCCCGGATGGCTGGACCGCATGTACTACTGGAACACGTACGGGTAACGCCAGACCATTAGAGTAAGTACTCATGGAGTACCGGATCGAACAGTTGGCCCGCTCGGCGGGGGTGGCCGTGGACACGATCCGGTTCTATCAGGGAAAGGGCCTGCTCGAAGCTCCGCGCCGGGAAGGCCGCGTCACCTGGTACGCGGAGAGCCATCTCGACCGGCTGCGACGGATCAAGGAGCTGCAGCAGCAGGGATTCACCCTGACCGTGATCCAGCGCTTTCTGTCGGGTGAGCTCGAGCCGTCGGACGAAGCCCTGGTCGCGGCGATCACCCGCCCGCGAACAGCGCCTCAAACCCTTACGCTCGCCGAGCTCGCGGAGCGCAGCGGCGTGGCCGAGCCGCTGCTCAGGAGCCTGCAGCAGGCTGGACTGCTCGTACCAGTCGAAGGCGGCGACGAGCCGCTCTTTCCCGCCGACGACCTGGACGCGATCGCCGCCGGCATGAAGCTGATCGCCGCGGGCGTGCCGCTCGGCGCGCTGCTCGAGCTCGGCAAGGAGCACGCCGCGGCGGTCGACCGCACCGCGCGCCAGGCAGTCGATCTTTTCGATCGCCACGTACGAGAACGCATCCAGTCGGAAGGTGGCGCGACCGAAGCCGCCGAGCGCCGGTTGCTCGAGATGTTCAACGAGCTGCTGGAAGCGAGCGGCACGCTGGTCAGGCATCATTTCGAGCGCACGGTGCTCCGCGCGGCGCGGGAACACATCGAGAAGAGATGATCACGGCGACGTCGGTCCGCGCGTGGGAGCTCGATCGTACGCCGGACCTGATCGACCTCGTCAGCGCCGCCCGAGACAACGGGCACGAGGTGTTGCTGATCGAGCGCCCGATGCCGGACGCAGTTAGCGTCGCGGCGCTGGGCAAGGCGTTCGACCTCGTGGCCGCCAAAGGCGGCGTCGCGCTGGAAGACGCAGATGGCAAGACCGTGGACTTCGAGGCCGGCGCAGACAGGCTCACGGCCGCTTCGCGGCTGTGGCGGAGAGTATGCGAATCTCTCGGCGGGCCCGTCGCCGTGGGCGGCTTCGCCTACCGGCCGGATCGGGAGCCCGGCGGGGCCTGGTCGGGTTTTCCGGCCCTCCTGCTCCGCGTCCCGGCGCTGGCGGTGATGCGAGTGCGCGGCCGCACCTACGCCACCGCAGTGTCACCGGACGCGGAGGCTCTGCTGGAGCTGAACGTGACTGGCCTCCGCGGACCGGCCGCCCGGAAGCTCGAGGTGACGGCCGTGCGAAACCCGTTGGCGTGGACGGCGGCCGTGGAAACCGCGGCGGCCCGCCTCCGCGGAGGCGATGCGGCGAAAGTGGTGCTCGCCCGCGAGGTGCTGGCGCGCGGCGACGGAGTGGTTTCGGCCGCCATGGTGGCCCGGTCGCTGCGAGCCGCATACCCATCTTGTTTCACGTACCTCATCACCGGCGCGGATGGAACCGCGTTCGCGGGAGCCTCCCCTGAGCTGCTGGTCCGCCGGTCGGGTGGTCGCGCCTTTTCCCAACCGATGGCCGGATCGGTCGCGCGCGGCGCGACCGACGCGGAGGACGAACGGCTCGCGCGCCAGCTCGAGGACAGCGCGAAGGACGCGGTCGAGCATCGCGTCGTGTCGGAGTTCGTCGTCAACGCGCTGCGCCCATTTGCGCGGTCGGTCGCGGCGCGGCCGCCCGAGGTGGTTCGCTTCACGAACATCCAGCACCTGGCCACCTCGGTCACCGCAGAGCTGCTCGATCCGCCGGCGGATGCGCTGCAGCTCGCCGCCGCCCTACACCCCACTCCCGCCGTCGGCGGGTGGCCGCGAGCCGCTGCCGATGTTCTTATCGACGAGCTGGAAGGAATGGAGCGTGGCTGGTATGCAGGCGCCGTCGGATGGATTGATGGGCGGGGTGACGGCGAGTTCGCGGTGGCGCTGCGCTGCGGGCTACTGTGGGAGGATGGCGCGCGGCTGTATGCCGGAGTCGGAGTCATGCCGGACTCTGATCCCGCTCGTGAGCTGGAGGAAACCGAGCTGAAGTTCAAAGCTTTGCTTACGGCCCTCATCTGATGGAAGTGAACCTCAACGGGACGCGCATCCATTACGAGCGATCGGGCAAGGGCTTCCCTGTGGTGTTCATCCACGCTGGAATCGCCGATTCACGAATGTGGGAACCGCAAGCAACCGCATTCGCCGACCAATTCGACATGATCCGCCCGGACCTTCGGGGCTTCGGAGACACAGAGCTGCCGCCGGCACCCTATTCGTCGGTTGCCGACCTCGTCGCTCTGCTCGATCATCTGCAGATCGACCGCGCGCATGTCGTCGGCTGTTCGATGGGCGGCACGCTCGCAGTCGACCTTGCCCTCGAACATCCTCAGCGCGTTGAACGGCTGGTGCTCGTTGCCGCCGGCGTGAGCGGCTCAGACCTCGGCGCCGCTGACGCCGCTCTGTTTACCGAAGTCGAGGAGGCCGACAAAGCTGGCGACATGGACGGAGTCAATCGCGCCGAGGTGCGGCTGTGGGTGGACGGACCCGGACGCCGCGAAGGCAGCGCGCCGGCCACAGTCCGAGCCCTCGTTCTCGACATGAACGGGCGCTCGCTGCACACCGACTGGGCCTCAGCCAAGAATCTGCCGATCGAGCGACCGGCGATCACACGATTGAGCGACATCGCGGCGCCAACCCTTGCCATCGTCGGCGACCAGGACCTCCCCCACTGTCTGGCGAACGCAGACCTCATCACGTCGAAGGTGCGGGGCTCGCGCAAGGTGATCATCAAAGATGCGGCGCACCTACCAAGCCTCGAGCGACCAGAGGAGTTCAACCGCGTGCTGATTGATTTCTTGGCCGGCTAGGTGGACACGACAGTCAACGGCGTGCGGATCCACTACGAGCGTTCCGGTGCGGGCTTTCCAGTGATCTTTCTTCACGCCGGAATCGCGGATTCGCGGATGTGGGAGCCACAGGTCGGCGCTTTCGAAAAGGAATTCGACGTCATCCGACCGGACCAACGCGGTTTCGGAAAGTCGGAGCTGCCGCCCACTCCATGGTCGCCGGTGGAGGACCTGCTCGCGCTCATCGACGAGCTTGGGTTGAAGCCCGCGCACCTGGTGGGCTGCTCGATGGGTGGCTCATTCGCCATCGACTTCGCCCTCGACCACCCGGACAGGATTTCAAAGCTGGTCCTGGTCGGCTCGTCAGTCGGCGGGTTCGCGCTTCGACCGGAACACGCCCACGTGTTCGCCGAGGTGGCGGCAGCGAGGAAGGCCGGCGATCTCGATGCCCTCAATGAAGCCATGCTGTATCTCTTCCTCGACGGCCCGGAAAGGCCGCGAGGGTACGTGGCGGAACCGCTGCGGGCGCTGTTCCTCGACATGAACGCCATCGCGGTGCGCGCCGACTTCGAGAAAGCCCCGCCGGCTCAGAACGTGCTGGCGATCCGGCGCCTGCACGAAATCACAGCGCCCGCGCTGGTGGTCGTCGGCGACAAAGACGTACCGCCTGTGCTGGAGGCGGCGGACCTGCTGGCGGAATCGATTCCCAACGCGCGCAAAGCCGTCATCAAAGACGCAGCGCATCTGCCGAATCTGGAGCACCCCGAAGAGTTCGACCGGTTGGTGCTGGACTTTTTACAGGCGGACTAAGCCGGGGAGGATCTGCAAACCCGCAGGAGCCGGCACTCGCGCCCTTCTCTGCCAGACCAAACCCGCGGGAGCCGGCACTCGCGTCTCCCTATGACCGCAGCGCCCCAGCCGCCGCCTCCCAGCACAACCGATGCCCGTTCACGCTGTCCTCGCGCTTGAAGCGCACCACGACCATCGTCGGCGTCGGCGCGACGATCGCGTCCGCGATCGCCGGTTCGAGACCCGAGCGATCGGTCACCGGGCTGTACACGAGACCGTAGAGCCGCGCCACCTGCGAAAGATCAAGGCTCAGCGGGGTCACGAACAGCTCCTCGAAAACGTCCTGGTGCTCGGCCTGTGGCAGGAAGTTGAAAACTCCGCCCCCATCGTTGTCACAAACCACGAGCGTCGCCCGAATCCCGTGCCGCCTCAGCGCCCACAGCCCGTTCATGTCGTGATAGAGCGATAGGTCTCCGAGCAGAAGCACCGTCGGAACGTTGCGCCCGGCCGCCAAACCCAGGCCCGTCGAAACGAGGCCGTCGATCCCGCTCGCCCCCCGATTGCCGTAGAAGCGCTGCTGAGGACGCGCCTGCGGCCAGAAGGCCTCCGCGGCGCGGATCGGCAAGCTAGAACCGATGAAAACCTGTCCCGGGTCGGGCAGCCGCGAGCTCAATGCGCGCACCACGTGTCCCTCGTGCAGCGGCGTCGAGACCAGGGTCGCGGCGATCGCTGCGGTGGCGCGCTTGCCGGCCGCGACCCACTGGTCACGCCATCCAACTCGCTCCAGCGGCGGCACGGCCTCGAGCAGCGGCTGCGGGTCGCAGTCGACTATGTTCGTCGCCACGTGGTCCTGGTCTCGCCACGCGTGGTCCGGGTCGATGAGGAACGTCGGCGCCGACGCGGCGGCCAGCCACTTGTTCAAGGCCCCCGAGGTCGGCATGCCTCCCAACCTGATCACGAGGTCCGGGCCGTGCTGCAGCGACCAGCCCGCTCGAAGCAGCGCCTCGTACGACTCGATCGACGCGCCGGTCTCGGGGCGCCGGAGCTGCGAGGTCGGCTCGGCCAGCACGGGTACACCCAGCCGGTGGAGCGCGGGAGAGAGCCGCTCGCCGTCACGCATCTCTCCCGCGATCACCAGCGGCCGCTGGGCGCGCTGGAGCGCCGAGGCAAGCGCAGTGACCTGGCTGGGCGTTGGCAGGGTGCGGCCCCGGCTCACGGACTGGCCCGCCGCACCGACCGGAACCGGCACCTGGCCCGGCTGCGAGACCAGTGGTTCGCGAAACGGAAGGTTCACGTGAACCGGACCACCACCGGTGATCGCCTCCGCCACCGCCCGGGCAGCCAGGCGCCGCCACATGCGAGCCGCGTTGGGCAGCTCTACCGGCGCGCCCGGATCGAAGAACCACCTGACCGCGGTGCCGTACAGCCGCTGCTGGTCGATCGATTGGTTGGCGCCCGCGCCCTGCAGCTCAGGCGGGCGGTCGGCGGTCAGGACGATCAGCGGAGTGCGCGAGTACGACGCCTCGACCACCGCCGCATGAAACTCGGCCGCGGCCGTACCCGACGTGCACAGAAGCACCACCGGCTTGCCCGTCGACTTCGCCAGGCCGACGCCGAAGAAAGAGCCGGAGCGCTCGTCGATGTGCATGAGCACCCGGATCTTCGGATGCCTCTGGAGCGCCATGGCGATGGGGGCCGACCGCGAGCCGGGCGAGACGCACGCGTACTCGACTCCTTGAGCGGCGAGCTCGTCCACGAAGGTTGCGGCAAAGGATTGCGTTACATCCATACGATCAGCTTGTGATTCTCGACGGTCCCGACGTCCGATTGAGCTATTTCGTGAGCGGCGCCGGAACGCCGGTCACGCTGCTGCACGGGTTCACGCAAAACGGCCGCAGCTGGCTCGAGGTCATTTCCAGGATGCCAGAGGGATGGATGTGGATCGTCCCCGACCTTCGCGGACATGGGGAGACGCGCACCCGGCCGGGGGCGCCTTGCAGCATGGACGCGTGCACCCGCGACCTGGAGATGCTGTGGGACCACCTCGCGGTCCCGCGCACGCACCTTGCCGGCTACTCGATGGGCGGCCGGCTGGCGGTCCACGTGGCCGCGCGCCGGCCCCAGCGCGTGCTCTCGCTGCTCACGATCGGCGCCCACGCGGGCCTGGAGGAAGAGGCCCGCGAGGGACGGCGGCGCGGGGATGAAGCCCTTGCCCAGCGCATCGAGAAGGATGGCCTGGAGTCGTTCGTCAACCACTGGAGCGCCCTGCCCCTGTTCGCCGGCCTCGAGCGCCGCGGTCCAGCGTTCGTGGCTCAAGTCCGCGCCGAAAGGCTGACCAATCACGTCGCGGGCCTGGCCTGTTCGCTGCGCGGAATGGGCGCGGGAGCGATGGATCCCTTGTGGGACGACCTCGTGCGCGTCCCGTTTCCGTGCACCTTTGTGGCGGGACAGCTCGATCACGGGTACGTCAGCTCGGCCCGCCGGCTCGCCGCCACCGTTCCGCACGGACGCGTCGAGGTCGTGCCCCGGGCCGGCCACACGGTCCACCAGGAAAGGCCGGACGCCTTTGCGCGCGTGCTCGCGGATCACCTGGTTCCGGCGGCTGCGGAGGTCCCGACGGACATGCCCGCCGGCGACGACTGGCCCTCCAGCCCGACCTCAGCCTGAAGGCCGGCGGCGTAGCGAGCTGCACCGAGCCGCTCGAGGTCGATCATTCCTCCGCCGTCGAGCTCTTGCAGGACGAACCTGCGGCAGCCGGCCTCGAGCTGGGCCTCGACCTCCCGCGCGACCTCGACCGGCGTGCGAGCCGTGATGTACGCGGTGATCACAGCAGCAACCCGAACGAAAACAGGAGCGCGTACGCGAGCTCGGCTAGCGCCATTCTCTTCAGGGCGCTCACCAACACGAGTGCTGCCGTCGTGCTGAACGCCATGCGCACCGGCGCCACGGCGATCGGGATTGCGAGGAGGACCAGCACGACCGTCACCGCAGCGAGCTTGAGGACGGCGATCGCGACCGGTATGGCGAAGGCCAGACAGACCAACCCGAGGAGCAGGATGACCGTCGGCCGGCGGCCGATTCGCGTGGCCAGCGTCAGCTTGCCCGCGGCAAGGTCGGTGTCCAGGTCGCGGAGGTTGTTGAGGACCAGGATGGCGGTGGCGAGGCATCCCAGCGCACAGCCCACCAGGATGGAAATCGGCGCCACCCGCAGCGTCTCGACGTAAACCGTGCCGACCGTCGCCACCAGGCCGAAGAAGAGAAAGACGAAAACCTCGCCGAGTCCCAGGTAGCCATACGGTCGCGGGCCCCCGGTGTAGAGCCACCCGGCGAGCAGGCACGCCACCCCGACGAGCACCAGCCTCCAGTCGGTGATGGCGCTGAGGACGAGCCCAGCCGTCGCCGCCACACCGAAAGCCGCGACAGCGGCCCGCCTGACAGCTTCAGGTCGCACGATGCCGGACGACGCAGCCCGCGCCGGGCCCACCCTGCGCGGGCTGTCGGCCCCGCGGACGTGGTCTGAGTAGTCGTTGGCGAAATTCACGCCGAGCTGCATCGCGATCCCGACCAGCAAGGCCAGCAGACCGGCGCCCAGGCGCGGTCCGCCCGCGTCAACGGCAATCGCGGTGCCGGCGAGCACCGGCGCGACCGAGGCCGCGAGTGTGGCGGGTCGCACCGCCGACCACCACACGCGCGTGGGTGTCAGCACGGGCGCGGCGGCTATCACGGCCGCTTCGGAAACTTGGAAAAGTCGGGCTTTCGCTTTTGCACGTATGCGTCCCGACCCTCCTGCGCCTCTTCGCTCATGTAATAGAGCAGCGTCGCGTCACCGGCCAGCTGCTGGATTCCGGCCAGCCCGTCGTCGGCCGCATTGAGTCCGGCCTTGAGCATGCGGAGCGCCAGCGGGCTCAGCTCGAGCATGCGCCGGCACCAAGCGATCGTCTCCTTCTCGAGGTCGGCCAGGGGCACGACCTTGTTTACGAGGCCCATGTCGAGCGCCTGCTGGGCGTCGTACTGCTCGCAGAGAAACCAGATCTCGCGCGCCTTCTTCTGACCCACTATGCGAGCGAGGAAGCCCGCGCCGTATCCGCCGTCGAAGCTGCCCACGCGCGGGCCGGTCTGGCCGAACCGCGCGTTGTCGGCCGCGACGGTCAGGTCGCAGACGACGTGCAGGACATGCCCGCCGCCAATCGCGTAGCCCGCGACCATCGCAACCACCGGCTTGGGCAGCCGCCGGATCTGGATCTGCAGGTCGAGCACGTTGAGACGCCCTGTTCCCTTGGGGTCGATGTATCCGTCGTCACCGCGAATGCGCTGGTCGCCGCCGGAGCAAAACGCCTCGGTCCCGGCGCCGGTGAGGATGACCACCCCGACCATGGGGTCGTCGCGCGCGACCTCGAAGGCTTTCGACATCTCGGAAACCGTGGTGGGGCGGAAGGCGTTGCGGACTTCGGGCCGGTTGATCGTGATCTTCGCGATCCCGTCCCACGTCTCATAGATGATGTCTTCGTAGTCGCCGGCTCGTTGCCAGCCTCGATCTTTCAAGCTTTCACTCCTAGAGCGATCACTAGCACATTCGAAATCGTACGCCGTTCAGAGCCAGCGGCGCTCGAGCGCAAGGCGCGCGCCGAGTCCGATCAAGATCGCTCCGGAAAGGCGGGTCATCGCGCGCCGCACGCGGAGCCCGGGCCCGGTCCGCCCCAGGCGGCTGACGGCGTGGCCGTAGGCGATGAGCCACACCAGCAGGATCGACTCGAAGGCGCCCACCATGATCGCGAGGCGAAGCGCCGAGTCACCCGGCATCAGGAACTGGGGCATCACCGTGACGAAAAAAGCGCCGGTCTTCGGGTTGAGCACGTTGCTCAGCAAGCCTTGCCGGAAGGCGTTTCGATCCGACGGCGATGCGGCGCGGACGGACTGCTGAGCAGCGGTCGGAGGTTCGTGCGCTCCACCCATCACGCTTCGTGCGCCCAGGTAGCACAGGTAGACGGCGCCGGCGAGCTTCAGGACCGTGAACGCCACCGACGATCGCTCGAGGAGGACTCCAACGCCCAGGGTCGCGGCGAGCACCCAGACCAGGGTCCCGACGGACACGCCGACGGCCGAGAGGGTCGCGACGCGCGGGCCGGCGGCAAGGGCGTTGCGGATGATCAGAGCAGTGTCGGGTCCCGGCGTGATGATCAGCAGGGCGGACAGAAGAACGAAAGCCGCGAGCCGTCCGTCGAGCTCCACGAACAGCTAGGCGCGCTGGCGTGGCTTGCGGCGTGGGAACAGTTTCACGATCTTGGCGTAGTCCTCGGGCGTGTCAATGTCGTCCGGACGTCCGGGCGCCGGAACCATGTCGAGCAGCTCCGGGTGTCCCTGCAGGATCTGGCGCGCGCCGGCGTCGCCTTTGAGCGCCATCAGCTCCTCCCACAGCTCACGCGCCAGTACCACTGGCGGCGTCCACTCGCCGTGCGACTTGGCCACTGCCACGGCCGGCCGCGAGCCCTCGCGCCGCCACGCCCGCATGAGCGCCGCGATCGTGCGGGAACCGACGAGGGGCTGGTCACCCAGCACGATGACCGCTGCCTCGATCTCGTCACGCATCGCTCGCAATCCCGCCTGCAGCGACGAAGCCATGCCGGTCCTCGCCTTCGTGTTGTGAACCAGCTCTGCGCCCCCGTCGACCGCATCGCGGACGTCGTCGGACGAGTAGACCACGACGACCTGGTGGCATCCGCCTTCAGACGCCGACTCGGTGGCGTGGCGAACCATCGGCTTGCCGTCGACTTCGAGCAGCAATTTCTCTGACCCTGGCATTCGCGAGCCGGCGCCGGCCGCCAGCACGATCGCGCCCACTGGCAGCAGGGCCGAGGCAAGTCTCTCGAACGGCGGTCGCGCGGAGCGGATCCACTCGACCTCGATGCCGGCGCGGATTGCAATCTCCGCGTATTCGCGCAGGCGCTCGCTGTCGCCGTCGACGAGCATCAGGCGGCGGCGGGCCAGCGCGGCCATGTCGGGAACCTTCTCGGGCAGGCCGACCACCGCGAGGGCTCGGCAATCTGGACGCGAGGCCAGGTGCTGAAGCGCGAGGTCGAGGTCGCGGCCGCGGACGACGAGGCTGTGAGGGCCTTCCGGCTCGCGGTAGGTGCGTCCCCTGACGGCAAGGTCGAGGTCGCCCATCACGAAGATCGCCATGTGCATCCCAGCATGCCAGAAGGGACCGGCCTTACTCTCTGTTGAATGCCACTGCTTGGAGCCCACGTCGACTCGTCCGGGGGCCTGCACCTCGCCTTCGAACGTGCGAAGGCCATGGGCGCCGATGCGATCCAGGTCCACCCCACGCCCCCTGGCTTCTGGGGATCGCCGAAGCTGGACGAGGCGCGGATCGCGACTTTCAAAGAGGCGGCCGCGAAGCACGGCCATCCGCCTTTCTACTTTCACGCCGTCTACCTCATCAACCTCGCGGGCGACGACCCGACGCTGCGCCAGCGCTCAGAGAGCACCCTCGCCGGCTACCTGAAGGCCGCCGACGACCTGGGCGTCAGCGGCGTCATCTTTCATACGGGTTCCCACAAAGGAGCCGGCTTCGAGGCGAGGCTTCCTTCCATCGTCGAGCACCTGAGGCACGTGCTCGAGCGCGCGAATCCCAGCACCGCCCGCCTGCTGATCGAGAACAATGCCGGTCTCGGCGGATGCGTGGGCGCAAAGTTCGAGGAGATCGCGCAGATGCTCGCCGCGATCGACGACCCGCGTGTGACGGTCTGCTTCGACACGTGCCACGCCTTCGCCTCCGGCTACGACGAACGGACTCCCGCTGACGTGTCAAAGACGCTCGACGAGCTCGAGCGGGTAGTCGGGCTTTCGCACGTCGAGGTCATCCACTGCAACGACTCTGTCACCGGCCTGGGGTCCAATCGCGACCGCCACGCCAACATCGGAGACGGGCAGATCGGGGAGGCCGGATTTCGTGCCCTGCTGCACGAACCGCGCCTCGCGCGTCTGCCCTTCATCCTCGAGGTGCCCGGCGCGGGGGACGGCCCCGACGCCGAGCAGGTCGCAGTGCTGAAGCGCCTGGCAGCCTAGGCGGCATCCGAGGCGGCATCCCCGTCGTACGCGGTCTCGGCCCGCGGCATCGGTCGCCGGCGCGGCGGCCGCCGCAGCGCAAGCCCGGCGAGATGCCAGGCCCGAGCCGACAGGTTGCGGACCACGGTCCCGAACCCGGACAGGGTGTGCGCCGTCAGGTAGCTGTTCTCCATCTCCCGCTGGAGGTCTTTCAACCGCTCGAACGCGACGTCCTCGTTCATGTAGGGGTACACGGGTTTCCTCCTCGTAACTGGCTGGCTGACTACACTGGTTATTATAACCGTTGTTATGGTTTAATGGGTTATGGATATACTGCTGACATGGCAGACCGTCAAACCGCCACCGGCGACATCGGCCTCGTTCAGGCCTTTGTCAACACCGTCGATCTGCAGGACGGTCCGGAGGAGCTCGAAGACCCAAACACCCTCAAGGCGTGGTTGGTTGCAAAGGGCCTGCTCGACGGCTCCCAGAGCGTCGATGCCTCCGACCTGAAGCACGCGATCGCCCTGCGCGAAGCGATCCGGGCGGTGATCGGCGCGAACTCCGGATCCAGGGTCTACCCGGTCGACATTGCCACCCTGAACGAGGCGGCCGCCGCCAGCGGGCTGCGAATGCGCTTCGGCGCCGATGGAAAACCGCGCCTGGAACCTGAGGCGACCGGAGCCGTCGCCGCCATGGGACGCATCGTCGCCACGATGTACGCGGGGATGGAGGACGAGAACTGGAACCGGCTCAAGCTGTGCAGCTCTCAGTCCTGTCGATGGGCGTTCTATGACCGCTCGAAGAATCAATCGAGCCGCTGGTGCACGATGGCTTCCTGTGGCAACCGCGAGAAAGCACGGCGTTTCAGGAGTCACAACCGAATTCACTCCTGAGTAGGGTTTGTCGGCGTGAGCAAAACGCGGACCGAAGCTTTTAGCGATGGCGTGTTCGCGGTCGCCGCCACGCTGCTGGTCTTCTCACTTGCGACGCCAATCGTCAGCTCAGGCTTGAGCCAGGCCCTGTTGGATGAGTGGCCGTCTTATGCGGCTTATGCGATCAGCTTCATGACCATCGTGGTGATCTGGGTCAATCATCACGTCGTGGTCGACGCGATGGACCGCATCGATCGGCCGTTTCTGTTCCTGAACGCGCTTCTGCTGCTGACCGTGGCGGTCATTCCATTTCCGACCGGAGTGCTAGCTCATTACCTTCAGGCAGGTCACGACCAGCAAATCGCCGCGTTCGCGTATGGCCTGACCATGTCGGCGATGGCCTTAGCTTTCAGCTTCTTCAGCCTCTACGCCCGCCGTTTCCTTCGAACGCACCTCCCGTTCGATTGGCTCGGCTTCTCCACCGGACTCGCGCTCTTTCCTCTGGCGACGCTGCTGGCGCTCGTCAGCTTCAAATTGAGCCTTGCGATCTATGCCTGCGTAACGGTGTTCTACCTGGCGCTGCCGATCGTCCGGGAGCGCGTGATGCGCTCAGGCAATTGAAGATTTCCTCGTCTCGCGCATAGAGCTCCCGGTTCCGCCGAATCGCACGGCGGTGATCTCGGCAAGGATCCCCAGGGCCGTTTCTTCCGCCCCTCGCGCGCCGAGGTCGAGGCCGATTGGACCGTGCACGCGCGAGAGCTGCTCCTCGGTGAAGCCTTCGGCGCGAAGCGCGTCGAAGCGGTTCTGGTTGGTCTTGCGGCTGCCGATCGCACCGATGTAACCGGGGTCCTTGGTCAGCACCGAGCGCAGCGCGGGCAGGTCGAACTTCGGATCGTGGGTCAGGATGACGATGTAGGTCGAGTTGTCGATCGCGATCTTCGCCATCGCCTCGTCGGGCCACGCGACGATGAGCTCGTCGGCCTCGGGGAATCGCTCTTTTGTGGCGAACTTCGCGCGTGCGTCGATCACGGTGACCCGGTAGCCCATCAGCTTCGCAAGGAGGTGAAGCGGGATCGCGATGTGGATCGCGCCGATGATGACCAGGTGGGCCGGGCGGCGGAACGGCTCCACCAGCAGGTCGCCCTCTCGGTGCGCCAGCTCGGATCCCGAGGGCGTCCATCCTTCGACCAGGTCCGCTTCGCCGGTGACGAGGTTCGTGCGCAAGGTCGCCGGCTCGTTCCTCTGAAGCATCGCGACCAGCTGCTCGTGCACGGGTCCCAGAGGTTCGACGAACACCTCGATGTGTCCGCCACACGCCAGCCCGACCTCGAACGCGACGTCGTCCGCCACTCCAAACGCGGCCACCTTCGGTTGGCGACTCTTCAGCACCTTCTGCGCCTCCTCGAACACCGCGCCTTCGATGCAGCCGTTTGAAACCGAGCCCGCCATCTTGCCCGAGCGCGTGACCACCATCTTC
>Ga0209009_1000329_pt1 | contig 18290 bp, 19 predicted proteins | sample BlaSpr_A8_OM3_M2_FD_187979 | JGI IMG/M metagenome (GOLD analysis project Ga0209009, IMG submission 187979) | Forest soil microbial communities from Thunder Bay, Ontario, Canada - Black Spruce, Ontario site 2_A8_OM3_M2 (SPAdes) (version 2) | ecosystem: Environmental > Terrestrial > Soil > Boreal... | reverse complement strand
CCCGGCTCGATCAGGCGCTGTCGTACCTCGCAGGGCTGCAGGTCGCAAGCGGGGCTGATGCAGGCGCCATCTCCAGCCCGTATAGCAAGCTGTTTGCTACTTCCGACGCGCCCGCGGCGTTTCTCCAGCGACCACTAGCGGCGAGAGGCGTTTCCGAAAGCGCGGTTCCACTCCTCGCCTGCCCGGCTGCGGCCACCGCGACCGCAACGCCACACCCGACCGCCACCACGGCGCCCATCCTCGCACAGACCGGCCGTCCGTTTGACGGACGACCGCTGCTCGCGGGGCTTGCACTCGTCGCCCTCGCCCTGAGTCTCATCTGGAGACCACGGAGGCGCGCACGCGCTTCGTAATTCGCTCGCTGTTCGGACTGGGGCTGGCCCTTGCCGCCGCACTGACGTGGCAAGGGTTGGCGCACGCGCAGACGCATCGGGCCGCGCTGCTGGTTCAGCACAGCTCGTCCTGGCCGGGACCGCGCGTGCTCTGGAAGTGCGTCGAGTTCGCGCAGGAGGCGATTGGCGGACTCGCCCTGTTGCAGCTGGCCGGCGTCAACTCCGGCCAGCCTCCTCAGATCTACGACTGGGGCGGTGGCGCGTACACCGTCTGCCAGCTCGACGGTCAACCGCAGCCCGTCCCGGATCGGTGCTTTGGCCCAATGTCCGGGCCCAACTGGTCGGACTGGAGACAAACCGCAAACGGTTGGGTCGCTCGATCGACCGGCGTCGCCGGCTACACGATCAAGGATGGCGACGTGGAGGGTTGGGCCGATTCCACTGGCCGAGGGACGCCGCCACCAAGCGTTTCGTTCAGCCAGGTGTGCCCCCCGCCGCGAGCGCCGACCGCCCCTCCACCATCGCATAGCGCGACAGCTCCAGCAGGTCAGGTTGCAACAGTGCCGCCATCGATCTCGGCCACGGCGACAGCTGAAACGTCTCCCGCGATGCAAGCGCTGGCCCCGTCAGCCTCGCCCTCGGCTACGACGGCGCTCGCCTCGACCGGCCCCGTCAGACCCCCACCGCCCGGCAGCCCGGCACCGTGGTTGGTTCTTGGCGGCGCGGTGATCGTCCTATCGGGATTAGGCGCGTTCAATCTGCGAAGGCGCGGGCCGTGATCCGCCATCCCCTCGCATGGGGCGCCTGGGCGACGGCCGCGCTGGCCGCCGCCTTCATCGACCGCAACCCCTTTCTCCAAGCGCTGCTGCTGCTGATCGTCATCAACGTCTTCATCCCCTATCGGAGAGAAGGCCGGTTTCGTGCCTGGAAAATCGGCCTGGCGCTCGCGGTGGTCCCCGTGGTCTTCAGCGTCGCCCTCAGCCGGTTCGGTACCCACGTGCTGTTCACGCTGCCGGGGATCCCGATCATCGGCGGACCGTGGACGCTGGACGCCGCGGTGTTCGGCGCGTCAACCGGCGCGGCGCTGCTGCTGACGGTGGGGGTCTTTGGCGTGGTTCAGACGGCTCTACGAAGCGCCGACCTGGTCGCCATCTTGCCGCGGCCCTTCTACCGCGCCGGCACCACGGTTGCCCTCGCGGTCGCCTTTGCCCCAAAGACTGTGGCGTCACTCCAGTCGATCCGTGAAGCCCGCCAGCTGCGCAGGCAGCGTGCAGGTTGGCGCTCTGCACCGCAACTGCTGCTCCCACTTCTGCTCACGAGCCTCGAGCGCGCGCTGCAATATGGCGAGTCATTGGACGCACGGGGCTTCGGCAGCCGCCGCCGATCCCGGTACCGTCCGCTGGTCTGGGCCATTCCCGACGTCGTCGTTGTCATCGGCTCCCTGGCCGCGCTCACCGTCATCGTGTTGATGCCCGCGCAACCGTACAACCCGTATGTCAACCTGCTGCCAAGCGCGCCGGCCGTGGACAGCGTGCTTGCCACCCTGCTGCTTGCGATTCCCGCCATCACCGCCAGCCTTTCTGGGATGGGCCATGCCACTCATCACGCTTGAGGCCGTCAGCTACTGTTACCCGGAGGCCGAACGGCCGGCGCTGCTCGACGTGTCGGCCGCCGTCGAACCCGGCCAGGTCATCCTGCTGAGGGGCCCGTCCGGCAGCGGCAAGTCGACGCTGCTGCGATGCCTCAATGGGCTGGTGCCGCACAGCACCGGCGGCCAGTTTAGTGGCCGTGTGGTTGTCTGCAACCTCGACACGCGGACCCATGCGCCCCGCGAGCTCGGGGCCTACATCGGTTTCGTCTTCCAGCACCCCGATGGCCAGTTTGTTCTCGAGGATGTCGAGGCGGAGCTCGCGTTCGGGATGGAGAACCTCGGCCTGCCGCGCGCACTGATGCGAAAGCGCGTCGAGGAAGTGATCGACCAGGTGGGCATCAACCACTTGCGCCGGCGACGCATCGACACCCTCTCCGGTGGTGAACGGCAGCGCGTCGCGATCGCCGCCGCGCTGGCGGTGCATCCACAGGCGCTGGTGCTCGACGAGCCCACCTCGCAGCTCGACCCACAAGCCGCCGAAGACGTGCTGCAGGTGGTGATGCGACTCGTCGCCGAGCTGGGCATGACCACCGTGATCGCCGAGCACCGAGTCGAGCGCATCGCGCCCTTCGTCGATCGGATCTGGACGCTCGACGCTGGGGTGCTGAAGGATCAACTCCCGAGAACCGCGCTCGCTGAAGGCGGCGCGCGACCGCCGGTCGTTGACCTGGCACTGCGTGCTGGCTGGACCCCCATCCCGCTCGGCTTGCGGGATGCGCGTATTCATGCGCAGCGGTTGCCAAAGCCCCCACCCTACCCTCCCCCGCAAGCGGGGGAGGGAGATTTCCGCCGGGAGGGAGAGTTGCGTGAGGCGGCGTCAGGGCCGGTCATCTGTCGCATCGAGAAGCTCGAGCATCGCTACGGCGCCGTGCCAGCGATACGAGGTTTGACCGTCAGCCTGCGCCGCGGCCAGATCACGGCGTTGATGGGGCGCAATGGGTCCGGAAAGACCACGCTCCTCAAGCTGATCGCCGGGTTGCTTCGCCCGCAGCGCGGTACCGTCCACGCCGAGGCCCGCGCCGCCTATGTGCCGCAGGACGCCGACGCCCTGCTGTTCGCCCCCTCCGTTGACGATGAATTGCGCGGTCAGCCGCCCGAGGTGGCGGCTCCTTTTCATGCGTGGCTACATCGCTATCCGCGAGACCTGAGCTCGGGTGAGCGTCAGCAGCTCGCGATTGCGGTGGTGGCGGCGCAGGCGGACCTGCTGCTCCTCGACGAACCGACGCGCGGCCTCGACCCGCTGGTCAAAAAGGCGTTGAGCGCGTTTCTGCGCATGCGCGCTGGCGCCGGCAGGGCCATCGTGATCGCCACCCACGATGTCGAATGGGCGGCCCGCACAGCCGACCGCGTCCTTCTCATGGCGGAAGGCGAGATCTATGCCGACGGACCACCTGCCGCCGTTCTCAGCGACTCGCTCGTCTTCGCAACCCAGATCAGCAAGCTCGTGGGCGGGGGCTGGCTGCTCCCCGACGAAGTCCCGGTATGAGACGCTGGGTCGCCGCTCGCACCGAGGATGCGGTCTTGCTCGGGGTCACCGTCACCGGACTCGCGCTGTTTCTGGCGCCGCTTTTTTTGGGTTCGCGATTTCCGCAGCCGGTTCTCCTCTTCAGCGCACTGGTGGCGGTTTCTGCCCTGGTCGCGCTGGCGGTCGCCCTGCAGACGCAACGCCTGTCCACTCGCCTGCTCGCGATCCTCGCGGCGCTGGTTGCGATCGACGCCACCCTTCGGCTGGTGATCGTGATCGGATTGCTCGGGTTTTCGCCGATCTTTTTCCTCGTCATCGCCGGTGGCTTCGTCATGGGACCGAGCTTCGGCTTCGCCAGCGGCGCGCTGACTTTGCTGCTCTCGGCCGTGCTCACGGCCGGCCTCGGTCCCTGGCTGCCCTACCAGATGCTGGCCGCCGGCTGGGTCGGCATGGGCGCCGGATACGTCGGCCGCATCAGCGGCCACCGGCCGTCACCAAAGACGATCGCGGTGCTGTCCCTCTACGGCTGCGCGGCCGGCTTCGCCTATGGCATCCTGCTCGACCTCTGGGAGTGGCCGCTGCTGGTTGCCGCCGGGTCGTCGCCGCTCGGCTGGGCGTCCGGAATCGGGCTCGTGCCCCTCGTGCGCCGATTCGGCGGCTTCTACCTGGCAACCTCGCTCGTCTATGACAGCTTCCGAGCAATGGGAAATCTCCTGTTGATCGCCGTGTTGGGCACCGCCGTGATTGCGGCGCTCGAGCGGTTCCGCCGGCGCTTCCTTGTGGTGTGGACCGTCGGCCAACCGGTCAGCGAGCAGGCCCCGGTTAAGATTTCTGCAGATGTCGGAACTCCCGCCTGAGATCGCGGTCGAGCCCGAGCCGACCGACGCTGACCCCCCGCCGGAAGCTGTCCGCCCCGAACGGCCTCGCATTTGGCCCGAGGAGCCTCGCGCCCCACGCCCACAGATCAAGCGGCCGATGGAAGAGTGGCTGGCCGAGTTCGACGAGCGGGTCAAACAGGTGGATGCGCGCCCCCGCGAGCAGCCCAGCCGGCGGCGCCGTCCGCGCGGGCTGGCGCGAATCGTACCGGTCACCGCGCGCCCGGAGCCGCCGCGGGAAACGGCCGGTGCTGAAACCGGCAGGCCAGCCACACCCGACCAGCAACGACGCGGTCGCCGGCGTCGCCGCGGAGGCGGCGGAGGGGGAGCAGGCGGCGATCGATCGGCCCCCGGCGGCCAGCCGCAGCAGGTCCAGGGCCAGGCGCGACCCCAGCGCGGCACGCCTCGCCGGCAATCGAGCTCGTCGCAACGGCCGCCGGGCGCACCCGGACGCCAGCGCGGCCCTGATCGGCGGCCGAACCCGCCCCGTGACGGAAACCCCCTCGCTAATCCTTCTTCGGGCAGCGAGGGCAACATACGGCCACCCTCAGGCGACGTGGGAGATCCCAACCGACGGCGGCGTCGGCGTGGGCGCGGTCGAGGGCGTGGGCCGCGACCGAACGGTCCCCCGCCGGGTGGCGGCCCGCCGAACAGCGGGCCGACGCCAGGCTGAGAACCCCCGGACCCGCGAATTCGCCGGAATAGAATGGACCAGCGGGGCGTTGGCATGAGTAGCGACTTTTCGCTTTTTGAGAGGCATCTCGATGCCCTGTATCGAAGCGCCTTGCGCCTCACGAGAAAGCCGGAAGACGCTGAGGATCTAGTGCAAGAAACCTATTTGCGAGCCTACCGGTACCGGAATCGGTTCAAGCCGGGCACCAACGAAAAGGCCTGGCTCTTCACGATCATGACCAACGTCTTTCGCAACCGCCTCCGCCAGCGGCCCGCGCCAGAGGACCCGATCGATCAGCCCGGCGCCGATTTCTCCATCTACGAGCAGATGCGCCGCGAAGGCATGCCGGTCCATCTGATGTCGCCCGAGGAGATCATCGTCGACCGCGGCTTCGGGGGCGAGGTCAAGCGGGCGCTGGAGGAGCTGCCTGTTCCCATGCGGATGGTGGTGGTGCTGGTCGACGTCGAGGACTTCTCCTACAAGGAAGTCGCATCCATCCTTGGGATCAAGATCGGGACGGTGATGTCCCGCCTGCACCGCGGGCGGCAAGCGCTGCAGAAGAAATTGTGGGAATATTCAGGACGGCCCAAGGCCCCGTCGCTGGCCGTGGGGGCGCGCTGATGGGAGATCACTGCGAGCAAACGATGCGCCGGCTCTCAACCTACATTGACCGCGAGCTGAACGAAGCCGAGGTCCGTAAGGTGAAGGCGCACCTGGACGACTGCCCGCCGTGCGAGCAGGTCTTCGACTTCCAGGCGGAGATGAAGCGGTTGGTCCGCAAGGAATGCTGCACCGACGACGCCCCGGCGAGCCTACGCGATTGGGTCCGCCAACTCGCGACCGAGAAGCCTAAGCCAGCTCAATGATCCTCGACCTGGGCCTGGCGTCGCTCGCCGGCCTGTTGTCGTTCGCCTCCACCTGCGTGCTGCCCCTGGTGCCGGCCTACGTCACCTACATGGGGGCCGCCGCGGCGGGAACCGAGACCACCGTCGGGCAGCAACTCAAGGTGCTGGGCAAGGCGGCGCTCTTCGTCGCGGGATTCGCCACGGCTTTCGTCGCCCTGGGCGCGTCGTTCGGGTTGATCGGCGCCGACTTGACCGCCTACCGGCCGCTGTTGCTCGAGGTCGCCGGCGCCGCGCTGATCTTGATCGGGATCGCCCTGCTGACACTCGGCCGTATTCCCGGCCTCATGGGTGAGAAGCGGTTCGACATCGCGCATCGGCTTCCACGAACGCCGTGGGCCTCCTACGTGATCGGTCTCGCATTCGCCATCGGATGGACGCCGTGCGTCGGCCCGATCCTCGCCGCCATCCTGCTCCGCGCCGGCAGCAGCGGAACCGCGGCCCAGGGGGCGCTGCTGCTCGCGTTCTATTCAGCCGGTCTCGGCCTGCCGTTCCTGGTCGCCGCCGGCCTGTCCGGGATGGTGACCCGCCTGCTCGCGCGGGTGCGGGGCGCCTACGCGGTGCTGAACGCCGTGGCCGCGATCTTCCTGATCGGCATGGGCGTGCTGATCTTTTCCAACCGGCTGACCGTCTTCAATGATTTCTTCCCGGTCGTGGCCCTCACCACGCCCTTCGATTCCCACTTCGAGAGCAACAACCCGACGCCTGCGCCACGCGGCCCGGTGCAGGTCGGCAAGCCCGCGCCCGACTTCGCGCTCAAGGACGTCGAGGGCCACGCCGTCGCCCTCTCGGCGCTCAGGGGCAAGCCAGTCTTGATCAATTTCTGGGCAACCTGGTGCCTGCCATGCCGCGACGAGCTACCGCTGATCCGCGATGCCTACCTGGCGCATCGAGCCGAGGGTCTGACGGTCGTCGCGATCGATTTCGGCGACGAGTCCGCCGGGACGGTGCAGTCGTTCTGGAAGTCGATGAACCTGCAGCCGGCCCCGGTGCTGGATCCGAGCGGCGCCGCGAGCCGCGCCTACGGAGTCGCCCTGAGCAGCAGCGGCTTGCCCGTCAGCGTCCTGGTGGGGCGCGATGGCACGGTGAGCAGCTACGAGCCGTTCCCGCTGACCAAGGACTACCTCGACTCGGCGTTACAGAAAATTCTCCCGTGACGACGACGGCGGGAACCTGGTCGGGCCGGGGCTTGTGGCGCTATCGCGCGGACCTTTTGATTCGCGGGGAGCCGGTGACCCTGGGCGAGGGTGCAACGCCGATCGTGCCGTACGAAAAGTTTCTGTTGAAGCTCGAAGGCATCTCCCCAACGGGATCGTTCAAGGACCGCGGGGCCGCCACGGCGATCACAGCGGCCCGCGCGGCCGGGGCACAGACGGTCGTCGAGGATTCCTCAGGCAACGCCGGCACCGCGATCGCGGCCTACGCCGCGGCCGCCGGGATCAAGGCGCGAATCTTCACGCCGGATGACATCGTTCCGGTCAAAGCGCGGGCGATCCAGGTGCTCGGCGCGGAACTCATCAAGGTCTCCGGACCGCGCTCAGCCGTCACCCAGGCGGCAGTTGCTGCGGGTCGTGAGGCGTACGACGCCGGCCACGCCCGCGACGATGCGTTCCTCGAAGGGACCAAGACAATCGCGTACGAGCTGTTCGAGGAGCTGGGCGAGAGGCTGACGGATGTGGTCACCCCGGTCGGGCAGGGCACGGTGTTGATTGGCCTGGCCATGGGTTTCGCCGACCTCGTATCAGCCGGACGGATGGAGCGGGCACCCCGACTTCACGGCGTGCAGGCCGAGGCGTGCGCGCCGCTGGTGCGCGGCGCAACGATCGGGCGACCGGCGCCAGTAGTGCCGCAGCCGTCGATCGCCGACGGCATCCGGATTCCCGAGCCGACCCGCGCGGAGCGAAGCTACGCCGCCGTTCGCTACAGCGGCGGTCGCTGGATCGCGGTGTCGGAAGACGCGATCGAGCGGGCGTGGCGCCGGGCGGCGGCGGTCGGGCTGCTGATGGAGCCGACCTCAGCGGCTGCGATCGCCGGCGCGCGGGTCTTGAATCTTCCGCCCGGCGCGGTCCTCATCATCACCGGCTCCGGGATGAAGGCGATCGAGCGTTACTGATCGCTGCCGCGCTCGAGCCAGCGTCTCCGGGTCGTAGGCGAGCGCCAACCGAGCGCCCCAGAGGTCGATGTGATACCCGGGCAAGCGCCGGCGTCCTTCCCGCGGCATGTCGAGGTCGGGCAGCGACTTGACCTCGAGCGCGCGCCGCGGGATCGCCTTGCTGACCGCCCAGGCGAGGAGTCGCTCTGGATCGGAACTGACGACCTTCCCATACCAGCCCGGTCCAAAGCGCGCGTGCTCGAGATAGACGAGCGGGGCAAGCCAGAGCCCACCGGCCGCGGCGTGGCGAAATCCGTCGGCGCGGCGAGCGAAGGCTCGCGGGATCTCAGGCGGCACGAACGCGGAACCGGCCGGGGTCGAAGGTATCGACCGACAGGCGAGGCCGCCGGCCGGCGAGCAAGTCCGCCACCAGTTCACCCGTGATCGGCGCCAGCAGGATGCCGTTCCGGAAATGGCCCGTGGCCATCGTCAACCCATGCCATCCCGGAACCCGGCCGATGAGTGGACGTCCGTCCGCCGTGCCGGGTCGCAGCCCAGCCCAGGCCGCGGTGAAGGTCGCATCGCCCATCCGTGGCATAAGACGTGGCGCCACGGCAAGCAAACCCGCGATACCGCCGGCCGTCGGACGAGCGTCGTAGCCGGCCTCCTCGACGGTGGTTCCGACGTAGGTGGCGCCGTCGGCCTTGGTGAGCATGTATCCCTCGCCCGAACTCACGACGTTCCGAAGGCCACCTCCGATCGTCCGCAGCGCGACCATCTGTCCGCGTACCGGCCGAACCGGGATCGGCGTATGCAGCACGTCCGACCAGGACGATGCCCAGGCGCCATTCGCGATTACGACCTCACCGGCATAGACGCGCTCGCCACCGATCGCGACGCCCACGACCCGATCGCCCTCTGTCAGGAGCTGGTCGACACCGGCCCCTTCTCTCACCGTCGCCCCCAGATCGACCGCGGTCCGCGCAAGCGCTTGGGCGAAGACCAGCGGCATCAGCTGGTGATCGTTCGGGTAGTAGAGCGCGGCGCGAACGTCGGGATTCAGGCGGGGCTCGAGGTCGAGCGTGGCCGTGCGATCCAGCCACGCGACCGCGACCCCATGGTCAGCCTGCCAGGCGCGATGCGCACGCAACGGCGCCGCCTCCTCCTCGTGCAGCGCAAGGTGGAGCAGCGCGGCCGATCGATATCCGATGTCCATGCCGGTGCGCTCCCGCAACTCCGCCGCCAATGCCGGGAGGAGCCGAGCACTCTCTTGCTCGAGCGCGGACAATGCGATCGGGGTCGTGCGATCCGGATTGATCTGGAGCATTCCGGCGGACGCCCCGGTCGCCCCGCGGCCAATCTGACCGCGCTCGAAGACGGTGACGCTGACACCGGCTTTGGCCAGCTGGTAGGCGATCGACGTGCCGATGGCGCCGGCGCCGACGACGATCACATCCGAGCTCACTGCCCCGATGTTATCTATCTAATCGGCGAGGCGGCGCAGCCTCAGGTCTTCACTGGCGCGCGCTTCCTGGTACAGGGCGCATGTCGCCATCTTTCCGAGGCACGGCGGCGTCGGCCAGTTCATGACCCCATGGAAGCGGTGGACCTTCCGGTCGACATGGCAGTCGGCCTGAAAGACGCGCAGGAAGGCCTGACGCTTACGTACGATTTGCTCGAGATAGGGACAGCGCATAGATGGGAAAGGTGATACCAAAAGACTAACACGAGGCTGGTCTCGTGTCGCCTTGGCAGTCGCCCTCTTCTAGCCAGACAACGCAGAGTCCACAAGCTTCCAGCCTGCTGACACCGACCCGTTACACTCAGCCCTGGCGCATGGTCGGATCGGGATCTTATACGTAACCTCTATGCGGGAAACTGGATTTTGGCGATCCCCTTCCATGCTGTCATGGTGGCGACGGCGTCGGAATTCGTCCTCGCCTGGTGGCGACAAGCAACGACGGCTCGTCTTTGTTCTCGGCGGCGGTGGCAGCCGGGGCGCATGCAGCGTCGGGGTCCTCAAGGCACTGCTCGAAGCGGGGATCAAACCAGATGGCCTTGTGGGATGCAGCTCGGGCGCCTTCAACGCCGTGGCGCTCGCCGCCAAACCCGACCTTGAGACGATCGACCAGCTTGCCCAGGTGTGGCGATCGATCCGTAACCGCGACCTATTCGATCGCAACCCGCTTCGGATGGCATACCGATACGTCCGCAGCCGCAACAGCTTCTTCGACAGTCGCTACCTGCGAACGCTGGCCGCGATGAACCTGCCGGCAACCTTCGAGCAGCTCGTTCTCCCGTGCGCCGTGATCGCGACTAACCTGACCCGCGCGCGCAAGGAGATCTTCACCACCGGCAGCGTGCCGGATGCGGTGGCCGCCTCGTCCGCGATTCCCGGACTCTTCAATCCCTACCGCATCGGCGACGAAGAGTTCGTCGACGGCGCGGTGGCCGAGAACGTCGGCCTCCCGGAGGCGATCCAGCTGGGAGCGACCCACATCGTTGCCATCGACAACAGCACCTCCAACCCGCGAATTCCGCCCAACCATAGCCTGACCGGCATCCTGGCGCAGAGCATCCAGATCATGCTCGGGCAGCGGATGCTGGAGGAGTATCAGCGGTACTCCGGGGAAGCCGAGATCTCCCTTCTCTTCCCCAATGTCGAATTCGGGACGGCCGGGACCGATTTCAGCCAGTGCGATCGGCTGATCGATGAAGCCTACGTCCGCACCAAAGGGTTTCTCGCCAACGGCGGGCTCGATGCGCGCGGGCGGCTCGAGCCCGGGATCCACTACATGTTGCCGATCCGGCACCCGTCGATCATTTCGCTGGCTCAGTGACGGTCGGTACGCCAACGCCCGGCCGCCGGTGGCGGGTGGTCCGATGGATCTGGCCCCTCGGACTCCTGCTGATCGCCTGGCTGATCGCGCCGCTCCGTGCAGGCGCGACCTATCCCGGGATGCCTTGCATCGCCCAGGCCGACACCGTGTTCGGCCTTGCCTCCTACACCCTCTTCTTCATTCCGACCGCTGCCGTCCTGCTCCTCCTCAGCCGGCGTCTGATTCCAGCGGCGGTCCGGCGGGGGCTGCGTGCCTGGATCGCCGGCCTCATCGCCCTCGGCGTCGCGGTGGCGGTAGTCTTTCTGGCGTTTGCCGGCATCTCGGCGGACCGCCGGCCAAACCGGACCGGCGAGCAGGCGATCGCCTGCCCGGCGCTTGGCGCGGGGCTGCAGGCCCTCCACTGCTGGCAGGATGGCAGCACCATCGAGGTGAATGTGTACGGGCAGCGGCCGCTTGACCTGGCGGGCATCCAAGAAATGGCTTCGGCCCTGGCCGCCGTCAAACAGGACGCCACGCTCTACGAGGCCTTCGTCCTCGATACCACGGACCCGAACGTGGCCGCGTACTCCAACGCCCGCCTTTTCGTCCTGCAGCGCCCGGGCCTGACCGACTTCGCCGACCTGTGCCTCGGCGAACGCCAGGCGAAGCTCCGCGAGGTGCAGACCCATACGATCGGCTTTTATCGCTACAGCGCTCAGCAATCGCCGCCGGTCAACGCCTTTTTCCTCCGGGACACCGGGACCAGCGGCGAGGTCGGCTACGAGGTGATCGATTTCCTGCGCGGGCAGCTGACCCTCCCCTACGTCCGACCCGCCGACCTCCAGCCCGCTGAATCCGCATATCTCGATCGCGTCACGAATGCGGTGGCAATCTTGAACCAGGACCTCGACCGCGAGACGCAGCGACCCTCGCCACCGGGTTCGCTGGCGGCGATGCGCCAGGACTTCACGCGCTTGACCGCGGACCTCGTCAGCGCGCCGCCACGACTCGTGCTCTACCGGGACACGCGCCTCAAACGATTCCTCGAGAACTACGACCTGATTCTCAGCGCCGAGGAGAGTGCGGCGCAAGGGAACAGCAGCCAGGCGATCCATTCGACGGCTTACGAGGAACACCGGCGTTACTACTACGACGAAGCCCGGGTCGCGCGGCTGATCGGCTACCTCTACCTACAGGAGCCCGGCCAGGCCTTTACCGATGACCAGCTCTCGACCGTGAACTGGGCCGTCTTTTAGGCAGCGAGCGCCATCGCCGGCGCGCGCGATTCGTCGTGGAGGATCGTCTTGATGGTCTCGATCCAGCGCGTGTCGCCGTGATCGGCCTGCCAGAGCCAGTACTCGCTGCCCCAGAACAGGACCGTGGTAAACCCGGCGTCCTTGAGATTCTCGAAAATGCCGCGGATCGCTTGCGGGCTGGTGCTCTTTGGGTTGGCATAGTTGACGTTCGACGACTCCCACGGTTCGGCCTGGGCCTCCGTGATCCAGGCCTGCTTCCCCTGCTGGTGGGCCAGGTCACGAACGCGCGCCAGCCGGTCCGGCCAGTCGCCATCGGCGTGGCTCATGTGGTCACTGCCCAGGAACTGGTAGCCGATGGCGGTATAGACGTCGAGGCCGAGCACGTCTCCGGGGCCGAGGACGGACAACCCGTCGCGCTCGGCGCTGTCCGCATCGAAACCAAGCCACTGGCGAAAGTCGAATCCCTGGCGGGCCGAGGCCTGGTCGAAGACCAGGTTGAAATGACTGAAGGCATTGACGATCACCGGGCGGTGATGACCGTCCAGCTGGTGGACGCTGGTGATCTCGTCGCGCAGGAACTCGGCGTCGATCCAGAGCCGCTGGGGGCCCGCGCGGTTGAAGGGCTCGTTCTCGACCTGCCAGGCAACCAGCGACGGGTTGTCCCGGTAGCGAAGCACGGTATCCGCGACGAACGAGAGCGCCGCAGCCCGAAAGGTGCTGTCAGACGCAACGTCCTGCCCCTGGTGAAGACCGCTGACGGGCATCGCGGACGCCGGGATAAAGAACTCCGGCCAACCGAGCGCCTTCATCCCGACCGTAAGCGCGATCGGTTGATGCGACTTCCTTGCCTCGCTCATCAGCCAGTCGAGCTGGGCATAGCCCTCCCGGTCGACCTGGTCCCAGTAGGTGCTGAGTCGGATCACTCGGAAATGCAGCGCCTCCAGCCGCTTGAAGGCGGTCTGGTAGTCGAGCCCCAGGTAGGCGGCGCGCAGCGGACTGAAACTGATGCCGACCTGCACCGGCGCCGCGATGCCGTGGGCCTTCGCGGTTGCCGGCATGAAGAGGTGAAGCGGCGCCACCGCCAGGAAGGGAACCAGCAGGGCGATCGCCAGCACCTGTACCCGCCGTCGCACTGCCAGCGATCGGATCCTGGGTAGGGTCATGGCTGAACCGGCCGGCACGCACCGAACCCGTTGTTGATGTCACGGCCGTCTGAGAGATTTCTTGCGCGTAGCGGTGGATGTAAAAATCTCGCGACGGTTCACGTACGATGGGCCGATGACCATCGCGCACGCGGAGAGCCTCGCGGCAAAGCTTCGGAGTGGCCGCATGTTGCTCGGCGGGCACCGTGGAAACGCTGATGAGTGCCCCGAGAACACGCTGGCCTCCTTTCAGTCGGCCATTGACCTCGGTGTCGACGTGATCGAGCTCGACGTCCATCGCTCCGAGGATGGCGGCCTTCCCGTGATCCACGATCATCTCCTCGACCGGACCACCGACGGCAGCGGATTCGTGCGGGACCATACGATGTCCGAGCTGAAGCGCTTCGACGCTGGGAGCTGGAAAGATCCGCGCTTCAAAGGCGAGCGGATTCCCTCGCTCGATGAGGTCCTGGCCCTTGCGAAAGCACACGTCGGTGTCGCGATCGAAATCAAGAACTTGCCGCTGCCCTACCCCGGCATCGAGGACGCCGTGGTCGCCGCCGTCAGAGAAGCGGACATGGTCAATGACGTCGTCGTGATCTCGTTCGACCACCGCTCGATCAAGCGCATCGCCGAGCTCGAGCCGCAGATCCTGACCGGTGTGCTCGAGGCCTCGCGGCCGGTTGACATCCTGCGCGTCATGGACGACGCGGAGGCGGACGTCTTCTGTCCGCATTGGGCGTCGATCGAACCCGAGACCGCGCAGGAGTTGCACGCCGCGGGCAAGCTGATTGGCGTCTGGACGGTCGACGACGCCGTGTCGCTGGCCTGGTCGAAGGCTCTGCCGGCAAACGCGATCTACACCAACAAGCCGCGCACGATCCGGCCCTAGCTCGATGAACCTCGAGCGAGATTGGCCGTTGTTCGGGCTGTGGATCAACACCCCACGACTCAGCCTGAGCTATCCGATCGAGGCGGACCTCGGCGCGCTCAACGCGCTCGCTAACCAGGGCATCCACGATCCGGCCGTCATGCCGTTCGATACGCCATGGACGGACGAGCCGCCCGACATCCGTCCCCAGCATTCGCTGCAGTTCTACTGGGGAACGCGGGCCAACTGGAAGCCGACCAACTGGCACCTGACGATGATGGTCAAGGAAGGCGATGCGGTCGTCGGGGTGCAAGGGATGCTCGCGACCGATTTTGCGGTCAAGCGCCAGGTCGGGACCGGGTCATGGGTCGGGCAGGGTTACCAGGGCCGAGGCGTCGGCAAGGAGATGCGCGCCGCCATCTTGCACCTGGCCTTCGCGGGACTCGGGGCGGAGCGCGCGACCAGCGCCGCCTTCGAGAACAATGCCGCATCGCTCGCGGTCTCGCGGGCCCTCGGCTACGTCGAGAATGGTGACGACATCGGCGCACCGCGTGGCACACCTGTGCGCCAGGTCCGGTGGCTCCTGACCCGTCAGGCCTGGGAGAAAAACCGCCGCGACGATATCCAGATCCATGGATTGGACCCGTGCCTATCGATGTTCGGGATCGAAAAGAAAAGCGCCTGACGACTACTTGAACGCGCTGAGGCCCGTGATCTCCTCGCCGATGGCAAGCATGTGGATCTCGCTCGTCCCCTCATAGGTCAGGACGGTCTCGAGGTTGTTCATGTGCCGCATCACCGGGTACTCGAGACTGATCCCGCTGGCGCCCAGGATGGTACGAGCCTCGCGCGCGATCTGTAGCGCCTCGCGCACGTTGTTCAGCTTGGCCATCGAGATCTGGGTGGCCGTCGCCTTGCCCTGGTCCTTCAAGCGACCGAGCTGCAACGCCAGTAGCTGCCCCTTCGTGATCTCGGTCAGCATGTTGACCAGCTTCTCCTGGGTCAGCTGGTAGCCGGCGATCGGCCGATCGAACTGGACCCGCGCCTTCGCGTAGTCGAGCGCGCTGCGATAGCAGGCGATGGCAGCGCCGAGCACACCCCATACGATTCCGTAGCGGGCCTCGTTGAGACACGACAGCGGCGCCTTGAGACCCTGGGCGCCGGGCAGCTCGTTGCGCGCCGGAACGCGCACATCGTCGAGGATCAGCTCCGAGGTCACCGAGGCGCGCATCGAGAGCTTGTGATGGATCTCGCGCGCCTGGAAACCCTTCGTGCCCGCCTCCACCAGGAAGCCGCGAATTCCTTCATCGGTCCGGGCCCACACGATGGCCAGGTGCGCGACATTACCGTTCGTGATCCAGCGCTTGGTGCCCGTGATCACCCAGTCGCCGCCGTCGCGACGGGCCCGGGTCGCCATGCCGGCTGGGTTCGAGCCAAATTCTGGCTCGGTCAAGCCGAAACAGCCGATCACCTCACCCCTAGCCAAGAACGGCAGCCAGCGCTGCTTCTGTTCCTCGGAGCCGTAGCGATGGATCGGGAACATGCACAGCGATCCCTGCACCGAGACGAAGCTGCGCAGCCCACTGTCACCGCGCTCGAGCTCCTGGCAGGCGAGCCCGTACATGACGTTGCTCAGCCCGGCCGCGCCATAGCCCTGCAGATGCATGCCGAAGACGCCGAGACGGGCCAGCTCAGGGACGATCTCTGTCGGGAAGCTCGCACGCTCGTAATGGTCGGCGACGATCGGCAGGAAACGGTCGTCGACAAAGCGGGTGACGGTCGAACGAACGAGTCGCTCCTCCTCCGTCAGCAGATCGTCGATGCGATAGAAATCAACCGTCTCAGACAACGCGAGCTCATTCTACGGTCGCCTCATGGACGCCACCTATCATTGGAGGAGCGTGCATGGAAAATCCGCTCTCCCTGTGGCATTTCTACTTCCGCAACAAGCGCAAGGTGCTCCCTGTCATCGGCATCCTGGCGCTGGCGATTCTGGGTGTCGTCGTCACCGACTCACTGCTCGCCTCCGCCCGTGAGACGGCGTACGCCACCTACGGCAGCTACCAGAAGCTGATCCTGGTCGCCCCGCGGGCGACCCGCGAACAGGACCTATCCAACCCCCTCGCGGATTCGCTCAGCCAGCTGCGCGACGTCCAGCTCAAGGTCGATACCCTGGACGGCCCGGGCGGCCTCACCGCCTATTACGATGCCGTCGTCGCGCTGCCGGCACGAGTCCGGGCGCAGTTGCCGGCGGTAGAGCAACTCCAGGTCGATGCCGCCAATGCGCGGTACTACGCGGCGCGTCTCCGCGGTGACCTGGTGCCACTGGGCGACCTGATCGTTCGCGTGCAACGCCTGCAAGCGGAACAGAAATCCTTCGATCAGCTCGTCCAGCAACTGACCCAGAATCCGAGCGACCCGCGGCCACTGCTCAGTTACCTGCAGCAGCATCAGACCTGGCTGCAATCGGTGCTCCCGGACAGCGCTCAGTTGGGACGCCTGCAAAGCGCCGTCTCGAATGCCTCGTCCGATGCCTCGGGCCTGCAGCAGTCATTGCAAGCGATGGGACGCGATACGGCGAATCTGAATGCCGCCGGCCAGAGCGTGGCGGACATTCGGATCCCACCGTCGCCGAGTGCCACGATCGATCAATTCAAGGGGGCGCTCGATCGCCTAACCTCGAGCCTGGGCGCGATCCAGGCGCCGCAACCGGGCCTGGACAAGTTGCTGGCGGATAGCCAGCGCATCCCCGGCACCGCCTTCGTCAAGCGCGACGCCTACTCGAACCTCGACATCAATCTTCTCGCCGGCAACGCCCAGTTCGATCTCTACGGGTTCGACCCGCCGGGCATGGGGCAGTTGCTTACCCTCTACGGTGACCGGGTCGTGGCCGGCCGCTTGCCCGCAGCGAACGCCAACGAGATCGCCGTCTCCGAGGAGATCGCCCGCTCACGTCACGTCTGGGTCGGCGGGAAGCTCGGCAACGCGTTGGATGAACTCGACCGGCTGCCCGATACCTTCACGGTGGTCGGCATCATTCAAGGGCCGACGCGGCTGGGCGTCATCCCGCTCGACTACATGACCGAGCACTATCTCTTCGAGCGGCGGTACCAGGGGCTGGTCGTCGTACCACAGCCCGGCCACGAGCAGGCCGTGCACGACCAGCTACAGAAATTGGTCGGCGGAAGCGCTTTCCGGCTCTTCGACTGGGCGTATATCAAATCGAAGATCGACAGCCTGATCGCGAACCTCGACGCCATCAACACCTTCCTGATCCTTCTGGTTACGATCGTGCTTTCGCTGGTGGTCGGCCTCCTCAACAACCTTTTCTTCCGGCAGCGGATGAACGAATTCGGCCTGCTGGCCGCGGTCGGCTACAGCCGCTGGGGCTTGATCATGCGCGTCGCCCTGGAGTCATTCGGCGTCACGCTCGCCGCCTGGCTCATCGGCGTCGGCCTCGGCATCGCGGTGCTCAGCTGGTTCAACCTGACGTTCATCGTGCCGCACGGCCTGCTGATGAACATCTTCGATTGGAACGTGTTGGCTTTGCACACGCTCCCTATCCCAGTGATGGTATTCGCCTTCGGGATGGGCACCGTCGCCTGGCAGCTGCTTCGCCTGGATCCGATCTCCATCATCGAGCGGAGAGACTGATGCTGAGCGGCCAGGACCTCGCGCTCGATTACCAGACCGGTGCCAGCGTCGCGCACGCCGTCGACACCGTCTCCCTGTCAGTTGATCAGGGGAGCTTTGTCGGCCTAATCGGTCCATCCGGCTCAGGGAAGAGCTCATTGATGTACTTGCTCTCCGGCCTCAAGCGCCCCACCCGGGGGACGGTCGCCTTCGACGGCCAGGATTACCGACAGATTTCGACGCCCGGCCTGATGAGCCTCCGCCGCCAGCGGTACGGATTTGTGTTCCAGCAGCATTTCCTGATCAACTACCTGACCGCCCTCGAGAATGTGATGGTGGGGGCGGTCAAACGCAATCACGACGTGGTCGCCTATGCGCAGGAGCTACTGCGGCGGGTCGGCCTCGGCGACAAGTTGCGTCAGAGGCCCTACCAACTCTCGATCGGCGAGCGACAACGCGTGGCGGTCGCGCGCGCCCTGGTGCACCGCCCCGCCATCGTGTTCGCAGACGAACCGACCGCCTCGCTGGACCAGGCGACGGGCCGGGAGGTGATCAACCTTCTTGTCGATTACCGCTCAC
>Ga0209009_1000328_pt1 | contig 18319 bp, 13 predicted proteins | sample BlaSpr_A8_OM3_M2_FD_187979 | JGI IMG/M metagenome (GOLD analysis project Ga0209009, IMG submission 187979) | Forest soil microbial communities from Thunder Bay, Ontario, Canada - Black Spruce, Ontario site 2_A8_OM3_M2 (SPAdes) (version 2) | ecosystem: Environmental > Terrestrial > Soil > Boreal... | reverse complement strand
CACGACGAGCCGGCCGTTCGCGAAACCCCAAGTCAGAACGCGCTCGACGTAGAGGCTGCGCAGCTCCTCGAACTTCTCGGCGAACTTCTCGATGATCGGCCACGGTTTCCAGGTCGACAGGAGCGCCCAGCGCCCGGCCAGCGCGGGGGTCACGGTGAACGAGACCCACAGCGAGGTCAGGGTGGCGACCGTGACGACCAGGCCGAATTCGCGCATGAACAGCCCGACCGAACCCGGTAAGAACGAGATCGGCAAGAAGACGACGACGTCGACCAGGGTGATCACGATCGCCGCGACGCCGATCTCGCTCCGCCCCCGAACGGCAGCATCCATCGACGCTTCGCCGCGCGAGTGGTGGCGCTCGATGTTCTCCAAGATGACGATCGAATCGTCGACCAAGATGCCGATGATGAGCGTCATGGCGAGCAACGAGACGATGTCGAGCGTGAAGTGCGCGAGCTTCATCGCCGCCAAGGTAACCAGCAGCGACGAGGGGATCGCGATCAAAACGACGATCGCGTTGCGCCACGAGCGCAGGAAGAACAGCATGACGATCCCGGTAAATACGATCGCCTCGCCGAGCGTACGGAAAACGCCGCTGAGCTGCTGCTCGGTGTACGTCGACTGAACGTTGAGGACCGAGAATTGAACGTCGGGGTAGGTGCGCTGCAGCTCCGGAAGCGCCGCTAAAACCCGTTTCGAGGTCTCGACCTCACTCGTGCCGGCCGATTTCTGAACGTCGAGCGTGACGCACGGGACACCGTCTGAGTACGCGTAGACGCGCTGCGTCTCGAAGGTGTCACGAACGTTGGCGACGTCTCCGATCCGGTAAAGTTTCGGCTCGGCGGTCCAGGGATTGGCCGCCGCCGAACCCGACGTCGACGCGCCGGCGCTGAGCAGCAGCCCGGCGACCGTCGAGACGTTCTGGATGTCGCCGCGGACGTCCAGGTTGGTTTCGCGATTGGGGGAATAGACGATCCCGCCGGGAGCGCGAATATTATTCTGCGTGATCGTGCTGACGATGTCGGTGAGCGTGAAGCCGGAACCCGAGAGTGCGCGCGGGTTGACGTCGACTTGAATCGACGGCGTCACCGTCCCATTCTCCTGAACGTACGAGACTCCGGGGATCTGCTCGAGCGCCGGAACGATCTTGTTGATTGTCAAGGACGAAAGGTCGCCAGTCGACAGCGCTCGAGAGCGAAGCACCAGCGAAACGACGATCGCCTCGCTCGGGTTGTAGACCGAGATCTGCGGCGTCGTCAAATCGTTGGGCAGCTGGCGTTGCGAGTTCTGCACGCGGCCTTGGATCTGAACCAAGTCATTGTTCTGATCCGAGTTGAGGTTGAAGACCGCGACCACCGAAGCTTGTCCCGGTTGAATCGACGTCTCAAGGTGATCGAGGTTGGGTGCGCCGGCAAGCTGGTCTTCGAGCGGCCGAACGATCGCATCCCGCATCTCGGTCGTCGATGCGCCGGGATACTTCAACAGCACCTGGATCGACGGAACCTCTGCGCTCGGAAACTGTTGCTGGACCAGTCCGAACGCGCTGACCAACCCCGCCAGCAGAACGAGCGACAGAAAGACCGTGACGAGCGTCGGGCGCTGGACGAACAGACGGGTCAGAAGCATTACGTCGTCTCTACGGCGAGCGCGGGCGGACGTGCATCCTCGGCGAGCCGTCGCTGCGGAACTTTTTCCGGCGGCCCGGGCGCGAGCCAGATGTAAACGATCGGGATCAGCACCAGCGTCAAGAGCAGCGAACTCGTGAGACCTCCGATGACCACCGTCCCCAGCGAGCGTTTCGCCGCCGAGCCCGGATCGAGCGCGAGCGCGAGGGGCGCCATCCCGCAGATCATCGAGAACGTCGTCATGATGATCGGCCGAAACCGCTCGCGCGCAGCCTGCGTAATCGCAGTGACCTTGTCGAGTCCGGCTTCGACTTTGAGGATCGCGAAGTCGACCAGCAAGATCCCATTCTTACTGACCAGCCCGACCAGCATGACCACACCGATCAACGAGAACAGGTTGAGGCTCTGATGGCTCAGTGCGAGCGCTCCGAACGCACCGATCGCCGCCACCGGAACGGCGAACATGACGACCAGCGGCGCGCGGTACGCGTCGTAGAGCGCGACCATCAAGAGATAGACCAGCAGGAACGAGAGCGCGAGCGTCGTCCCCAGACCGTTGACGGCTTGCGAGAGGTTCTGCTGCTGGCCGCCGGCGTTCACCTGGACCTTCACGATATTCGGCAGATGGAGGTCGCGAACGCGCTGTAGGAAGGCGCTTTGCACGGTCGAGAGCGCCGCGCCCGGGACGATATTGCCGCTGACGTGCACGACCGTTTGACGGTTGACGCGCGTCATCAGCGCGCCGGAAGGTTTGTTCTCCAAGACGGCTATGTCGCCGAGGTGGATGATGTTTCCGTTGCGGGTTCGCAGCGGAATCTGACGCAAGAACGTAAGGCTCGTCTGGTCGGCCTGCGGGAAGAGGACTTGAACGTACTTGATCCCGCGCTCGGTGTCGAACTGCGTCGCCAAAGTTCCGCCGAATGCGCCGCGGATCGCCTGGGAAGCCAAGCCGATGTCCGCGTCGAGCGTACGGGCTCGATCGCGATCGAATTGGATGTCGATTTGCGGCGCGAGTTGAAGCTGCGAACTGTTGACGTTCGCCGTGCCGGGCGTGTCCGTGAGCGCCTGCAGGATTTGCGGAGCGTAAGCGTCGGGCTCGCCGCGAGTCGTCGTCACGGTGAAATCGAGCGGCTGTGCGTTGCCGCCGCGCGTGCCGGTCGCCGGCACCGCAACGACCCGCGCGTTCGGAACGATTCGATGCCCCAGCACGGTCATTCGACGGGCGACTTGATCGGTCGGGTTTTTGCGCTTCGGCGAAAGGAAGACGCGCAACTGGCCGTTCGAACCGAGGTTGACCCCGCCTCCAAAACCTTGTTGCGACGTTCCCGAGGTCGAGGTGATCCGGGCGATGTCGGGGATCTGTTGCAGATAGGCGTTGGTCAGGCTCCGAACCGCCGCGTCGGTCGTGGCGAGCGGCGTCCCGGTCGGGAAATTGATGCTGACGAAAACCTGGCCCCGATCGACCGACGGGATGAACTCAAAGCCGATGAAGCCGAGCGGGATGAGCGCGATCGCGCCGGCCGTAAGAACCGCCGAGGCCACCACTACCGGAATCGACAGCCGCAGCGCCAGCGGCAGGATCCGTTCGGCGTAGACGTCGCGTAACCAGGCGAAGCGGTCGGCGAAAGCGCGAATCGGCCGCGGCGGCCGCCAGCGCGAGAGGAGCGACCAGTTGCCCGCCAGCGCCGGCGTGATCGTGAACGAGATGACGAGCGAGGTCAGCGTCGCGATCGTGACGACGACGCCGAACTCGCTGAGGAATCGTCCGGTCTGCCCCGGCAGAAAACCGATCGGCAGGAACACGACGACGTCGACCAAGGTGATCACGATAGCGGCGACGCCGATTTCGGCGCGGCCGAGGATCGCCGCTATTCGCGGCGCCTCGCCGGCCTCGAAGTGGCGCCCGACGTTCTCGAGGATGACGATCGAATCGTCGACCAAGATGCCGATGATGAGCGTCATCGCGAGCAGCGAGACCGTATCGATCGTGAAACCGACGACGCGCATGACGAACAACGTCACGAAGAGCGAGGCCGGGATCGCGATCATCACGACCAGCGCGTTGCGCCACGACTTCAGGAAAAAGAGCATCGCGATCCCGGTGAACAGGATCCCCTCGAGCAGCGTTTGCAGCACGCCCCAAAGTTGCGCCTTGGTGTCGTCGGCTTGCACGTTGAGCACCCTGAAGGCGACGTCGGGGAACTGCGCCTCGATCCCCGGCAGAGCCGCGAGAACTGCTTCCGAGGCCGTCACTTCGCTCGCGCCGTTGGCCTTCTGCACGTTGAGCGTGATCGCCGGAACGCCGTCGACGTACGAATAGACCCGCTTCGGTTCGTACCAGTCGGTGACCGTCGCGACGTCGCCGATGCGCGTGAACGGACGCTGGAGCGAAAACGGGTTGAGGACCGTACTCGCCGCGCCGCTTGAAGCGACGCCGTTGCTGAGGTTGAGTGCCTGATTGGTCGAACCGCTGATCGGCGAATATTTTTGGGTGAGCGTCCCCGAGGGCGAAGTCGCGCCGAGCAGCACCGTGCTCGAGCCGGTCAAGAGGAGGCGCGAGATCGACTGCGGCGTCTGCACGTCACCGCGCACGTCGATCGAGGTCTCATGGTTGCCGAGATAAGCGATCCCGCCGGGCGCCCGAACGTTGTTCGATTGGATCGCCGTCACGATATCGGTCGTCGTGAACTTTCGTGCGGCGAGTTTGTTGGGATCGACCGTCACCTCGAGCGCGGGCGTCACCGTCCCGTTCGCGCCGACGTTGGAGACCCCGGGAACCTGATCGATCGCCGGGACGATGTTGTTGGTGACGATCGCCGAGAGTGCCGCGACCGTAAGCGAGTGCGAGGTGAGCGAGAGCGTCACGACCGTCGACTGCGATGGGTCGAACGTACGCACGGAAGGCGCCGGCAAGTCAGCCGGCAGTGCGGCGCGGGCGATCTGGACGCGGTCTTGTACCTCGGTCAGGTCAGTCGTTTCGTTCGAGCCGAGATCGAAAGTTGCCGAGATGTTGGCTTGGTTTTGCTGGATGGAACTATTGATGTGGTCGAGGTTGGGGGCGCCGGCGATTGCGTCTTCGACCGGACGCACGACCGCATCCCGCAGTTCCGAGGGCGAGGCGCCAGGATACGAGACGCTGACGTTGATCGTCGGAAAGTCGATGTTGGGAAATTCTTGTTGGACGATCGTCGCCAGCGCGAAACATCCGCCGAGCGCAATGAGCGCGAGCAAAACGAAGACCAGCGGCGGCCGGTTGACGAAGAGCTGCGTTATACGCTGCACATGAATCTCGTCTAGTTAAGCGTCTGCCCGTCGGTCACGCCCAATTGCCCGTTGGCGACGACGTTCTGCCCCGCTTTGATCCCGCTGACGATCGAGGTGGTGCCGTCCGAGGCCAGCTCGTGCACGTGGACCGTTTTCGCCACAACCTCGACGAGCTGATCGTCGGCGATCAGAACACTGCTGTGCGTATCGTCGAGAAATGCGGTCGTGGGGATGCCGACGCCGCGAACCGGCGGAAGCTCGATCGTCGCCGAAACGGGGAGTCCCGATTGCAATCGCCGGTCCGGATTCTGGACGACGACTTTCACCGTGAAGTTCGTCGAACCCGGAGTCACCTGCCCTAAGACCGCCGCGACTCGCCCCGAGTACGTTGCCGCACCGCTCCCCGAGACGCTCAAACTCACCGGCGCTCCGACGGGGATCGCGAAAGTGTCCGCGCTCGAGGCGTTCAGTTCGGCGTAGACCTTGCTCAACTGTTGAACGGTAAAGATCGTGCGCGCCCCCGGATACTCGCCGGGATTGAGGTTGCGGTTCACCACGACGCCGTCGACCGGCGAGACGATCGTCGCCTTCGAGATCGTGGTTTGAAGTTGTCGAACCTGGGCGCGGGCCTGATCGACGACGGCGTGCGAGGCCCGAGCGTCGGCGATCGCCGCGGCGAGGTTCGCCGCCTGAAGACCGCTTGACGTGTTTCCGTTGACCTGCTGTTGGGTCAGCGCGGTCTGGAGGTTCGCTTGCGCGGTACGAAGTGCGGCCTGATCGTTGTTCACCAACGTGCGCTGCTGATCGACGGCTTGCTGGGCGATATAGCCGCCTTGGAGCAACTCCTGGTCCCGTTGGAGATTCGACGTGTCCAGCGCGAGGGTGTGTTGAACTTGCGCGACCGCAGCTCGGGCGGACTGGACCTGATCGTTCCCGGTCCCGATGTTCAGTCGCGCCGTATAGCGCATCGTTTCGACCTTAGCATCGGCGGACGCCGCCGTTCGCATGTCGGTCACGACCGCCGCCTGAGCCTGAGCGAGCTGCGCTTGCAGATCTGCGGTGTCGAGGAGGGCGAGGGCCTCGCCGGCCGTTACGTGGTCGCCTTCGTTGACCGCGACGTTCGCGGTCGGCTCCGAAAGCGAGCTCGAAATGGCGACGTTCTGAAAGGGCGCGATGATTCCGGAGATCGTCGAACTCGCGCGCACAGTCGTCAGCTTCGCAGCCGCCGTCGGGATCGGATTGGGCGAAGGGATGCCGCGGCCGCCCTTGGCGCCCTTACGGCCGCCGGCGTTCGAACAGCCGCCGGCCAGGATAGCGGCGACCAGCAGGAGCGAGATCGTCCGTCCGGATTTCACCAGGCGGTTAGGACGAACTTTGCGGCTGCGGCTGGCTCTTTTGATACTTCGCGCGCATCGCTTTCAACTTGGCGTGAAATTGGTCGCGCTGCGCCGGGGTCAAGACCGCGTCGATCTGAGCGTAGGCTGCTTGCATGTTGGCGCGCATCGTGGCGCGATTGGCCGGATCGGTCCGATCGAGTCCGGCGTTCTTCTTCTTTACGTCAGCCATGATCGTGCGGATCTGCGATTTCTGAGCGTCGCTGAGGCCGAGCGCTTGAAGGATCTTGCCCATGCCTCGGCCGGCGCGTCCCTGTCCGCCGCCGGAAGAGCCCCCGGCATCGGAGGCGCCGCCGCCGGGCCCAACGGCGCTCTGAGGAGCGACGCTCGCCGCGGCGTTCGCGCCGGAGGCATTCGTGCCGCCGCTCGACTGCGAGCCGCCGGAGCAGGCACAGAGAAGGGTGAGTGCGGCGAGTAAGGTGGCCGCGGAAAAGGCAGATCGCTGCATGGAAGATTCTCCGAAGGTGGCGATGTCTAACGAAATCGCGGCCTTCATTATCGCCGCGAAGCCTCAGAAGGGGCTGGGGTGGCCGTCGCTGAGGCTTCGCGGTCGTCGTTTAGCTGCCTGGCCAAGCGGGCGGCGGACCGTCTCGCTTGGGATCGCCTAGCGTCCCACTAGGTCGGCGGCAGGTACCGCATCTTGCGGAAGACCGCCTGGCCCTCTTTGCTCGCCATCATGGCGACGAACTCGCGGCCGAGCTTCGCGTTCTTCGCGTTCTTCGTGACGGTTCCGACGTAGGTGGAGACGACGTTGTACTTCTCGGGGATTTCGATAACGTTGAACTTCTGCGTGTCGCCGTCGGTCACGAAGACGATGGCGGCGTCACTCTTGCCGGAAGCGACCGCGTCGACGACGTCTTGCCCCTTCTCGCTCTGCACGTTCGCGTTCTTCAGGACTTTCTGGACGAAGTCGAAGCCATAATCGCCCGCCGCCTTTTGAATGATCTGACTCGAGATCCCGCCGACAGCCGAGGCCGGCGTCCCCATCGCGATCTTGACGCCCGGTTTGGCCAGGTCTTTGAGATCGTGAACGCCGCCGGGATTTCTCTTCGACGTGATGACGACGTCGATCGTCTTATAGATGGCCGTCGGAGTCTCGACGACCCCGGAAACCCGTTTGAGCGGCGTTTCGCCGACGAGAACGATGTCCACGGCTTCACCACCATCGATCTTGGAGACGACCTGGCCACCTCCCAGATACTGCGGCTCGACCTTCAAACCGGGATGTTTCTTTTCAAACTGCGCGACCAGCGCGTCGAATGGCGGCCGCGCACTCGAGGCGACCAGAGCGGTCAGTGTGGCGGTTTCCGCCGCCGGCGCGGGCTGGAGATTGCCGCTGCCCAGTACTGCGACCATGACGCTCGCGATCGCGGAAGAGTATTTCAAGTTCATGCTAATACCTTGCAGACGTTAGTGTGTAATTAGGAGGCCGCCGCGCCGCTCGAGATCGGCTGATTGCGCCGCACGTCCCAGATTCGCAGCGGCTTCAGGATGGCAACGGACATGACCGCGGCGACGATGTTCATAGCCCCGGCGATGATCAGCACCGTCGTCCAGCTATGCGTAGCGGCAATCACGTAACCCGACAGCGGCACGCCGAAGGACGCGACCCATTTCGCCTGATACAGTAGACCGTAGTTTGTGGTGGCGTAGCGCTGCCCGAAGTGATCGCGGGCCGTCGCCGGGAAGATGCTGTAAATTTCGCCCCAGGCGAAAAACACCAGCCCCGACAGAAGCACGAACGCAATCGGCGTCGTTCCGAACTTTAAAAGAGCGAAAATCCCGATCCCCTCGAGCAAGAAGGCGAAGAACATCGTGTTCTCCCGACCGATTCGGTCGGAGATCGCACCCAGAATCGGCCGGGAGATGCCGTTCATGACGTTATTTATGCGGCCCGACTGCGCGAGCGCTCCGGCCGTCCCGAAGAAGATTAGCGTGACGGGGAACTGATCGACGAAGAAATCCTTGGCCATCGGAGCGAGTTGCGCCACCGCCGTGAGACCGCCGGTCGCGACCAGAACGAACATCGCAAACATCACCCAAAAAACGGGCGAGACGAGCACTTCTTTCGGAGTGTAGTCGCGAGTGCCTTGAAGAACTCGCGTCGCCTTCGGCGCTGCTGCCAGCGTTTTCGGCGGCATCATGAGGAAGAGCGAAGCGATAACGACGACGATCGCCTGCGCGATGGCGAAGAACTGAAACGTGTATTGGTAGCCGTGAGCGGAGATCATATTGAGGATCGGTTGCACCTGGAAAGCGGCACCTGCGCCGAAGCCCATCGAGGTGAGCCCGGCCGCCAAGCCGCGGCGGGGCCCGAACCATTTCACGGCATTGCCGATGCAGGTTCCGTAGACCATCCCCGCGCCGATCCCCGAAATGGCGCTACCCAGCCATAAGACCTGCACTACGGACGCATGGGCGTCGATGAGCCAGCCGAGCCCCGCGATGATGCCTCCAACCAAGACGAAGATCATCGGGCCGAAGCGGTCGACGAGGGGGCCTTCGATCGGGACGAGCCATACTTCGAGCGTTACGAAGAATTGAAACGCCCACTGGATGTTGGCGTTGCTCCAGCCGTTGGCGTCTTGCATCACCGGAACGAAATACGTCCAGCCGTACTGATAGTTGGCGATCGCGGCCATGCAGACGATGCCGGCGATCAGCTGAACCCAGGGGTTGGCGCGGAATCCGCCCGGGACGGTCGCCGCAGAAGCCGCTTGAGTTGCCAAAAGACACCCCTCTTCAAGGAGGCCGCAACGAAGCGGCCGGGTGGCATACCGTATACTTTGCAGGCCGCTTGGCCGCCCCTCGCGCCGCGGGGAAGATTTTCTTCCGCGCAAGGGAGGACCGAAAGCCCTCTCCGCCGACCGCAGGGCGCCCTCGGCGCCGGCCCGTAGACCCGTTGCACGTGGCTAAGACCAAAGAGCGGCTCGACGTCCGCAAGACTTACAAACTGTATCTGAACGGCGAGTTCGTCCGTTCCGAGTCGGGGCGGAGCGAGGTGTACGGTTTCGGGACCGAACATCCCGCGAACGTCGCTCGCGCATCGCGGAAAGATTTGCGGGACGCAGTCGTCGCCGCGCGAGCCGCAGACTCGACTTGGGGGGCGGCCACCGCCCAAAACCGCGGACTGGTCCTGTACCGCCTCGCCGAGATGATGGAAGCCCGGCGCGCGCAGTTCGTCGAGCAGCTCGGGATCGGGATGAGGCTCGACGATGACGAGGCCGAACGCGAAACGACCGGAGCGATAGACCGCACGCTCTGGTACGCCGGATGGTGCGACAAGTACACGGCGCTCGTCTCGTCGCGCAACCCCGTCGCCGGCCCTTTCTTCAACTACTCGGCGACCGAGCCGGTCGGCGTCGTCGGCGTCCTCGCGCCCGACGAACCGTCGCTCCTCGGGCTCGTCTCGGCCGTCATTCCGCCGTTGGTTTCAGGGAACTCGGTGGTCGCGCTCGTTTCCGAAAAAGATCCGCGCACCGCAATCGTTTTCGCCGAGTGCGTGGCGACCAGCGACCTGCCGAAGGGCGCGCTCAACATTTTGACCGGGCAACGCGCCGAGGTGGCGCCGCACATGGCGCGCCACATGGACGTCAACGCACTGGCGATCCATTCCGTCGATGCCGCGTTTTCGACCGAGTTGGAGCGCCTCGCCGCCGACAATCTCAAGCGCTCGAAAATCTATCCTCAGAAGCCGCGCGCGGACTGGTTCAAAGAACAGAGCCAAGATCTCGGCGCGGTCACCGCCTTCGTCGAAACCAAAACGATCTGGCACCCGGCACGAATATGACCTATCCGCCGTTCCCCGAAGACGAGCTGCGCGAGAGGGCGCCCGCGAACAGTGAGGCGCACGCGACGATCGATGCGCTGCGCAACGAGCTGGCGCTTGAGAAACCGGATCCGCAGCGGATAGAGGAACACGTCGAGCGCCTGCGGGGCTGGGACGAAATGGTCGCGACGCTCGAGCGCTGGTGGATGGATTCGCGCACGCAAGCATTCATCCAAGAACTCACCGCGACAGGTTTATGAGGACGGTTTTCGTTCTTGGGGCGGCGCTGCTATTGCTGGGCGTGGCGCCGCGCGTCGGCGACGCGTCGAGACTCGTAACGACGCGCTCCTTCGATTTGGTCGTACAACGCACGTCCGCCGCGGTCGACCGGAACCAGAGCGTTCAGCTCGATATCACGGTCGCGCCTCACGCCGACGCCGACGACGTCGAACTGCAGATCGTCGCCGTTTCGGCGACGCCGTTCGAGCGAAAGAGATTTCCTCTGAAAGTGCAAGCAGACGACCTGCACCACTATACGTCGGTCGTCTCATTTCCGGACCGGGGTACGTGGAATCTGTTGCTAACGTTGATGCCGCAGAGCGGCCCTGCGGAGACCGGACTATTGGCGATCACCGTCACCGCGCCGAAGCCGATGCCACAGCCGCTCGCGTGGGCTATCGGTTTCTCGCCGCTATTTGCGCTCGCGCTGTTCGGTTTTTCCGAAGCCGCTCGTTTCCAAACAGGCCGCCTCGGCTAGGGGCCGAAGATGCGCCGCGGCCGGCACCCGCGGAGAGGTGGCAGAGCGGTCGAATGCACTCGCTTGGAAAGCGAGCAGACCCGATAACGGTCTCGGGAGTTCGAATCTCCCCCTCTCCGGATGCGCCGGTCTTGAAAACTTCTTATTTGTGGGTGATGACGCCGACGCGGAGGCGATCGAGGTCGTAGTAAACGTCGAAGTCTTGCATCGCAGTTAAGCCGACGACGATTCGAATCACGTCGGTGCGCCGAACCGAAAGCGGGACGCCGCCGGGGCCCGACCCGATCGGAAAATCGTACGTCCACGCGCCGATTCTCAGCATGGCATGGGTCCACGGACGCTGCGGGATCATTCCGGTCGTGGTCACGAGCAACTGCGGCGTTCCGGTGTCGAAGATGACCGGGCCGCACGTCTCTTGACCGGTCTGGTAGATGCGGATGCAGCCGCGCGGAGCGCCGAACGCGGCGAAATCGACGACGCTGAAGGTGTTTACCATACGCTCGTCCGGGTTGAGCGTGAGTGTGGGCGCATCGAACGCCGCGTGGACGATGTAGCGGCGGCCGATACCGCCGTCCAACAGGGCCAGCGGCGACGCGCAGCACCCGCCACGCGTCGGCGTGAAATAAGCGCCGAAAATTCCTGAATAGATTCCCGAAAAGAGCGAAGGCTCGACCTCGTCGACGGGACAATCCCGCACCGCCGGCGAGCATCCGAATTCGTCGATGACTTGAAAGGGCATGTTCGTCGCATGCGCGGCGCCCATCGTCACTGCGGCCGATGCCTCTTCTCCCCGCACCTCGAAACCGAACCCATAGTCGGCTTTCGCGCTCCGCCCCGTGCGGCGGTATGCTTCGGCCGGAAGCGCTTTGTTCTCGATACGCAGCCCCGTCGAGCCGGTGTCGAACATGACGCGCTGCGTCGAAGAACCAAGGGTTACGTCGATTCCCAGTCTAGGCTCGCCCTCTTTCCCGGCGTCGGCGTGAAGCGGAATCACGATCGGTCCCGGCGCCGACGTCGGAGTCGAGGCTCCGAGAAGCAGTGCGCCGGCGAAAAATGCGACGGCGTGCTTGCGCGCCAGCGATCGCATCGCTAAAACTTTACGCCGGCCTTCTGCACTTCTTGGTAGGGCAAAAGCCAGACCAGCGACTCGTCATGCAAGTCCACAACCTGGACGTGATTGCCGAACGGATCGTAGAAATCGCAGCGGAACGGGGGATGCAGCGTCAAGCCGTACTTCTTGGTGAGCTTCTCTTTGACTTCGGCGAGCTGCGCTTCGTCGCGCACGATCAGTCCGAAGTGGCGCACCCGGTCGGGCCGTTTCTCCTTCACCTCGAACATCGCGAGAAACTGGTGTTCGCCGATCTTGAAAAACGCGTCGCCTTCGCCTTCGTCGAGTTTTTCGAGATTGAAGACGTCCTTGTAAAAAGCAACCGCTTTGTCGATGTCGTCGACTTCGATCGCGATGTGGTTGATGCCGTAAACTTTGACGCTCATCTTTCACTGTTGCCCACGGTCAGCGCGCCGCGAAACCGATGCGGGTGCGATCTGCATCGAACAGAATGTCGAAGTCTTGCAGTGCTCCGAGGCCGAGGATGATGCGTTTCTTGTCCCCGCGCTGGGAGAACATCGAGTAGCGCTCGTCGCGTTCGCCTCCCGAAGTAAAGTCGTGCTTCCATGCTCCGATGCTCAGGTTCGCAATGGTCCCACCCGGGAAAATACCTTGGAAGGATGGCGCCGGATCTTGAATCACAGTCTCTTGCAAGCCGGTGTCGATAACGACGTCGCCGCAGACCTGCAACTGGACGTCCTTCACCGCGATGCATCCGCTCGGCCACGACGACATTCCCACCGGCACCGTCACGAACGTGCCGGCGAGCGTCGAATCGGGATTGAGCGTCAGCGTCGGTTTCAAGAACGCCGCGTGGAGGATATACGAATGTCCCGCGCGCCGTTCCAGCCCGAGGAGCGGGTTGACGCAGCAGTCGGCGGGCATCGCGTTGGTCATCATGAGTCCGAGGACGCCCGGGAAGACGCGGCCGAAGTCGTCGGGGACGCCGCCCTTGGCCGCGGGACATTTCGGCGCCCACGAAGCGCAGGCGATGCTCTCGACCAACTCGAGCGGCGTCGCGCGTTCGCTATGCAGGCCGCCGATCGTCAGCTGCGCGTTCGCTTGGACACCTCGCAGATCCAGCCCATTGCCGTAGTCGCCGGTCACCGTGTTGGCGGTCCGCTCGACGGCGGCGGGCGGCAACGCGCTTGCAAGGATTCGCAGCCCGGGCGAACTCGTGTCGACCTCGAGGCGTTTGATGATCGAGCCGATCGCGACGTCGATCCCGAGATGGGGGACGCGATACGGGCTGTGCTCGACGTACAGCGGGATCACGATCGCTGCAGGCTGCTGAGCACCGGCGGTCCCGAACGCCAGCGCGGCGACCGCGCCGCCCAGCGCGATCGAGCGAACGCGTCGCCGCATCGACATCGGCGCCGACATCAACCCCAAACCGAACGGGCTCGCGTTACGCCGGATTCAAAGCGCTCGCTGCGAGGCATCGAAAAAAGACGGAACGACTCTCGCGCGCTGCTGAGCAACATCGACGTTCCGTCGACCACGTTGCGGCCGAGTTGCGCGCCGATGGTCGAGCGCGCTCCGTAGTTTGCGTCGATCAAAGTCGGAGCGGCGCGAGCGACGTCCGCAATTCGACCACCGAGCTCGCCGTCCGGCGGCAGCGTCGAGAAAACCACGTCGACGGTTTCGCCGTCCCAGAGAGAAACCTTATACTTTTCCGCCGTAGCGCGCGCGCGCTCGATCGTTCGATTCCAGACCGAGACGTTCGCGCCGTATTGGTTAAGCTTCCAGATGACGGCGCGCGCGGTTGGGCCGACGCCGAGGACGAGGATGCGAAGCGCCGACAAGTCTGAGCCCCCGGCGACCTTCAACGTTCCTTCGACACCCTCTCGAAAGTCTTCGATGCCGAGAACCTCGGCGACGGTCTGCAGCGCGCCGGTCGTATCGGTGTTGAACCCGTGGATGCCGTCTTCTTGAAAGAGCAGCACATTCGCTGAAGCGACGGCGATCGCTTCGGGATCGACGACGCGATTGCAAGCCGCGAGCGCTTCTTCTTTCAAAGGCGTCGTGACGTTCAAGCCGCGGTAGCCGTCGGCGCGAAGCGCGGCGATCACGCGCGCGCCGGCGCCGGCTTCGACCCGAATCGCGTCGTACGAACCGGCCACGCCGGCTTCACCGAAAAACCCTCGGAAAAATTCGGGGCTCGCGCTGTGCTCGACCGGGTCCCCGATGACGGCGAGTTTCAATACAACATCAGCGCGAGCCGTTTTGCGAGCCGCGCCGGCCGAGCACGATTTTTTCCAGAAATCTGAGGATGCGCGTTCCGTACCAATCGTTGGCCACGAGCGGATGGGTGAGGATCGCATGAAGTCCGAGGAACTTTGCCCCGAGCACGTCGGTGAAAAGCTGGTCGCCGACGACGACGGTTTCATGTTTCGGCGTGCCGAGCAGACGTAGAGCGCGCGAAAAAGCGCCCGGTAGCGGTTTGAGTGCCGACGAGACGGCCGGGACGCCGAGTTCGGCGCTGATGCGCCCGACGCGCCCGGTGAAGTTGTTCGAGACCAGCGCGATCTTGAAGCCGCGAACCTTGGCGGCCGCGATCCAAGCCGCGTCCTCGTCGGCGAGATGTTCTTGGCCGTAGCCGACCAGCGTGTTGTCGAGGTCGACGATGATGCCTTTCATCCCCTTGCTCGCCAGTTCGTCGAGCGAGACATGGCTCAGACGATCGGCAAATGCATCGGGACGGAACACCAGCCAGGCGTTCCGGCGGCTTTCCCCGCTATCCTCGGATTTGTCCTCAGGCATCCCACTGCGTGGGCCCCCCAGGGCCTTTGGGCTCACAGGAATGTTCAGTTTTCGACAAGACGTCCACCCCCCGTACGCAAGGGGATCGGCAACCGAACCACAATATCTTGTGCCCCAAAGTTCGCGGGTGTACTATAGACGGTACCGAGCATCGGGCTTCTGTTCGTCCCCGAACAGGTGTTCGATCGCTTTCCTCGAACACTTACTGCGAGGGATTTTCCCGATGTCCGATGCCGCCGCATCCCCCGAGGCCGCCGTCCTCAGGGGTCTAGCCGAACCGACCTTCGATCCGAACGCGATGCGCGTCCTGAAAGAGCGTTATTTCGCGAAGAAGCCCGACGGTACGCAAGAGACGCCGAAGGAATTCTTGTGGCGCGTCGCCTCCGCGATCGCGCAACCGGAGCGCCCGTACGCCGAAAAAAACGGCCGCGATCCCGACGCCGTCGTCGACGGCGTGAGCCACGCGTTTTACGACATGATGGCGCGGCGCGATTTCATGCCGAACACGCCGTGTCTCGTCAATGCCGGGAGGCCGCTCTCGATGCTCTCGGCTTGTTTTGTGCTGCCCGTTCCCGATTCGATCGAGGGGATTTTTTACAATCTCAAGGCCATGGCAAGGGTGCAACAGGGAGGAGGAGGCTGCATCTCCGGCGATGCGCGCGTCTGGTCGACGTTCTGCGGCATCGAGCCGATCGAGGTGCTCTTCTCTCGCACGACTGCGGACGGACGTCGCGGCACGAAGCTAGGCGACGGCGTCGCCTACGACGTGCGCGATCTGAACGTGAAGACGCTGTCGATGCATCCTCAAACCGGCGAGTTGGGTTTGAGGCCCGTTTCACATGTTTGGAAGTTCGACGTACCGGCCCAAGATCAAATCGTCGTGCGGATGCGAGAGGGGACGCGGGTTCAAACGAGTTCGTGGCATCCGTTCATGGTCGTGCGCGGGACGGCGCTGGTCGAGGTTCGCGCTGATGAACTGCAGCCGGGCGACGTCGTACTCGGCCCGGAGAATCCGGAAGCGTTCTGGCCCTGGAAAGAGTGCCAAACCGTAGCCGGGCTGACGTTGGACAAGGAGCTCGCGTGGTTGATCGGCTTCACCCTCGGCGACGGATCGTTCGGCCGAAACAAGGCACTTGGGACCGATCGCGTTCGCTGGTTCTCGGGTACGGAAGACGTCCTTTACAGAGTTCGCGGGATCCTCGCGCTCTACGGCATTGAAGTCGGTGTGACCCGAGATCCACGCGGAAACGGTATGTACGTCACGACCGCGAGCCAGTGGTTCATTCAAGCGCTCAAGACGGTCTGTGGAATCGCTTCCAACGGCCCCAAAGACCTCACGATCCGCGTTCCGGAAATGATTGGTAAGTCGCCTCTTCCGGTCGTCCATTCGTTCCTCGCTGGGCTGTTGGACAGCGATGGCAACGTCGACAAAGACGGCAGCCCGTCCTACACCAGCGCTAGCGAAGCAATGGCAGAGGATTTGGCGGCGCTGTTGGGGTTGCTCGGCTTCCAGCCGACGATAAAGAAAAAACAGCCGCATGGCCGCGGCAAGCACCCGACTTACACCGTGTTGCTGGCGCGGCGCAACCGCGTCGACGAATTGGCGCAACGCATTGCGTTCTACATGTCATGCGACATGCGAAAGCAACGCCTGCGGGGCGATTTCGCATTGGACATGCGCCAGCTGCATCTGCCGTTCCGCACGTGGCGGGATGTCCTCAAGAAACACGGGTTGATCGGCGACAACAAAGGCGCGGGTCCACTCGCCCCCGAGATGAGCCGCTGGGCCTGCAACTATGCGGGCCGCACGCGGCGAGCCGACTTGCTCGTGTTTGCTGAAGTTCTCGAGCCGCATGACGCGCCACTCGCCGAGCTGCTCCGTCGGATCGGCAACTCCGCGCAAGAAATCAAATCGGTTGAAAAGGCCGCTATCGCCAAACCCTTTTACGATCTAAGCGTGGATGATTGGAATACCTACGCGGCCGGCAACGGCGGCATGACGATGATCCATAACACGGGTTTTGCCTTCTCGCAGTTGCGTCCTAGCGGGTCGCTCGTAGCAACAACGGGACGGGATGCGTCAGGTCCGGTGTCGTTCATGAAAGTGTTCAACGCCGCGACCGACTCGATCAAGCAAGGCGGCGTGCGGCGCGGTGCCAACATGGCGGTGCTGCGCGTCGATCATCCGGACATCTTCGATTTCATGCGCTGCAAGAAAGAGCTCGACTCGGAGAACCGCGCGCTCTGGAACCGCTTCTCCGATAGCGGCGCATACACGGTTGACGAGCTCGCGCACATCAAGCAAGAGCTGCTCCAGACGCAAATGAACAACTTCAACATCTCCGTCGGTGTCACCGATGCGTTCATGGATGCCGTCGAGCGTGACGGAGATTTCGATCTCGTCGATCCGCGAACGAAAGTTATCGTGCAGACCGTGCGCGCGCGAGAAATCTGGGACGCGATCGTCGACGGCGCCTGGCAAAACGGCGAACCAGGCGTGATTTTCCTCGATCATCCTGAGGCAAATCCATTGCCTGGGCTCGGTCCGATTGAAGCAACAAACCCTTGCGGAGAGCAACTTTTGCACGGATACGATTCTTGCAATTTGGGATCCATTAACGTTGGGCAGTTCTACAATGCTTCGGTGAAAGATGTCGACTGGGAACGGCTGGCGCAGGCCGTTACTCTATCAATTCGTTTTCTGGACAACGTCATCGATGCGAATCTCTATCCGCTCAAAGAGATCGAGGACATGGTGCTAGGCAACCGCCGCGTCGGGCTCGGCATCATGGGCTTTGCGGAACTGCTCATCCAGATGGAAGTCGCGTACGGGTCCCCAGAGGCGATCGCGTTTGCCGAAAAGCTCATGAAGTTCATGCAACAGCGTGCCGAGGAAACGAGCGAACTGTTGGCGCGCGAACGCGGCGAGTTTCCGAACAAGCACCTGTCCGTATGGGCGGATGACCCGCGTCCGCGTCGCAACGCCGCGCTTTTGTCGATCGCCCCAACCGGAACGATCTCGATGATCGCAGGTTGCTCGTTCGGCTGCGAGCCCTATTTCGGCATGGCTTACACGAAACACGTCATGAAAGACTCGGAAGGGCGTCCTCAACACCTCTACTACGTCGTTCCGCTCTTCGAAGAGATTGCGAAAGACGAAGGCTTCTTCTCCGACGAACTGCTCGCGCGGATCGAAGAGAATCGCGGTTCGGTCAAAGGCTTGCCCGAAGTTCCACAGCACTGGCAAGAGGTTTTTACGACATCCTCAGACGTCACGGTTGACGAGCACATCGACATGCTCGCCGCGTTCCAGAAACACGTCTGCAACGCCACGAGCAAGACGATCAACGCGCCGAACGACGATACGAAGGAAAATGTCGCTCGCTCGATCATTCGCGCCTACAAGAAGGGCTGCAAGGGCTTCACCTATTACCGCGACGGCTCGCGCACCGAACAGGTCGTCACATTTACGCGCGAAGGCGACATCAAGGGCGTCAATCGCGACATAGCCGCCCGCGCTCCGGCAGACGCGGCGACAGCCGACAGTGCGACAGCGGCGTCATCGACTTCCGCAACCGATGCCCTGTCGGACTCACTCGAAGAACTCGATATCGAACAACTTCTCGCCAAAGCGAA
>Ga0209009_1000327_pt1 | contig 18380 bp, 20 predicted proteins | sample BlaSpr_A8_OM3_M2_FD_187979 | JGI IMG/M metagenome (GOLD analysis project Ga0209009, IMG submission 187979) | Forest soil microbial communities from Thunder Bay, Ontario, Canada - Black Spruce, Ontario site 2_A8_OM3_M2 (SPAdes) (version 2) | ecosystem: Environmental > Terrestrial > Soil > Boreal... | reverse complement strand
CCGCCGTCGATCAAACCCTGCCGCCGGCGGCCCGCGCGGCGGCGCGCAAGACCGGAGGGTTGCGCAACGCGATCACGCGCGACGGTTATACGGGCGTCCTGCTCGGTATCCGCCGCGACGAACAAGCCGTGCGGGCGAAGGAGAAAATCTTCAGCCGGCGCGCTGTCGATGGGTCGTGGGATTTCCGTAATCAGTCGGCCGAGTTCTGGGGTTACTACGACGCGGCGCTACGCGACGGCGAGCATTTCCGAATTCATCCGCTCTTGCACTGGACCGAGCTCGACGTCTGGCTCTACACGCGTGCCGAGAAGATACCGTTCTGTTCGCTCTACCTGAGCAACAGTGGAAAGCGGTTTCGGTCGCTCGGGGAGAAGAACATCACCGATCCGATCCAGAGCGATGCGATTTCGATCGACCAAATCATCGACGAGTTGCGCGCGACCAACGCCCCCGAGCGAGCCGGCCGCGTGATGGATTCCGAGAGCGAGGACGCCTTCGAGCGGCTCCGCGCTGGCGGGTACATGTGAACGTCGTCCTCGCAGGCCACGTCGATCACGGCAAGTCGACGTTGCTCGCACGCCTCTTGGTCGACACGGGTGCCATCGGTGAAAGTAAACTCGCCGAACTTGAAGCCGCCTGTAAACATCGCTCGAGCGAATTCGAGTTATCGTTTCTCCTGGACGCCTTCCAAGTCGAACGCGACCAAGCGGTCAGCATCGATGCGACTCGCGTCTGGTTTCGTTCGCCGCGACGGCGTTATGCGGTCGCCGACGCTCCCGGCCATTTTGAATTCTTGAGGCACGTGGTCACCGGTGCGGCGGGGGCCGGTTTGGCGCTGCTCGTGGTCGACGCAACGACCGGCGCTGCGGAACAGACGGAGCGTCACGCGGCGATCCTCTCGCTGCTCCGCATCGGCGACGTGATCGTCGCGATCAATAAAATGGACCTCGCGGCGTTTTCGAGCGAGAGATTCGCGAGCGTGCGCGAGCAAAGCAAGGTGCTTCTGGCGCGTCACGGGTTGTGTGCGCACGCGTTCGTCGCGACCGTTGCGACCGAAGGCGACAACGTCGTGCGCCGTTCGGCGCGCATGCCGTGGTATGCCGGCGAAACCGTCATCGAGGCGCTCGACCGGTACGAGCTGTCGTTTGCGGCGGAGCCGCCGCTTCGATTCGCAGTGCAGGATGTCTATCGCCGCGATTCAGAACGGCTGGTAGCCGGAACGCTCGCGGGCGGTCCGCTTACCGTAGGCGATCTCTTGGTGTTCTCGCCGTCGGGCCTCGCTGCCGGCGTCGCGGCGATTCGTCGGTTTCCCGAAGATCGACGGCCCGCTGTCGACGGCGAAGCGATCGCGCTCGCGCTTGACCGCGACGTTTTCGTCGAACCCGGAAACGTCGCCAGCCCTCCCGATCAGGCGCCGTACGTCACCGACGGTTTCAAGGCGAGCGTCTTCTGGTTCGGGAGGAACGAGCTGCCGTCCGGTTCCCGCGTCGCACTCCGGTTAGGGACGGCGGACATGAATGCTACCGTCAAAACCGCGGGTGCCGCCGGAATTGCGTACGGCGATGTCGCCGAAGTCGCGTTCGAACTGGTCGCGCCGATCGCGGTCGACGTCGATCACGCGAGCGGCCTGTCGCGCTTCGCGATCGTGCTCGACGGACGCATCGCGGCCGCCGGTGTCGTGCGTTCGATCGTTTCAAGGCGCGCGGCTACGCGCATGCATTCGGCCAACGTCGAAAGCGAAGCCGCCCTCGTCGTCCGCGCGAGTCGTGAAAAACGCTTCGGTCACCGTAGCGGCGTCGTCTGGCTGACAGGCCTGCCGTCTTCCGGAAAGAGCACGATCGCCAAGCTCTTGGAGCAGCGACTCTTTGCTCTCGGCTGGAACACCTATGTGCTCGACGGCGACAATCTGCGGGCGGGGCTCACGGGTGACCTCGGGTTCTCAGCCGAAGACCGGCGGGAGAACGTGCGCCGCGTCGCCGAGGTAGCGGCCCTTTTTGCGGACGGCGGTTTCATCGCCATTGTAGCGTTGGTTTCGCCGCACGCGAATGACCGCGATGCCGCGCGTCGCCTCTTCCCTGAGTCGTTCCACGAGATTCATGTGAATGCGCCAGTCGACGTCTGCGAGCAGCGAGATGCGAAGGGGTTGTATTTCAAGGCTCGGGCAGGCGAGATTGCGGAGTTCACCGGCGTCTCGGCCGCCTACGAGCCTCCGATTGCACCGGCGCTTACGCTAGACAGCGCGCACCTAACGGCGGCCGAGTGCGTCAATGTCGCCTTCGACTATACTGTTCTAATGTTCTCAATGTTGAATTACTCGACCATCGTCGTCGAACCCCAACCAAAATGACTTCGGGTTCCCGGACTTCGGGAACAGGCTTTCGAAGCGGTGTGCCGATATGGAGCTTAGGGGTGGCCAGGCGACATCCGTCAATCCCTGTTCTTGCTTAAAGTCATCGCAAGGGCAATCGCACGTTCGTGTACTCCGGAGGTCGCAGAACACAGGGTTGTGTTGCTCTTTTGCGACTCCGGTAAGGTGTGTCCGTCCGCGTACTCTATCTGCTCCGGATGCTGGAATCAGTGGAGAAGTTAAGAGGCTGGGCCTATGGGTTGCATTGGGCCTGGCGCGTTGCATCCCCACTGTTCTTCACAGCGATACGTGAGGCAAAGGAGAAACAACGATCAATCGCGGCGAAAGAATAGCGGAAAATCTAGCGCAGTCCCGGTGGCTAGGCCCTGTTCGGGAAGCGGCCTATCAACTCATCGAGGCCAGGAATCCCTTATGAGGAGAGCAGAACTAACAGATCTCGCCATCTGCTCGCAATTAACGACGCGTTGGCACTTCTTAAATTATCACTTCGAGTTCTATATTCGCGGCGAAACTCACCCGTTGTTGAGTCACTTCTCGACGCCCTGTTGACCATAGACGCTCTTGCGTCCGGATACGCTGCGGAAATGATCCGAAGAATAGCGGCAATCGGAGGGCGGCCAAAGGATAAGGCCGATTATGCACAACTGTTGCGACTCTTTGCCGAGATTCATGTAGTTGCACAAGTCGCGGCTATCGACTGGGGGAATGCTTCGATTCGAATTGAGCCCGGCGCTGATCAGGTTCCGAATCCAGAGATTACGGTCGAAACAAGTGAGTGGATCCTCGCGATCGAAGTAAAAGCGCCGAGCTGGCTTCGTCTTCGCGAATTACGCGAGGGGGTCGATACTCAATTGATGACGCGCTTTCCGGATGAATTAGGTTCAACTTGCCGGTGCCGCTTCGGTAGTTGCGCCAATCACCGGCGGGCTGTTTGTTCTGGGCTATCCAACCAATCCGAACGGCAACGTTCTGTATTACTACAATTTAAATACTCCGGGCTGGAGTGCCAAGGGCGGCTCCGGCGTTAGTCTTTCCAGCGACGGGAAGACCCTGTACATCGTCAGCACCTCGGGGGCTATCTATTCAGCCACGGTTACGCCGATACAGCCGACCATCGCAGAGTTCGCGACCTCCTCAACAAGCAGCGACCCGAGTTTCATCGCGACGGGACCCGATGGCAACCTCTGGTTCACGGAAGGCAATGCAGGCAGGATCGGAAGGGTGATGCGCTCGGGGACCGTCACCGAGTTCGCGACCTCCTCAACAAGCAGCGACCCGAGTTCCATCACGACGGGGCCCGATGGCAACCTCTGGTTTACGGAAGCCAATGCCGGCAGAATCGGAAGGGTGACGCCCTCGGGGACCGTCACCGAGTTCGCGACCTCCTCGGCCAACAGCCAACCGTTTTCTATAGTCAGCGCTCCGGACGGCAACCTCTGGTTCACCGAATCCGGGGCCAGCAAGATGGGAAGGATCACGCCCTCTGGGACCATCACCGAGTTCGCGCCCCCACGATCGGCGCCGAGCCGTCGTTTATCACCAGCGCTCCGGACGGCAACCTCTGGTTCACCGAATTTGGGGCCGGCAACATCGGAAGAGTGACGCCCTCCGGGACCATCACCCAGTTTTTGACTTCCTCGGGCAACAGCTTCCCGAATTTCATCGTGACCGGTCCGGACGGCAATCTCTGGTTCACGGAAGCCAGCAAGATCGGAAGGATCACGCTCTCAGGCGCGATCACCGAGTTTGCGACTTCCTCGGTCAACAGCTACTCGAATAGCATCACGACCGGTCCGGACGGCAATCTCTGGTTCACGGAAAGCGATGTCAGCAAGATCGGAAGAATTACGCCCTCCGGGACCATCACCGAGTTTGCGACTCCCTCGGCCAACAGCTACCCGTATTCCATCGTGACGGGCCCGGACGGCAATCTCTGGTTTACGGAAAACGTTGTCAGCAAGATCGGAAGAGTGACGCCCTCCGGGACCATCACCGAGTTTGCGACTCCCTCGGCCAACAGCTCCCCGAATTTCATTACGACCGGCCCCGACGGCAATCTCTGGTTCACCGAAACAGGCACCGGCAAGATCGGAACGATCGTCTTCCATTGACGGCACCGCGCGACGCTTCGCGTTCTGCGTCCCACAACGCGAAGAATATTAGCGCGACTGATTTGGCGATCGATTCTCAACGAAGAACTGAATCTCACGATTCCTCAGCGTCATCGAAAACGCTGGAAGCGTCTCTTGAACTTCAATATCCCGCTGCGAAGGAAATTCCCGATCTCTACGATTTCATATTTGCACAAGGGATTTACTACCTACAACGCCAGGCGCAGTTACGACCAGCAAATCAAACCATTTGCATTCTTGCAAGCGGCGCCTGTCGCGATCGTCATGGGGAAGGACGTTTTGCCCGTTGCGCCGATGGAGTTCGATTTAGCAAAAGCGCGTCGATTACCGTGGACGGATTTTAACACCGGCGAACCAGTAAACCTTGATTGGGATGGTAGCTATCATGCCGGGACGGTCCCCGTCATGAAACTGAGCGAGTACATCGAGAAATATAAGCGCCACCCTGAGAGCAAGACGGCCGACCCTAACGGAGGGTTTGCCGGGGAGGAAACTCGCGGATTGCTCGGGCGGTTGCACTTTCGCTCATGGCGCCCTGCGCACATCGGCAAAGAGATAGATCGACTGGACGAAGACCAGGATCGGCGCTGGGCGACAACGGCCCAATTGTTCACGACTCGTCAGCAGACGGAATTCTCGCCTGCGCAATCGGTATCGTGTGGTTTCTCGAACGAAAACAAGCCGCGGATGAAATCGTCATCACCGAACGAGCCCTACAAGATATTCTTCAGCGGTCGCGTGAGGCGCATTCACCGAAAGACTCGACTGGCGATCATTCGTGTGGCTCGGAAATATCAGCATTCGGTCGAGTGCGTCTTGAATCGTGCGAGCCGCTAGACTCGGGACGAATCCTGTTGGAGAGGCAGTTGCGTAGCCCAGGGCAGCTGCTGCCTTTGATCCGAACAGTCGAGGCTACTTATCAGCCAAAAGCGCGAGGCAAGAGTTGCAGATCGTAGGCGGCGTTGCAGAGGCCCTGGCCTTTCTCAGTTTCGTCCTCCTTGCTATAGCCGTTCCTGTGACCATCATTCGGGCGCTTATGAAGAAGCCAAGCAAGAATTGGCACTATGCTGCGCTCGGTTCGTTCGTCATCTTCGGCGTCGGACTTATAGTTTTCAACTCATTGGAGCCGACTGAGGGCAAGAAGCCGCGAGTAGTCGGTAGTCTAGAGATAGGCTCCCCCGCGCCGACTGCACGGCCGGTGCCGACCGAACAGCCGTTCCCGGCCTATCTCGGACTGCGCGGCGGACAGCGTCCATTGCTGGATAGTAACAACGAGGGTGATGGTTCGATGGGGACGCTCTTCGACGACTTAGCTGCCGTTCGCAAGTGGGCTGCTGGGCAAGCGTCGGGGCCTGCTGATGTGCGTCATCATGATTTGCCCATCGGGACCCGTATCGTTGTTCGGTCCTGGACGCATGTGAGGGCTGTCAGTGGTGACGACTATACAATGATCGACGTAATGACCGTGACGAACCCGCGACGAGAAGGTTATGTTCGGGACATCTATCTACTGCCAATGATCCCTTCCGGCGCACGTCTCATTGTCCACAACGCGGTCCGTGGCTACCGAGCCGGCACGATGGAGTTGAAGCGAACTCAGCACCCACCCACGCTTACGATTGCTGAGGGTACGCCAGTTTCGTCGCTTGCAGTTTCTCCGAGAGGAGACACTCTCTCTCACTATCGGGCCGAAGTTCTGAGTGGTCCACACCGTGGGGCGCGCGGATGGTTCAGCGACTTTTCGTTGGGGGCTCTATCGCCCCCAGTAAGCGGAGGCGAATACGACAAGACGTGTCACTGCGTCTCGCTCTACCTTCGCGAAGTCGATCAGCGCGGCACGCAATCCAGCCCGACTGATGCACCTATGCCCAGTGCAGAGCCCGCGTTCCTCGAATCTCCCGAGACGACACGGGATTACATGAATGAGGCGTGTATCCTGATGCACGACGGGGCGCATTACGCTTTCGATAATGGGAATGGCGGGGTCGAGGACGCCAATATACGAATCGTCGCGTGCAAACTTCCCGGCGGAGACCTCATATATTTCAGAAGAGAACATCTCGCCGAAACAAAGTCGCAGTATCAAAATGATAAATCCCCGTCCAGAACACCTGGCGGCTACCCGGTACCAGGCTTAAGTGCATCGGACGCGACACCGTTTCCGAAACGGTAAGTAATTAGACCAGTGCAGAAGGGAATCGATCCTGCGCCGTTTCTAATGGTTCGGGAATAGCTCGGACAGGCGTCAAAGCGGGGTCCGTTCAGAGCGGAGCCGAATGGCAGTTTTCTCATGGGGGGACTTCGAATGGTCCGCCAGTTTCTGACGTTTGTACTTCTTGGTATCGCTCTCGTTGCGCCGGTCCAGGCCGCGAAGAGGACGCCGCCGCCAGCGCAGTATCACGCTGCGCAATTGGCGTTGTTTGCGACCGAGAGCGCCGCTCAGGCGCATTGCCCGAAAGATATCGTCGTTTGGCTTAATACGAATTCCGGAATCTACCATGAAAAAGGGATGCGGTGGTACGGTCGCACGAAGCATGGCGCCTACGTATGTCGGAGGGAAGCCGACGCGGCCGGCGATCGTGACACGAGGAATGGCCAATGAAAGAGCCATTTCGTAGGACTGGGGCCATAGCTATCATCGCCGCAGTCGCATTAGTGACTGCGCCGACGCTAGAAGCCGGGCCCCAATCGAACGCGGACTGGCAGACTCTTCGCGCGAGCCAAAACGCGTACCTTGACGGCGATGGTGGAGGGAATACGCATGCATCGGTTTGCCCGAGCATCGCAGCTCTCAAGATGTTTCTAACAAATTCAGGCTCATGCCCGCACTACAAGATCGGTACGGCTGTCAGTATCACGGCCATGAGCAAAGACACGATCGCTTATTCGGGGCTACCCTACCAAAGAATTCCAGTAGCGCTAATTCGCGGGAATGGTCTTAAGGGCTACATTTCACCCCTCTGCCTAGAGCCAGTTGTTCCTCGGCACACGCGCCTGACGGCGCAGAAGTTAGACGCGACGAGAGCAATATCTGGCGATCCCCTTCACCCTGATTATCAGACAGGGAACGGTGTCGAAGTAGAAGTCTTGGAGCAAGCACCTTACGAAGACGGCATGTGGGTCAAAATCCGGGTTACTAGGGGCAGTCGGATGGGTTTCACAGGATGGGTGTATCCACCGAGCCTAGGAATTGTCTTCAATGGAATTACGCCCGAATAGATGAGGAATCAGTATCGGCGACTGGCCGAACCTTTGGCGTGTCCTAATGTTGTCCGGCTCTCGTGAGGGGCGATGGTGATAAACTCGGAGCGACGCTTGTGACACAGTTGCGACCCGCGTTACTTTTCCTGTCGTTCATGATTGGGTCTTGTGGAGTGGCCAGCGCGGCCCAATTCGTCGGCAGCGATGCAAGCTCAGCAGTTTACGTAGCGTGGACCGCCGACTCCTCAGGACATCTGCAAGGCCAAATTCAGTGTGTTAGCCTCAGCGCAGGTGGGGCGCAAGCGAAAACAACAAGCGCAGCCTTCACCGGGACGCAAAGTGGAAAGGACATCAGCCTCGCATTCGGACTCCTTTCTGCTTTCGGAGGCGCGACCTGGACAGGACACTTAGGTTGGAACACACTGACGCTCGATTATTCAACCTCAAGCGGTCCTGCTGAGATGGCTCTGCGGAGGGGCAGCTTCGCGGATTTTCAGCGGCTGGTTACAGCTCTGCAAGGCTCGGCGTCGCGAGTCGCGGCAGCGCAGGCTCTGGCTGCAACCCGAGCCGCGACGACGCAGGCTCTAGCGCGAAGTGTCACTGAGGCTGCGAATCAGATCAACATCGTTAACCGAGAGTTACAGAGCGCTTTGTCGGCTCTTTCGAAAGAGTTTCCTGAACCTCCACCAGACGTCAACACCGCTGGGTCATTTCAGTACCGATATGATCGTGCGTACAGCAAGATGAATGACGATTGGTCTAAGGAGCAGACTCTTGGTCAGCGCGTCCCGCTGACGTGTTATCAAAAGTCGCAGGTCGCATACGTCGCTTCTACGGTAAGCTATGATCTTTCACAAATTCAATACATTGATTCGAATTTTCGTAGCTTTGTGAGCGATGTGCAAGGCCAAATTGAGACAATTAGCCGGGGACAAGAACAGCTCAAGGCCTTGCTTCCAGCGTATGCGGCGCGGTGGAAAGCGTGGCAGCAGAGCGCGAATCCAGCGAATCCCAAGCCTGTACCGCTTGACGTTTCGAGCGTGTTGTCCGAGACTTTACGTCGTACTAACGCCGCTCAAAAACACGCGATGGCAAGGCTTGCTCGGGCCGTTCAAATTGCGGCCACTTATGACAACCAAGCTACGGAGCTTGAGCAAAAGGCCAAGTCTTATCCTGACGGATTGACTTGCTCGAACTGAGGTGGCACCTTGGAGGAGAAAAGCGATGGAAGATGAGGGCTGGAACGATCTAGAGGGGTTCCTAAGCGAAGCAGAGTGGCGAGCGAGATCGGATTCTTCGTCTGGTATATCCACTGAGGCGCCGGGCACCCGTTTCGGGTCACTCCGAGTATACGACATGGCGAATCGAGTTAAACGCGCGCTTTCAAATCTTGCGTCGCTCTGCGGCGCCGTTCGTGCCTCATTTTAGTTTGATAGACAGAGCTCGAAGTGGCTAACGTACAACCCTCCCGCTTACCGGAATCCTCTCCGCTCGCGCAACTCGCAATTGGAACACTAGATACCTTAATTGAAGTTCGTGCTGTGGAGTATAAACGATCCGAATCCTTTTCGTCGCTCGAATCTCATATCATAAAGACCTCGATGGCCATGGCGAACCTGCGCGATGGAGGCCTCATCATAATTGGGGTCGCTCGGCAACCCAGCGGCCTCGTGCGCACCGGCATTTCAGCGGCCGACCTGAACACTTATGATGCTGATGTCATCCTGTCGGCGATCAATAAGTACGCCGCGCCTGCAGTTGATGCTGTGGTTGCAACCGTGGAACACAAGAAGGAAGATTACGTAGTCATCTTCATCGAAGAATTTAGTGCCACCCCAATAATATGTGCGAAAGACAGCGCGTGGGGAAACGCAGGGTCAATTTACATCAGACCGCGTGGCTTTGTTGAGACGCGGACGCCGAGAAGTGGACAGGAGCTGGACGAGTTAATTGATCTCGCAGCGGAAAAGCGAGCTGCACGCATGATCCGTCAGCATGTTAGTTTGAGCGCGGTGGTCTCACCACCACAACCTTCGAATGCCGCTTACGACCGCGAAATAGCTGGCCTGGAGAACCTGTGAAGGACGCAACGAATGGAATGCCGTCGGATGTCACGCAGATTGCTGAGCTCCCGCATTGGCGCACACGAATTTACCCGCAGACATACGAAGAAAATCGCATCAACGATTCGGTCCAATGTCTCGACGTCCTGGAGAGAGTCTCGGTCCGTTCTGCCGGGTGGCGCTACCCATTCGTGAGTCGTGATCGTGACCGGTTTGCAATCCGCAAGAACTTCGCTGAAGCTTGGATATCGTCCGGAGAGTACGTAGAGTTTAGTCGCCAGTACACGAGTGGGCAATTCTTTTACGTAACAGCACTTCGCGAGGCCTTCTTGTCGGATGATAGTGAACCTATACGTGAGGCACAAGAGCTGGCGAGGCTTAACGGGATCGACCGCGAGAAGTGGCCAACGGGCGTCGTAAGCATTGTTCGACTCATGCGCCTTGTCAGTATTGCGTTTATGAATGCGCAGCGATTGGCTGATGAGTTTAAGATTTCCGATGATATCGTAGTCGATATGCGCCTCGCAAATGTGGCCGGACGTGTCTTGATAACGGGAGATCCAATGCGAGAATTGGATGAATATTATCAAGCTACGGAATCGAATATTGATTATGACGTGTCCGTTCATTCTGTGGATTTGCGGGCTAATACGTTGCGATACGGACTTGAGGCCACCAAACATTTCTATTCTCGTTTTACCTGGCTTGATCCAACCGAATTCGTACTTCAGGGCCTTCAAGACCAGGCATTGGCCTAGGGGAAACTGGATTATGAGATCATTACGGGCAACGGACAACATCAATACATGCGGCTTGAAGATAAAGATGATCTTCTATGGCACGTGGAACATCGAGCTTCGCTCTAGCTTCGAGCCCATCTGGCGCTGATGGGGGTCCGAGGAAACCGCGCTCGTTGGCTCTTAGTGCGGTGCTCCTACGTAGCCAGATATTGGGTGAGGATTAATGAATGAAAAGGACCGCGAGAATTTGTCGGCACGAACAGTGCTCACCTATGTGCTGGAGTATCCCGGAACCAACCTCGTTAAAATCGGGCAGGCGAAATATTTTGTGGATCGATTCGCTCAATTGAAGACGGGCTCTCCCGTCGACCCGCAAGTCCTTTGCGTATTCCGTGGCGCAGATCATGAACGAGATTTCCACAAACGATTCGCACATCTAAGGCACCATGGCGAGTATTATCATTTTACTAAAAGAGGTACGAGATTATTTGTTCTCAGATGCGCTAGCTTCGCATCGAATGAGCCGTGAAGAGGCCGAGACGCTATCCCCACGGATCGAGCGCCGAGCGGAAAAGCTGCGACGGGAGCAGCGAGACGCGCAAAATCTACCGCTCGAGGTGATTAAAGAGGCCGAAATGGAGCCGTCTCTGGAGACAAATGAGGAAGCATGAACTGACGGTTTGGCACGCGCTTTGTCGACTGGTTGGTCGCCGGTCGGATGGACTCTTGCGAATCCAGTCTCGGCCTCCCGCGCCGAATCAACGATGTAGGAACACCAGCAAATCTAGGGCAAATAGTCCAAGTCCGAACGCTTGTTTGGGGAAAGCAGGATAGTTTGCCAGTCGTAGCCGCGTTCTACTCGATCAACGAAGTCAAGAAGCCGCCAGCGAATCGCGTCCATCACAACAATAGCGCTTGCCCTCCGGGCCGAGACATTCCGGCAAACGAGCGGCGAGCCGGTACAGGTGGCTATCGCCTGTGCAATGATTGCGCGCGGCTGAACGGTCAGGGCAAGTAGTTCACATCCGTCTAATGTCCGTTTAAGGGTTACCGATGACGCGGGCTAACCCTTGGTTTCATGCACCCTGAGCCGCAATCGACCGCCCGCGTATTTCTTGAAGGTCCGGATGGTCTCGGATGATCTCTAAGATTTTCGCCGCCGGAACAACGACGGAGAGGCCCATGTTGGCCTCGCCCTTCTTAAAATAGATAATATTGAAATCGTTCTTATCAATCTCAAAATGACCATGATTCAAGCCTAAAAGAAAAAAGCTACCGCTTCCGGTTGGGTAGACCGTATCCTCGCCAATGCCAGAGTCTTTTTTGCGATGAATGAGAAACGGAAACGTGACTGACTCGCGCACAAAGACGGGAGCTCCGCTAACGCCTCCGAGCGAGCGGGCTTCGGTCAAGTACGCTTCCATGTTTCCGTAACCAGTGGTCACTATTGGGTCCGCGGGTATCATTGCAATCGTCCCATATCTTAACAAGGGCGAGTTGGCCTGTTCGCCCTTGGCGAAAATGAATATGCCAATGTTGAAGCATTCATCTCCGATCCCAACGCCCCGCTCAACGCGATCTTCCTCGTTTTGAATGAAATACTCGGTCGGAACGGGCTCAACCGCGTAAGTGTCGCCCCATTCCCACACGCAGACGGCGGCATCGACACTTTGGTTCGTAGGATGGTTAAACCAGCTAATGTTTTCAATCGAAACCTTTTCAGCGCCAGCACCTATGCGATTGACCCTTATCCAAGAACGCTGGCCCTGAACTCCCTTCGCAACGTGGTCGGCCGTAACGAGATAAAGAAAAGTGCTACCTTCAGTTTCATGGCTAACCAGGAAAGCGGTCCCTCCGTAATGGTCCCTATCTGCGCCCTTTTCGTTATACGTATAGCCAACATAAACGACGCAATAGGTTAAGTTGTCTGGAACGCGCATGAATTTGTTCGACCCTCGATTGCAAATACGTGTTACGGCGATGCCAGGGGAGGGGCGCGATGTAAGGGCCAGGATCGAGGAAGGGGAATTCGGCGCGAGCGCCTCGCCCCTCTGATTTATGCGAGGCGCACGCAGATTTAACTCACTCCCGCTTAGACACCCGATCAGCGAAATCTTTCGTCGGATAGGTTTCGAATGCGCGAGCGGAGCGGCTCTATCCCTACGGAGCGCAAGCCGCAACCCGCCAAACTGGGCAACCCCAACGAGCGCGAAGCCCTGGGAACCGCATAACCGCGCCCCGCACCGGGCAACGGTAACCAGGCAACTCTTGAATCCGCGCAATCGAGCCGCGCCGCGCAACGCTCGCCGCGCGTGCCGCGAATCGCGCTGGGGAATCGCGCGCTGCGAAAATCGGCGGACCGGAAGTTTTGCGCGGCTAGTATAGTATCCCGGCGTAAATCCCAGAGAGCCTATCAGGCATTCGTCCGCGACAGTCGAGGCCACTCGATCGCCGCGTGAAGGCGGCTGGCCGCCGGCTAACGCTTTTTCTTGTCGTGACTCACTGCAACCCAAATGCAACCCAGGCTGCACTCCGGCAAGCTGCGCTGGTGCCGCAATTCTATGACTCACGAGGGTTTTTCGGCCAATTAGGGGTGCCTAAACGCAGGATGCAGGGGATCGCCAACAACTTGCACCGCGGTTAAGCCTCCTACGCCGCGCGACGACGATCGCGTGCGTTTGGCGGCCTCGCAGTTCGAAGCCGTCCTTTTCTCTGCCGCGCTTGCGCCGCTCGCGAAGTCGCTCGGCTTTTTCGGTGAGGTGGCGCTCGATCGGCTTGCGCTGACGATCGCGCGCCGGGATCGGGCGCTGGCTGCGACTTTCGAGCGGCTCTTCGAACGATGAGCCCCGCCGAGCGGACGCACGCCGTCGAAACGTTTTTTCCGAAACTCCGCCGCTGGGCCGGGCGGGTATCGCGCTCCGTCAACGCAGCGGTGGAGGTCGACGACCTCATCGGTGACGGCTCGATCGGACTCTTGCGCGCAATCGACACCTACGACCCAAAGTACGGCACGACGCTCGAGCAATACGCGCGCCGGTTGTGCTTCGGCGCGATGCTCAATGGACTGCGCCGGATGGATCCGGTCTCCGAGCGCGTGCGACGTACCCTGCGTCTCGCCGATCGCGAGCGTTTCGAACGCGCTCAGCTGCTCGGGCGGCTGGAGACGATGGGCGAACTCGAGCGAAAGAACCCGAAACTGCGCCGCGCGCGCGAGATGGCGTTCGCACTCTCGACGCTATCGCTCGACAGATCCGTCCCGCTCGATTCAGGCGCGCTCGCCGATTCGACGAGCGAACCGGCGGAACGTGTGGTGAGGTCATCGGTCAGGCGCGAGTTGCGCAACGCTATCGACCTGCTGCCCGCGCGCCAGCGGCAGGTCATGGCGCTTTATTACTACGGCGAACAATCGTTGCACGCCATCGGCCGCAGCATGAAGATCTCGGCGCAACGCGTTTCGCAGATTCACGCCAAAGCGCTCGGACGGCTGCGCCGCAACGTCCCGCCGATACGCTAGGTCGAAATCATGAGCAATCCCATCGAACTCGATGCGGGGACGCTGCCCGGCGGTGCGGTCACCCTGGCGCCTGCGATTCCGCCGGGCGCGCCGTCCCCGATAGCATTCGATCCGGAGATCGAGCCTGAATCGCGACTCCCGAGCGATCACCCGGCCTGGGCGCGCGACGTCATCTCCCTCACGTTGCGCGCACGTGAGCTGTTCGCGCGATTGCGGCCAGTCGTGGTCAGGGTCTACACCGCCTGGGAGCATCGCGTGCGCTCGATTCTCGTCGGCGGAGCCCGCCTTTCGATCGACTTGAGCGGCTGCTACCGGCTGGACTGAAGTTTTGTCACACTGGCGCAGCGAGCGAGCTTTGTCACGCTGAGCGCAGTGAGCGAAGCGAACGAAGTCGAAGCGCCGACGGGACTCCGTCTGTCCTTCGACTTCGGCGCGACGCGTTGCGTCGCGCCTTCGCTCAGGATGACAAAGAATGCGCTCGCTTCGCTCAGGGTGACAGGCGACTAGAGCGCGCCGAGTATCCCTTCGATCAGCGTCGCGATACGATGAGCGCCCGAGGCCGATGCCGCTAAGACGTCTTTGTGCGAAGGTGCTTCCGCCGGACCGAGCAGGTTTGAAATCAAACTGATCCCGAGAACCTCCAACCCAAGCTTTCGCGCCGCCATCGTTTCGAGCACGGTCGACATCCCGACGGCGTCGGCCCCCAGACGGCGTAGCACTTCCGCTTCAGCCAGCGTTTCGTAGGCGGGACCGCGCAGTCCGGCGTAGACGCCTTCGCGCAGCACCTCGCCGCCGGAGTGAACGTGCGCAAGAGCGCGCAGACGCGGCGAATAGGCGTCGAGCATGTTCAGGAACGGCTGCGGTTCGTCGGGTTCGATCGCCGTCGCGCCGGTCCAGTTGATGTGATCCGCGATCAGCATGAGGTCGCCGCGCACGAAACTCGGGTTGAGTCCGCCGGCGGCATTGGTCAGGATAACGGTACGCGCGCCCGCACTCGCCGCGAGCCGCACGAAGTACGTCACCTCGTCGGGCGTGTGTCCTTGATACAGGTGCGCGCGGCCGGCGAACGCGATCACCCGTTTGCCGGCCCACGTTCCAACCTGGGCGAAGCCGGGGTGACCGGGGAGTTTCGAAACCGGCGCGCCGTCGAGCTTATCGTAGGGAATCTGCGCGCCCTCGATGCGCGAACTCACCGCCTCCGAAAGACCGCTGCCGAGGACGACGGCGACCTCGATCGCACCCTTCGCGCTGCGCACGACGCGCTGCGTCGCATCTTTTACTTTCTTCTTCACGGCGCGAGCAGGCTTCGGCCGGTCATCGGCGGCGGCACGGTGAGTCCTAAGAGTGGCAGCAAGGTGGGCGCGATGTCGGCGAGCCTTCCTTCGTTAGATAATTCGCCGAGCGGCGGGTTGCGAGCGATGAGGACGAACGGCACCGGATTCGTCGTATGCGCCGTGAGCGGGTTACCGTCTGGGTCGATCTTCTCTTCGGCGTTACCGTGGTCGGCGGTGATCGCCAATATCCCGTCGGCGGCAAGGATCGCGTTCTCGAGGCGTCCCAGCGAGACGTCGATCGTCTCGCAAGCCGAGACCGTCGCGTCCCAAACGCCGGTGTGGCCGACCATGTCGGCATTGGCGTAGTTCATCACGATGAAGTCGTGCGCTCGATCGGTGACGTCTTCGATGGCCGCGGTGCTGATCTCGGCGGCGCGCATCTCCGGAGCGAGATCGTAGGTTGCGACCCGCCGGTCGGATGGGATCAAGACGCGGTCTTCGCCCTCGAAGACGTCCTCGCGACCGCCGTTGAAAAAGTACGTGACGTGCGCGTACTTCTCAGTCTCGGCCAGCCGTAATTGCAGCATCCCGGCGCCGGCGACGATCTCTCCGAACGTTTGCGCTTGCGGCCTGGGACCGAAAAGCACCGGGTTCGTAAAGTTCTCTTCGTACTTGGTCATCGTCGCGAAGATAAAGTTCGCGAACTTGTGGACGGGAAACTCCTTGAAGTCTTCCTGTGAGAATGCGAGCGTCAACTCCCGTGCGCGATCGGGACGGAAATTGAAAAAGATCGCCGCGTCGCCGTCGCCGATCGGACGCGGTTCGCCGACGAGCGTCGGCAGGATGAACTCGTCCCTCTCGCCGCGCGCGTACGCCGCGGCCAGGGCTTCGTTCGCGGTCGTGAAGTGGTACGCAGCCTGCGCGTCGGCGAGCGCGCGGTATGCTTTCTCCGTGCGATCCCAGCGCTTGTCGCGGTCCATCGCGTAATAGCGGCCCATCAAGGTCGCGATTGCGCCGCCGAAGCCCCGTCGCCTAAGATGCGCTTCGAGCGCATCGAGGTAGCTCTGCATCGACGAGGGTGGGACGTCGCGGCCGTCGCCGAACGGATGGACCGCCAGCGAGACGTTTGCGCTCGCGGCGGCGTCGATCAGGGCGAAGAGATGTTCGATCGAGCTGTGCACGCGGCCGTCGGAGAGGAGGCCCAAGAGATGGAACCGTCCGCCCGAAGCGCGCACGTGCTCGAGACACGACCGTAAGACCGGATTTCGTGCGAACGTCCCGTCGGCGAGCGACTGGTTGATCACGACGATGCCTTGCGGGACAACGCGGCCGCTGCCGATGTTGATGTGGCCGACCTCGCTGTTGCCCATCACCCCGTCCGGAAGGCCGACGTCTTCGCCGCTCGCTGCCAGCAACGTATTGGGATAGGTCGCGAGGATGCGCCGCCAGTTCGGGAGATCGGCTGCGGCGATCGCATTTCCGTAGGTCTCATCGCGATGTCCCCAGCCGTCGAGGATGCACAGCACGAGCGGTCCCCTACGTGCGCGCACGCGCCGCCTCGACGATCGAAAGAAAACTTCGCGCCCGCAGGCTCGCGCCACCGACGAGGCCGCCGTCGATTTGCGGCTGTGCCATCAGGGTCGCGGCGTTCTCGGGACTCATCGAACCGCCGTACAGGCAGCGAGCGTTTTGCAACCCGTCGACCGCGGCACGAATCTCGGCGATCACGGCGTTCGCGCTTTCGGGTTCGTCATTCCGCCCGGTGCCGATCGCCCAGATCGGCTCGTAGGCGACGACGCACTTCGCCACCTCGACGGCGGTAAGACCGGCGAACGCGGCGCGCACCTGAAAGGTGACTTTGCCGATCGTCTCGGCGCGCTCGTGCTCGATCGCGGTTTCGCCGACGGCGACGATCGGGGTGATGTCGTGCGCGAGCGCGGCGCGCACCTTCAACGCGACGTCGTCGTCGCTTTCGTTGCAGATCGCGCGCCGTTCCGAGTGGCCGAGGATCACCCAGTCGACGCCCAGCTCGCGCAGCATCACCGGACTGATCTCGCCGGTATACGGCCCCGAGGCGGCGTAGTGCATCGTCTGCGCACCGAGCTCGATCGACGAGCCGCGCAACGCTTCGCCTGCGGATCCCAACGCCGTGAACGGCGGCGCTGCGACGACCTGGACTCCGCGCGGCAGCTCGGCGGCGCGCAGTTCGCTCAGGAGCGTGTGCGTTTCGGCGACGGTCTTGTGCATCTTCCAGTTACCGACGATGAGCGGCCGGCGCGTCATTTGCGCGCCCCGGTCTGAGCCGACAGCTCGAGTGCGGCGACGCCGGGCAGCGTCTTGCCTTCGAGGAATTCGAGCGTTGCGCCACCGCCGGTCGAGACGTGCGTCACCTTGTCGGCGAAACCCAGTTCGTGCGCCGCCGCTGCGGCGTCGCCGCCGCCGACGACGCTGACCGCGCCGTTTTCGGTAGCTTCCGCTATTGCGAGGCCGACGACCCGCGTTCCGCTTTGATACGCAGCCTTTTCATAGACGCCCATCGGACCGTTGAAGACGATCGTCTTCGCGGCGCGCAACACGGCCGCGTACGCCTCGGCGGTTTTCGGCCCGATGTCGAGGATCATCCGCCGGCCGACCTGTTTCAGATCGACCGTTTGGGACGCATCTTCCGCATCGAACGACGTCGAAACGACGGCGTCGATCGGCAGATGCAGCGGAATGCCCTTGGCCTTCGCGCGAACCGAGACTTCGCGCGCCGGTGCGAGATCGTCGTCGCGCAACGACGTCCCGACGTCGACGCCTTGCGCTGCGAGAAACGTGTTGGCCATGCCGCCGCCGATGCAGAATGCGGCGACTCGTTCGAGTAAATTGAAGAAGACCCCAACCTTGTCTTTGACTTTGGCGCCTCCGATCGCGCACACGAAGGGCTGCGCCGGGTCGGTCGTGAGTTTCGTGAGCGCCGAGAGTTCGGCTTCCATCAAGAAACCGGCGACCGCCGGCAGATCGTGCGCGATACCTTCGGTCGAGGCGTGTGCGCGGTGCGCCGTCCCGAACGCATCGTTGACGTACAGATCCCCAAGGGAAGCAAGGC
>Ga0209009_1000326_pt1 | contig 18496 bp, 15 predicted proteins | sample BlaSpr_A8_OM3_M2_FD_187979 | JGI IMG/M metagenome (GOLD analysis project Ga0209009, IMG submission 187979) | Forest soil microbial communities from Thunder Bay, Ontario, Canada - Black Spruce, Ontario site 2_A8_OM3_M2 (SPAdes) (version 2) | ecosystem: Environmental > Terrestrial > Soil > Boreal... | reverse complement strand
CGAGCCGGCTGCCGATCTTGGGATCGCTCTCGCGATCGCCTCGGCGTTTCGGGGCCGCCCCTTGCCCGCCGCGACGGCGGCGTTCGGCGAACTCGGACTGTCGGGTGAAGTGCGCGGCGTCGCTCAGCGTTCGCGGCGCATCGCCGAAGCTCGCAAGCTAGGGTTTCGCACGATCCTCGCCCCGCCTGGATCGCGCGACGCAAGCGACGACGGCGTGATCGTCGCCCGCGACATCAACGCCGCGATCGCCTCGGTGCTGAGTTAGGGAGTCGTTACGCTGCTTGTCACTCTGAGCTTGTCGAAGCGCGCTTGTCACTCTGAGTTTGCCGAGCGCGCTTGTCACGCTGAGCGAAGCTCGCGTAGCGAGCGAAGTCGAAGCGCCGCCGGTACGCTGAGTTTGTGGAAACGCCGTTGGCCCTTCGACTACGTTCGCTTCGCTCACTGCGCTCAGGGTGAACCTGGCCCGATTTCGTGGACAGGTAGTTAGATGACACATTTGCTTGCTTCGAACTGGATTGGGCTAAGGTACGCATTGGTCGAATGCCGCCGCCGCGGATTGTACCATGTCTCGATGTACTCGAAAATGGCTGTGCGAGCCTCAGCCCGCGTCTTCCAGACACGTTCCGGCTTCAACTCGACTTTGATTGATGCGAAGAAGCTCTCGACAACCGCATTGTCCCAGCAGTCGCCCTTGCGGCTCATACTGGCGGTGATGCCTTTTGCCCGCAGGAAGCTCGCATACGCCCGGCAAGCGTATTGGCTGCCGCGATCGCTGTGCAGCAGCAGCCCTTTATGAGGCCGATTTTGCAGAGCCATCTCCAACGATGCCATGACCAGCGTCGTATCGATGTGCCTATCCATCGCCCAGCCGACGACTCGACGAGAAAACAGCTCGATCACCACGGCCAGATACAGCCAACCTTCGCCGGTCGCAAAGTAGGTGATATCCGAAACCCAGCTTCGGTTGGGTTCGCTGACCTTGAACTGCCGATTGAGAACATTGGGCGCGACCATGTGTGTGCCAGACGCGGTAGTGGATACCTTGGAAGAACGCCGCTTTTTGCCCGTCATCCCGTGGCTTTTCATCAACCGACCAACACGCTTACCGGAAACCGCAATGCCCTGGCCACGCAGTTCCGCAACGATCCGCGGCCGGCCATAGCGGCCACGGCTCTCCATGTGGACTCGCCGAATCTTGGGAACCAGCTCGATGTCCCGCTTGAAGCGTTCGCTTTGTCCGCGCCGCCGCCACGCGTAGTATCCAGCCTTCGACACGTTGAGATTTCGACACATCGTCACCACGCTATGGCGATGGCGATGAGCTTCGACGAATCCGAATCTCAGCGGTGGTGTTTCGCGAAGAAGGCCGTTGCTTTTTTTAAGATCTCGACGTCCTCTTTGAGCTGCGAATTCTCGCGCCGCAGGCGATCCAACTCCGCCTCTTCCGCGGAGCGTTTGCCATGGCCAGGAAAAACGTCGCTCAAGGGCTTGCCCTTGTGGCGGTCGGCCTGCCGAACCCAACTGTGCAGCAGCTGGCGTGGGACGTCGAGTTCCCGCGCCAACTGCGTGACCTGTTTGCCGCTGGAATGGACCAGCTTGACCGCCTCCGCTTTGAACTCCGCCGAGAAACCTCGGCGTTGCTTGCTCTTCATTGACCCCTTCTTTCCTCAGCACGTGAGCGCTATCTTGGGGTCCACGAGAGCGGGTCAAGTCCAGGGTGACATGACTTCGGTTGGTGATCTTATCTCGCGCTCATTCCCCGACGCCCAAGTTACGGGGCCCGCGGGGGAAGTTTGATGTCCAGGCGTGCGTATCTCGATGACGTGTACCGGCTCAGCGACCTCGGTGTCCGGGATGTTGATGGAGCGATTGTTGCAGAGGGCACTACATGGGAAAAAGTCGAGTGCGCCGCCCATCCCGAACACTTTCACTCCGGTCGGCGAATCGGTCCCTTGCACATCGAAGTGCGTCGTGACAGGAGCAACGATTTTGTCTGGACGTACGCGGGCGATTTGTTGATTCGCGAGCGGGTGCGAGAAGCCTTATCAGACGGCCGCGCGACCGGTTACGAGCTAAATCCGGTGATCGCACGAACTCTAAACGGGCGGCCGGTCTCGTTTGACCTGCGAGAGGTTACTGTGACGGGATATGCGGGGTTTGCTCCTCCCGAGTCAGGCGTTCGACTCTTATACAGCTGCCCCGCGTGCGGTCATGCCATTTATTCAGCACCGACGGATGTCAGTCGCCTTATCGTCCGCTCCGAATGGGACGGCAGCGATATCTTTCTCGTTTGGCCATTACCGAGATTTATCTTTGTCACGCATCGCATAGTTCGTCTGATCAAGGAAGCTGGCTTCACGGGGGTTTCAGCGACCCCATTAGCAGAACTTTCATTCGAGCAAGGCGCAACGTTGACGCCGGGTCCAAGAGAGCATTGGCGGCCGCTTTTCGCAAAGTGAGCGCGTTGGATGGATCAGGGCGGCGGAATGAAAGGTTTACCGACGAAATGACGTCGGTTATCCTTCCGCTTCACCTGTCAGGCTCTAATGCTTCCGCCGTCGCGGTCGCCGCGGAGCCTGACTAAACTCTGCGGCTACGAGCTGGCGCATTATCGTCGTAGCGGCGACCTTCACGGCGTCTGATTCCACCGTCAGGACCTCCGGCTTGCCAACCGACCTTAGGCCGGCGAGGTCCCAGAGCCCGAACGATTTCCATTCAGGGCTGTAATAGCACCACCACGAAACGCCGGCGTATTCACCGAATTCATAGATTCGTCGAGCCCACGCTCGCGTGCGTCCGCGATCGCGCGTGATCACCTCACTAGGTTTACGAATTCCTATCGTCCGAGGCGAATCGATGTCGTCTAAGTCGAAAATTCTACAGTCAGTCGAAATCTCGAAAAGCTGAATAGCCAACGGATCTCCGGTCGAGCTCGTAAAGTGGATGGCCCGCCAGATTTCAAACCTGCCCAGCGTCTCCGCAATCGCACCTTCGGCGTGGCTAGAAAGGTAAAGCTCTTGGTACAAATCGGGGTTTGCGATACGACCGGGAGTGGTCGCCGGCCTGAAAAGAGCGCCGCCCTTTTCGGTCGGGGCGGCGCTGGGATGGTAAGGAAAGACTCGGAATAGCCTCAGGCGTACGCACCGGCCTCGATACCGTCGAGGGCTTCGATTAGCGGCGCAGCACCGCGCAGAACGAGTACGTCGATGGGGCGCTTGTGGTCCAAGAACGGCTCATGCCCGACCAACCAATCGACGGCGGTCGCAGCGTTGTATATCTGGAGGGCGCGGTTGAGGACATCGTGCAAGTCGATGACTCGCTTCGCCATCTCCGTGCTCAACCGACGATGTCCGCTCATCCAATTTCCTACAGTACCCGGTTTAACGTCGAGAAGCCGGGATAGAGGGCGGGGCCCGAACGCTGCAACGAGACGTTCAAGCAGCGGCTTCACGTCCTTGAGCGCCTCAGGGTGCTCAGGCGGTGGGATTTGTTGAAGGGCCAAAGACCAAGTCATGGATCTGATGATAGTCGGATTATTCGGAAAACGCAAACCGTTTTCTGATAGTAAGGCAAGCAAGCCAGGTACGCGGCTTCGGCGGGTCCCTGGCTTTGGTTCACCGGAACAAAACCTGGGATGACCGAGATCTGGCGTTTCAACGTCGCCGTTACCGATGCTGACTGGTTTGGTCAGCTGTCGGGACGACCTGATCTCGACGAGGTCAATTTTTGGCAGCCGAGTCCAAGTGGGGTTCGCGACGTGCCCGGCACGCCGTGGCTTTTCAAACTCCACTCTCCACAGAACTACATTGTCGGCGGCGGATTCTTCACGTATTACACCGAGTTGCCGATCGGCGTCGCCTGGGAAGCCTTCGGGTTCGGGAACGGCTCGCAATCTTTCGAAGAGATGTTGGAACGCGTCAGCCGCTATAAGAAAATTGCCCCGCGCGATGTCGATGAGGTCGGATGCGTCATCCTCGGTCAACCATTTTTCTTTGAGAAATCAGCTTGGATTCCCGTGCCCAAATCCTGGAAGCCGAATATCGTCAAAGGACGGCATTACGCGTTAACCGAGCCAGAAGGACTCGCTCTCTGGCGCGAAGTCACGATGCGCCTTTCGACCGTTCAAACAGCCGCAAGTCCAATTCTCGGAAGTGCTCAGACACCGGCAGTGGGCAAGCCGCTGATCATCATACCAAGACTCGGACAGGGATCATTTCGAACCGCAGTTCTTGATGCATATTCGCGTCGCTGTGCCGTTACCGGTGAGCGAACGCTGCCGGCGCTGGAAGCCGCGCATATCAAGCCATTCAAATTCGTTCAAACGCACAGCGTCGACAACGGACTATCGCTTAGATCGGATCTCCATCACCTCTTCGACCAAGGATATGTGTCCGTTCGACCGGACCTCACGTTCGTCGTAAGCAAGCAAATTCGAGAAGAGTTCGAGAACGGCCGCGACTACTACGCTTTGAACGGCCGGACGCTTCAATTACCGGTGGCTCCCGCAAACCACCCTAACCAACAATATCTCGACTGGCACTACACCGAGCGGTTCAAGAAATGAAACTCTTCGAGTGTGTTCCGAATGTTTCCGAGGGACGCGACGAGGCTGTCCTCAACGCGTGCGTTGCGGCGATTGAGGGCGCGGGCGCGAAGCTGGCGGATCGCGAGAGCGATCAGGTCCATCACCGCAGCGTTTTCACGTTTTTCGGCGACCGGCGAACGGTTGTCGACGCCGCGGTCGCGTTGGCCGAGGTTACGACTGGCCGGATCGACTTGCGAACGCATCGCGGCGCGCATCCGCGCATCGGAGCCCTCGACGTCCTTCCCTTCGTTCCACTCGACGAAGCGACGATGGAAGACGCCGTGGCGCTCGCGCGCGAAGGCGCACAGCGCATCTGGGAAGCCGTGCGCGTCCCCTCGATCTTTTACGGGGCGGCCGCAACCGATGAGAAGCGCCGGATGCTTGCCGACGTCCGCGCCGGAGAATTCGAGGGGCTCGTCGAGCGCGGGCACCGCGGAGGTTCGCCCGACGTCGGCGACGTCGCCATCCATCCCAGCGCCGGCGCGATTGCCGTCGGCGCGCGCGGTTTTCTGATCGCCTTCAACGTGAACTTGCGAACCGGCGATGTCGGCCTGGCGCGCGAGATCGCCCGAACCTTGCGCGAACGCGGTGGCGGGCTGCAGACGCTGCGCGTCTTAGGGCTGCAACTCGACGACGAGCGCGTGCAGATATCGTGCAACGTCACCGACGTCAAGGCGACGCCGCTGCATCGTATCGTGGCCCTGGTCCGTAGCCACGCCGCCCGCGCGGGCGTAACTGTCGCGCGTTGCGAACTGATCGGCCTCGTCCCGCGCGCCGCCTTGGAAGCCGTCGTCGCTCACGAGTTGGGATTCACCACAGAAACTCGTTGAGAACGATGATGTAAGATTCGAATACCGGATACGTAGTTGCGACATTATCGATTGACTGAACGAGCGAAGCGACCGACGGCCGAGGTCCATTCGAGTCATCAAAAATTAGAATTAGACCTGGATGTTTCTCGTACGTTGCGAGAAGCGCCCTGAAATCCTTAGCATTCTTTGTAACGATCGCGCGCTGAGTGGCTAGCACGTACGAGACGACCGTGCTATCCGGAGCACCGGCGCCAACCGCCGCGACTACCGTCTCGGCGTCGTGCCCAGAAGAACGAAGTCGAGCAAGAAACTCCTTATCGGCGCAATTCTCATCGACGAGGAGGCGCATGATGTGTCGCTGCCGATTCCGCGCTCCGCCGATCCTCCGCTGCTTCAGCTTCGACTAGCTGCCGGTTACGGGCGACGTAGTCGGCGGCCTCGGCGGCGGCCAAAGGATCTACGTCGAATTGCCGCGCGACTTCGTCGACGGTCCAGCCATTCGCTTCCATGCTAAAGACAAGCTGGCCGGCAGTGATGCGGCGGCCTTTGATCGACAGTTGTTTGCGCCACGAGTGAGGTAGCGACACAAGGAAACGGTAACGGGATTCGGGCCGCAGCGCGCTCGTTAGTTCAGGCACCGCATCAACCGCGCGCGGATCGTCGCCTGGAAGAAACGAAATGACCGTGCCTTGCTCGATCGCGGCGCTCAATTTGGCGAAAAGCATGAGCAACGCTCGGCCCGTATCCGAGTCGCCTTCCGTGCCCAGAGCGCGCCGGGCTCGCTCCAGGGTCAACTCATCTTCCGCTCTAAGATCAATCTGCATACGGCGGCGCTTCATGTCTCCATTTTACCTCCATTTGGGAGACTGATCAAGAGGCCGCTCCATTGGGGCATCTTCTGCCTGAACTGCCTTGAGCGCAGAGAAATGGATAGAACCCGTGACGCTCGCCACCCAGGACGTCATCCGAACGACCAACCCCGCGACTGGAGAAAGCCTCCACGAGCATGCGGCCCATTCGCACGAGCACATCGAACAGCGGCTCGCGAAGGCAGCGGCCGCCTTCGGTGAGTGGCGCGATTTCGGATTCGAGCGCCGTGCCGTGCTCATGGACCGAGTCGCTCGCCATCTGCGGAAGTTCAAAATTGCGTTTGCGACGATCGCAAGCAAGGAGATGGGAAAACCGATCGCCGAGGCCGTGGCCGAGGTCGAGAAATGCGCGTGGAACTGCGAATACTACGCGGGGCACGCTGCGACGTATCTCGCCGATGAACCCGAACCGAGCAACGCCGCAAAGAGCTACGTCACCTTCCGGCCGCTGGGCGTCGTGCTCGCGATCATGCCGTGGAACTTTCCGTACTGGCAGGTTTTCCGGTTCGCTGCCCCGGCGCTGATGGCCGGCAACGTTGCCGTCCTAAAGCACGCGGCCAACGTGACCGGCTGCTCGCTCGAGATCGAGCGAATCTTCGAGTTATGCGGCGCGCCGGACGGCGTTTTCGCATCCTTGCTCGTCAATAGCCGCGACATGGAACCGATCATTGGAGATCCTCGCATCGCTGCCGTGAGCCTCACCGGCAGCACCGCCGCGGGCAGTTCCGTAGCCGCGAGCGCCGGCAAGGCGCTGAAGAAAACGGTGCTCGAACTCGGTGGTTCCGACGCTTTCATCGTCCTGGGCGATGCCGACCTCGACGCGGCGGCCGCGATGGCGGTGAAAGCGCGTTTTCAAAACGCGGGCCAAAGCTGCATCGCGGCCAAGCGCTTCATCGTGGAGGACGGCGTTCACGACGACTTCCTAGCGCGCTTCGTCGAAAAGACGAAGGAGTTGGTCGTCGGCGATCCGCTCGACCAGAAGACGCAGATCGGGCCGCTCGCGCGCGAAGATCTGCGCGAAGCGCTCGAACGTCAAATCGACGAATCTCGCAAGGGCGGCGCAGCGGTCGCACTCGGCGGCAAGCGGGTCGAACGGCCGGGCTTCTACTACGAGCCGACGATCTTGAGCGAGGTCACCCCCGCGATGCCGATGTTCCGCGAGGAGACCTTCGGACCGGCGGCCGCCGTCATCCGCGCGCGCGACGTCGACCATGCGATCGAACTCGCCAACGATTCCGAATTCGGCCTGGGCGGAAACCTTTGGACAAGCGACGTCGCTCGCGCCGAAAAAATCGCTTCGCGCCTCGAATCCGGCAGCGTTTTCATCAACGGGATGACGGCGAGCGATCCGCGCCTGCCCTTCGGCGGCGTCAAGCGCAGTGGATTCGGCCGGGAATTGTCCGATTATGGTATCAAGGAGTTCGTGAACATTCAAACCGTCTGGATCGGCCCGGCGAAGTCCGAACAAACACCCCAATCGGAGTAGCGTTCTCGGCCGCGCGCCGGATCGCGCGCTTCTTCACGTTGTCGCTCGCCGCAGGCATTGCGTCCACGGGTTGCTTGCCGGTCGAATTCCCAGGCCCCTCACGGCTGCCCGGCACAAGCATCGGCATCGAGCTTCCGTTGCGAGGCGACGCCGGCGCCGACGGCTTGCGCGCGCAGGGCGGCATAACCGATGAGATTCGGTTCTATAATGCGCTGCCGAATGCTCGACCTATCAATATCGTCGTCCGCGATACGACGCTCGGAGGTTACGCGAATCCTCACCAAGACGAGGGAACCGATGCCTCCGGCTTGCCGCCGCATGCGGCGTCGATCGTTCGCGACTTCGTCAAAGATTCGGCGATCGTCGCTGCGATCGGCGGCTTGACGCCGGGACTAGCCGCAAGCGATGCGAGCGCAGTTCGTGGCACCAATCTTCCGCTGATCGTGCTAGCACCGTTGTCCGACGACTGCGCGGCTGTAAGAGGACGTTCGATATCGCACTTCTCGAGCGTCGTCTCCGTCGCAGGCGCCGCATCACTCGAAGCGCTCGCCGTGGCCCGCTTGGTTAAAATGCGCGGCTATCATGCGATCGGAGTCATGAGCGAGAAAAACGTCAAGCCGCGCGCAGACGAAGCGGTATGTCTTATCGACGCGCTTTCGCGCGATTACGGCGGAGGAGGCGCGCGCGCTCTCTCGCCTCGGATCGCGGATTTGCCGACGCTCCAGCGGCGTGCCGCGAAGGGCGAACTCGACGGCTTCGTCTACTTCGGACCGGCCGAGCGCGGGGCGCTCGTCTGCGGCGCCGCGGGGATGCGGCGCTTACGCGATGACTCGCTCGCCGCATTCGAACACCGCGGTTACGACTCGTCGACGTTGCCGACGGACTGCGCTTGGGTCCACCGGTTCTTGGACGATCGGGAAGCGGGCCGCCTAGCCGCCATGCGGCTCGCCTCCGCCGTAAGCAGCGCCGTTGGATCGCGCGGCACCGGAATCTCGCTCGTTACACGCCGCGACATGTGGCGGCGACGTATTATCGTCCCTACATTTTACGGCTCGACTCCGCAAATGAGGCGGTGCGCCGCCGGCTCGGCAGATCGCGCTAGCTTTGCCCTCGTTCCGGCACGCTCGTGGCTAAAAGGGCCGTTCGTCGTCTACGATCGGCGCTGTACTTAGCGGTGGAGCAGTGCGCGCTCCCGAGCGTGTTCGGCGATGCGGTGGTAGCCTTCCCGAACGTCCTCGATCTTCGCGACGAACGAGGTGCGTAGCCAGCCCGTCATCGACGCGGCGAAATTGTCCGCCGGAATCGCGATGACGTCGTGTTCGTCGATCAAGGTTTCGACGAAGCCGAGCGTCTGCGGGTCGCCGACGCGAACGCACAGGTAAAACGCGCCCTCGGGTTCGATGTAGTCGAGCCCGTTATCTCGCGCAGCCGCCATCGCGAGCTCGCACTGCTCGGCGTACCACGCCCGGTTCGTCGCCAAGTCGCCGGCCTCAAAGATATCGAGTGCGATGCGCTGTGCAAACGTGCTGGCGCATGACGTCGACCAGCCGTGCATCTTCACGATCTGCGGCATGACCTCGAGCGGTGCGAACAGCCAGCCGAGGCGCAGTCCGGTCAACGAGTTGCTCTTTGAGAGCGAGTTGATGGCAATCGTGTTTGGATAGATCTTGCCGAATTCTCCGGCGTCGTCCGTGTAGACGAGCTCGCGATAGATTTCGTCGTGCAGCAGATAGACGGGCGGCCCCGAACGCGCGTTCAATGCATCCGCGACCTTCTTCGCTCCGGCCTTGGATATGACGCGCCCCGTCGGATTGCACGGCGAGCACAGGATGAGCATGCGCGTGCGGGGTCCGAGGGCTTCGAGAATTTTCTCCGGATCCAAGGCGCAGCCGTCCTTCGGTTCGAGGATGATGCGCCGCAGCGCGATTCCTTCTACCTGCGCGATCTTCGCATATACCGGAAAGGCCGGTTCGACCAACAGCACCTCATCCTGCGCCGGATCGAGCAATGTTTTCATCGCGAGGTAGACGGCTTCTTGCGAGCCCGTCGTGATGCAGACGTTGCCTGGATCGTTCAGACCAGGATAATCGTAGTGCCTCGCGATCGCCGTGCGCAGATCCTCGAATCCGATGTTTGGCGAGTAGCGGCAGCCGTGCTCGGCGACCCAGGCGGTGGCGCGTTCGAAGTACGCCACGTTCGGCATCAGCATCGGCTCGCCGAGTCCGAGATCGATGGTCGTCGCCTTCCGCCGCGCATGCAGCGCGCGGATCAACGAACCTGCCGTCGCCGCAATCGCCGGATTCATACCGAGATGCCGTATTCCCGAATCGCGCGCTCGAGCGTCGTCTTGCGATCGGTCGACGCGGTGCGCTCCCCAATAACTAACGCGCACGGCGTTCCGAATTCTCCGGCTGCAAATTTTTTCGGCAGCGTCCCCGGTATGACGACCGAGCGCGGCTCGATCCGGCCGCGCGTGATGGCCGCTTCGGTCCCGCGCACATCGACGATCGGCGTGCTGCCGGTCAGAATCACGCCGGCGCCGAGCACCGCTTCGCGACCGACGAAGACGCCTTCCACCACGATGCAGCGCGAGCCGATGAATGCGCCGTCCTCGACGATCACCGGTTGCGCCTGCGGCGGTTCGAGAACGCCGCCGATGCCGACGCCGCCGGCCAGATGGACGTCTTTGCCGATCTGCGCGCACGATCCGACGGTCGCCCAAGTGTCGACCATCGAGCCTTCGTCGACGTAGGCACCGATGTTGATGAAGCCCGGCATCAATATCGCGTTGCGGCCGATGAACGAGCCGTAACGCGCAACTCCGGGTGGGACGCAGCGCGCACCGAACTCGGCGTAATTACGCTTCGTCGGCAGCTTGTCGAAGAACGTCGGGCGTTCGGCGCGAGCGGCAACCGCGTCCGCGACCTCGCGTTGACCGATCTCGACCGCATCGAGCTTACGAAAATAGAGCAGGATCGCTTCCTTGATCCAGGGATGAGTGACCCAGCCGTCGCCTGACGGCTCGCAAACGCGCAATTTGCCGACGTCGAGCGCCGCGATCACCTCGTCGACCGCGTCGCCGGCGGTGCCGCGCAGGTCCGACGGGTCGCGCACGAGCGCTTCGATCCGCCCTTTGAGTTCAGCCGGCTCCATCGCGCGCGGTTGCTTCGCAGCACGAGCGGCCCGTCCTTGGGAAGCTTGCCTACAGCGCATAACCGGCACTTGTGTCACCTTGAGCGAAGCTCGCCCGTTCTGTCACCCCGAGCGGAGCGCCGAAAGACGCGGAGTCGAAGGCCAACGGTGCTCGAGCTCCCGTCGGCGCTTTGACAGGCTCAGCGTGACAGGCTGGGCGAACGCCCATCTTCTCTCGCCTGCTGGAGGCCCCGTGAACAGCCCCGAAGACGAAAAGCGCATCAACGCCATCCGCATGCTCTCGATCGACGCGGTGCAGAAGGCGAACTCGGGCCATCCAGGCCTTCCGCTGGGAGCCGCCGCGATGGGCTACACCCTCTGGACGCGGCACCTGCGCTTCAACGCCGCCGATCCGCGCTGGGTCAATCGGGATCGGTTCGTCCTCAGTGCGGGTCACGGCTCGATGCTGCTCTATTCGCTCATCTACCTGACCGGACTCGGCTTGACGCTCGACGACCTCAAGAATTTCCGGCAACTCGGCAGCAAGACGCCGGGGCACTCTGAGGCGCACGTCACGCCCGGCGTCGAGGTCACGACCGGGCCGTTGGGGCAGGGTTTCGCAAACGCGGTGGGTCTGGCGATCGCCGAAGCGCACCTCGGCGCGACCTACAATCGCGCTCAGAAGATCGTCGATCATTATACCTATTGCATCGCGAGCGACGGTGACCTGATGGAAGGCGTCGCTTCCGAAGCGGCGTCGCTGGCGGGTCACCTCAAGCTCGGAAAGCTGGTCGTCCTTTACGACGACAACCAAGTCTCGCTGGCTGCATCGACCGACGTCACCTTTACCGAAGATCGCGTCGGCCGCTTCGCCGCCTACGGCTGGCACACGCAGACGGTCGACCGCGACAACGGCAACGACGTCATGGAAATCGACGCCGCGCTCGCCGCGGCCAAAGCCGATCCAAGACCCTCGTTCATCGCGGTGCGCACGACGCTCGGCTACGGTTCGCCGCGAGCCAACACGTTCGCGGCGCACGGCGAACCGCTCGGCCCCGACAACGTCAAGAAGACCAAAGAGTTTTTCGGCTGGCCCCTCGAGCCGGATTTCTACGTCCCCGACGACGTGCTCGCTTGGTGGCGCGACGCCGGCCGCCCGGGTGCGGCACTCGAGGACGCCTGGAAAAAGGATTACACCGAATGGAAGACCGCCGAGCCGCAGCTCGCCGCGCAGTTCGAACGCACGCAGGCCGCCGCCTTACCGCTAAAATTGAGCTGGCCTTCCTTCAATAAGGACAACGGCGCGGTGGCGACGCGAGACTCGGCGGGGACGGCGATGAACGCCATCGCCGCCGAACTCCCCGAACTGATTGGCGGCTCCGCCGACCTCGATCCGTCGACCAAGACGTACCTCAAAGGATTTGGCGACTTTCAACCCGGGGAATACGCGGGGCGCAACATTCACTTCGGCGTGCGCGAGCACGCGATGGGCGGCATCGCCAACGGCTTGACCGCGCATGGTGGAATCATGCCGTTCACCGCAACCTTCTTCAACTTTCTCGACTACATGAAGCCCTCAGTTCGTCTCGCCGCCCTCAACAAGAGCAAAGTCATCTTCGTCTTCACCCACGACTCAGTATTCTTAGGCGAAGACGGCCCGACGCATCAGCCGATCGAACAGCTCGCCACGTTGCGCGCGACTCCGTACATGACGACCATCCGTCCCGCCGACGCCGTCGAGGTCGTCGCGGCCTGGAAGTTTGCGCTCGAACACGGCGGTCCGGTTGCACTCGTCCTCACGCGCCAAAAGGTTCCGTTCCTCGGTGAACGCGAGGCGCCGGTGGCGCGCGGCGCTTACGTGCTTTCGGGCGACGCCGAGCCCGACCTGATCTTGATCGCAACGGGTTCCGAAGTCTCGCTCGCGCTCGACGCAAGCATCATCTTGCAGGCACAAGCAATCAAGACGCGCGTGGTCTCGATGCCGTCGATGGAATGTTTCGCAGCCCAAGACGAAGCCTATCGCGACTCGGTCCTGCCGCCGGCGGTTCGCGCGCGCGTCTCCATCGAGGCGGCGTCGACCTTCGGCTGGCAGCGCTGGGTCGGCGATCGCGGGATTTCGATAGGACTCGATCGTTTCGGCGCCTCTGCGCCGGCGGCCGCGATCGCCAAGGCCTTCGGCTTCACGGCGCAAGACGTCGCCGCGACCGCGTCGCGCCTATTTGCCAGCGTATAAGCCGCTTCTGAAGGAGCACCCGCATGTCCGATCAGCTCAAACAACTCGCCGCGGCCGGCCAGAGCATTTGGCTCGACAACATCCGGCGCAGCATGTTTGCGTCCGGCGAACTGCGCCGCCTCATCGATGCCGGACTGCGGGGGATGACTTCGAACCCCACGATCTTCGAGAAAGCCATCGACAGCGGGACGGACTACGACGAGCAACTTCGCTCCCTCGCCGGCGCGAACTTGGATCCGAACGCGACCTTCGAAGCGCTTGCGATCGACGACATCCGCCGCGCGCTCGATGAATTTCGGCCGCTCTACGACGCGACCGGCTGCGACGGCTTCGTCAGCCTCGAAGTTTCGCCGCTCCTTGCGCACGACACGCCCGGCACGATCGCGGCAGCGGAACGCCTGTGGAAGGCGGTCGATCGCCCCAACGTCATGATCAAGATCCCGGCAACGCCCGCCGGCATCCCCGCGATCTCCGCGACCATCGCCAAGGGCATCAACGTCAACGTGACCTTGATGTTCTCGGTCGAACATTACGAAGCCGCGGCGAACGCCTACCTCGATGGTCTCGAGCGACGTGCCGCTTCCGATCAGCCGATCGATCGTATCGCGTCGGTAGCGAGCGTCTTCGTCAGCCGGATCGACACCGCGGTCGATAAGATTCTCGAAGACAAGATCGCCAATGGCGCAACCCAACTTCGCGCCTTGCTCGGGAAGACCGGCGTCGCCGGCTTGAAGATCACCTATCAGCGCTTCAAGCGTCTCTTTCAGGACGAACGCTTCGCGAAGCTGGCGGCGCGCGGCGCGCATCCGCAGCGTCCCCTGTGGGCGAGCACCGGTACGAAAAACCCGGCGTACTCCGATCTGCTCTACGTGGAAAACGTCGTCGCGCGAGACACCGTCAACACCGTACCGCCCGCGACGCTCGACGCCTTGTGCGATCACGGCGTCGTTCGCCCCGACTCGATCGAGGAAGACCTGCCGGGAGCTCAGGCGACGCTCGAGGCGCTGGCTCAAGCTCAGATTTCGCTCTTCGACGTCACGCAAAAACTTCAAGAGGACGGCGTGAAGCTCTTCGCCGACTCGTATAACGCGCTGCTGAAAGCCATCGAAGACAAGACCAAGATGCTGGCGCAGGGACGGCAGCGAGTGACGGTCACGCTGGGCGAGGCAAAGGTGGATGTCGACGCCGAGCTGTCACGACTCGCAGCGAACGATTTTCTCTCAAAACTTTGGAAACACGAGCCGGCGCCGTGGTCGAGCGAACCCGAGCACGTCAAGATCATCGCGCATGCGCTGGGTTGGCTCGACTTTCCGGAGCGCGTCCTCGAGGGAATAGCCGAACTCAAAGCGTTCGCCGCCGAGGTAGCAAAGAATTGCACCCACGCCGTCGTCCTCGGGATGGGCGGCTCGTCGCTCGCGCCCGACGTCTTGCGCATCACGTTCGGCAAGGTTGCGAACTATCCACAATTGCACGTGCTCGACTCGAGCGACCCCGCGCAGGTCAAAGCGATCGAAGAGGCGGTCGATCTGGAGCGCACGCTGTTCATCGTCGCCTCGAAGAGCGGAACGACGACCGAGCCCGAAGCATTTTTCCGGTATTTTTACGACCGCGTTCTCAAGAAGGTCGGAGCGGCCAATGCCGGATCGCGATTCGTCGCGATCACCGATCCCGGGACGGAACTGGAAAGCGAAGCGAAGGTCAACGGCTTCCTGCGCGTCTTTACCAACGATCCCGACATCGGCGGACGCTACTCGGCGCTTTCGTATTTCGGGATGGTGCCGGCGGCGGTCGCCGGCTACGACGTCGCGACGATCCTCAATCGCGGCATCGGCACGTTGCACGCGAACGGCCGCAGCACGAGCCCATCGGACGCGGACGGCGTCCGGTTCGGCGCGACGATCGGCGCGCTGGCAAAGAGCGGACGCGACAAGCTGACGATCGTGGCTCATCCTGAAGTCGCGGCCTTCGGCGCGTGGGCCGAGCAATTGATCGCCGAGAGCACCGGAAAGGAAGGCAAAGGGATCGTCCCGGTCGAGGGTGAGACGCTCGGCGTGCCCCACGAATATGGCGGCGATCGCGTATTCGTCTACGTCGGCGATGGATTGCCGGTCAACGAGCACGTCAGCGAACGGATGGACGGCTACGCGATCGAGACGCGGCTCGAGCTGCTTGAAAGGGCCGGTCATCCGATCGTGCGCTTGAGGATGTCCGACGCGCTCGACATCGGCGCCCAGTTCGCGCTGTGGGAGATCGTGACGGCAACGGCCGGTGCGGTCCTCGGTATCGATGCGTTCGATCAACCCAACGTTCAAGAATCGAAAGACAACACGAAACGCCTCCTCTCCGAGTATCGCGAAAGTGGCCGCTTCAGCGAGCCGGCGCCGGCTCTAACGACCGGCGTCGCGAACCTCATCCCGCTTTCAGGCTCGAGAAACCTGAAACTGGGCAACGACCTCTCGAGCGCGCTCGGCGCGATCTTCGGCCAAGTGAAGCCCGGCGATTACGTCGCCTTCACCGCCTACATCCAAATGGACGACGCGAACCAACTCGCGCTCCACGACATCCGGCTCAAAGTGCGCAACGCGCTCAAGGTCGCGACGACCGTCGGTTTCGGTCCGCGCTTCCTGCACTCGACCGGCCAACTTCACAAAGGCGGCCCAAACACCGGCGTCTTTCTGCAGCTCACCGCCGACCCGCCGCTCGATCTCCCGATCCCGGGGATGGCATCTTTCAAGACCCTCGAACGCGCGCAAGCCCTCGGCGATTTCGAATCGCTCGACAAACGCAACCGACGCGGTTGCCGCCTCCACCTCACCACCGACGTCGCCCACGCCCTCGCCGCCCTAAGCGACGCGATCGACGATGCGCTCGCTGCGAGGGTGTAAGACGATGCAACTTGGGATGATCGGCCTCGGGCGCATGGGCGCGAATATGACGACACGGCTGTTGCGTGGCGGGCACACGGTCGTCGTCTTCGACCGCAATCCCGACGCCGTGAAGACGTCCGCTGGCGAGGGCGCTACGGGAGCGAACTCGCTCGCCGATCTCGTCAACAAACTCGAAGCACCGCGGGCGGTCTGGATCATGGTCCCGTCCGGAAAACCGACCGACGACACCGTGCAGCAATTGCTCGACTTGCTCAAAGCCGGCGACGCGATCGTCGACGGCGGCAATTCGAACTTCCGCGATTCGCAAGCTCGCTACGCGGCGGCGAAGGCGAAGGGCGTCGCGTTCATCGACGCCGGCACGAGCGGCGGCGTCTGGGGACTCGCCAACGGATATTGCCTGATGGTCGGCGGCGACCGGGATGCCGTCAAACGCTGCGAACCGATCTTTCTCACACTCGCGCCAAAAGATGGATACGCATACGTCGGTCCGAGCGGCGCCGGGCATTTTTCGAAGATGGTCCACAACGGAATCGAGTACGGGATGCTGGCGGCCTACGGCGAGGGGTTCGAGATCCTCGAGAAATCCGAGTTCACCTACGACCTGCACCAACTCGCCGAACTATGGCTGCACGGCAGCGTCGTCCGGTCGTGGCTGCTCGAACTCGCCGAGCTTGCCTTCAAGGAAGATCCGATGCTCAAAGACATCCGCGGCTACGTCGAGGACTCGGGCGAAGGCCGCTGGACCGTCCAAGCGGCGATCGATGAAAACGTTCCCGCTCCGGTCATCACGATGTCGCTGCTCTCGCGTTTCGTCTCACGCCAGGACGAATCGTTCAGCGCGAAAGTCATTGCCGCGTTACGCAATCAGTTCGGCGGCCACGCGGTCAAGCACGAGCCGGCCGCCGGCGCGAAGGATTGATGCAAACCGGCGTCACGACCGTGGCGCGGCCGGATGGCCAAGCTGCGAACCCGCTGCGCGAAGGGCTTGCAAGCAATCGCATCGCCGACCCGTGCACGATCGTTTTTTTCGGAGCTGCGGGAGATCTGACCAAACGCATGATCATGCCGGCGATGTGGAATTTGCGGCTCGAGGACATCCTGCCGACGAATTTCGGCATCGTCGGGTTCTCGCGCTCGCCGCGCTCGAACGACGAATTTCGAACCGACATGAAGGCCGCCATCGACCAATTCTCGCGCAGCGGCCCCGCAAAGGACCCTCTCTGGTCTGATTTTGCGCAGCACCTGAGCTACGTCAGCGGCGATTTCAACGACCGCGGCGCGTTCAAGAAACTTCGCGGCACCTTGGACGCAAACGACAAGCAGCTCGGCACGGCGGGGAATCGTCTTTTCTATCTCGCGACGCCGCCCTCGGTCTTTGGGACGATCATCCAACAACTCAGGGACGTGGGCCTCGGACCGAAGGATCAAGCCGAGGGCTGGTCGCGGATCGTCATCGAGAAGCCCTTCGGCACCGATCTCGACTCCGCGCGTTCGCTCCAAAGCGAAGTTTCGAAGGTCTTCGACGAGCGGCAGACCTATCGAATCGACCACTATCTCGGCAAAGAGCCGGTTCAAGATATCATGGCGCTGCGCTTCGCCAACGTGATCTTTGAGCCGATTTGGAATCGGCGTTACGTCGACTGCATACAGATCACGGCCGCGGAGACCGTTGGGGTCGAATCGCGCGGCGGCTATTACGACAGCGCCGGCGCGCTGCGGGACATGATCCAGAATCACGTCCTCAACTTGCTCGCGCTGGTCGCGATGGAACCGCCGATCTCGCCGAACGCCGATCACATTCGCGACGAGAAGTTCAAAGTGCTCTCGGCGGTGCGGCCGATAACCGCCGAACAGGTCGCGCAGATGACGGTGCGGGGGCAGTACGGCGGCGGAATCGTCGACGGCAAGCAGGTCCCGAGTTACCGGCAAGAACCCGACGTCGATCCGAATTCGAACACGGAAACCTACGCCGCGGCGAAATTCCTCATCGACAACTGGCGCTGGGCCGACGTCCCCTTCTACGTGCGTAGCGGAAAACGGCTGGCCCGCAAGTATTCCGAAATCGCGGTCACCTTCCGCCAAATTCCGCATCGGATCTTCGGCGAGATGGGCGATCGAATCGAAAGCAACTCGCTAGTGATGAAGATCCAGCCCGAAGAAGGCGTCTCGATTCGCTTCAACGCGAAAGTGCCTGGCCCCAAGATGCACATTCGCGCCGTTACGATGGACTTCAACTACGGCACCGGTTTCGGTGTCACGACCGCGCCCGCATACGAGCGGCTGATCGGCGATGCGATGCGCGGCGATGCGACGCTTTTTACCCGCTGGGACGCCGTCGAGCGCGCTTGGGAACTCGTCATGCCGACGCTCGAATGCTGGAAAGCGACGCGTGCCGAAGATTTTCCGAACTACGCCGCCGGGACGCAGGGGCCGGCCAATGCCGACGCCCTGCTCGCCGCGGACGGCCGCGAATGGCGCAAAATTTGACGGT
>Ga0209009_1000325_pt1 | contig 18589 bp, 17 predicted proteins | sample BlaSpr_A8_OM3_M2_FD_187979 | JGI IMG/M metagenome (GOLD analysis project Ga0209009, IMG submission 187979) | Forest soil microbial communities from Thunder Bay, Ontario, Canada - Black Spruce, Ontario site 2_A8_OM3_M2 (SPAdes) (version 2) | ecosystem: Environmental > Terrestrial > Soil > Boreal... | reverse complement strand
TGATCATCATATCGCTCGCGCTTTGATGCAATCCAAGACTCCATCATAACGCGACGCCCTTGGATGTACGGCGAAGTATTTTCAGTGCGCCTGAGAGCGGCTTCGGATTTTTCTAAGTCACCCTTCATCCACGCGACGAGGGCTTCCGCGTATAGCAATTCGGCCTGAGTGGAGGAAGGCGCTTCTTGCGCTTCTGGTGTGTCAAACTGCGCGATGACAGCGTCAGCCATGGCGAAATCGTTTAGGGAGGCGTGAGCCCGCGCTAAGATAGCCTCGCCCTCAAGTCGGGCAAGAGGGCTATCGAAGCCGGCTAGCTCGGCAACGAGCGCCGCCACAGCTTCCGCCGGGCGGCGAAGGCGAAGAAGGCAACGACTCCAGAGAACCAGCGCCTGCTCGCGATCAGGGCCGCCCGCTTCGAAAAGCTGTCTGGCATGGTCAAGGCAAACGTTATAGCGCCCGGCATAGTACTGCTGACGTGCAAGCGAGAGATCGGGCGTTAAGGACGGCTGGCCAACGGTTGAGGGTAGCACTTTGGCGTGAGAAGTTAGCCGGTTGCCTGCCCCCTCCTCTAGGACTGGTTGAAAAAGCCTATTCGCTAGTTGGGCTGTCCTGTGCCGCCCATGTCAGCCGGCGCTCTGACCGAGCTGGCCGGTTGTCCGCTGCCACCGTAATCTGCGGCCTGGTGGGCCTGGGTCTGGGGGACGAGGTTGGCTGAGTTTGGGCCGCCGGTGCACGCCGCCATAGCGGCCGTAAGGGCGACGAGGCCGAGATACGCTGGGATCCGCTTCATGCGGGGATGTCCTCCGTGACAAATCGCGTGGTCCGCACGTCGTAACGTGGGGACAGCTGCCTGGTGCCTCGACCGGAGGGCGCCTCTTGCGCCGGAGCCGGGGCCCGCCCCCTCCCTCCGTGGATGGGAGCGAACCTATCTTTTCACGTCGGGCCCCCCACAGTCCAGACTTAGCGGCAAGTAGTGAGGCTTCTCACAAGCGCGCCGTCACATGATGCTGATCACTCGCACGCGCGACTCAGGGTCGGTCGCTACATCCGGAAAACGCCGAAACGGGTTTCCCGCGGCGGGGCGTACAGTCCGCACTCCAAACCGAGCGCGACGACTCGGCGCGTGTCGATCGGATCGATCACGCCGTCGTCCCAGAGGCGCGCGCTCGAATAGTACGGACTTCCTTCGCGCTCGTACTTCTCCAAAATCGGCGCCATGAAGCGCTGCTGCTCCTCGGCTGACATCGACTTGCCGCGTCCACGTTCGGCTTCCACACGCACCGTCATTAACGTCGAGGCGGCTTGCTGCCCGCCCATTACCGAGATCCGTGCGTTAGGCCACATCCAGAGCTGCCGCGGCGAGTAGGCGCGTCCGCACATCCCATAATTGCCGGCTCCGAAACTCCCGCCGATGATGACTGTGAACTTGGGGACCTCCGCGCACGCTACGGCCATGACCAACTTTGCGCCGTCTTTGGCTATCCCGCGATTCTCGTATTCCTTCCCGACCATAAAACCGGTGATGTTCTGAAGAAAAAGCAGCGGCGTGCCGCGTTGCGTGCACAGCTCGATAAAGTGCGTCCCTTTGAGCGCGCTCTCGGAGAACAGAATTCCGTTGTTCGCCAATATCCCGATCTGATGGCCTTCGATGCGCGCGAAACCGCAGACGAGCGTCGAGCCGTAGAGTGGCTTGAACTCGTGGAAGAGCGAGCCGTCGACGATGCGCGCGATCACCTCGCGCACGTCGTATGCGACGCGCGGATCGCTCGGAACGATGCCGTACAACTCGGTGGGGTCGTAGGCGGGTGCGGCGGGGTCGACGTCGCTTCGCGGGCGATCCGGCGGCGGAGCGAGGTTTGCGACGATCGAGCGCACGAGGGCGAGCGCGTGCTCGTCGTTCTCCGCATAGTGGTCGGCGACGCCGGAAATGCGCGTGTGAACGTCTGCGCCCCCAAGTTCTTCGGGCGTCACCACTTCGCCGGTCGCCGCCTGAACCAGCGGCGGGCCGGCCAAGAAAATCGTCCCATAGCCTGCGACGATCACCGTCTCGTCAGACATCGCGGGGACGTAAGCGCCACCGGCCGTACACGAGCCCATCACTGCGGCGATCTGCGGGATGCGTTCGCTCGACATTCGCGCCTGATTGTAGAAAATTCGCCCGAAGTGATCGCGATCGGGGAAGACCTCGTCTTGCTTCGGCAAGAACGCGCCGCCCGAATCGACCAGATATATACAAGGAAGATGATTTTGCTGGGCGATCTCCTGGGCGCGCAGATGCTTCTTGACCGTCAGCGGATAGTAGGTTCCGCCTTTCACCGTCGCGTCGTTCGCGATGAGGACGCAATGCCGCCCTTCCACCGTTGCGATGCCGGTCACAATGCCGGCCGCAGGCGTCGCGTCTTCGTAGACCCCGTCGGCGGCGAGTGGCGAGAGCTCGAGAAACGGCTGTAGCGGATCGGAGAGGCGATCGATACGTTCGCGCGCCGTCATCTTCCCGCGCTTGCGATGGCGCTTGGTTGCTTCCGGTCCGCCGCCTTCGCGTATGCGAGCCAAACGCGCGCGCAGATCTGCGACGAGGCCATGCATCCGTTCGGCGTTTGTACGAAAATCGTCCGTGTCTCGATTGATACGCGTCTCGAGCAGCTTCATCGCGCGCGGCTTCGCGGATCGACGTGAGGCCTCCGTTCGGTGCGGCTCTTAAGCCGCGGTTAGATTAGCTGGGAAGTCGATGCTTTTGAGTGCGCCTCGCGTTACAATACGGTCTGAGCCATTCGACGGAGAACGCGCACAATGATCGGCACCACGAACACCCCTTACCGCCCGGCCGGCAGCCTATCGATCTCGACCGCGCTACAACCTTACGCCGGTCCCTGGAATAAGCGGCTAGCGGCGCACCTGTTGCGCCGCGCTGGTTTCGGCGGCTCTCCGCAAGAGATCGATCGGACAGCCGGGATGTCGATGAACGCCGCCGTCGACGCGCTGATTCACTACCCCAAAGATACCGGGCTGCCGGGCCAGCCTGGTGATATGGATCCGCAATACGCCCAAGAGATCGCGATGGCGTTCCAAGCGCGCAATCGCGGCGCCGACGATGCGACCTTAAAGATGCAGCAGATGCAGATTGGGCAGGCGCGCCAGAAGGCCAACCTCTCGACGGTGAGCTGGTGGCTCGACCGCATGATCAATTCACCGGCGCCCTTACAAGAGAAGATGACGCTCCTTTGGCACGGACATTTCACCTCGGCGATGTTCCAAAAAGGCATTACGCCGAAGGACATGATCGACCAGAATTGGCTCTTCCGCAGCAACGCGCTGGGCAACGTCCGCGAACTCGCCCATTCCGTCTCGCGCGATCCGGCGATGCTCAAGTACCTCGACAACGCGCGCAGCGACAAAGACCATCCGAACGAGAATTATGCTCGCGAGCTGATGGAACTCTTCACGCTCGGCATCGGGAACTATACCGAGCACGACGTGCGCGAGAGCGCGCGCGCCTTCACGGGCTATTCCGTCTACGGCCCCCTGCGCGGCGGCGGATTCTACTTCAATCCGAAGATGCACGACGACGGCAGCAAGACGTTCTTGAACGCTCGCGGACCGATGGATGGCGATAACATCGTCGACGTGATCTTCAAGCAGCCGGCCGCGCCGCGCTGGTTCGCGCAAAAACTGCTGAATTTCTTCGTTTACAACGACCCCGAGCCGCAACTCATCGACGCGGTCGCCGCCGAAATCAAGAAGAACGATTTCCAGATCGCGCCCGTAATGTCAACACTCTTGCGATCGAACGTCTTCTATTCCGATCGCTCGTATCGCGCGCTGGTGAAAAGCCCGGTGGAATTCGTCGTCGGGACCTTCAAGCTATTCGGATTGAAAGCGTCGTCGGCACCGGTGATCGGGGCGCTCAACCGTATGGGCCAAGTTCCCTTCCATCCGCCGAGCGTCAAAGGCTGGGACGGCGGCGCGAGCTGGCTCAACAGCCAGACGATGCTCGCTCGCGAGAATTTCGTCAACGGGACCGTCACATACGTGATGCAGCAAATGAAGACCGCAACGACTATGGACGGCGTATCTTGGATGCCGATGACGCCGACGGCGAACCCGAAGGACGTCACTGCCAAGATAATCGACGCGATCTTGCAAGGCGATGCGGCGCCGGCCTCGACGGCCAAGTTGGAAGCGTATCTCGCAGGCGACGACAGTTCGGCGCTCGGCCAACTCTCGGGCGAGAACTTCGAAGAGCGCATGCGCGGCGCCACCTACCTTTCGATGGCCATGCCCGCCTACCAGTTGAACTAAGGAGTCCACATCATGAAGCGCAACAGGTTTCTCTTAGGTGCGGTGTCGGGGCTGACGATTGCGGCCAACGCCGACTCGTTCTTCGCCAAGGCGATCGCCGCGCCGAGTTTGCCCGGCCTTCCGGGCGGCGCCGACGATCGGACTCTCGTGCTGATCAACATGCAGGGCGGCAACGACGGGCTCAACATCGTGATCCCCCACGGGATGCAGCAGTACTACCGGTACCGTCCGTCGATTGGCGTGACGCCGCACGACGTGCTGGAGATCGACGCTCAAGTCGGGCTCAATCCGGAGATGAAGTCGCTCAAGGCGATGTACGATGCCGGCAACGTCGCGATCGTGCAAGGCGCCGGATATCCGAAGCCGGATCACTCGCACTTCCGCTCGACCGAGATCTGGCAGACGGCCGAACCGGATCGCTTCGAAAGCACCGGCTGGCTCGGACGTTACCTCGACTCGGCGAGTCTGCCGGCGGCGAATCTGTTCAACGGAGTGGCCATCGCGCAGGTGCTGCCGGAGGCGCTCATATCACGCAAAGTGGACGTTCCCGCCATCCCGGCGCTGCAAGGCTACGGGCTCACGAGCGACAAGGCGGCCGGAGAGAGGTCTGCGTTTTCGTCGCTCGTGCGCGATCCACGTGCGCCCTTTCAATCGCCGTATTTGGCGACCGTCGCCGAGATCGAAGATCACGCCCAACGCGGTTCCGAAGAGTTGCCGAAACTGATTGCCGGCTATAAGACCGACGCATCGTATCCGGCGACGCCGATCGGGCGCAGCCTCGCACTGGCGGCACAAATTATCGGTAGCAAGACGCAGACGCGCGTCATCTACGTCCAGCACGGTTCGTTCGATACGCACGCTGCGCAAAAGGTGACGCAAGATCGCCTGTTGCGCGAACTCTCCGACGGCCTCAAAGCGTTCTACGACGATCTCGCGCAGCACGGGAACGACCAGCGCACGCTGACGATGACGTTCTCCGAGTTCGGCCGCCGGGTCGCCGAAAACGCGAGCCGCGGAACCGATCACGGCGAAGCCGGACCGATGTTCCTCCTCGGCGGCGGCGTGAAGGGCGGTCTCTACGGCGAGCATCCATCGCTCGACGATCTCGACAACGGCGACATCAAATTCACGGTCGACTTCCGCAGCGTCTACGCGACGGTCGTCGAGAAGTGGTTCGGCCGGCCGAGCGCAGGCATTATCGCCGGCACCTTCCCGACGATGGGCATGCTCGCGTAAGTCGGCATCATGCGCCGGTTTTGTAGAGCCGTTTCGGCGACCGTTGCGTTCGCGGCTCTTACTACGCTTGCAGCCGCCTGTGGCGGCGGAGGTGGTGGCGGCCCCGGACCCGTGCCGACTCCGGTGCCCTCCGCTTCGCCGACGCCGGTCGGACTGACGGCGATCAAGCACGTCGTCATCATCATCCAAGAAAACCGAACGTTCGACAATCTCTTCAACGCCTATCCGGGCGCGGACACAGCGCAAAGCGGGACGATGAGCAACGGCCAGACGATAGCGTTGCGGTCGCAAGACTGGATCGCGCCGGCCGACATCAGCCACGCGCATACGAACTGGTGGAAGCAATACGCGAACGGCAACCTGTACTTCGACTTGGGTTCACCTGCGAGCCAATCGCCGAGCTATCCGTACGCTTACACGCCGCAATCCGAGACCGTTCCGTATTGGACCTTGGCGCAGCAATACGTCTTGGCCGATCGGATGTTTCAGACCAACACCGGCCCCAGTTTTGTCGCGCACCTCTACCTGATCGCAGCGACGTCGGAATACTCGTCGGGACATTTTGCCGACGAAAATCCCAATCATGCCAGCATCTGGGGCTGCGACGATCCGAGCGGCGTCACAGTCCAACAACTGGGCCCGAACGGAACCAGCCTGCCTGGTCCGTTTCCCTGTCTTGATTACACGACGCTTGCCGATGAATTCGATGCGAAGGGCATCTCGTGGCGCTACTACGCACCCTCGATCACGGGCACCGGCGGGTCGATCTGGTCGGCGTTCGATGCGATCAGCCACATTCGGTTCGGTACCGACTGGACGAGCGACGTCATCTCACCGGAGACGCAAGTCCTGACCGACGTCTCGAACGGAACGTTGGCCAAAGTTACCTGGGTCGTGCCGAGCGGGGGGAATTCCGACCACTGCTGCGGATCGAAGAACGGGCCGGCGTGGGTGGCTTCGGTCGTGAACGCGATCGGGCAAAGCCAGTTTTGGAACTCGACGGCAATTTTCGTTACCTGGGACGATTGGGGCGGATGGTTCGACCACGTCGCGCCTCCGCAAATCGACTCGATGGGGCTCAGTTTCCGCGTCCCTCTCTTGGTGATTTCACCGTACGCCAAACAAGGCTACGTGTCGCACGTCCAGCACGAATTCGGAAGCATCTTGCGCTTCACCGAAGAAGATTTTGGCGTCGCGTCACTCGCGGCGAGCGATTCCCGCGCCGACGATTTACTCGATTGCTTCAACTTCAACCAGAGTCCGCGTGCGTACGTCCCGGTCTCCGTGAACGTGCGTCCCGAGGAACTGCGCCGCTCCACCGGCCCCCCGGATAACGACTAATAAAAAAAGAGGGGCGGCGCTGCCCAGTCGCGCCGCCCACTCCTGTCGTCTTGCCGACGCGTTTCAGCGTATCGCCAGGGCGTTACAGAAGCGTTACCGCCCGCTCGCTTGGTTCGCGGAGGACGGGGGTGGGGATTCGCATATAGAAGACAACCGATAATGGTGAATATGGGCGAAACTGCGTTTCACATCGGGCAGAGGGTCGCCGTCAGCCGAAAGGTCACGGCCGCCCAGGTCGAGGCATTCGCGAGAGTGACGGGCGACACGAATCCCGTCCACCTCGACGAGGCCTACGCGGCGCACACCCGCTTCGGGCACCGAATCGCCCACGGAATGCTTTGCGCCTCATACATTTCGGCGCTCCTCGGCACCCAATTTCCCGGTCCTGGGACGATCTACGTCAACCAGGGCCTCAGTTTTCTCAAGCCGGTCTACCTCGGCGACACGCTCGAGGTCTCCGTTACCGTCACCGGCTACCGGGCCGATAAGGCCCTGCTCACGCTCGAGACCGCGATCCACAACCAGCGGGGCGAGAAGGTCCTGGCTGGGGAGGCCGTCTGCCTCGTCAGGGACGTGCTCGCGGCGCGCTCCCAGGCTCCCTCAGGCGCCGCGGCCGGCTAGTATGGAAGTTGACACAGGTTGCATCTATGTGTAAAATGCATATATCGGCATGAAGAACACTTTGGGTGGCCGGGGCCCAACCCCGGACGGTGACGACCAGAATCACACCGAGTCTACTCAAGGCAAAGCTGAGGCGGGGCTACCCCCGCGTGGTACACCCAAGAACTACCTGATGGCGTGGCTGCTGGTGGTGCTCAAAGATCTCAACCTCCACGGTTACGAGATCATGCGAACGCTAAAAGACAACTTCGCCGTCGTCACCGACCCCGGGACCGTGTATCGGGCGCTCCGTCAACTCGAGCGCGACGGCTACATCACCTCGTGGTGGGATCCGAAAGAGCAGGGACCGGCGCGCCGGGTCTACACGCTGACCAACGCCGGAAACGACGCCTTAAAAATGTGGAGCGCCGCCCTTGAACAGTACCGCACGAACCTCGACACGTTCTTCAGCCTCTACACCGGGACGTGGGCCAAAACGCACCCGTCCAAAAACCGTGAGGAATGAACGCAATATGAGCCGCAAGGACAATGAGACGACGCCAAGCTACGTCGAACTCAACAGCCAAGTCTACAACCTGTTCGTCGACGCCTACGCGTCGGCCAACCAGCGCACCCTCGGATATCTGAAGTCCGTGTGGGAAATCGCTTCGCGCCCGTATGCCTCGACCGCGCTCGAGACGACCGTTCGCGAGAACTTCGACCGCGCCAATCAGGTGGTCTCGCTGACCATCGCCGAGCTCCAGACGAATGGCACCAAGGGTGCCGAGTTCGTCGAGAAGTTCGCCGCCCAGAACGCGAAGGTCCAAGACTCGATCGCGACCGCCTTCAAAGGCCTCGTGACGACCGGGATCTCCAACGTGAACTACGTCAAGGAGACCACCGCGCAGCAGTTCGAGGATCTGACCAAGCGCCTCGACGAGATTCAGTCGCGCGCCTCGGCCTCCGTCAGCGCCAACTAAACTTCGTCAATCACCGCGACACAAAAGGGGGCCGGCAGCGATGCCGGCTCTCTTTTTGTGCCAAGTTGCACTCGCTGCGCCCGGCTAACTGCAAATCGCCCTCAGGGGAGGATTTGCGCCCCTCCGAATCAGCGGCCATGGAAACCAAAGAGCGTAAGGCGAGCGCCGAAAAACCCGACCCGACGGTTCCGCAACCCCTGCTCGGGCGAATCGCCATCGTCACCGGCGGCTCGCGCGGCATCGGAGCGGCAATTGCACGCGAGATGGCCGCAAGCGGAGCAACCGTGATCGTGAACTACGTGCGCGGCGCCGATGCTGCGAAAGGCGTGGTCGCCCAGATCGAGGCGCAGGGCGGGAAGGCGCAGGCGGAAGCGGGCGACGTCGCCGATTACGATTCGGTCTGCGCAATGTTCGATCGGATCAAGAAGGATCACGGCCGGCTCGACATCCTCATCAACAACGCCGGCATCTTGCGCGACCGGACGTTCAAGAAGATGACGATGAGCGATTGGCACGACGTCATCAATACCAACCTGACGAGCGTCATGCATACCTGTCATTGCGCCGTGCCGATGTTGCTCGACAACGGCTGGGGCCGCATCATCAACATCTCGTCGTTCGTGGGGCAGATGGGAAACTTCGGTCAAGCCAACTACTCCGCAGCCAAGGCCGGCATCCTCGGCTTCACAAAGACGCTGGCGATCGAGTTAGCGCGATACAACGTCACGGTGAATGCGATTTGCCCGGGATTCGTCGAGACCGAGATGTGGGCGTCGGTGCCCTCGAATATCCAGGAGAAGATCCTCGACCGCATCCCGATGCATCGCGTCGCCAAAGCCGAAGAGATCGCGCGCGGCGTCCGTTTCCTTGCCGTTGAGGGCGACTACATGACCGGTCAGTCGCTCAACATCAATGGTGGAGTTTACATGGGTTGGTAACGGCTCCGGCTTCCTGATTTTTCTCTACAAGAACGGACCGCGCGTCACATCCTATTTTGGTTCGATGGTGAATGAGTCGATGCCGGCGGGTTTGCCGTCGCCGCCGGTTCCTTTTCCGCGGCCGCGATACTCGATTTTCTTGCCCTTACCGTAGAGCACGGTGCTGATCGCGCCATCCGTCGCGCCGGTCCAATTCCCGTTGGGGCCAGGGAAGCTGGCCGAACAGCTCAACTTCGCGGGTGGAGTCTGAACGTTCGGCTTTCCACTCAGCGTGCAAGTGGCGCTGCCCTCCTTCGCAGTCCAAATCGCATTGCCGCCGCCCGAGACTTTGCCGTCAAATGCGAACTCCGTCGCGCCGCCCTGAGTCATCGTCCCAACGAAATCGACCGACGTGACCGACCACGTCCAATTGAAATGCCACTTGCCCGACATATCCAATCCACCCTGAAACGGTTTTTTCTTAAGGTAGACGACGTAGCGGGACGCTTTTTCTGTCAGCAGCGCGGTGGCAACGTCCTGTACGGTCGACGCATAGCCCGTGCGGCTCGCCCCGACGCGCGCAGCGCCGGCGAGTTTGGCTTTGTCGATAGAGCTACCCGAAAAGACCGCTTCGCCGCCGGCACCGCTCGACGTGGACGCTACCGCGATGCCGGGGAATTTGACCGGCTTGTACAGCGTCACTTTCGCCAACGCGATCGGCTTGTTGGTGAGAGAATCCAAGACTTCGATCGTCAACGAACGGCCGGTTTGCGGTGCGCTCGGGAGCAAATTTTCAGTGTTCCCGTCTTTGGCGTATTTCTTCCCGACTCTGCTGAGCCACGACTTACGACCCTCGGCTCGGTCGTTCGCGGTTACGTCGGCGTCGCTCATGGGCAGATTGCCCCAAGTCTGCAGTGTCGCCGACGTGGGTTGATGCGATCCCGAGTTGAACGCTGCTTGAAAGACGTCGAACACGCGCCGCGACGTGTTACCGTCGGGCAGCGTCTCGGTGACGAAGAGCGCGGTGTCGGTTCCCCAGAACGCGAGCGAGTGCCCCTGCGAGTTGCTGTTGTCGCCGAACATCACTTGACTAACAACGCCCGCGCCGCCGAGGATCTCGGAGAACGCGTAGCTCCATTCGGCGCAATTGCCGTGTCCGTAGCCGCCCTTGAGGGGCCCGGCCGCTTCCGGATCCGTTTCGATCGTTCGATAGAATTGGATGATCGCGGAATCGATAGGCCAGCCGCTTCCCGCTTTCAGATTATAGGATGTCGCGACCGCGCTCATGCGAGAAAAGATGTAGTTGGCTTTATCGATGGGGCTGCCGTCTTTTGGGAAGCCCGGTTCCTGAGCGATAGCCTGCCCGACGTTCTTGAAACCCGACGACGTAGCGATCGTGGGCGGCCAACTAGCCGGAACGCCGGAGGCGCGCGCCGGCGCTGGAAGCGCCGCCACCAAAAGCGCGAACACCGCGCAGAATAGAATTCTCATGCGCACGACCCCCCAACGAATTAGACGCCGCGGGCAGCCGGGCCACCTCCCGACCGGCCGAGAATGATTCTCGCCAATGATCTCAGTCCGATTTCTTGGGACGGGCGGAGCGCGGTTCGTCGTCGCGCGGCAGATTCGCGCGTCGGGCGGAATGTGGTTTCGCTTCGGCGGTGAGCGCGGCGCGCAGACGACGCAGATCCACGTCGATCCTGGACCCGGCGCGCTCGTTCGGGCGCTCTCGGCGGTGCCGCCCTGCGAACCGCGTGAACTCGACGCGATTGCGCTCTCGCACAAGCATCTCGATCATGCCGGCGACGCGAACGCAATGATCGAGGCGATGACGCAAGGGGGCTGGCGCAAGCGCGGCGCCTTGCTCGCGCCGCGCGACGCGTTCGAAGGCGAGCCCGTCATATTCCCGTACGCGGCGGACTTCGTCCCAACTCACCACTATTTAAAGGAAAGTGGCGGCCCGTACCGCGTCAACGACGTCGACATTCGCACCTCGATCCGGCATCTGCACGGCGTCGAAACCTACGGTCTGCATTTCCGCTACGCTGCCCGGACGATCTCGTATCTGCCCTGCGGCCGCTTCTTCGATGGTTTGATCGACGACTATCGCTCGCACGCTCCGGATGCGCTCATCGTCAACGTGCTGCGCTATCGCGACAGCATGGACGTCGATCACTTGACCTTCGATCAGGCGCGTGCCATTATCGCCGGCGTTCGCCCGAAGGTTGCGGTGCTGACGCACTTTGGCACGCGGATGCTCGAACGCCGCCCGGAGCGACTTGCGCGCGAATTGGAAGACGAACTCGGCTTGCGCGTGCATGCGGCCGTCGACGGCTGGACGTTTGACGCGACGACGGAAATCGAAGCCGTCGTCGGGAACTCGCCGGAATGAAGAACGTCGAAGAACTCTTACGCTTGCCCTCTCCCTCACCGCGGCCGCAGTCCCTGGCTTTCGACGGTGAGACCCTCTGGATGGGATCGCTCGAAACGCAGCGCCTGTACGCGCTCGACGCCCGGCGCTGGACGGTTCGAGAGGAAGTTCCGGCGCCGGGCCTCCCATACGGCATGACCGTCGTAGGCGACGAACTGCGCGTTCTCTGCAGCGAAACGGCCGAGGATCACCGTATCATTCGACGCTTCATCCCGGGTCATGGTTTCCGCACGCAGGACGCGATCCCGTGTCCCGACGATACCGGCTCGCAACTCGGTTTCGACGGCGACCGTCTGTACGTGAGCCAATGGTACAACAAGAAGGTCCTCTCGCTCGATGATAAGGGGCACGTCGGCACGGTGATCGACGTACCACACGGCATCTGCGGGATGGTGATCGTCGAGGGGTGTTTTTATCTCGCGACGACCGACGATGAGTCCACAGACGACTATTGGCTGACCCGCGTCGACGCGCGCAGCGGGCAGCCGAAGATCGACGACGTTGCGCGCATCGGCTTCAAAGCACGCGCGCTCGCCTTCGACGGCGAGCGTTTCTGGACCAATCATCGCGAACAGCACGAAATCGTCGCTTTCGCTCGCGCCTGACGTCTCTGAATGCCGAAAGCTATACTGTAGGGCGTAGGTCGGCCCTTCTGGAACGATAGGAGCCGGTAGTTCACGCTCCAGGAACGGGGACCCAGTTGATCGTCAACGATATCGAGATCATGTTCGGCGGGCAGGCCGGCGACGGCAGCCTGACGACCGGCGATTTGATCGCCGGCGTCTTCAAGCGCATGGGCCTCGAAGTGTATACCTACAAAGACTTTCCCTCGCGCATCCGCGGCGGCCACACGAATTACGTCATTCGCGCCGGCGAACGTCCAAATTATGGGATGGCGGATTTGGTCGACGGCTTGGTGGCATTCGACCTCGAGGCCGTCGAGGCGCATATCGAAGAGATGCGTCCGGGCGGATTTGTGATCTTCGACAACTCGTCGGACGAATTGACCGACGCGGTGAAGCGCGGCGACATCACCTGGTACCAAGTCCCGCTGGCGAAGATCGCGAAAGACGACCTCGGCCTAGAACTGGTGCGCAATACGATTTCGCTCGGGGTCCTCGGCGCGCTCGTCGGGATGGATCCCGAAATCATGCGGACCGACGTCGCCGGCGTGTACAAGCGTAAGGGCGAGAAGGTCGTCGATATCAATATCCGCGCTATCGAAGCGGGCGAGAATTACGTCAAAGAACATTTTGCCGAATGGCCGAGCGGGTACGGTCTCAAAGCCCGAGCCGACGGCGACCGTCTGATCATGATGGGCAACGACGCGATCGGCTACGGTGCGCTCGTCGCCGGCTGTCGTTTCATGGCGGGCTACCCGATCACGCCGGCGACCGACGTTCTCGAGTGGATGGCGAAGTACGCACCAAAATTCGGCGGCGTCGCGGTGCAAGCCGAAGACGAGCTGGCGGCGATCAACATGGTGATCGGGGCCGCGTTCACCGGAGTGCGCGCGATGACGGCGACTTCGGGTCCGGGTCAGGCGCTCATGACCGAAGCGATCGGGCTCGCCGGCGTCCTCGAGATTCCGATTGTCGTAGTGGAGTGCGCGCGCGCGGGCCCGTCGACCGGCATGCCGACCAAGACCGAGCAGTCGAATCTCAACCATCTCATCTTCAGCGGCCACGGCGAGATTCCGAGAATGGTTCTCGCGCCGGGGACCGTCGAAGATTCGTTCTATCTTACCGTCGCGGCGTTCAATCTTGCGGAGAAGTATCAGTGTCCGGTCTTCATCTTGAGCGAGCAGGCACTTTGTCAGAGTAAGGCGACGTTACCGCGGCTCGACCTTTCGCGCGTCGAGGTCGATCGCGGCAAGCTCGTCATCGATCCGGTCGTGTTCGGCGAATACAAGCGTTTTGCGTTTAGCGACGACGGCGTCTCGCCGCGCGTCATCCCCGGCGTCGAGGGCGGGATGCATCTCGCGGCCGGTTCGGAGCACAACGACGCCGGCGTGATCACCGAGAATGCGAAGAACCGCACGCGGATGATGGACAAACGATTCCGCAAACTCGAGACGGCGAAGGCCGATCTGCCGCCGCCGCTCTTGCATGGCGATCCGCGAGCGGAGATCGGAATCATCGGCTACGGTTCCAACCGCGGCCCCATCGTCGAGGCGCAGGAGCGCATGGCCCGCGACGGCCTCGCTACGCGGTTTCTCGAGCTGCGGACGCTTTGGCCGTTTCCCGAAGACGAGGTCCGCGACTTCATCTCCGACGCGAGGCACGTATTCGTCGTCGAGAACAACTTCACGGGGCAACTGGAGCGTCTGATTCGATACGTCGTGGGTCCGCTCGACCGAATGTACAGCGTTCGCAAATACAACGGCCGGCCGTTTCGTCCCATCGAAATCATCGAGGCGATCGAAGAGCGCGCCGGCATCCGTCCAATGGTAAGGGTTAGATAACGATGGCGATTCAGCTTACTCCCAAAGACTTTGCGACCGCCACGCCGTCGTGGTGGTGCCCCGGCTGCGGCGACTTCGGCGTCCTCTCGACGCTGAAGCAGGCGATGGCCGATCTCGGCAAAGTGCCGAAGGACGTCGCCTTCGTCTCCGGCATCGGCTGCAGCGGCAAGATCAGCGGCTACTTACATTCGTACGCATTCCACGGCGTGCACGGACGAGCGCTGCCGGTCGCAACGGCCGTGAAGCTTGCGAACAAAGATCTCACCGTGATCGCCGCCGGCGGCGACGGGGACGGCTACGCGATCGGCGCCGGGCATTTCTTGCACGCGGTCCGGCGCAATCCGGACATCACCTATATCGTGATGGACAACCAGACCTATGGGCTCACCAAGGGCCAGTCGTCGCCGACGAGCCAAGCCGGCTACGTCACCGGGACGAGCCCGCAAGGCAATCCCGACGCACCGATCAACGGCCTGGGCGTCGCCTTGGCGGCCGGCGGAACGTTCCTCGCGCGCGGCTTCTCGGCGCATCCGAAGATCTTGGTCGATCTGATCAAGCAGGCGATCCAGCACAAGGGCTTCTCGATCGTCGAAGTGATGTCGCCGTGCGTCACCTTCAACAAGATCAACACCTACGCGTGGTTCAAGGAGAACACGTATTACGTAACCGACGATCCGGGTTACGACCCCACCAACCGTAAGCAAGCCTTCGACGTCCTCAATTTGGACGGGAAGATGCCGCTCGGCATCCTCTATCGAGATTCGCGCGCGACGTTGGAAGAGCTATCGCATCTCCCCGAGATCCCGGTTGCTCACGCCAATCTCGACGCCCACGCGCCGGAACTCGCATCGATCATGGATTCGTACCGATAGGGCGTTAGTGGCCCTCTGTTACAGGCCACTAGTGCGCTAGCGTACTGAGGATGCGCCTACTCCTGGTCGAGGACAATCGCCAGCTCTCGGACTGGATTGCGAAATCGTTACGTCAGGAGAAATACTCCGTCGACTGCGTCTACTCGGGAGATGACGCGGACCACGTGTTGAGCACCGAGGATTACGGGCTCGTCATCCTGGATCTTTCGCTCCCCAAATTGAGCGGACTCGAGATCCTGCGGCGCCTCCGCTCGCGCGCCTCGTCCGTACCGGTCATCATTCTCACTGCGAGCGATACGATCGACGCACGCGTCGCCGGCTTGAACAGCGGCGCCGACGACTACCTCCCGAAGCCGTTTGACATCGTCGAACTCGAAGCTCGCATTCGCGCGCATCTGCGGCGGGCGAACGTCCAGCAACATTCGATCGTCCGTTGCGGCGAACTCGAATTCGACGGCAACGCGCGGTCTTTCACGCTGGCGGGCCAGCCCTTGACGTTGACGTCCCGCGAGCACGCCGTCCTCGAGGCGCTGATCTTGCGGGCCGGCTCGACGGTGAGCAAAACTTCGCTCGCCACGAAAATCTTCGGTTTCGACGATGAAGCCAACCCGAGCGCGATCGAGATCTACGTCCATCGCGTGCGGAAAAAACTGGCGGGCAGCAGTACGTCGATCGTGACGTTACGCGGCCTTGGCTACGTGCTCAAGAAAAATCCCGACTGGAAAACGGCCGATGCTCCGAGACAGTAGCACGAGGACGCTTCGTTCTCAGCTTCTGACGGGGCTTCTTTTGCCGCTCGGCATCGTCGCGCTCGTTCAGTTCTCATTTGCCTACAATTCCGCCAACGTGACGGCGCAAGGCGTGACCGATCGGCTCCTGCTGGCTTCCGCGCGCGCGATCGCCGAGCGCATCCAATCTAGCGACAACGGCCTCGAAGCGATCATTCCGCCTGCGGCGCTGGGGATGTTCGATTTCGGCTACGGCGATACGGTCTATTACCGCGTCACGACCGCGAACGGCAAACTGTTGGCGGGCTATCCCGATCTGCCGTCCCCGCCGAAGCCGCCGGTCGAATCGCAATCGGTATATTACGACGGTCAGTATGAGAACGAAGCGATTCGCTTGGTTGCCGTGCGGCAGCCGATCCCACGGCGCGACGGCACCGAAGAAGCGCAAGTGATCGTAGCGGAAACGCTCAACGGCCGCAACGCGATGTGGCGCCAGCTGTGGGTCGGCAGCGGCACGGGGCAGCTCGTCCTCGTGGCGATCGCATGCCTGATCGTGTGGTTCGCCCTACGGCGCGCACTCTCGCCGATTCTGCAACTCGGAACCGAAGTTCAGGAGCGCAAACCCAACGACTTTATGCCCTTTACGGTCGCGGATCTGCAAGCTGAATTCCAGCCGCTCATCAAAGCGCTCAACGGCTACGTCCAGCGCCTGCGCACGCAACTCGAAGCTCAGCGGCGCTTCACCGCCAACGCCGCCCACCAATTGCGTACGCCGCTCACGCTGCTGCGAACGCAGGCCTCCTATGCGTTGCGCAGCGCAAGCGAAAGCGAGAGGAGAGAAGCTACCCAAGCGATCCTCTCGACGACGCGGCAACTCACCCGATTGACCAACCAATTGCTGACCCTTGCGAAAGCCGAGCCCCGAGGAGAAGCGGGCCGCCGGGAAGCGGTCGATCTCGCCGGCGTCACGCGCGAAGTTCTCGAAGAGTACGGCCCCCTCGCCGTCGACCGCGGCATCGACCTAGCTTTCGAGATCGAGCCGCAAACCTCGGTGCCGCTCAAAGCGGACCCGGGCGAGTTACGGGACCTCGTTCTCAACCTCATCGACAATGCGATCCGCTATACGCAGCCGGGCGGCCGGGTTACCGTGAAGGTCGCCCGCGACGGCGACGAGTGCGTGTTGCGGGTCGAAGATACGGGCCCCGGGATTCCGGCGTCGCAGCGCGCGCTCGTATTCGAGCGCTTCTATCGCATCCCGGGGAGCGATAGCGACGGAAGCGGTCTCGGCCTTGCGATCGTCAGAGAGATCCTCGCGGCGCACGGCGGAACGATCGCCCTGCTCGACAGGGGTGAACATGGCGGCCTCGTCGTCGAAGTCCGGCTTCCCTCAAGCCCCGACGTCGCTGAAGGACGGCGGCCTCCACTTCAAGAGGTGGCTCTCGGCCCACGATAAGATGCCGTCGGCTGCCAATGCGACGACCGCAAGGACGATCATCGCAGCGAAGACGCCCGCAGGGCTGAAGAGGCCTTGTTCGGTTGCGATCAGGAGCCCGAGACCGTGACGGGCGCCCAGAAACTCGCCGACGACGGCGCCGACGAGTGCGAAGCCGAAGCTTACGTGTAAGCTGGCTAGGATCCAGCTCGTGGCGGCAGGGATGATGACCGTCGTTGTAACCTGAAGCGGCGACGCGCCTAAGATGCGCGCGTTGGCAATGAGCGCTCGATCGGCTTCGCGCACGCCTTGAAACGCATTGGCGAAGACCACGAAGAACACCATGACGACGGCAAGCGCAACCTTTGACTGCATCCCGAGTCCCAGCGCGATCACGAAGATCGAGCCGAGGACGATACGAGGGATCGAATTCGCGACTTTGATGTAGATGCTGAAGACGTCGGAGAGCAGCTTGTCGCGGCCGAGCACGATTCCGAATACGACGCCGAGCAACGCGCCGATCAGGAAACCGAGGACCGTCTCTTCCAGCGTCACGGCGATCTCGCCGAGCAGCGGTCCCTGGGACGTTCCTTCCGTGATCCAAGTCCACAATTGCTGCGCGATCGTAGAAGGCATCGCGAAGAAGAATGGGTCGATGACGTGCAACCTTGCGGCGGCCTCCCACGCGCCCAGGAAGACGACGAAGATCCCGATGCGCAGTGACAGGACCAGTAGTTTTCGAGAGCGCCCGTCCCTCATGCGACTACGAGCTCCTTGGGCGAGTAGCTCATCTGGACTTCCTCACGCAGGTCCTCCCAAATGCGTTTGGAGATGCTGATGAAGTGCGGATCGTAGCGAATCTCCGCGATGTGCCGCGGCCTCGGCAACGGAATGTCGTAGACCGACTTGACGGTTCCGGGGCCGGCGGTGAGGACGCAGACTCGATCGGCGAGCCCGATCGCTTCGTCGATGTCGTGGGTGACGAAGACGACCGCGGCATTCGACTGCGACCAGATCGACAGCAGCTCGTCCTGCATCACGACGCGCGTCTGAACGTCGAGCGCGCTGAACGGCTCGTCCATCAAGAGGATGCGCGGGCCGTTGATCAAGCTCTGGGCCAGCGCCACGCGTTTCCGCATGCCGCCAGACAGCTGGTACGGGTAGCGGTCCTCAAAGCCGCTGAGCCCCACGCGGGAGAGCCAGTCCCGCGCCTGCTCGCGCGCGTCACGATTGGCGACGCCCCTGTAGCGCGGCCCCGCGGCAACGTTCTCGAGCACCGTCTTCCAGGG
>Ga0209009_1000324_pt1 | contig 18594 bp, 10 predicted proteins | sample BlaSpr_A8_OM3_M2_FD_187979 | JGI IMG/M metagenome (GOLD analysis project Ga0209009, IMG submission 187979) | Forest soil microbial communities from Thunder Bay, Ontario, Canada - Black Spruce, Ontario site 2_A8_OM3_M2 (SPAdes) (version 2) | ecosystem: Environmental > Terrestrial > Soil > Boreal... | reverse complement strand
GACGGCAACCTCGACGACTTCGCCCCATGCGGGGTGATCGCGGGCATCATGAGCCGCACCGACGCGGAGCGCGGCGTGTGGAAGGCACCGGCGGGCATCGAGGCAGGGCTGCGCGGCGTGCTCGGCCTGTCGATTAACGGCGCTCCCGGGTCGCTCACCGATAAGGAAAACGGCGACCTCAATCCGCTCGGCATCAACTGCTTCCGCAGTTTTCCCACCATCGGCAACGTGGTCTGGGGCGCGCGAACGCTGGAAGGCCACGACAGCCTGGCCTCGGAGTGGAAGTACGTGCCGGTGAGGCGGCTCGCGCTCCACATCGAGGAGAGCCTGCACCGCGGCACGCAGTGGGTCGTGTTCGAGCCGAACGACGAGCCGCTGTGGGCCAAGATCCGGCTGAACGTGGGCGCCTATATGAACTCGCTGTTCCGGCAGGGCGCTTTCCAGGGCACCACACCCAAGGAAGCCTACTTCGTCAAGTGCGACGCGGAAACCACCACCCAGGACGACCTCAACAAGGGAACAGTCAACATCGAGGTTGGCTTCGCCCCGCTGAAGCGCACTGAGTTCGTGGTCATCAGGATCCAGCAGACAAAGAGCTGCAAGGGGAGGATGTTGTGACCGTGCTTGATCCGGTTGCCACGTCGCCGCTGGTTCTTCTCCGGGTCTGTCTCTGGGTGATCTCTAAAGCTCAACTTTCTTCCCAAACTCGCGATCCCCGGGATACCGGAATGTGTACTCGTATTTCGTCATGATGCTCGGGCTATTCCATCGCCGGCTCTGGTCTGGAAGATAGTTGAAACATAGGTCGGCAGGTCCACGCTTGTTAAGGAGGATCCGCGCGATGGCCTGCGGGTCGGGATGGTCGTAAATCGTCCCGTTTGTCGATACGAGGAAGCGCGCGCAGTCAATTGCCTTATAGAGCTCGTTGCTGTTGTTGTTCGCGCTGCCGTGGTGCGGCACCTTGAACGCGACGAGCTGCGTACGTTGCCTACCACCCTGTTTCGGCAGCCTCCCTAGAGCGGCCACGATGTCGCTGGGATAGGCGTCACCCGTGAGCATGCACGTCTTGGTCTCGTATTCCAGGAGTAGCACGATGCTGCTCCCATTCGCGGGGGAGCGATCTTCGTCGAACTCCTCGTCCGCTAGCTTCTCCACGTTTTCCTCCCCCAACCAACCCGGTCGGTAGCGGCGGCTCTCGCGCAGTCTCCTCAGTGCCTCCTCGGGATCGCCTGGCTCAATCCCAGCCTCGCGCATGACCGCGTCCCAATTCTTGTAGAGCCGCCGAAGGCCCTGCGAGGTAGGCCCGAGCACCGTCACCCTCATGTCGCCGTCTAGCGTCACGGTCAGTGGAGGGCCCGCGTCCGGAAGCATCACTGCCCTCCGCCCAGTTGATGTGTTCCAGAACTTGCGTCCGGTTCGCTTCTCGAGCTCGAGCAGCTCGGTCGCCAGGAATTCGCCCTGCTTCGCCCCGAGGTATCCCTCCGGCGAGGCCTGTGCGTAGGCGTTGAACCAGAACTCGCCGAACTCAAGCGTTGGCGGCGGCTCTTTCAACAGGCCCAGCATTCCGTCGATGTGGTCGGTGTCGATGTGTGTCACGACCGCCAACTCGAGGCGAGGCGTCTCTGCGAGTCGCTTGCGTAGCACCCCGCTGGTCGACAGCGTGCCGCCGTCGATCAACACGCGATGCGACTTCGCGGAGCTGCCGTACTCGATCAGGATACAATCGCCGCATCCAGCCGGTAGCATCTCGACGGTGAACATGGGCCGACCCTCCTATCTGGTCAGCCGCCAATCGGCGTCGCCGTGCGCGCGCAAGAGAAGAACCATGGGCAGGCCGTCGCCTAGCGCCTTGCGCCGCACGCCCAGCATCACATCGCCAAAGGACTGCCCGCTCCGAAGGCTGCCAAGCTGTTCGACGAAGTAGCCCGCCAGCTTCGCAGCGGTCGGGCCCCACACCTCCGCCATCGTGCTCACCGTGATCGCTGCACCACACGACTCGAAGTCTGACACGACGGTTTGAAACTCCACTTTCGCCGAGCCGGTGCTGCAGCCAAGCAGAAGCACAATCGGGCGGGAATCTGACAGGAACTTCAACGGCAGGTTGATCGAGGCGCGCATAGGGTTAACCGTAGCGTCGGGGTTCCCCAGTTCCATCAGCACCCGCGTGCCAGTCGCTTCGGTGTGGATCAGCAGCAGCTGGAGCGTCGGCGACAGCTCCTTGACTTGCCGGTCCCAGTCTTTCCAATCGAGTATTTCCGTTGGGTTCTCGAAGCCGGTCACCTCTCTAAGCTTGGTCTTCAACTGGGGAATGGCGCTCTCGTCGGCCTGTGTAACCTTGTCGGTCCAGCCAACGATCGGGCTCTGGAGCGGGTGGAGGACGCCGGTGCGGCGTTCCGCGGTCTCCAGGACGAAGGGTGCTCCCTCAGCCAATGGTACGTATTGCTCGGAGAAAACATGCCACTCGATCACACGGCTGGTACACCAAAAGCCAAGCGGACAGACCACCGAGGCGGGATTCTCTGACAACGATGGGCACCCGACGCACTCCGCCTCGGACGGCGCTCCTACGCTCCCATCAGGGGCTGCCGCGTTGCCAGCCGTAGTGAGCGGCTCAGTGCCCCGCAGTACGTCGGCGGCGCGCGGACACACCTTAGCAGTCGCCGCAGGCGGAATGCGGTCGTAGACGAATTCGATGGGTAGCCGCGCGTCAGCCGCAGTGGCGATTACCTGCACTCTCCTTGCGTTGGTCAGCCAAGGACCGAATCCGACGATCTTCTTGTACAAGGCCGTTCCGGCCCAGGCGAGCTCGCGCAACAACTTTGCGGAGCCTTCAGCGCCGAGGCTCTTAAACGACGTAAGGTCCCAGTCGCCGTGGCCGAGGAGAGCATCGATCTGTCGCGTCGCGTCTGCAATGGCCGTATCACTTAAGCGTATATAGGCGGATTTGTTCCCCTTGACGCCGAGGGCACCCGGGCCGCCCCCAGCGTGATTCAAAACCAACGCTGCGTCGAAGCGACTCCGCGATTCGGGGTCAGGTTGAGTGATCGGAAGATTCTTCAAAGCGAGAAATTCGATCGCCTCCAGCTTGAGCTCGTCAGCCTCGGCGGTACGCTTGGCACGCCGCTTCGGATCCCCCGCGAGAATCCGAGAGCCCCGCATCTCAAGTACTAACTCGCGCTCTATTAACTCGTGCTCTAGCTCCGCCGGCGGCATCACCGGTCCCCGGAGGAGCGCAGTCTGGTAGACGCGGTTCTCATAGAGGACCGTCAATCGTGCTTCTACACGCTTTACCCGCTCCGGCACCGAAAGGCTGAAGTGACAGGGGTCCGCAGTGCCGGTCGAGGGCAGAAAGAGGCCCGCCTGCTGCGGCTCCTCCATCAAGCCCGGCGCGAAGAAGACCACGGTGAGCATGTGGCCGCCCTCGTCGGTCTCAGGAAGATCGGCGGCGGGGAAGGCTTCTGGCACTCTAGTCGTGCCCTCGACGAGAGGCCCGATGTGGACGGCGATGTCGTTGCGGCGCCCGGCGCAGAACGCCGGCATGGCGCCCCCAATATCGTCGCGCGGCCACCAACCCTCGCAAGTGACGCGAGCCTGGAGATACCGCGGCGGCGAGGGCCGGATTTCCGACTCGGGCGGACCGGACCGTCTCAGGACCTCTTCCGTCGTATCGCGGAGGTCCACCGTCACGGTCGCTCCGTCCATCTCGCGCACGAAACCGATGTTGCCGATGCGCTGCCCGTAGGCCTCGAGGACGTTTTCGAGGGAGGTCGCTTGGTTAACCCCTAGCCGGTTTGCGGTGTCCGGAAGCAGCGTCACCGACTCGAGCAGTTGGGTCTGCAACGCAGGATGGGCCGCGACGCGCCGGCCGAAAGCTGAGACACTCGGGCCAGCCAGTGACTCCGTTGTGGACCAGAGCATTGGTTTCCTTGCTTTCACCCTCCTGGCCGCAATCGTGGCGGCAATGTCGAGTGGCTCGTCGTGGGACAGCTCGCGCACCAGCTCCTTGCACCAGGCGCCGAACGGCACGGTGCCAGTGACCAAGAGTGCGTGCGCCTGGGTGAGTGCGAGGATACGTTCGTGCTGCTGGGCGGCGCGCCCCGGCTCGTCGACGACTGCGACGAGGTGGGCGTAAATCGGCGCTGGAGCCGCTTCGAGTGCCTTTAGCGCCGTCGGCAGGTCACCCGGGAGGAATAGTATTTCCAAGTCGCGAGGCTGCACGCTCGCGTTTATCACCACGGTCACCTTCTCCATGAACGACTTGGGTTTTCTGAGACCCTCCAACTCGCTCGCCAGAGACTGCGACTCGCGGTCGCTCAAGAAGCCGCAGCGGAGCGGCCACTGCCAGAGGGCCGCACGCCGTGAGGGTAAAACGACGTGACAGGGTGCGCCGTAGTAGTGCGAATTCGGGATGGCTGCCTCGAGCTGATCCTGCAGCCAGCGGACGTCCTCGAGGTCTGCCGCGGTTTTCTCGTCGAGCCTGAGCGCGAAGCGAGGTGGATCCGAGCGCAGCGCACGGAAGTGACCCCACGCGTCCGCCAGCACCTTCGCCGACGGTATCACTGTGTATTGGGACCACTCCTCCGGCCGTACGAAGAAGAACCGGCAGGGTAGCGGCGATTTCGTCTTCTGCTCTTCGAGTCTCAATGTGATTTGGTCTGCGTCGGTTGCAATCGGCCAGTTGGTATTTTCCAGGCCGCCGTAGACGCCGATCGTGGCCAGCGCTTCCGCAAGCTCCTTGCTGTTAAGCTCCTTACCCCAAGATCCGAACCTCAATGTCATAGCTGTCCCCCCTCCGCACTTACGTATAGGGCACGTAGCGCGTGTACCTGCCAGTGCGCGTGAGCGGCCAACCCGTCGACGTCGGCCGAATCGAGGCCGGTGAAGCCCGTGGTAACGCGATTGAGCTTCTCGATGCGAACGTCACCACCCAGATCCTCGTACATCTGCCGGGGAACGGAGAGCTCGACGCGAGCGCGTTGCCTGAGGAACTGCTCCACCTCACCCGCGCGTCCCATTGGGGGCTCGACCGTGCTCTTCGGATCCTTCTCCCAAGCCAGCTCACGCAGTCGCCAGGCGGGAATGCCCGCGAGTAGCGACGCCCAGGTCTGGTTGAGCCGAACGAAGAGCAGACGCCGCCGCGGTAGCTTCTCTCCCCCACTGCGTAGATCACGCTCCGCAGAGGCGAGCGCCGCCGACTCGCGGGAGATCTGCTCCAGCAGCCATGACTGCTCCACAGCGGCCACAGTGGCCGAGCGCATCGACCGATTCTCCTTGTCATTCATGAGCTCGATCACGCGCCGCAGGATAGATGCAGAAACCAAGGCGATCGCCAATGCTACCAGCCATCGCCCGAAACTGTGCGGCCTCCACGCATCGTGGCGTTGGCCCGCGTCGCTGACAATCAGGTTCCACGTCCCGAACCGGTGACTCTTGAGCAGCGTCTGGACGCCTAGGTTCTCCAACACCCCGCCATCGGACAGCGCGAGAGGGTCGTTCCCCGCCAGGAGCCCAACCCGCCGTGCACCCGCCAACTCTCGCGAGCTCAGGTAGATCGGCGGCAGGCCGATCGGGAACGCGGCCGAGGCCGCGGCTGCGCGCGCTAGCTTGAAGCCGGGGAGCGGCACCGCAACGTTGCTGCCATCCGAGTCGCTCTCGTTCCCGAGGTTGAGCGTGGAGAAGCCGTCGCGCGAGAACTTGCCGACCTGTCCGTGGTTGAGCACGGAGGTGTTCAGGCAGAGCAGCGGGTGCATCGGAAGCTCACTCAGCGTCCTGCGGTCGCAGAGCACGCGATCGAAGGTGTCGGCGATCAGGTCGCTGCGCGTGAATCCGGGCAAGAGCAGCAGCGGCAGTTTCCAACCGAGCGACCGTCGTACGAATCCCGCGCGGAGTTCCTCTTGAATCTCCGCGATGAACTCCGCAGTGCTTTTCGAGGCCAGCATCGACGCCATCCACGCGGCGGCGAACACTGAGCCGCCTGAGACAGTTGAGACGACGTCCACCTGCCGCAGCAGCTCGAGCTCGGCCATTGCGGTGACAGTCCCGCAGTGGAAGGCGGCGGCTCGAGAGCCCCCGCCCGACAATGCAAGTCCGACCGTCTTCGATCGTGCCTCGGCCATCAGCGTTCCCAACTGGGACTAGACGAGAGATCCTTCGGCAAGCGCGGGTCCCGATGGATCCACCCGACCCGCCATGGCCCCCAGGCCACCGATTCCACCAATACCTCCATCGCCGGGAGCCCCGCCATTGCCCGACGGTGAGTCATAGAGATCCGGACCCTTGACGTTTGGCGAATTGCGCTCACCTTAGCTTTCGCCTCGGCCAAAAGCTGGCGACGAACCGCACGTACCGGCCCTGAGCCTTGAAGATCGGCTCTTGCATCCGCCGAGCTTTCCGTGGAGCCCTGCGGCGAACCTTTTGAGCAGCTCCGGCAACGGCACCGGATACTCCTTCTACCAACCTCCGCAAGCCTCTTGTGCAGGTCCTTGATCATCTTCTCCCGCCACCGTAGGGCCTGCACCACGTCATGAGTCCTGACACTTCCCCCGTCCATCAGCAACTGAAGCACCTGTGCGGCACGGCTGGCTGGATACTTGGAGAGCCTTTTCGCGTCTTCCTTATCACGCAAGCCTCCTCCGAGGTGAGAGTCTACCAACCAACGCGGCAGGGTTGGCCCGCGAAGCGCTCGGCTGCGTTAGGATTGCTGGCAGTCAGCAACTATGAGGCTACCCTCCGGGCTGCTCTGCGCGGTCCCAACCGCGTGCCGATCCCGCGCCCGGCAGTTCCCTGCCCTGCTCGGCCTGCTTCTGGCAGTCTTACTCGGCGTTCTCTCCGAATCCAGCCTCGAGGCCCGATGCGGGGTCCAGCGTTGGGACGTGAAGACCGGGAAGGACGCTCAGGCTGCCTCGATCGACCTCTCCTCACCGACGCCGACGACGATTGCCTTCCTGACGGATCTGACACGGTTCCCGGCTCCCCACCCATGGCCGCCGCCGAACCGGATCGCGCCTGAGGAGACGACCTTCTGGACCCTCGATGTGACTCTCGATATGTACAAGTTCGAGAACGACCCGCAGTCGGGAGACAGCGACTACCACCTGGTCATCAAGGACGACGCGGGGAACACGATGGTCGCCGAGATCCCGTTCCCCGGCTGCGTCCAGGGAAGCGCTTGGGTGAGTCAGATCACGCAAGCGAGGGCGATCTTCGACGCGAAGTTCACGGCGACCAGCACTCCGAAATCGGGGCAGAACACCCCCGTCCGGATTACCGGTATAGCGATGTTCGACAAGACAGCCCACGGCTCCGGGCACTCTCCCAACGGCATGGAGATCCACCCGGTTCTCTCGATCATCTTCAACCCCGCTGCCGGACCAAGCCCGACGCCGACAGCGCCCGGTACGACGCCGACAACCCCCGGGCCGACAGCGACCCCAACGCCAGCGCCTGGACCGACAGCAACGCCGGGGCCCTCGGCAAACCTGATCCAGAACGGCGACTTCGAGAACGGCGATCTCGGATGGGACACCTCATCGGGCGTGATCTCGCGCGAGGCGCAGGCGCACGGCGGGTTCTGGTGCGCCTGGCTCGGCGGCTACGGCAAGAAGCACACGGACACTCTGAGCCAGACCGTGGACCTTCCTGCTGGTGGGACGAGCGCGACCCTATCCTTCTGGCTGCACATCGAGACCGACGAGGTGCAAGACACCGCCCTCGACACCCTCAAGGTCCAGATCGCCGACGAGGCCGGCACCATCCTCCAGACGCTGCACACGTTCTCGAACCGCGATGCCTCGCCCCACTACGAGCGCGTGCATTTCGACGTGTCGCCGTTCTTGGGGCGACGTGTTCAGGTGCGCTTCGTCGCCTCTGAGGACGGTGCAAAGGTGACGTCCTTCTTCATCGATACCATCCGGCTGACTACCAACTAAGGTAAGCTTCGATGAGATCGTTGAACGCTCCGCTGCGCTCGCCGCCGAGCTTTGGAGCGATGGACGACGGCAGAAAGGGAGGAAAGAGTGAAACAGGTTGCTAAAAGGGCCGCAGCTATCTTTGCCGCCGCGTGCGTGGTTGGCGGACTGTCGGCTCGGCGGGCAGGGGCCCAGAATCAGGCGCCTCCAGTGAGCAGTAGCGGTCATGCGTTGAACGTCGCGTTCAAGGATCTGAAGTGGCAAAAAATCGTCCCAGAGCTCGGCGATCGCTCCCCGGAGATCGTGATTCTGCGAGTCGATCCGAGTACGCAGGCCACCCAACTGATGATCCGAGTTCCAAAAAATACCCACGTTCCCAAACACTGGCACACGGCAAACGAGACGCATACGGTCATGAGCGGGACGTTCATCATTGAGTGCGAGGGAAAGCGGGTGGAGCTCGGCCCCGACTCCTTTAATTATGTACCGAGCAAGATGGCGCATGAAGCCTGGTCCAAGCCGGACGAGGGGACCTTGCTCTTCATTACCGTTGATGGAGCATGGGACATCAACTGGGTCGGAGGTCCTCCCAGGCCAGAGGATTTCACGCCCAAGGCGAATCGCTGAGAGCTCCGTAATGCTGCCTAATACCGGGCGCTGGCGGACTCGCTCCGCTCCGCTGCGCTCGCCGCCGAGCTTCAAGGCCAGCCGGCCACGGGTAAACTGATCGATAGGAGCCAATCATCGGAATGATCCTCAAACCGATCAGCCGACGGAGACCTTGCTGCCCAGCTGCCCACTCCCCAAGGATTTGGGCAGCGGGCAACGAGACTCCTGAGACCGTCAACTCCTCCGTCCACGCCTTGTCTTGATCCCAGCCTGCGGGAGAGGAAGCCCTTCGCAGACCCCAAGGCCAGGGATAGCTATCTCGATCTTCTCGGGAGGCCTCGAAGCCCACCGAAGACAATCGAGACGGCATGACCAGGGTACCGGAAGGCGTTCACGACTGCCACCACCGCCCAAGGACTTCACTTGGGACAGTGGGTGGCCGTTGCCGCGCCCCAGGCCTACTCGAACGGCACGACCTGCGCCTGCACGTCGACCGCGTTCCAGTCGGTAACGGTCACCGCAAGGTCGTTGGCGGCGGGCACCGGGACGGCGGCGAGGGCCCTGTTGACAGGCTGGCCGCCTTTGGTCACCGCCAGCACCGTGACCGTCAGATTGCGTGCGACGCCGCGGTTGCCGACGCGCACGAGATTCAACTCCGGCGACACGGTGATGTCGACGTCATTGCCTGGACCGCCACCCACGCCTGCGATTGACAGCGCCCGAGCCTGACCGCTCACAATCCGCGCGATGGACAGCGAGAAGCTCTTGTCCTCCGCCGGCGTGAAGCGCACCTGCGTCCCGTCGGCGCTGATGCCGACGACATCCCGATGGCCCGGTTGCGTCGCCACACCCTGCAGCAGAATCGACGCGCCATCGGGCGTGATGGAGTGGTAGTCGTACGTGCCCGCACCGGTGCCGACGATGGTGCGCGTCAGCGCGGTGGCCGCCGGCAGCAGATACATGCCCTTCACCAGGTAGCAGGGATGGCTGCCAGGGATCTCCGCCAGCAATTGGCCGCCGAAATTGCCCGCACGCTGGCCGTTGGCATCCACCACCTGCAGATCCGCGGGCGACAGAAGGAAGTCGATGATGAACGACGTCAGGCCGAACGGCCCGCTGAACGGAAGGTCGTGATCGGCAAGCATGTAGTCGCCGTGGCGCATCATCCCGAGCGTGATGCCGTCCTGGCTCGTGAACTTCGCGGTCGTGCTGTTGGAGAAGAACTCAAAATGAATCTTGCCCGCGTCGCGATGGAACCGCAGTTTGCAGTTCGCCGAAGTGGGATTATTGCAGTCCCACACGAACAGCTCCACGCCATCCGGATCGGACACGGTGGACGAGCCGTCCGCGGTTAATTGAGGCGCCGGCCGCCCGAGAGGGTACACGAACCGAAATGGCATCACGCAATGCGAATCCGACAACTTGTCGAAGTATCCCGAATCCCAGATCTCGCCCGCCGGAATGAAGAACAACAGCGGCTGGTTCTGCCGGTCCGTTCCGCGCAGGAACGTCGCTTCAATCTCGCGATAGGTTTTCTCGACGCGATCGATGCCTTCACGCCCCTGGTCGTGGAACGTCAACAGACTCTGGCGACTGAGCAGCTTGCCGTGCACGCCGGTCAACATCTTCTGAACGTCACCTTTCTGCACCGTGGGCGTGTCCGTCTTGCCCAGCCAGAAACGATCCGCCACCAGGCTGGCCAGGGAAGTGCAGAACCCTGTGGCCAGGCCGCCGTTCCCGGTGCCCTTCAAGAAGTATTTGTAGAATTCGAAGTACGCCGCGGTGAGCACCGGGTGCCCGAACACCGGATCGAGCAACTCGTGCCACACTTCGGCCGCTCCAAACGTGTCCTCGTAAGTACCCCAATCGGGCAACCCATCCGTGAAGTTCGGGAAGCTCAAATTGTGTTGCCCGTACTTGAAGGGCACTTCGAGCACCCGCGGCTGCGAGCCCGCCCGGCTGTTGCTGACCCGGCCGTCCGGGTTGCGGACTTGCACGGAGACGGTTCCGCCCGCGCTGCCCCCTCCACCCGTGCCTGGCACGGTGAAGGTGAGCTGCGTGGCGGTGACCATTGTCGCAGGAATCGTCCCACCGTCGAACAACACGGCGGCGCCAGCCAGGAATGCGCGGCCTTTTAGCGTCACGGGGCTGGCCGGCGCCAGCGGGTCGGTCAACAGATCCAGCTCCGGTTTGATCCCGAGGTTCAGCCGATTGCTCTCCGTGCCGTCGGCGCGGCGCACGAACACCTGCTGTTCCCCGCCGCCGATCGTCATGGGGATCGTCACCGAGATCGATTCATCGGCATTGACCGTCGGGGCCAGCGCCGTTCCGGCCAACAAGACGTGATCGTTGGCCGTGAAGCGGCTGCCGCGGAGCGTGAGCGTGTCGCCGGGGAACGCCTCGGGCGGCGTCAACTGAGTGATCCATGGCCGCGTCATCAGATCGTCCCACGCGGCCTGGGTGAATTCGAAGAATGTCACCTGCGCGTCGCTGCCGTCGGCGGAGCCCGCCGGTCCTGGCACGCCCGGCTGGCCCTGCGCACCGCGATGTCCGTCCTTGGCGCTCGTGCAGGTCTCGCCGTTGCCGCTGCGACCGCCGATGCCGCCCGACCCACCCGATCCGCCCGGACCACCACCACCTTTCCGCCCGCCCTGGTTCTTGATCTTGAACGACTTGTTGGCCACCGTGTTCGCCAGCGTGCCCGTCAGCACGCCGATGGAGATGGTGCCCGCGTTGCCGCCGCTGCCCTCGCGCCCGCCATCGCCGCCGCGCCCGCCGTCGCCGCCATCGCCGCCGTCGCCGGGATCCGACACACAGTGCCAGCCGAAGAACCAAACCCGCTTGCCCACATCCCCGCCGCCACCACTGCCGCCATCGCCGCCGTGCTGGCCGCGGCCGCCCAGGATCCCGTCCTCGCCGTTGTAGTCGAGGTTCGGCAGGCCGGTCATGTTCTTCACCCACATTTCGATGTTGGGAGCGTTGCGTCCCGACGCGCCCGGCGTGCCCGACTCGCCTGGTATGCCGTTTGTGCCGTCCAGCCCGTCGCGCGAGTCTTCCTTGGTTTGAACTCCCGGGAAGCTGCGGCCGTTCAGGTCTGGATTGTCGGCGCGCGCGGGCGTCGAGCCCCCCGGGCGCCGCCATGTGATGGCCGCGTTGTTCCCGCAGATCACGGTCTCGGCGATGATATAGAGCGTCGAGACGTTCGGCTCCACGACCAACTGTTGTTCGGTCAGATCGAGTGTGCCGGCAATCACGACGGCGCTGTCGATGGGAATCGTCTGCAACTCCATCACCTGCGCCGCCGTTATCGCCGTCGTCGGCCAGTCGGCCGGTTGCTTGGCCTTCAACCGCTCGAGCAGCCTCGAGTCGATCGCCGTCAGTTTGTCGTTGGTGAATGTCAGAAGTTCCGTCGTGTGCTTCGGCGGTTGAGTGACGCGTACGCGCCCGGCCAGGCGCGAAATACCCGCGACGGACGATGCAATTGGCACCGCGCCGTGAGGCGCGATCGTGTGCACCGGCAGCCTGCCCAAGAAGGCCGTGCTGTTCTGATTCGTCAGATGCGTCGCCAGCAGTTCGCGCCGCGCGTCGGCGTCGCTCGCTCGAAACTGCTTAGCAAGATCGCCCCAGTTCGTCTTCACGATGGCCGTTTTCTTCGGCGCCATCAGTACCTGGCCGCGCGTCAAGGCAGTGCGCTGCCGCACCGCCAGTGTGTCGAGATCGCTGAGCGTCTCCACGCCGGCCGCGTTCATGATGTCTTTCACGTGCTGCAGCCGCGCATGGCTCTCATCCGGCCACAACCGGACTGAGATCTTCTTGATCACACCGGCCTGCCTCACCAGAGCTTCCAGGCGCTGTCCTTCCTGTTCCTTCTGCAAGAAGAGCTGGTGCGTCACGACGCCCTGGCGGATGCCGAGGTCGGTGATCGTGCCGGCGAACGGATAGCTCTGGCCGTCCATCCCCATGCCGACGCGGAAGCCCAGCGTACCGACGTTCTGGATGGCGCCCGGCACCGAGCCCGTTCCCACGCTGTGGTCGTCGATCTGCAGCTCGGTCTTGCCGTTGGCATCACGCGTGAACGCGACGCGCTGCGCCACGCCGGCCTTCACCAGCGTCGTGCCGCTGTCGACTGTGGTCCAGCCCGCCGCGGTATGCACGGACCCCACCAGCTTGCCGTTGGCCTCGATGAAGAACGCCACGGACGGGGTCTGGGCTTCCAGCATGTTCTGGCGTGCCCCGCCGACCCTCGTCGGGGTGATGACGGCCTCGATGGTGAACGATTGCAGGTTGTCGAGATCACTGTGGCGCGCGACATCTACTAGACCGCGCTCAAGTGCAATGCCGGCGTCACCCGCCAGCACTTTCGCATTCGCGCTCCTAAGAACGGAGATGCCGTTGACAGAGCCATCAAACATCCCCCAGTTATCACCGGCAAGCCGAAACAAGGTCGTTGCTGCGCTCATGGAACAGTCCTCCTCTCCCCCGCACTGCTACCTACAGCCCCCTCCACGCCTCGGCCATGTGTCACCCGGTTTGGCGCCCGAAAATCGAAGTTCCTATCCCCTAGACCATGAAGTCCTGCCATCCTGGCCGGGCTACCACAACGCATTCATCCGCCACAAGGAGTCCGTACGGGTGAATGGCACTTCCCAACATTCGCCTTCATGCCATATACCTATGACTTGAGTTGCCCGTTGATCTGGTCGCCAAATCGATCAGCATATTCCTCGACCGGTGACGTCGGATAGCCCGTGATCGACCCGCTCAAGGCTGAGTCACGCCGGCGAAGATCATCAGATCCGCGACCGTGAAGTCATTCGGCATGGCCGAAGGAAGGAACGGCGTGAATCCCCCACTCACGTGCAAGTACGACCCAGGGTCACGCTTTAGCATCCGGACGAAGGTCTCGGCAACGATTCGCGCGCCCACCGGACCGAGTTGGTTGCCACCTCCCAGCACGGACGCCTCACGGAGGACGTAGTACCAAAGCGGCGTCTTCGTCAGCAGAAGCGATCCGTTGCTCTGGAGGAGGGCGACTTCATCGGCTGGCAATCCCTGGGTGAGCTGCGCGGACGTCAGCGGCGCAATCCCATAGTGCTGCGCCATGCCCTGCCCGCTCGGAAGCCCGAGGGCGAGTCCACGGCGCAGATTCCGCTTCGCCAACACCGCCATCAGGCCAGTCAACCCGGGAAGTTGTTCCAGCGGCGGGGCGAGGACGGTGTCGATGCTCCGGGCCTTGTTGTGGACGGGGACGGATATACCTGTATCGAAGAAGGCGTTGAAATCGACCACCCAGGTCGAGAGCACAGGTAAGTTCGGGATTCGGTTGAACGCGAAGACTTGCTGAAGCGTCGCGAAGGGGAAATTGAAGTTCACCCAGTAGTTTCCGCGGATCATGCTGTGACCGAAACGGTACGCAGCTACCGCGAACTCGACCGGCATCCGAAACGGGCTGTTGATCGGCGGATTCACACTGCCGAGGGCGGTCATGACCGTGCCCGACCCACAGACGCGCTTGAGGAAGTCGTTGACGACGGCCCATTGGTAATGGTGCGTCACAGTCCGCTTCGCTTCGATGAAGATGTCACCGGAGAAATTGGCGAGCACCAGGAAGTCGACGACCTGGTTGTGGAAGCTGAGCATGGCGTGATGCAACTGGACGACAATCAGGTTCTCGTCATTGCGGGGATCGCCGATGATGGCCGTGTGCGAGGACGCACCAGGATTGAGTGGGTCCTCCATTCTGGGAACATCAAAATCGGCTTGCACCTTCATGCCGCTCGGAGCGGCGGCTGTCCCCGCCGGTCCCCCCGGGCCGACGTTGCGGTTCGTGCCCAGTTGGAACTTGATCGCAGTCGCTGGCCCCGTGCTCGGGAAGGCATAGAGGAATGGGTCCAGCGCGGGACCGCGGCCGTAGAGCGAATCCAGGTCGAGCGCCGGCGTTCGCATGTTGTTCACCGTATTTGCATCGGTGGCGACATCAAGCGACGAGGAGACGTCCAGCGTGACGTCGTGATCGACGAACTGCCCGAAGTAGGTAAATCCAGCGGGGATGAGTGAGTCCGGTGCGGTCTCTCGCCCCGGATCGCCCATTAGATCACCGAGTTGGTTGAGTAGTCCCTCGTTCGTCACCGTGAACGGAAGTTTGGTCGCATTGCGAATCGCGGTGCTCGATAAGTATCCGAACCTGTTGGCGCAAGGGGAGAACACCATGGGGCCAGGGAAGTACCCGAGGGACAGCTTGATGCCGTGAAAGCTCCGATTCCCCGGTCGCATGGTAGCTACGGATTCGCGAATTTCCTCCGGGAGGTTGTCCATTGGTGCCAACGAATCGGGCCGGAGGCGATTGACCGCGTCAAGGAGGCGCCGGGAGTCGACCGTCGGCTGAAGGTCGAGCTCGCGAACCCGGCGCAGGAGGGCATCCATCGTGAACCTGGCCTGCTGGCGCTTGCTCCCGGCCGAGACGGCGCCACCGAGCTGCGCCGGCAGGAACGCCTGCGGCGTCTTGTCTAGGGTGAGCGGTTCAAGTCTCGGCTGGTCGGTCTCAGATGCCCCCTTCTTGGTTTCCGACTTGGAAGTGCCCGAAGTCTTGCGGCGTGCCATGGCTATTCTCCTTTGCTCAGGCCCAGCGCGCAGGCGTGGCGCCAGATCCCAATTCCAGAATCAAATTCTGTAATGACGTCGTCGGTGGACATCAGCATACTTGCGCGCGCTCGCTACTCTTCGCATGCCTCCGGCCCGAGCCAAGTTCAGCGGTCGGGAACGGTGCTCTTTCTCTTGATCTGCTCCTCCCGCAACGGGTCCGTCTGCCGTGGAAGCGGCACGTCCTTGCCCCCGACATCGAGGTAGCGGACGGGCTTCTTGCCGACCTCAGGGCGTTCCGGCCGATAGACAACCTGCAGCACCGCGACCTGATCGTCGAAGAACCCGACGGCCGGCGAGTGCAGCACCACGGCTTGCACCGATTCGACGGCCGCGGCCTCCATTACAGGAGGCCTGAACTCGCGTTTCGAAACCTGTTTGAGCCGCTGAGCCATCTCGAGCGTGTCCTTCGCGAGGTCGGGCCAGGTTAATTCCATGAAGGCGATGCGGCCATTCGCGTCGAGATCGAGCACGAGCCGCGACGAAAGCACTGGAATGCCGTCCACCTGACGGGTCACCAGCAAAGTCCTTCGCCCCTTTTTTGCCGCTTCCAATTTGGCCGAGCCGCCTGGCTCTCGGTAAACCGCTTGCGTCATCTGCTGGAGCACCTTTGCGTCGAGAACTTCGGAGGACTTCGCACCCGTTGCTTCGAGAACCCTGATGCCGCGCTTCTTGAGTTCGTCGTCGCTGCCGGCAAACGCCTTCGCGTCACCTGCGGCGGCTGCCTCCTTGTTGTGAACGATGAAGGTCCGACGGCCGCGCTGCGTCAGCGTGGTCGTGCCGTCCGTGACTGCGACGACGCCACGTTCCTGTGCGGCATGCACGGTGCGAGTCCACTTGATGCCGAACAACTTCGCGCCCATCTCCCGCAGCCGCGCCGCTTCTTGCTTCGACGGAGGCTCGGCGGCATGCGCCGGAACGAGATCGAGGGCCGCACACACGAGACCCAGGACAAGGGCGGCATGCATCCGACGAGTGTTTTGTTTGTTCATTTGAGCCGCCTCTCTCAGTTGCACGTCCAGCGCCACGCGTACCAGTTGCCGGAGGGTCGCGCCATGGGACTCTTCACCTTTTCGTTATCCCGCCGATTCTCGGCGGCCTGCAAGTTGGTGTCGTTCGCGATCGTCACTGCGCACACGTTGGAGTCGACGTCGATCAGGCCTGTCGTCATCCACGCCCATGTGGCCGAGAGCTCCGGAAAGAGCTCGATGTCGAAGAACGCCACGTGGATCTTGTAGCCGACCGTATATGCGGCGAATTGTCCGCCGCGCGTGGAGCTGTCACGCGTGTCGTGCGTCGCGTTGCCGGAATGCCCGACCGCGACGTGCAGTCCCTGGAACGGGTTGAACCAGTTGTTGCCGAGCGACACCAGATCCATCGGGCAGCTCGCGTCGATGAACGCGAACTTCAGGTTGCCTCCCGCGTTCCCCCAGCGGGACGACATCCCGATGTTGGTCGTATCGGGCCGGCCGTTCGTACTGCACGTCACCAGAAAATCCGGATCGGTTGCGGCTGGCGCGTTCTGGCAGATGCCGTGGCCCGTGAAGAAGTAGACATCCGGAAGGTCGCTTCCGCCGGAGGGCTCAAGGTCGGCCGCCGCGCCGTCTCGGAAGTCGGAGCCCCACACGTCGTTGTTCTCCCAGCGCGTGACCAGGGAAAGCCCCGCCAAGGAGTACCAGCCGCGGAAGTTGCCCGCTTCGGGAATGGTTTGCGGCAGGTTCGGGCCGCCGCAAGGATTCTTCGGGTAATTCGCGACGGCACCGGTCGAGTACCGGGTCTGCGACCACACCGCCGGAACCCACAGCCCAAGAAACCCCGCCAGGAGAATTGCTACGCGTTTCCGCATCGTGGCCTCCCCGAATTGACCGGTCTTCTCAACTTCTCACGACCGCCTCGCTTCCTGGAGCGGTTGGCTTTCAAAGTCGGAGGGTCCCCCTTCTTAATCGCACCGCAGAGCAGAAAAGGCTAGCGAAAGGAGAGATCTCTCTCACGCAAGACCTAGCGGGAAGTGCGTAGGTATCTGAAGACAGATGGGTTAGCATCCCCTCCGTCAATCGTGCCAGGGCTTGCGCTGGAAGGGAAACGCTTGAACTGGAGTGGTTTGGGCGCGCGCCCCTACGTCCGCCGTCATGTATCCGTCGTTTGAGAGAGGGCAAGAGCGGGCCGGCCCTGCCCGATGTGAAAAGACAGCTAACACATTGCTGGACTGCAACTTAGGCGAAGAAAGGGTTCCACACCCATTCAGGTGAGGCTTTTCTTGGCGCCCCGCTAGCCTTTTCATGCCCTCCGAGCGATTAAGACAGAAGGAGCGAGGTCAGGACGTGAGTCTTGTTTTACTCGGCGGTGAGCCGTGAATCAGCCGGATCGCCTGGCAAGGCTGGCGGAATGCTACCCGGTGTTCGCGCGCAAGGTTCGGGCGACACTGCAGTACGTTGAAGTTCCGTCCCTAAACCTGCCTCCCGAGATAGCCTCGCTGCTAACGACCGTCCTGACAACCCAGCGTCTTCCGGAGGCTAGCATCGCCGAAGTCAACAAGATTTACGTCGCCTGCGGAAAGCCAAGCACCCATCAGCGCTATGAAGAGTAATCTTCCGGCGTCCGTTGCCGGGCTATCCGGCCCTCCTGCGACGTGCGAGGGGTGCATGTCTCGCCCAAGCACACCTCGAGGAGGAGCTATGCAAGAGTCCTTGCTTTCGGCCGGCCTTCGGTCCAGCGCGATGCTGTTACACCGTCCATTCTTCGGCGCTCTGATTCTGGCCGGTGCAGCCAGCCTCACCAAAGCCCAGGGATTTGAACCTGGCTGCACACTCCCATTCGATGCGATCAAGCATCACCATCCGATCGATGACACGTGTCCCAGGCGGGGCAACGTTCCCGACCCTCCCCCCGCGTCGGGCCCGAATGGTCCTGCGCACGCGCTCCAGAACGAGGCCAAGAACAACTTCTGCGCGACGGGAGACGCTGCCCTCGTGACGTTTTTCAGTTTCAAGAAGCTCCAGCAAAAGCTTGATCAGAAGGCACCCGAGGCAAGACACTGGACGCGCACCAGCCTGCCGGCTGATCGAAGTGTACTCAGCGACGTGTTCACGACGAGCGAAGGCGACACGATTGGGGAGGGAAACGTCGTCCGATTTGCGGCGTGGGTCATGATGCTTCGAGGGAACAGTGTCGAGTCCTGCAACTGTGAGACCTCGGCGAAAAACGAAGATACGGATATTCACGTGGTCCTGATCGCGAACTCAGACCGGGAAAACACGGAGGAGTGTTCGAGCGTAACCGCTGAAGTGTCGCCTCACTTCCGGCCGGAGACGTGGGACTCTCACCATCTCCTGCAGGCGAACGCTCATCCTCTCCGTTTCACGGGCCAACTCTTCTACGACGCGGCACACCGGCCGTGCTCAGGGAATCCGCCCAAAGCCGCATCACGACCCCCCCCCCC
>Ga0209009_1000323_pt1 | contig 18653 bp, 15 predicted proteins | sample BlaSpr_A8_OM3_M2_FD_187979 | JGI IMG/M metagenome (GOLD analysis project Ga0209009, IMG submission 187979) | Forest soil microbial communities from Thunder Bay, Ontario, Canada - Black Spruce, Ontario site 2_A8_OM3_M2 (SPAdes) (version 2) | ecosystem: Environmental > Terrestrial > Soil > Boreal... | reverse complement strand
TGCCGCGCGGGTCCACGAAGTAGGAGGAGCCGTAGAACTTCCCGATGTTCCAGGGCGCCTCGGTGCCGACGCGGTTGCTGCACGCCATGAAGTAGCCGTTGGCAACGGCGTGCGCCGGCTGTTCGAGCTTCCAGAGGTATTGCGAAAGGCCGGCGACGGTCGCCGACGGGTTGAAGACGATCTCCGCGCCGTTCAAGCCGAGGAGCCGCGCGCCTTCCGGGAAGTGTCGGTCGTAGCAGATGTACACGCCGACTTTCGCGAACCGCGTCTGGAAAACGGGGTAGCCGAGGTTGCCCGGCTTGAAGTAGTACTTCTCCCAGAAACCGGACGTATGCGGGATGTGGTTCTTCCGGTACTTGCCGAGGTAGGTCCCGTCGTTGTCGTAGACCGCCGCGGTGTTGTAGTAGACGCCCGCCTGCTCCCGCTCGAACACCGGCACGACCATCGCCATCCGGTATTTCTTCGCGTACTCGGCCATCCGCTCCGTCGTCGGCCCCGGGACCGGCTCCGCCATGTCGTACCAGTGCGGGTCCTGCGAGGGACAGAAGTACGGGCCGTCGAACACTTCCTGCAGTCCCAGGATCTGGACGCCGCGCTTGCCCGCCTCCTCGATGAACGGGATGTGCGCTTCGATCGACGCCTCCTTGACCTTCGCGATCGGCGCGGAAGGATCGGAAAGAGGCGCGTGACACTGAATGAGACCGCCAAGAACCTTGCGTGGCATCGTGTCTCCTCTCCCACCGCTGTCATTCTGAGGGCCGGAGGCCCGAAGAATCTGCCCATGTTCGCTTGCACGAGAGCAGATCCTTCGCTTCGCTCAGGATGACAGGCGAGGGAAGCGAAAGGATGACAGGGAGCTTCAGAACCATCTCGAGATGACGACTTTCTTGTCCGTGTAGAACTCGTACGCGTCCCGCCCGTGCACCTTCAGGTCTCCGAAGAAGCTGTCTTTGGCGCCGCCGAAGGGGAAGTTGGCCATGGGCGCGGCCACGCCGATGTTGACGCCCACCATGGAAGCGGAGGCGTGCCGGGCGAACTCGCGCGCGGCCTTGCCGCTGGAGGTGAAGATCGACGTCGCGTTGGCGTTGGGATGGGCGTGCATGACCTGGATGGCTTCGTCGAGCGTCTTGACGGGCGTGATCGACGCGACGGGGCCGAAGATCTCCTCGCGCCCGATCGTCATGGAGGGAGTCACCGAGTCGAAGACCGAGGGACCGAGGAAGAAGCCCTTCGTCCGCTCGGGAACCTTTAGCTCTCGCCCGTCGAGCAGGAGTTTCGCTCCTTCGGCGACCCCCTTCTCGATGTAGGAGACGACGCGCTCGCGGTGCTTCGAGCTGATGACGGGGCCCATCCGGACGCCGGCTTCGCTCCCGTCGCCGACCTTGAGCGCCCGCGCCGACGCGACCATCCGGTCCCGCGCCTCGCGGTGAGCCTCGCCGACGGGTACGAGCACGCTGCCCGCGAGGCACCGCTCTCCGGCGCAGCCATAGAAGGACTCGGTGATCACGTCGATCGTGCGGTCGAAATCGGCGTCCGGCATGACGACGATGAAGTTCTTTGCGCCTCCGAGCGCCTGGACGCGCTTTCCCGCGTGCGTGGCCCGCTGGTACACGGTCCGGGCGACGGGAGTCGAGCCCACGAAGGAGACGGCGCGGATACCGGGATGGTCGCAGATAGCCTCGACGACCGCGCGCCCGCCGTTGACGAGGTTGACGACTCCCGGTGGCAGATCGCACTTTTCGAGAAGCTCGAACATCCGCTTCATCGAGAGGGGCACCTGTTCGGAGGGCTTGACGATCATCGTGTTCCCGGTGCCGACGGCGAAGGGGAGAAACCAGAGCGGGACCATCGCCGGGAAGTTGAACGGCGCGATTGCCGCGCAGACGCCGACCGGCTGGCGGATGACGTTGCAGTCGATGCCCGAAGCGATGTTCTCCAGGCCGTAGCCCATCATGAGCGACGGCGACCCGCAGGCGACCTCGACGCACTCGATCCCGCGCCGCACGCTGCCGCGCGACTCGTCGAGCGTCTTGCCGTGCTCCGTCGTCACGATGAGGGCGAGCTCTTCGAAGTGCTCCTCGAGCAACGCCCGGAACTTGAAGAGAGCTCGGGCGCGAGTGACGGCCGGCGTGTCCCGCCAGGCCGGGAAGGCCTTCTTCGCGGCGTTGACGGCGGCGTCGAGGTCTTCCGCCGTCGAAAGTGGCGTCCGGGCGATCACTTCGCCTCGGGCGGGGTTGTGGACATCGAGAGTCTCGCTCGCCCGCGACGGAACCCAGCGCCCGCCGACGTAATTGCGAAGCGTCTCGACCCCGGCGCCGGCGGCGAGCGCCCTGTCATGGATTATGGCGGACTCGGTCATGGAAACCTCCTGGCCCTCAAGGGAAGAGGGAATACTAGCAGCCTGTGGAAAAAGCGGAGAGGGCGCGCCGGAATCCCCCCGGGCCGCTTCCCGCGAGCGCAACTTCTTTCCGGAGCGGAATTTACGGGCGGGACGTCGAGGGCTTCCGGCGCGCCTTCGGCCGGGAGCGTAGAATTTGCCTTTTCGATCAGAGCCCGGAAAACGGAGGCCCCATGAGCGCGGATCTTTCAGTTCTCTTCACAGGAGTGCGATTCGAGAACCCGTTCCTGCTTTCCTCGGCGCCGCCGACCGAGTCGGAATCCAACATCCTGCGCGCCTTCGAGGCGGGGTGGGGCGGCGTCGTGACCAAGACCATCGGCCTCCATCCTGTCGTCAACGTGCGCGGGCCCAAGACGAAGTTCCTCCGTGCGGACGTGGACAGCCCGCGGCTTTCGATGAAGGTGCGCCCCGGCACCGCACTCCATTCCTCCTGGAACTGGGAGCTCATTTCCGACAAGCCCCTCGACTGGTGGGTCCCGCGAATCGGACGGATCAAGAAGGCGTTTCCGGACAGGGTCCTCGTCGCTTCCATCATGGCGGGTTCCGGAAACGACACGGAGCTGTCGCACTGGCAGACGCTCGCCAAAGCCTGCCAGGACGAAGGCGCCGACGCCTTCGAGCTGAATCTCTCCTGCCCCCACATGGACCGCCAGGACATGGGGTCGAACATCGGGAAGGACCAGCAATTGATTTCGGTGGTCACGCAGGTCGTCAAGGAGGTGGCGAAGGTGCCGGTCTGGGCGAAGCTCACTCCTTCGACGACCGACATCGTGGTCGAAGCCCGAGCGGCCTTCCTCGGCGGCGCGGACGCGATCTCTTCCTCCAACACCTTCACGTCCCTCCCGCTGATCGACCCGGAGACGCTCGAGTTCGAGATGAACGTGGACGGCTTCGTGTCGACCGGAGGCCTCGGAGGCCCGGCGATCCTGCCGCTTTCCCTCGCCAAGATGGGGCAGATGACGAAGGCTTTTCCGGAGAAGAGCTTCTCGGGCATCGGCGGGATCTCGAATTTCGACCACGCGCTCTCCTACTTCCTGCTCGGGTGCGGCACCGTCCAGGTCTGCACGGCGGCGATGCTGGACAGGGCGATCGGTCCCAACGTCATCCGGGGTCTTCTCCACGACATGGAGGCGTTTCTCGAGAAGCAAGCGGACCGGGGGTGGAAACGCCTCGAGGACTTTCGGGGGCTGCGCCGGAATCGGATCGTGCCCCAGTCGGAGATCGCGCGGCCCGACGAGTCGGACTACCACGGCGGCCACGACGTCCCCGAGGGATACGCGGCCTCGGAGGCGCCTGTTCCTGTTGCATCAAAGTGAACCGATTGTCGATTGTCGATTGACGATTGAAGATTGTCGATTTGGGATTCAGGATGGGCTGATCAATTGACAATCTAAAATCGTCAATCTGAAATCAACCGTTGCCGATCGACCACAACGCCCTCCTTCGCGTCGCGATTGACGAAGCCAGGAAAGGTCTCTTGGAAGGCGGCATTCCCGTCGGCGCGGCGCTCTTCGATTCGTTGGGAAACCTTCTCGGCAGCGGGCACAATCGCCGGGTGCAGGACGGCGACCCCTCGGCCCACGGCGAGACCGACGCGTTCCGAAAGGCGGGCCGCCAGAAGACATACCGGGACAAGATCCTGGCGACGACGCTCGCCCCCTGTTGGTATTGCAGCGGCCTCGTGCGCCAGTTCCGGCTGGGGACGGTCGTCGTCGGCGAATCGGTCAACTTCGCGGGCGGCCTCAACTGGCTCCGGGAGAACGGGGTGCGCGTCGTGGACCTCCAGTCGCGGGAGTGCGTGGAGATTCTCTCCGGTTACATCGCGGAGCGCCCCGACGTCTGGAACGAGGACATTGGCGAGCTTTGATGCCCCGGCCTGACCGAGACGCTCGCACGAAACGGCAGGTTCTGCCGTTCCGGCAGCGCGTCGCGATTGGCTTCGGAGCGGCCGCGCTGCTCATCGTCGTCACCGGCGCCGTCTCCTACTACGCCCTTCATGAAATGGTCGCGGGCTACCGCGCCTTCTCCAACCAGGCCAGGGAGGTCATCGAGTTCGGGCGCCTCCGGGCGGCCATAGAGAAGAAGGTGGTCGCCGCCCGCGGCTTTCTCATCACGGGAGACGAGAAGTTCCTGCCCGAGATCGCCCGGTGGCGCAGCGATCTTCACGCGCAGATCGAGGGCCTGCGCGTCGCGGGGCTGGATTCCAGGGAGAAGGAGCTCCTGGCCGAGATCGAACGCGCCGAAGAGGCCCATCAGCGGGCCACGGAGCAGGCGATTGCGATGAAGCTCGGAGGGGAGAGCGCGGGCTATTTCGCGCAGACCGTCGAGCCGGCTCGCGAGTCGCTCGAACGCTGCGTCTCCGCGTACCTGTACCACGAGAAGCAGCTTCTCGAGCAGACCGACTCCTTGTTCTCGCAGAAGACCGCTGTCTCCACGCTGCTCATCGTGATCTGCGGAATCCTGGCACTCGGCCTGACTCTGATCCTGGGGCTGACACTCACGCGGGGTCTTTCTCAGCTCTACGAAACGGAGCGCCACGAGCGGAAGGTGGCGGAAACCGCGCGGCTTCGGTACAGGGACCTCGTCGAGGGCATCCCCGGAGGCATCGTCTGGGAAGCGGACGCGCTGACGCTCCGGATGAACTTCGTGAGCCGCCGCGCGAAGGAGATGCTCGGCTATGCCCCGGAGGAGTCCGCCAGCGACCCGAGTTTCTGGACCCTTCTGATCCCCGTGGAGGACCGGGAGCGGGTCCTTGCCCTGGCGGCCCGGGCGTTCCAGGACGGCACGGAGCAGCAATTCGAGCACCGGTTCCTCGCGTCCGACGGCCGCACGGTCTGGTTCCAGACCCGGGTCCGCGTGCGCGAGGAGGAAGGAAAGCCGGCGGTCCTGCGCGGCCTTTCGGTGGACGTTACGCGGCTAAGGGATGCGGACGACGCGCTCCGTCTGCGGGCGCGGCAGCAGGCGGCCGTGGTGCGCCTCGGCCAGGAGGCGCTGGCCGAAACGGACCTGGCGCGCATTTTCCAGAGCGCCTGCCGGCTCGTCGCCGAGACGCTCGACGCCGATCTCACGGCGATCTTCGATCGTTCGCCGGACGGCCGCGAATTCCGAATGCGCGCGGGAACGGGGTGGAAGGAGGGGGTCGTCGGGGAGGCCGCTGCCGGAACCGAAACGAATACGCAGGCGGGCTTCACGCTTCTGGCCGGCGAGCCGGTCATCGTGCAGGACCTCGCGCGGGAAAAACGGTTCCAGGGAGACCCTCTTCTCCGGGAGCACGGCGTCATCAGCGGCGCCAGCGTCGTGATCCCCGGGACCACGGCGCCGTCCGGCGTCCTCGCCGTGCACACGCGGACGCTCCGGCGCTTCTCCGGGGAGGACGCCTTCTTCCTGCAGTCCGTCGCGAACGTTCTCTCGGCCGTGATGGATCGCCGGCTCGCGGATCGGGCCATGCAGGAATCGGAGCGGCGCAAAACCGCCATTCTCCTGGGAGCCCTCGACGCCATCATCACGATGGACTTCGAGGGCCGTGTGCTCGAGTTCAATCCGGCCGCCGAAAGGATGTTCGGCTGGATCGAGAGCGAGGTGACCGGCAAGGAGATGGCCGGGTTGATCATCCCGGAGAGGTTGTGGGATCGGCACCGCGAGGGGATGGCGCGGTACCTGATTACGGGGCAGGGAAGTGTCCTGAACCGGCGGCTCGAGATGACCGCTCTGCGCAGCGACGGCTCGGAGTTTCCCGTCGAGCTGACGATCACGCAGATCTCGGGCGAAGGCCCTCCCGTTTTCTGCGGATTCGTGCGCGACATCACGGACCGCAGGCGATCCGAGCAAGAGAGGGCCGGCCTGCTGGAGCGGGAGCAGCGCGCCCGCGCCACCGCGGAGGCTGCGGAGGCCCGCGCCGCGTTCCTCGCCGAAGCGAGCGTGGCGCTCGCCTCTTCCCTGGATTACCGGACGACGCTGGCGAGTGTGGCGCAGCTCCTCGTTCCCCGCATCGCCGACGGAAGCGCCGTGGACATGCTCGATGCGCAGGGCCAGCTCTCTCGCGTCGCGACGAGCCACAGCGACCCCTCGCGGGCCCTGGCTGCCCAGGAGGTCGCCAACCGGTATCCGCCGGAGCTCGGGGCGCCCCATGGCGCGGGACGGGTCGTAGCGACCGGAGAAGCTCAGGTGTTGAGCGATGTCACGGATGAGGTTCTGCGCGCGACGGCGCGCGACGAGGAGCACCTGCGGCTGCTCCGGAGCCTTCGCCTCGTCTCACTGATGTGCGTCCCGCTTTCGACCCGGGGCAAGACCCTGGGGGCGATCACGCTCGCCTCGTCAGAGTCGGGGCGGCGTTTCGGGCCGGAGGATCTGGCATTCGCGCAAGACCTGGCGGGGCGCGCGAGCGTGGCCATCGAGAATTCCCGCCTCTACCGGGAGGCCCGCGAGGCTGTCCGGGCGCGCGACGAGTTTCTTTCGATCGCTTCCCACGAGTTGAAGACTCCCCTGACGACCCTGCAGCTGCAGGTCCAGGGCCTCGCGCGCAAGTTGAAGAGCTCCGTCGAGAAACCGGCCCTCCAGGGCCTCGCCGCCCGCGTCGCCACGTCCGAGCGGCAGGTCGAGAGACTGACGGCGCTCATCAACAACCTGCTCGATATCTCGCGGATCACCGCCGGCCGGCTGGACCTGGACCTCGAGCCGGTCGATCTTGCCGCCGTCGCTAAGGAAGCCGCCGCGCGGTTCGGGGAGGATCTCGCGCGGGCCGGATGCGTCCTGGAGCTTCGAGCGGAGGGCGAGTGCGTGGGCCAGTGGGACCGTCTGCGGCTCGAACAGGTCGTGACGAATCTTCTTTCCAACGCCGCCAAGTACGGCGCCGGACGTCCCATCGAGATCGAAGTGGACGGCGGAGAGGCGACCGCTCGATTCTCCATCCGGGACCACGGCATCGGCATCCCCGCGGAGCATCAGGCCCGCATCTTCGAGCGATTCGAGCGGGCCGTGTCCGACCGGCACTACGGCGGACTGGGACTCGGTCTCTGGATCGTGCGCCAGATCGTGGACGCGCTCGGAGGAACGATCCGGGTGGAAAGCCGGGCCGGAGCGGGCTCGACCTTCACCGTGCTGCTACCGAGGGCCGCGCAGAAACGCCGGATGATCTGACCATGCCCGTGATGAACGGATGGCAGTTCCGCGCCGAGCAGCGGCAGGACCCCGATCTCTCCGAAATCCCGGTCGTCGTCCTCTCCGCCGGAGAGCACCTGGCTGAGCAGATGCAACCGCTCGAGATCGAGGACTTCGTGCGCAAGCCGATCGATCTCGGCCACCTCCTGCGGAAGATCGAGCGCTATTGCGCATGAAGTTCCTCGAGGTGACCGAGCGGGACGGCCGGTATGTCGCGAGACTCTCCGAGGCGCCGGAGCCGAAACCCGAGGCCGGCGAGGTGCTCGTGCGGGTAGCAGCCTCCGGCGTCAACCGCGCCGATCTCTCGCAGATTGCGGGGCATTATCCGCCTCCGCCGGGGGAGTCTCCGATTCCGGGCGTCGAGATCTCCGGGACGGTCGCGGGCACGGGACGGCCGGTCTGCGCGCTTCTCGCCGGTGGCGGGCACGCTGAGGCGGTGGCCGTCCCCGGGGAGGGCCAGATCTTTCCAGCGCCCGCTGGCATGAGCCTCGTGCACGCGGCGGCCATTCCCGAGGCCTTTCTGACGGCCTTCGTCAACCTCGTCGTGGAAGCGGCTCTGCGCGAAGGTGAGGCGCTCCTCGTGCACGCCGGCGCCTCCGGGGTGGGCCTCGCGGCGATCGCCCTCGGGCATCTCCTCGGCGCGAGGGTCGCCGCGACGACCCGAACGCCGGAAAAGGTCCCGGCGCTGCGGCAGGCCGGCGCGGACCTGGCGATCGACACGTCGTCGGAAGACTTCGCGGACGCGGTCGAGAAACACTGGGGCGCTTGCGCCGTTGGAGTCGTGCTCGATCCGGTGGGCGCGGCGACGCTTCCGGGAGACCTGCGCTAGGCGGCGCGAAGCGCCGCCTAGCGCAGGAAATCGAGCACGGCTTTCCTGTAAGCGTCGAAGGCCTCGACCTGCGGCAGATGCCCGACGTCATTGACCTCGACGAGCCTGGCGCCGGGAATTGCCCGTGCGGCCTTGCGGCCGAGAGCGGGGTAGTCCCCGAGCGTCCGTTTCGCCTGCTCGGGCGCCCAGGCCTTGCCCACCGCCGTGCGGTCGCGCTGTCCGATGATGAGAAGGGTCGGCGCCTTGATGAGCGGAAATTCATAGAGCACCGGCTGCGTGAAGACCATGTCCGTCGTCAGGGCCGCGTTCCAGGCGACGCGCGCATAGTCGGGGTGCCGCGTCCAGCCCGCCAGGATCTCGATCAGGGACTCGTACTCCGGCTTCCAGTTGCCCGCGAAGTAGTTTTCCTTCTCATACGCGCGGATGCTCTCGGGCGTCGCGTTCAGCTCGGACTGGTAGAGCTCGTCGACGCTCTTGTAAGGGACAACCGTTTTCCAATCCTCGAGCCCGATCGGATTGACGAGAACGAGACTTTCCACCGTCTCGGGATACATGAGGGCGAAGCGCGAGGCCAGCATGCCGCCCATCGAGTGCCCGACGACGCTCACCTTCCCGATCTTCAGCGAGTCGAGAAGGTTCCTGGTGTTGCGCGCCAGGGCGTGGAATGTGAACTGATAGGCGGCGGGCTTGGACGACTTGCCGAACCCGATCTGGTCTGGCGCCACGATGCGGAACCCCTTGCCGAGGAGCACACGGATCGTCGGCTCCCAGTAGGCCGCCGAGAAGTTCTTTCCGTGCAGGAGGAGAACCGTCCGGCCGTTGGGCTCGGCCGGCTCGGCCAGGATGTAAGCCATCTTCAGGTCCTGCCGCTGAGAGTGGAGCGGAAAGACCTGCACGGGACGCGGATAGTCGTAGTTGGTCAGCTCCGGATCAAAGACGGGAAGAGGGGCGTCCCCGATCACCGCCGACGCCGGGGAAGGGCGCGGGGCGGGCGCCGGGGTCGCGACCGGCACGGGAGCCGGGGTCTCCTTCGGGAGGGGAGATGGCGTCGCGGTCGGCGCGGGAGTCTTCGCCGCGCTGAAGTCGATCACGATGGGTTGGAGATCTCCTCCTGACTGGCAGGAAAAGGAGAGGAGCGAGAGCAGGGCCGGAGCGAGCTTCTTCGTCTTCATGGCCATCATCGTAACCGCGAAGAGCGGCGGGCGTCTCTGAAAGCATGCCGTTCTCCGCGGTCCTTCTGACGGAGCTGCTGACGTTGGTCCTGACTCCGGGAGCCCGTCCGAGTAATCTCCTACTGCGCGCGGAGATGCTCTCGCTGCGAGCGGAATGCTCGAAAAGCGGCTTGTGCGGCGTAGCTTCTGCTACACCTCCGCGCCGCTTTCCTGCGCTCCCGCTCTCGCGTCGGCCTCCCCGCGCTCGCGACGGACATTACTCGGACGGCCTCCCGTCGGGCGCGCCAGCTCCGCCGCGGCGGATTCTCGCCGTCCTCGAGGAGATCGATCGGATCCCGGCGCGGCCGCTCTGGCCCGGTTTCGAGGCCCGGAAGGTTCCGATCGAGATCTTCGACGGCGAACACACGTGGCTCGTCGGGCATCCGAGCCCGCCGGAGGAGTTTCATCCCTGTTCCGGAGAGAGGAACGTCCGTGTCTTCGAGGGGCGGCACGCGAGCCTGCGAGCCAACACCTCGGTCATCCTCGCGGGCGTCGCAACCGCGACCGCCTCGTTGGAAGGCCGCTCGGAGGGGCCGCGCCGCCTGGCCGGTCTTCTCGTCCATGAGACCTTCCACGTCTTCCAGGCGCGGCGGCATCCGAAATGGGGCGGCAACGAAGTGGAGCAGTTGGTCTACCCATCCGAGGACACGGAGGTCCTGGCGCAGCGGCGCCTGGAATCCACGGCTCTCCGCCGGGCTCTCGCCGCCGGCAACCGAAGGACGGCCGGCGCGTGGGCGGCTCGGGCCCTCGCCGCGCGGCAGGAGCGTTTCGCCCGCCTGACGGATCCGTCGGCCGCCTACGAGCGCGGGACCGAGATGAAAGAAGGCCTCGCCCGGTACGTGGAGGCGAAGGTGGCGGGAGACGGGAACTCTCTCCTGCCGGAAGCGGAGTTCCCTCCCGACGGCGTGCGACTGCGCGCTTACGATTCGGGCGCCGCGATCGGCCTGTTACTCGATCGCCTCGATCCCGCGTGGAAGCGCCGCCTGGAGGAAAAGGACGATACGCCGCTGGACGAGCTCCTCCGGGAGGCGGTCGCGGGGCGAGAGCCGATGCCGTTCTCTGCCTCCGAGAAGGAGGCCGCGCGCCGCCGCGCGGCAGAGGACATCAGAGCCATGGGAGCGCGCCACGCCGCGCTCCTGCGGGATTTCCTCGAAGCCCGCGGCTGGATCGTCGTCGTCGAAGCCGGGGATCCGATCTTTCCGCAGGGGTTCGATCCCTGGAACATCGAGCGCCTCTCCGCCTCGGAGGTCCTGCACACGCGCTGGATCCAGCTCGGCAATTCCTCGGGGTCCCTCGAGGTCCTCGACCGGCATTGCCTGACCGAAGGAGCCGGGAAGCACCCTCTCTTCGAAGGCGTTGCCCGGGCCACGATAACCGGCCTCCCGTCGGAGCCTCGAATTGAGGAAACCCCGCAAAGCGTTAAGATCTCGGCGGAAGGCTTGACCCTCGAGTTCCGCGCCGCCCGAGTCGCGCAAGACGGCCAAACCGTGACGATCACCGTCCGGCCCCAGCGCGGAGTGCCGAGAGCAGATCCTTCGCTTCGCTCAGGATGACAGGGGTAAGGTTTCCCTCGACGTATCCGCAGCGACGCACTCAATAGACCACCGAGATGCCGCCGGTGCTCGCGGCGCGAGGAGTCTCCTGAGTAATCGGAGGGAGGAGCCTCGCGCCGCGGGAGCGTAGCGATTGCGCGGGATCAGGCGAGCGATCGAGGGCGCATCCGGCCGAGTCGCTCACCGGTGCGCCGAAAGGCGCAGATCCCGCGCAATCGCGGAGCGACGTTCCGAGCCGCCTACAACATGCTTTCGATGATGGCGTTCAGCGTTGGGCTCGGCCGCATCGCTTTGGCCACTTTTGCCGGGTCTGGCTGATAGTAACCGCCCAGGTCTACGGATCGACCCTGGGCACCGAGCAGCTCGGCGTTGATCCGGGCCTCGTTGGCCGAGAGATTCTGGGCCATTCCGGTGAACCGGGTTTTGAGCTCCGGATCCTTGGATTGCGCCGCCAGGGCCTCGGCCCAGTACAGGGCTAGGTAGAAGTGACTGCCGCGGTTGTCGATCTCGCCAACCTTGCGGGCCGGCGACTTGTTGTTGTCTAGGAACTTGCCGATGGCCTTGTCCAGCGTCTCGGCCAGCAAGGCGGCCCGCGGATTCCGGAATGAGCTGCCGATGTGCTCGAATGCCGCGGCCAGAGCCGAGAATTCGCCGAGCGAGTCCCAGCGGAGATAACCTTCTTTGACGAATTGCTGCATGTGCTTGGGGGCCGAGCCGCCAGCGCCGGTCTCAAAGAGACCGCCCCCCGCCAACAGCGGCACGATCGACAACATCTTGGCCGAGGTGCCGATTTCGAGGATGGGGAACAGATCCGTGAGATAGTCACGCAAGACGTTTCCCGTGACCGAGATGGTATCCAGGCCCTTGCGAATCCGCTCGAGCGAGTACTTTATGGCCTCGATCGGCGGCAAGATTCGGATCTCGAGCCCCCGGATGTCGTGATCCTCGAGGTAGGTCTCGACTTTGGCAATCACTTCCGCATCGTGGCCCCGGTTCCTGTCCAACCAGAAGACGGCGGGCGCGCCGGTGGCCCTGGCTCGTCGTACGGCCAGCTTGACCCAATCGCGGACCGCGATGTCCTTGGTTTGACAGCAGCGGAAGATGTCGCCTGGCTCCACTCGTTGCGCGAGAAGCGTCTCGCCTGAGGATTCGACGACCACTCGAATCGTGCCCGTGTCCCCGGCAATGAATGTCTTGTCGTGCGAGCCGTATTCTTCCGCTTTTTGCGCCATGAGCCCGACGTTGGGCACGCTGCCCATGGTCGCCGGATTCAAGGCGCCGTTCTTCTGGCAGTCCTCGATGATGGTCTGGTAGATGGTGGCGTAGCAGCGGTCGGGAATCATGGCCTTGGTATCGTGCAGCTTGCCGTCCGGCCCCCACATCTTGCCGCCTTCGCGCACGACGACCGGCATGGACGCGTCGACGATGATGTCGTTCGGTACGTGCAGGTTGGTGATGCCCTTGTCGGAGTCGACCATGGCCAGGGCCGGCCGGGTGGCATAGACGGCCTTGATGTCATTTTCGATCTCTGCCTGTTTGTCCGCCGGGAGGCTCTTGATCTTGGCGTAGACGTCGCCGAGCCCGTTGTTCGGGTTGATCCCGAGCTGTTTGAAGGCGTCGGCGTGTTTGGTGAACACCGGCTCGAAGAACACGGTCACGGCGTGGCCGAACATGACTGGATCCGAGATCTTCATCATCGTGGCCTTGAGGTGCAGCGACAGGAGCAGGCCCTTGGCTTTTGCGTCCGCGATCTGCGAGGTAAAAAATGTCCGCAGCACTTTCACGTTCATCACCGAGGCGTCGAGGATTTCGCCTTCGATGAGCCCGAGCTTTTGCTTGAGCACCGTGGCCGCTCCATCCGGACTCACAAACTCGATGCGGACTTCAGTGGCCTCTTTGACGGTGGTGGATACCTCACTGCCGTAGAAGTCGCCGGAGGTCATGTGGGCCACGTGCGACGCGGAGTCCGGAGCCCAGGCTGCCAGCTTGTGAGGATGTTTCCTGGAGAACGCCTTGACCGAGAGCGGCGAACGGCGGTCCGAGTTGCCTTCGCGCAGCACCGGGTTGACGGCACTGCCCAAAACCCTGGTGAAGCGCTCCTGGAGCTTCTTGTCGGCGTCACTGTTCGGGTTGTCGGGGTACTCCGGAACGTTGTAGCCGTGCGCCCGGAGCTCTTTGACCGCCTCCTTGATCTGCGGAACCGAAGCCGAGATGTTGGGCAACTTAATGATGATGGCCTCGGGGTTTTGTGTCAGCTCGCCCAGGAGGGCCAGATGATCCGAGATCTTCTGCGCATCGGCGAGGTTGTCGGGGAAATTGGCGATGATGCGGCCCGCGAGCGAGATGTCGCGCGATTCGACCTGGATACCCGTGCCTTTGAGGAAAGCGCGAACGATCGGCAGGAACGAATCGCTGACCAGCGCCGGGGCCTCGTCGGTCAGAGTCCATTGAATGGTCGAGGTTTCAGTTTTCATGGCTTCTCCTTCGGGATATCCGCAGCCGCCGCCTCGCAAAAACCCCTGGGCTCAAACAGAGTCTTCCCGGCATTGCGATCGCGCCTCAGGTTCTCAACCTCTCGAAAAGCCGTGATTATGGCCCGTCGGCGAGCCGGGCGGCGGCTTCTGCCGCGCCCGGAAAGGTCTCCCGCGGAGCGTATTCGCCCTAGATGCGATTGCATCAGCGGAGAGCCGGCGGGCAGCCGCCTTACCCGGGACTTTCCGGGGCCGGGGAGGGGCCGGAGAGGGCGCCCCGGCGCACCGCGTATAATCCCCGAGACCACGCCATGAACTCCATCCGGTATCGTGAGACGACTCTGTCGTCATTTGCCGGGGCTGAAGACCGCGATGCCGTCGCGCTCCGCATCGATCCCTCGCGCCGGGTCACGCTGCGGTTCTCGCTCCTGATCGAGGATCCCCAGGACTTGGAGGCCCTCCGCTATGCCCGCCGGGCGATGATTCGGGAAGAACGCACGCGGGGTCTCGAATGGGACGAGCCATCCATGGAACAGCCGATCTTCACCGCGACGGAGATCCGCTGGTTCGTCCTCGTCTCCCAGGTGGCCTGGTGCCGGGAAAAAATCGCGGACCTGATCTCTCGCGCCAACCGCGCGCGCGACGCGCTGCGCGACCTGGGCCAGTGAGCTGCGGGCTACCCTCCGGGCTCGCCTTACGATCGGGCTGATCCCTCCTCATGAAAGCCCGGACCGTGGTCGTCCTCGTTGTCGTTGGGGCAGTGGGCTTCTGGGTCTACAAGAGCCATCTCACCGTCCCCGGCCTCGTGGATAACCTGACGAATCCGTTGATGGGATCGAAGGCTGCGGTCAAGGAGTCGGAATACAAGCGCGTCCTGTCCCTCGCGGTCCCCGCGGCCCACGAGGGGGAGGAGGTCTCGACGCAGACGATCCGGGAAGGGATGAAGAGGGCCGAGATCGAAGAGCTCCTCGGGAAGCCGGAGCGGGTCGAGCCATTCGAAGAGGACGGGCACAGCCGCCTCCGCTGGACCTACGTGCGCGACGGCCGCGTCATCGTTTTCGAGAACGGCCGCGTCGTCTCCATCGCGGTCCGGTAGGCGGCCGCGGCCGCGCCGAAGAGGGGCAGCCTCGGGTCGAGCACGACACGGATCGGGATTCGAGACAGGAGATCTTCGAGCGGCGGCTTCGACCCGAAGGAAGCGAGGAAGATCGGGTCGCGCAGCGCGGGGAGGATCTTCGGGGCGATGCCACCCGCGAGGAAGATCCCGCCGGTCGCACGGTACTGGAGGGCGAGGTTCCCCGCCTCTGATCCGTAGATCGAGACGAAGAGGCGCAGGGCTTCCCGGCACAGCGGGTCGCGGCGCGCCAGGCCGAAGCGGCTGATGACGGCCGCGCGGTCCGCGCCGTGGAAGGCGCGGGAGACGCGATTGCTTTCGGGCGCGAAGCCGTCGGACTTCAAGAAATCGTAGAGGTGCGTCAGGCCCTCTCCCGAGAGCAGGCGGTCCCGGTCGACGCGGCCGAATCGTTTTCGAAGAAAGCGAACCAGCCGGTCCTCGACCGCGTCCCGGGGACCGAAGTCGGCGTGCCCTCCCTCGGAGGCGACAGGCTCGTAACGCCCTCCAATCCGACAGAGCGCGGCTTGGCCGAGGCCGGTTCCCGCCCCGATCAGGCCGATCGGGCCGCCCGGCTCGGCCTGTCCCGCGCGCAGCGTCGCGATCTGACGCCTCCGGACATGAGGGATCCCCAGGGCCGCAGCGACAAAATCGTTGACGAGGCGCACCCGCGGGATCCCCGTCGCCGCTTCCAACCGCCGCTCGCCGATGATCCACGGCAGCTTCGTCACTCGCGCCCGGCCGGCGCGCACGGGCCCGGCAACGCCGAAGCCCGCGGCGCGCGGCGGGCTGACGCGGCCCCGGAGAAAGCGGGAGAGAATCTCTTCCAGGCTCCCGAACTCCCCGCTCGGGTATCTTCGAAAACGCTGGATCGCGAGGCCGCGCTCCGTGACCTCGACGATAGCCAGGGCAGTCTTGGTCCCTCCGATGTCGCCCGCCAGAACCCTCATGCGGAAGAAGTTACAACACGAGGTGGTAGGTGGTGGGTGGTAGGTGATAGCGAAGGCACGAGGAACCCTGCTTCGATACCACCTATCCACCTATCACCTGGACAAAAAAATCCCCGGGTCGGGGTGGGGCCGCCCGGGGGGCGAAAGGAGGGAATTGAGTTTTGGTTTCCTCGAAGCTCTTGGGATTGCAAGGTAGCAGCCAGGGCAACCCAAGCAACTAAATCGTTTGTAATCATTACTTGGAGTAATGCCAAGTTCTGTTAGATGACAGTTGTTGTCATACCATTACGCGTTAGTGTTCCACGTTTTGGTGAAACGTCAGTGTCAGGACAAGAAAGGGCACTGCCGGCCTCTCCGGAAGTCTCTCCTTAGGTCAGGGCCTCCGCCATCGACGAGGGCAATCAGACAGGTCTCGATGGGGATTCGGTAGACTCTCGGCTTCCGTAGACGGCGGGCGCGAAGGCGGAACGTCGGGATGGATTATGTGGCCGAAAATGACTCTTTCCGCGACCCGGCTGCGCGCCGCGCTCGCCTTCGCGTGTCTCCCGTGGCTTACCCTTGCGTTCGGCGGCGCCGGGTGTTCCTACATTTTCTCCGAGACCCGCACGTCCTATGACTACGAGCCCTCCTACGGCGTCGACAGCCCGGACTTCCGGCGCTCGCTCGACGTGCTGGGAACCGAGCTCGTACCGCACAACCGCGCGACGCTCCTGCAGAACGGCGATGAAACCTTCGCCGCGATGCTCGCGGCGATCCGCGGCGCGCAGAGCTCGGTCAACCTGGAGCTGTACATCTTCGACCACGGGCAGATCGCGGCGGAGTTCTCGCGGGCGCTCGCCGAGCGGGCGCGCGCGGGCGTGGAGGTGCGGCTCCTGGTCGACGGCTTCGGATCGAACCTCGGGAATCTCGAGGACGAGATGGCGGCGGCCGGGGTCCGCATCGAGAAGTACAAGCCGCTGAAGATCTACTCGCTCGACCGCGTGGGCAACCGGACCCACCGGCGGATCGTGACGGTGGACGGCCGGATCGGATTCTGCGGGGGCTTCGCGATCGACGACCGCTGGAAGGGAAACGCGCGCGATCCCTCGGAGTGGCGCGACACCAACATCCAGGTCGAGGGGCCCGTCGTCGCGCAGCTTCAGCACGTCTTCCTGGGGGACTGGGTGCACACGACGGGCGAGGTGCTCCACGGGAGAAGACAGTTCCCTCCAATGGATCCGGCGGGCGAGACGCTGGCGCAGGCCGTCTCGAGCTCCCGCACGGACCAGAGCTCGATGGCGAAGCTGCAGTACTACATGGGCATCCAGGCCGCGCGCAGGACGATCTGGATCGAGAACGCCTACTTCGTTCCGGACAGCCAGATTCGGCAGGGCCTCGTGAAGGCCGCGCAGCGGGGCGTCGATGTCCGCGTCATCGTGCCGGGCAAGTACATCGACAGCCCCAACGTCCGCCTCGCCTCGCGGTTCCACTATGGAGAGCTCCTGGACGGCGGCGTGCAGATCTACGAGTACCTGCCCACGATGATGCACAACAAGGTCATGGTCGTGGACGGCATCTGGACGTCGATCGGCTCGATCAATTTCGTCAACCGATCGATGAAGAAGAACGGCGAAGCCAACGTCTCCGTCTACGACCGCGATTTCGCGGGCCGGGTCGAGAAGATGATCGAAGAGGACCTCGGCCGGTGCGAGCGATTCACCAAGGAGAAATGGAAGAAGCGTGGGCTCCTCGCGCGTTTCGGCGAGACGTTCTTCTGGCTTTTCTCGGAGAACTATTAGGGGGAGAAGGCCCTCAAAGCAGCGCGGGCGATGCAAACCGGCGCCGTCCCGTCGAAGGCTCGGCCCGGGCTGCCCGGCCGAGCTCGGCTTCGAGGCGGGCCGCCAGCTCTTCCGACTCTTGCGGCCGGCAGGCGTAGGTCACGACATTCCCATTCGCGTGAAACACCTTTGTGTCTTCCAGGCGCTTGACCTCCGCAGAGGACAGTGAACGAGTCAGTCTCGCCAGGCACTTGACCCGCGACCCGGGAACCTCCCAGGACTCCTCGATCCGTACCGCCGCGACTCGCGCAATCATTCGCATAGAACCCCGGGGGTCTTCCTGAGCAAGACCCGAGCCATGGCACAGATCCGCTCGGACATTGCTTGTCTGACCGCCCTGCTAGGATGCACGGGTCCATGCTCGAAGAGATCCTCCCGCTCGATCGGCCCCTCGTCGTTTTCGATACAGAGACCACCGGGACCAATCCCCGGTCGGACCGCATCGTCGAGATCGCGTGCGTCAAGATCCATGTCGACGGGCGCCGGGAGACGTGGCAAAAGAGGCTCAACCCGGGCATTCCGATCCCCGCCGGTTCGACGGCCATCCACCGGATTTCCGACGCGGACGTGGCGGGTCTGCCCCGCTTCGCGGAGATCGCCGCGGAACTTGCGGAGTTCCTGGCGGGGTGCGATCTGGCGGGCTACAACATCACCGGGTTCGACATGCCGGCGCTCCGCACCGAGTTCCTCCGGGCGGGCATGCCCTTCGACATCAGCGACCGCCGCTTCGTCGACGCGCAGCGGATTTTTTTCGCCCGCGAGCCCCGGAACCTGACCGCCGCCGCGCGCTTCTATTGCCAGGCGGAGCACAACGGGGCTCACGGAGCGCTCGCGGATGCGGAGATGACCCTCGCGGTGCTCGTCGGCGAGCTCAAGCGCTACGAGGATCTGCCTCGCTCCGTCTCGCAACTGCACGAGCTCTTCTGCGCGGGGCTCGACCAGGATATCGATCCGGAAGGGCGCTTCCGGCTCATCAACGGCGAGCCGACGGTCAATTTCGGCAAGAACCGGGGCCGGACGCTGAAGGACATGAGCCGGGAAGAGCCCGGCTTCCTGCGTTGGATCCTCAAAGGAGACTTCTCGCAGCCGGTCAAGGAGATCGCCCGGAAGTTCCTACCGCCGGAGTCCTGAGCCGTAAAACGTAAAACGTAAAACG
>Ga0209009_1000322_pt1 | contig 18673 bp, 18 predicted proteins | sample BlaSpr_A8_OM3_M2_FD_187979 | JGI IMG/M metagenome (GOLD analysis project Ga0209009, IMG submission 187979) | Forest soil microbial communities from Thunder Bay, Ontario, Canada - Black Spruce, Ontario site 2_A8_OM3_M2 (SPAdes) (version 2) | ecosystem: Environmental > Terrestrial > Soil > Boreal... | reverse complement strand
TCGCCCGGCGCCAAGCGACAGCCAGCGGCTAACGGGTACTTGAAACGCGCGTCCCCGTGAGGCGAACGGCACGGACCTGCTTCTGCATCACGAGTGATCTCATCGCCACTTTGCGGTTGCATCACTCGGTCGCTGAACATCCGGGACGTGCCATCACCAGATCCTCATCATGCAAAGGTGGGGGACGTATCGCAATGTGATCGCCGCCCGAAGTAATACCCCCATCAGTGCCGCACTACCCAGGATGAGGGGGTAGCAGGCGAGCCCGTGCCCGTACCATTGGGTCCCGTAATGCTGGGCGGCCATGGCGTCTGGATCGCTCGATCAACATAACGATGCCGGACTCCTTCAGGACGATCATCGAGCCGTTCAAGATCAAGACGGTTGAGCCGATACGCTTGACATCCCGCGATGAGCGGGCCGGCTTTCTCAAGAAGGCTGGATACAACCTCTTCCGACTCGCGTCTGCCAATGTGCTGATCGATCTCCTCACCGATTCAGGCACAGGCGCGATGAGCTCTGAGCAATGGGCGGGGATGATGCGGGGTGACGAGGCCTACGCCGGCTCCAGCAGCTTCTTCCGTTTCGAGAAGGTGGTCAGGGAGCTGACGGGATTCCAGCATGTCATACCGACGCATCAGGGCAGGGCGGCAGAGAGGATCCTGTTTTCGGTCACATCGGGACCGGGCAAGATCATCCCGGGCAACCATCACTTCGACACGACTCGGGCAAACATCGAAGCAACGGGAGCCGAGGCAATCGATCTTCCGTGCCACGAGGCTGCAGACCCGTCGCTGCCGGCGCCGTTCAAAGGCAACATCGACCTGGAGCGGTTGGAATCTCTGCTTCAACAACGGTCCCAACACGTGCCCATGTGCATCATGACCCTGACCGATAACACCGGTGGAGGCCAGCCGGTGTCGCTACGCAACCTTCGCGATGCTCGCGCACTGCTCAATCGGCACGGAGTTCCGCTGATACTCGACGCCGCCCGCTTCGCCGAGAACGCGATGTTCGTCAAGATGCGAGAGCCGGGGAACGCCGACCGGACACCTCGAGAGATTGCTCGTGAGCAGTTCTCCTACGCCGACGGCTGCATGATGAGCGCGAAGAAAGATGGCATAGCGAACATCGGTGGCTTTCTGGCTTTGAACAACGACAGCTGGGCCGAAAGGGCCCGCCAGCTCCTGATACTGACTGAAGGCTTTACCACCTATGGCGGTCTGGCGGGACGAGATCTGGAAGCGATCGCACAGGGCCTCGACGAAGTCCTCCATGAGGACTACCTTCGCTACCGGCTGCGCAGTGCCGAGTATCTCGGCAATGGCATCCGAAACGCAGGCATCCCAATCGTCGAACCTCCAGGTGGCCACGCTGTGTACATCGACGCGCGCGCGATGCTGCCTCACGTTCCACCCGATCTGCTGCCCGGACAGGCGTTGAGCTGCGCTCTCTATGTTGAAGGCGGCGTGCGCTCGATTGAGGTAGGGACCGTGATGTTCGGCCACACCGATCCCACAACCGGAAAACAGGCGCCTGCAGACAAGGACCTGGTGCGTCTCGCTCTGCCGCGGCGTGTCTACACCCAGAGCCACGTCGACTATGTCATCGAAGTAGCGGAATCCCTGGCCCGAAACCGGTCGGCGATCGGAGGCTACCGGATCGTGTCCGAACCGGCTGCGTTGCGCCATTTCACGGCCGTCTTCGAGCCCGTCGACCCGGTTCCCGGGTAGCAACCCTCCGCCTGCCTCCTACCGGCGGGTAGGAGATCCCCTCGCGTCCTCTATATGTAGCGAGGGACAACAGGGTCCCCCAGTCGGCAGGACTGTCGGCCCTCACGAATCCGTATGCGACGAGAGAGAATCCGCTCGGCATGGAGGTGACCATCCACGATCGGACGCACACCGTCGGACCGGAGTTGCACAGCTATGCCGCCAAGAAGGTCGCCTCACTCGCAGATCAGTTCGACCTGATCAGGTCGGCCGAGGTTGAGTTCGACCGCGACCTGAAGAAGAGGAGGCAACCGCTGGAGGTCGTCAAGATCACGCTGCATCTGTTGGGTCACCGGCTGGCCGACCTGCGTGCCCACGAGACCGGCCGCCAGCAGCGCGCCACCTTTGATCTGGCGATCGACAAGCTCGACGATGAGCTCGCGCAGCTGAAAGAGCAGGTCAAGTCCCATCCCTAAACGAAGTCGAATCTCCGGCACCTGGAGGGCCAAGCAGCGAGCCGATGATGCGCCGGGTTTCGGCGATCTTGATCCAGTACGGAACTAAGCTTCATCACGTGCACCGGCGATTAATTCAACCGCAACTGCTGCAAAGCGGTCCTGCTCATCGTCGAAGCCAGCTGGGTAGGCGTCCCGGCGTGACCGTTAGTGGCCTCGCGGCAGACCTGCGGATCGCCTTCGTTTCTTCGAACCTGCCTCGTCGGTGCGGCATTGCAACGTTCTCGGCGGACTTGATGGCGGCCGTCAAGGCGGCCGATCCACGCGTGACGTGCCGCATCGCGGCGATCGATGAGCCAAATGCGATCCGGCTGTATGGCGACGAGGTCCGCTGGCGCATCAGGCAGGGGGACGCGAGCAGCTACCGCGCTGCAGCTGAGGCGATCAACCGCTCAAGCGTCAATATTGTCAACGTGCAGCACGAATTCGGCCTCTACGGGACGTGGAAGGACGGCGTTTATGAGGATCACCTGCGGCCCTTCCTCGATGCTCTGCGGAAACCGGTTGTAACAACACTGCATACCGTTCCGCCCGAGCCGACGGCCTCGATGCGGGGTGCGGTCCGCGCCGCTGCCCAACTAAGCGACGCGATCGTCGTGATGGCCGACGTGGCGGTTGGTCTCCTGGCGGACCGGTATGGCATCGCCGAGGTGCCGGTGGTGATACCGCACGGCATGCCGGCAATCCAGCCTCACGGCCGGGGCCGGATGAAGAAGAAGCTGGGCGTGCCCGGCCGGACGATCATTTCAACCTTTGGCCTCGTGGACCCTCGCAAGGGCATCGAGTACATGATCGAGGCGATGCCGGCGATCGTCGCCAGCCATCCAGCGACCCTATACGTGATCGCGGGCCAGACTCACCCGGAGTTGCGCCGCAACGATGGCGAGAAGTACCGCAATCAACTGGTCGAGACGGTCGAGCGCCTCGGAGTTCAGGACCACGTCTCCTTCATCGATGAATACATGGCGCAGCGGGACATCATCGAGCTGCTGCTCGCGAGCGATGTCTACGTTACGCCGTACCTCGACCCGCAACAGATAACGAGCGGCACCCTGGCATATGCGCTTGGAGCCGGTAAGGCGATCGTCTCCACCGCCTACCTGCATGCAAAGGAAGCGCTGGCCGACGGCCGCGGAATTCTCGTCCCGTTTCGAGATCCGGCCGCCCTGGCCGAGGCCGTCACCTCTCTGCTCGACCACCCAGACCGCAGGGAGGCACTCGAGCGCGCCTCCTTCGCCTACGCCAGCGACATGTCGTGGCCGCGGACGGGGGAGCACTGGCTGGCGCTGATGCGCTTGGTCGCCTCCTCGTTGCCGACCACGTCACGCCGACTGGCCACGTGAGCGCCGTCCCAGCCGACACTCTCGCGCACCGCCTCGCCAACAACCCGATCTTGACCAGCGCGGATGTGGCTCCATCGCAGGCCGCCCTCGAGGTGGTCTCGGTGTTCAACGCCGCCGCGGCGCAAGTGGGCAAGGAGACGATCCTGCTGCTGCGGGTTGGAGAGTATCCCCGCCGCATGACGGGCCTCATGTCCCCGACTGCGAGGACCCTCGACCTGGCCGCCCCACACGAGGTGCTTCAACCTCTCCCGCCTGGGACGCTTGGTGAGGACGTGATCGGGATCGCCTACCTGGATCCGGCCACTGAACCTCAGCGCGTGGTCGTAGCCTATGTTCGCAAAGACCTTCCTGGGCTCGACCTGAGTGATCCCCGGGCGGTCCGGGTCACAGTGCCTCCTGCCAAGCCGGGTGGCCGGGCCGAGGTCAGGGACTATCTCACACAGATATCACATCTGCGAGTGGCCCGCAGCACCGACGGCGCTCACTTCGTAGTCGATCCGCTTCCCGCGGTAGTCCCCATCGATACATTCGAGGAGTACGGATGCGAGGATCCTCGCGCGACGCTGATCGATAACGCCTGGCACATTACCTATGTCTCGGTGGGCTCGGTCGGAATCACGACCAGCAGGCTGACTACGACCGACTTCAAGACGTTCGAGCGCCGCGGACTCATGTTCCTGCCCGACCACAAGGATGTGGCGCTGTTCCCGGGCCGCGTGAGGGGTCGTTACGTCGCCCTGACCCGGCCCATGCCCTCGTCATTCAACCGCGTGCTTGGGATTTGGATCGCGTTTTCCGACGACCTGGTGGGTTGGGGCGCGCATCGACCCCTGGCGTTGCCGCGCCGGGGGATGTGGGACAGTGTTCGCACTGGCTCAGGCGCGGTTCCATTCCGCGTACCTGAAGGCTGGCTCGAGCTCTACCATGGCGTGAACTCCGACGGCCACTATGCGATGGGTGGGCTGCTCCTGGACGCCGAGGATCCAGCTCGGGTCATCGGCCGTTCGCCGGAACCGATCCTCACGGCGACCGAGGAGTACGAGCGGTCGGGCTTTTACAACAACACCGTTTTCTCGTGCGGCGTCGTCCCGCTGGACGATCGAGGCGAACGGATCCGGATGTATTACGGCGCCGCGGACTGTCGGATGGCCGCGGCCGACTTCGACGTCAGAGCGATCGTAGCCTCCCTGGCACCGTGCTGAGGCAGCTCGCCGCACTGACGCGGCGCTTGCCGGCAGCCGGGCCACGCGCCCTGGCGCTCGCCGTCTATTCGGGCTCGACGGGCGAGCACTTCGAAGCCCGTGAGCGCGGGGTGGAGGGCGTCGCCTGTGTGGACGACGCTGCGCGTGCGTGTGTCCTTTTGTTCAAGCTCTGGGCCGCCACCCGGAATGACGCGCTCAGGCGGTGGGCTGACGGGCTGCTTGATTTCGCGCTCTGGATGCACGCCGGCGACGGCCGCTGGAACAACTTCGTCTATGACTGGCAGGGCACTCGGAACACCGATGGTCCGACGTCGGCAGCGGGGATCAACTTTTGGCAGGCACGCGCGACCTATGCGCTCGCAGAACTGAACCTGCACCTGGACCACGACTGCGCGCGAGCCATCCTGACGGGGGCTATTGCCGCAGCTGCGTCTGGTTCGCCCCCGTCAGATGTTCGCGCCATCCACGCCCTGGGCGCATTGGCCCTTCTCCAGCGAGCGCCCGACCCCGAACTCGCTGTGCACCTCACCGCGTGGTGCGACGAGCTCGCCGAGTGCCGCCGCGACGGAATGCTGATGAACTCGCCCGACGAGCGTGACCGGCCCCACCTCTGGGGACACGTGCAGGAAGCGGTGCTGGCCGATGCCTCCGTTGTGCTGGGCAGGAAGGATCTACGCGCTCTCGCGGTCGCCAGCGCCGAAGCCGTGTTTGCGGAGGTCATCGAGTCTGGTTTCGACCTCCCACACGTCCACAGCTACGACGTACAGTCGGCGGTGTTCGTCATGGACCGGCTTTCGGCGGTCACCGGCGAGCCACGGTATGGGGAGTTGGCCCGCAAGGCCCGGAGCTGGTTTGACGGCCGCAACCCCGCCGGCGCCGTGATTTTTGACCGAGCTGCCGGTCGCGTCGCCGACGGGCTCGACGATGGCCGCCTGAACGATCGTTCAGGGGCTGAAGCGAACATCTCGGCGGGCCTTGCGCTGCTGGACGATCCAGTGGTGCTTTCCACGGCGCGAACGTGGTCGGGCGCCTGGTAGGCGGCGCTCATTCGAGCGCCACCCTGTTCCGATCCGGGCGTTGAGCGTCCAGAAGCCCACCGCATCTCGACAAAGCCCAAAAGTCCCGATTTGCACAGGTCGTTTGGAGCTTTGATCGGATTACCTCGCGGTTCATCCTGTGAGGATGGACAGACGCTTGGCACCGGATCAGTCGATCGAGACACTGTCGCCCGATGAGTGCTTCCTTTTGCTTGGATCTCGCGACCTGGGCCGGATCGCGTTCAGCATCGAAGGCCAGCCCGAGGTCTTTCCGATCAACTACGCGATGGAGGGCCAGATCGTGGTGTTTCGCACCGCTCCGGGTACCAAGCTCGACCATGTCCCGGAGGCTCGGCTCGCCTTCGAGGTGGACGACTGGGACCCCAAGCTGGGCATAGGCTGGAGCGTCGTGGTCAAAGGCCGCGCCGAAGAGGTCACCGGAAACCTGGGGCGCACCGCGGAGCATATTCGAAAAGCGACGGTGCATCCGGTTGCGCCTGGCGAGCGCTGGCACTGGCTGGCCATCCGGCCCTCGGAGGTGTCGGGTCGGCGCTTCCAGGTGCGGGCGGGACAGCAACGCCGCGCTCGGGACTGGCGTAGTCCACCTCCCGGCGACTACAGGCGACTCTGAGGTCCATCGATCCCCCCACCGGTGGTCCGAGACCAGGACAGTGGGTCGCGCGGGTGCCTGGTCCTTGTCCAACCCGGTTGCACGGTAGGGTGAGGTTGGTTCCGGGAGCCGATGGGCAAGGGCCGGGGCGAACCCCCGCAAGGGAGGGATGCTTGAGCCTCAAACCCACGACTACCCGGGACTTACTTCGAATTCGAGGCGATTCGCCATTTCGTCTTGCGAAGGGATCGGCAGGACTGTCCGAATAGGAAATCGGCCCCTGGTGGGAGTTCGAGAGTGCCACAGCCTTCCCCGTGCGGCGCCGTCGCAACCCCGAAACGGACCAAGGAAGCGTTGACCGGTTGGTTAAACTACGGTCAATGCCCAAGCCCGCTCCTTCGGCCGCGCCTGCCGGCGCCCCGGATCGCAGGGTCGACTTGATCCGCACCGCCTACCGGCTGTTTGGCGAGAAGGGAGTGCATCGCGTGCCGCTGGACGAAATCGCGGCCGGGGCCGGCCTCAGCAAAGGGCTGGTGCTCTACTACTTCAAGACCAAGGAGAACCTGGTCCTGGCGACCATGCGCTGGGCGCTCGACATCACCGCCGAACGGGTCCGGCAGGCGATGGCGAAGGCCACTACGCCGCAAGGGAAAGTGCTGGCGATGATCGACGGGATCTGGTCCGGCGCCGAGACCAACCGCCGCTTCTATCTCCTCTATCTCGATCTTGCGGGTCACGCCGCCAGGGTCAAGCACTTCACCGAGCTCAGCGCCACTTTTCATTCTGTCGTCAACGCGCTGTACGCCGAGGTCATCGTCCAGGGCGTCGCGGAGGGGGCCTTCGCCGTCGCCGATCCGGAGGAAGGGGCGGTGGCGTTGCGGGCGATCATCGACGGGCTTTTCTTGCAGTGGCTGCAGGAGGCCGACTGGGAGCGCCTCCACCCCTGGTACCGCGACACCTGCAAGCGCGCCGCGCTCGCCTACCTGGCCCGGACGCCCGGCTCCCCGGCAGCCTGAGCAGCCTTCCCGCACGGCCAGGCTGGCCTCGTTCTGGCACTTGACTTGACTGACCAGTCAGTCTAAGCTCCAGATGGCGCCGGGGCGCCTCGCAACCAAACGGTCACAAAGGAGCGCTGTCCATGGCGGTCGCGGTCCGGTCCGAGCTCGGAGCGATCCTCGAGCGGTGCGCAGGTCTGGCGGAGGACGTCACGTACCCCAGCGTCAGGCGCTGGCGCGAGGACCACCCGGGCGGACATGCTGTCGGTCACTTCCAGGTCTACTTCCCGGAGGAGCTCATTCATGCCGCCGGGATGCTGCCGGTCACTCTGATGGGCGCCGGCTCCCGGCTCGAAGCAAAGCAGGCCGACTCGCACATCGGCTCGTTCATCTGCTCGATCTGCCGCACCTCGCTCGAGCTCGGCTTCAGCGGTCGCGTCGGCTTCCTGGACGCCTTCTACACGACCCCGATCTGCGATGTCGCGCGCAACCTCGCCGGCATCTGGGGTCGCAACTTCAAGGGCATGACCGCAGAGATTCTTTACCTGCCGCAGAACGCCAACGCGAAGCAAGCGGTCCCTTACCTCCGCAACGAGTACGCGCGGGTGTTGGCTGAGCTGGAGCGCATTGCGGGCAGGCCCATCGAGGAGGCGGACCTTCGGCGCAGCATCGGCGTCTACAACGAGAACCGGCGCCTGTTGCGCGAGCTCTACCGGTTCAAGCGAGAGACGCCTTGGCTGCTTTCCACCACTGAGGCCTACGTTCTTGCCAAGGCGGGCACGGTCATGCCCCGTGAAGATCACAACGAGATCCTTCGGACGGCGCTGGCTGAGATCCCGAACCGGGACGGCCGCCGCCAGGACCGGGTGCGCGTGGTGTTCGAGGGCGGCTTCTGCGAGCAGCCTCCGCTGGACATGCTGCAGCTGATCGAGGAGGCCTGTTACATCGTCGATGACGACCTCCTGATCGGGATGCGCTGGATTGTCGATGACGTCCCCGAGACCGGCGATCCGCTCTTCGCCCTTGCGGAGAGCTACCTGGAGCGCTCCACCTACAGCAGCGTGCAGCACGATGACCGCAAGCCCAAAGAGGAGATGCTCTTGCGCCGCCTCGCTGAGTCTGGTGCACAGGCCGTCATCCTCGCCGCGGCCAAGATGTGCGAACCCGGACTCGACGAACAGGTCGCCTACTCAAAGACCCTCGAGGAAAAGAAGATCCCGTTCCTTCTTCTCGACTTCGAGGAGAAGATGACCGCTTTCGAGCGGATGCGAATGGAGGTCGAGACCTTCGTGGAATCGATCCTGTTCGACTGAAAGGAGAAACAGAGAAATGTCCGTCAAACAGGCTCACGCGCCGCAGCTGGAAGGCGAGCTCGTCGGCCGTGGCCGGCGCGACGGCAATCGCCTCTTCAAGGAGTGGTACGCGGAGCTCGACGCGGCCGCCGCCGCCGGCGATCCCACGGCCTATGTGTTCGTGATGGGCTCGGCGGCCGAGGTCCTCAAGGCTTTCGACCTGAATCTCGTCTTCCCCGAGATCAACTCGCTCCAGATGGCCGTCCGCAAGGTGTCTCTCGACTACCTCAACAAGGCCGAGGACTACGGCTACTCAACCGACGTCTGCGGCTACGTCAAGGCCGACGTCGGCATGCACCTCGACGCTCGCAAACATCCGAACGGCCGGATCCCAAAGCCCTCGATCGTGGTCGCGACCAACATGTGCAACACGTACGTGAAATGGGTCGAGATCTGGCAGCGGATGTATGGCTGCAAGGTCTTCGTCCTCGACATCCCTGGCCAGCGGGGCATCGGCTGGAGCACCGAGCCGGGCAGCGAGCAGTTCGAGAACGACCGGCGTTACGTCCAGAGCCAGCTGGAGGAGCTGATCGAGGCCTGCGTGGCGGTCACGGGCAGGCCGTTCAAGATCGAGCGCCTCCAGGAGAACCTCGCCCACGTCAACCGGATGGCCGCGGACTGGAAGGCTGTACTCAGGCTCAACCAGAACATCCCGGCGCCTTTCAACGCGATGGCCGACGGCCTGACCTACATGGGTGTGCTGAGCGCTTACCGCGGCACCGAGACCGGGGCCCGCTACATGGCCGAGCTGCGTGAGGAGATGGAGCACAAGGTGCGGCTCGGCATCGGCACCATCGCCGAGGAGCGCTTCCGCCTTCACGGGGTCGGCCCCGCATGTTACCCGTACTTCCGCCGATTCCTCGAGCTGTTCCAGGACTGGGGCGCTGTATTCGTCAGCACGGAATACCTCGCCTACGCCGGCGGCGGCCTCGACCTTGGCATCCAGTTCGACGTGGAGCGGCCCCTCGAGAGCCTCGCCGAGCAATTGCTGATCACGGGCCGGCGCTCGATGTCGAACATGTTCTTCAGCCAGGACCAGCTCGCCGACACCGTCCGTGATTGGAAGGCTGACGGCATCGTCTATCACTCCGTCAAGAGCTGCCGGACCGTGAGCACGGGGATGGCCGACAGCCGCGAGTACCTGACCCGGATCAAGGACGTCCCGTCGCTCTTCGTGGAGTCCGACCTCGTGGATCCGCGGATCTGGTCGGAGGCTCAGTTCAAGAACAGGATCGACGCCTATTTCGAGGCGCTCGGAGCCCGTAAATCGGCCGCCCTGGTGGCGGCGAAGGGGTGAAGCGATGCTGGTAGGAGGAGTTGATGTCGGATCCACCCAGACCAAGGCGGTCGTCATGGACGACCAGCGCCGCGTGCTGGGCCGTTCGTTGATCGACACCGGGGGCATCGTCACCGCCGCCGCCGAGAGCGCTTTTGAGCTGGCCTGCGCGGACGCCGGCGTCCGGCGCTCCGATGTGGTCTACGTGGTCGGTACCGGCTACGGCCGCTACAAGGTCACCTTCGGCGACACCCAGGTCACCGAGATCAGCTGCCACGCTCGCGGCGGGCAGTACCTGTTTCCGAAAACCCGCACCGTCCTCGACATCGGCGGTCAGGACACGAAGGCGATCAAGATCGGGCCGGAGGGCCAGGTTCTCGACTTCTCCATGAACGACAAGTGCGCCGCCGGGACGGGTCGGTTCCTCGGCGCCGCCGCCATGGCGCTTGACATCCCGCTCGGCGAGCTGGGTCCGCTGGCGCTGGTCGCCAAGAACCCGGTCAAGATCACGACCACCTGCACTGTCTTTGCCGAGACGGAGATCATCAACTGGCTTGCGCGCGGCAAGAAGGTTGAGGACGTGCTGATGGGTGTCCACCAGGCGATCGCGACGCGCAGCATCTCGCTCTTGCGAAGGGTCGGCGTCGAAGACGAGCTGACCTTCACAGGCGGCGTCACGCGGAACGTGGCGATGGTGCAGATCCTCGGCGAGATGCTCGAGACCCACCTGAACGTCAGCGAGGAAGCGCACTACATGGGCGCCATCGGCGCATCCCTGTTTGCTCTCGAGAAGGCGCTGTCCGGAGCCGCCGGCGCCGTCGAGGCGATGACGGTCGGTGCCCGGCTCGACTCCACCCGCGCGGCGGGGGGCGACTGCGAGATCTGCCCCGAACTTCCCGATCGAAAGTTCCACGACGCCCAGGAACGTCTGGCCAAGCCTCCCCAGCTGATCCAGATCGGCCGGATTGGGGAGGTGGCGAAGACATGATCATGGTCGTCGGCATCGACGTCGGCGCGACCTACACCAAGGCACTGGCGCTCGACGAGGAGAAGAACGTAATCGGCCGCTCGATGGTCAAGACGGGCTTCAACCTGGCGGGCGCTGCAGAGCGCGGCTACGCCGAGGTGCTTGCCTCGGCGGGCCTGGCCGAAGAGGAGGTCGACTACGTCGCCTCCACCGGCTACGGTCGCTACGTCGTTCCCATGCGGGACCTCCAGATCACGGAGCTGACCTGCCACGCCAAGGGCGCCTGGTACCAGTTTCCGAACACGAGGACTGTGCTCGACGTCGGCGGTCAGACGGTCAAGGCGATCAAGCTCGACGAGCGCGGCAAGGTTCGCTCCTTCCGCCTCAACGACAAGTGCGCCGCCGGCACCGGCGCCTTTCTCGAGAAGACCGCCCGCTACATGGGTCTCGACCCAGCCGAGATCGGCTCGCTGGCGATGGTCTCCACGCAGCCCGTGACGATCTCGAGCGTCTGCGCCGTTTTCGCGGAGTCCGAGGTCATCAACCACCTGACCAGCGGCACCAGGCCGGAGGACATCATGTACGGCGCGGTGCTCTCGCTGGCCGGCCGCGCGCATCAGCTGATGAAGCGTGTCGGTATGGAACCCGAGTTCACATTCTGCGGCGGGATGAGCCGCAACGAGGCCTTCGTCAAGGCGATCAAGCACGAGCTGGGAGCTCCCGTCAACGTGCCCGACGGCGACAAAGGGCACTTCAACGGTGCCCTCGGCGCCGGCCTGCTCGCCCTCGACCGGGTGCGCAAGCTGCAGGCGGCCGGGGAATGGACAAATCGCAGCCACCGAGCTGCACAAGGAGTTTCCGCATGAGCACGTTCAAGCCTCGGCCGGCAGCCGATTTTGGTTTCGAGCAGATCCTGTACGAGAAGGGCAATTGGGTCGCCCGCGTCACGATCAACCGGCCCGGCGTCTACAACTGCTACTCGGCAAAGACCCTCCAGGAGATGACGCTGGCGTTCCGCGACGCCGCGTGGGACGACTCCGTTGCGGTGGTGGTGCTGACCGGGGCAGGCGAAAAAGCCTTCTGCACTGGCGGCGATGTCGCCGAGTACCAGTCGAAATACCTGAAGCGGCCCCGTGACTACTGGAAGTACATGGGGCTGTTCCACGACTGCCACGACCAGCTGCGAAAGATCGGCAAACCTGTCATCGCGCGCATCAACGGGATCGTGGCGGGCGGAGGCAACGAGTTCAACATGGGATGCGATCTCGCCGTGATGGCGGACCACGCGACGATCCGTCAGGTCGGCACAAAGGTCGGCAGCGTCGCCGCGGGGGGCGCGACACAGTGGCTTCCCCTCATGGTCGGCGACCGCCGGGCTCGGGAGATGCTGTTCACGTGTGACCCGATCGACGCCGCGACCGCGCTCGACTGGGGCCTGGTCAACCGCGTCGTGCCCTATGCAGAACTGGACGCGGCCGTCGACGCCCTGGCCCAGAAGCTGATCGACAAATTCCCCGAGTGCACCCGCTACACGAAGGAGTCGGTCAACTACTGGAAGGACCAGGCATGGTCGGCCACGATCGGACATGCCCGCGACTGGCTGAGCCTGCACTTCGCGACTCTCGAGCCCTGGGAAGGCATGACCGCTTTCGTCGAAAAGCGGCAGCCGGACTATCGGGGCATCCGCCGCAAGGCGGCTGAGGGCGCATCCAGCGAGTTCGTCTGGGGCCCTTACGTCGGGGCTTGCAGCGCGTGCGGAGCCAAGGGAATCCCCGGCGACTTCGAATTCTGTGGCAAATGTGGCGCGCCACTGCAGAAGGTCCCTGTGGGCGCCGCAGCCGGCGCATCCAACGGGCGCTAGGCGAACCATGTTTCTCAGCTCGGCCGAGGCGATCGGGAGACTGGTGCCGGAGGGTACCGGTCTCCTCGCCGTCGGCGGCATGCACATGCACAACAATCCGATGGAGCTGGTTCGCGAGCTGGTGCGGCGGCGTCGTGGCGCCCGACGCCTCCTCACCAGCCCCTCCGCCTCGTTGGCCGCCGACCTGCTGATCGGCGCGGGCCTGGTCGACGAAGTAGCCACTGCCTATATCGGGTTCGAGCATCTCGGCCTGGCCCCGGCTTACCGCCGCGCCGCCGAGTCGGGAACGGTCACGGTGCTCGAGCTCTGTGAGGCGGCCATCGTCCACGGCCTTTACGCCGGAGCCGGCGGGCTACCGTTCACGGCCTTGCCGGCGGGGCTCGAGCTGTCCGACGTCAGCAGCGCCAACCCTGAGCACTTCCACACCATCACCGACCCTTTCACGGGCGTGCGAGTTCTGGTGGCGGCGCCGCTGCGCCCCGACGTGGCGCTGATTCACGCGCTCGCCGCGGACGAACTTGGAAACGTCTTCTTTGCCGGCGCGCATTTCACCGATCGACTTATGGCGATGGCGGCAAAGACTGTGATCGTCCAGGTCGAGCGAATGGCGAATGCGGGCGAGATCGCCGCCCAACCGGCGGAGAGCGTGCTGCCCGGCTTCCTGGTCACCGCTGTCGTGGTGGCTCCGCGGGGTTGCTTGCCCACGGCCTCGCATCGTGCGTACGGTTACGACGAGCCTGCGCTTCGCTCGTACCTCAAGCTTGCACGCACCGAAGATGGCTTCGCCGAGTACCTGCAGATCAACGGAATGGTTGCGACGGGGGTGACGGCATGAGCGTCGCCGTCGAGTACTCCATCGGAGAGCTGATGGCCGCCGTGATGGCGCGTCAGCTGCGGCCAAGTGAGGTCGCAATCATGGGCGCCGTGAGCGCACTGCCGCAGGCGGCCTGCCGGCTGGCGCAGCTGACCACAGCGCCAGGACTCTGGTTCATCGCCGGCGGCAGTGGTGCGGTCAACCCTCATCTCGAGCCGCTCGTCGCCTCCAGCTGCGACGAGCGGCTGCTGAACGCCGAGGCGGTCATGACGCTCCCCGATGTGATCCTGGTTGAAGGCCGCGGTGACCTGATCAACGTTTTCTTCGCAGGCGGTCTGCAGATCGACGCACGCGGCAACTGCAACCTGGGTCCGATCGGGCACTGGACCCACCCGACACTCCGCGGACCCGGCGGCGTCGGGCTGCCCTTCGTCTCGCGCGCCGGGCGAGTCGTCATCTATTCGATGTCTCACGACCGCCGGACATTCGTCGAGCGGGTCGATTTCGTCAGCGGACCGGGCTTTCCGGCCGATCCGCGCGAACTGCGCGGGGGCGGTCCGTCGTTGATCGTCACCCCGCTTTGCACGATGGACTTCGATCCCGGCCGGCACCTGGCAAGGCTGGCCACCCTGCACTCAGGCGTCACGCTCGACCAGGTGATGGAGGCGACCGGCTTCGCTCCGATCCTCCCGGTCAAGCTAGAGACGACCCCGGCGCCGACGCCGGAGGAGCTGTCAATCCTTCGCCGCCTGGACCCGGCCGGGCTGCTGCGTGTGGGCGCCTGACGATGAAGCGCTTCGACGATCAAGTCGCGATCGTCACCGGAAGCGCCAGCGGGATCGGCCAGGCGACCGCAGTTCGGATGGCTGGAGAAGGCGCGGCGGTCGTGATCGCCGACGTCAACGGTGAAGGCGCCGACCGCGTCGCCAGGTCGATCTCGGAGGGTGGCGGCCGGGCAATTGCTCTGCAAGTGGATGTCACGGATGCCCCCGGTGTCAGGGCGATGACCGAACAAGCCATCACCGCGTTCGGCAAGATCGACATCCTCGTCTCCAACGCCGGCTGGGATAGGGCAGGCCCTTTTGCCGACACCGACGAGGAGCTCTGGGACCGCGTCATCGCGATCAACTATCGCGGTCACCTGGCCACCTGTCATGCCACTCTCCCTTACATGAGGGAGCGGGGCGGAGGCAGGATCGTCACGGTTGCCTCGGATGCGGGCCGGGTGGGCTCCAGCGGCGAGGTTGTCTACTCCGGCGCCAAGGGCGCCGTGATCGCGTTCACCAAAGGCCTGGCTCGGGAGGTCGCACGCTACGGGATCAACGTCAACTGTGTAGCGCCGGGCCTGGTGGACACCCCGCTTCTTGCCGGGATGCCCGAGAAGTTGATTGCGGCGATCGTCCGCTCCATTCCGCTTCGGCGCACTGGGGTTCCGGAAGAGATCGCGGCGGCCATCTGTTTCTTCGCGTCAGACGACGCTGCCTACATCACAGGCCAGACCTTGAGCGTCAATGGTGGGTTGAACATGCCGTGAGAGTCGTCAGGGGAGGTTGACTTCGACATGGAATCGATCCTGGAAGAGCTCTTCCGGCAGCATCGGGACGCCGAAGGAATGCTCGTCAAGCTGGCGGCCGGCGTGAAGCGAGTCGAGCGCGAGGGCGCGAAGGCAGCGGGCGTCGTCGATGACCTCCGTGATCTACGACGCGCGATCCAGGGAGAGGTCATGAGCCACTTTCGCGAAGAGGAGCAAGCGCTCTTCCCGGTGCTGGGCATGCACATCGACAGCGCTTCGGGTCCGATCGCGATGTTGATGGAGGAGCACGCGATCTTCCGCCAGCTCGAGCTCCAGCTCGAGGAGGCGGTCGCGGCCCTCGAAGCCGGCTTCCGTGACGGCTGGGAGGAGAAGTTCTGCGACGCAGCCTACTCGATCGCGCGCCTGCTGCCGGCACACATCGACAAGGAGGAGAGCGTCCTCTTTCCGATGGCCGAGGGCGTGCTCAGTGCGGACGAATGGGATGACGTGCGGCGACTTTGGAACGAGGCAATGGCCGCCGGGCCGCCGGCCTGACAGGGCTCGCATCCCTCGCGCGCGCGTCATCCTAATAGTGCTCGGCCAGCGGACCACAACGCCTATCTCGTACAGCGTCGCAGGTGGCAAACCGTGCTAATTGGTGTACTCGGTGGCACGCAGTGAATTCGCACCGCGATTTCTGAACGGGCTGATGCTTTCCAGTCATCCGGCCGAGGCCTTACGCCTACAGCTCTGACCCATATGTTTCGGCGCTCTGGCAGTGGCATGGATGATCGCCGGGCACCCAGGTGGAGGCGAATCGCCCGGGCAGCCGCTGGGATCCTTTCCGAGGCGGACCTGCCGGTGGAGAGGAGCTTCGGGCGCTGGCTCAATTGAACTCGAGCTTTGTGTCGGGGCGTTAGCCTCGAGTCGCGAGCCTCCGCATAGCTTCCAGACTGCTCGGAGCAGCCAAATCTGAATTCAGAAATCAGCCGGCTGTTGAGACGCTCGAGTTTGTCCTCAGGCGACCGCGCGCAATTGTGGCGGAGTGGAAACTGCGGGAATCGTGAAATGGAACACCGACCCGCTTCCCTCAGCGCTCTCGACCCAGATCTTCCCGCGGTGCATCTCGATGATCTGGCGGGCGATGGCGAGCCCGAGTCCCGTCCCGATGACCTTGCTCGGACTCTTTTCGTAGCGCTCAAAGCGCCCGAACAGGCGGTCTACGAAGTCGGCCGGGATTCCGACACCGTGATCCGTGATGCTGACGTCCACGGCGCCGTTCGCAAAGTGCGTCGAGATCAAGACTTCGCCACCTTCTGGCGAGTATTTGATCGCGTTGGAGACCAGGTTTGTGACGACCTGGACCAGGCGGTCTGAGTCACCCAAGACCGTCGGGACGCCGGCCTCGAGCTCCGTTCTGATCGGGTGCTTCGCAGACACCACCGCGCTCCGTACTGCCACACCTTCGACGACGGCATTGAGATCCAGCGGGGACATTTGCAGCTTCATCTTGCCCGCCTCAAGGCGATCGAGGTCGAGCATGTCGGTGATCAGCCGGTTGACCCGCTCGGCCTCCTGAAAGATGTAGCCGCTGTACTCGTGCACCTCGGCCAGTTGCATTGCTCCACCGTTGATCAGCTCGCTCATGCCCTGTATGCCGGTGAGCGCGGTCCGGAACTCGTGGCTGACCATTGACGTGAATTCGGTCTTCATATGGTTCAGCTTTTCGAGCTCGGCAAGGTTCGCGTGCGCCGCCTCCTCAGCCACGTGCTTCTGGGTGCTGTCCTCAAAAGTGATCACGAAGTGTTCGAAGCTGCCATTACGGCGCCTGACCGCGGTGGCTCTCCAATGCAGCCAGATGCGGGTCGTGTCGCTGCGGATGGCCAGGTCGTCAGATTCGATTGTGCCCACCGCGCCATCCTGCAGCCGCCTGAACTCAGAGACGATTTCCTCCACGTCGTGTTCATCGAAGAACGCGGTAAGCGCCTTGCCCGGAACCTCCGTCTCCTCAATCGCCAGCAAGGAAGCAAGGCGTGCGTTGCCTTCCATGAATCGGAGGTCAGCATCCACCTCGGCAAGGCCGCGCGGCGAGCTGCTGAACCAATACTTGCGGCTCTCTGCCTGACGCTGGACCATTTCGCGCCGGATGGCGGTTTGGCCCGCGACCGTGAGCAGGGCCACGACGGAGGCCAGGATCACCAGCGTGTCGTTGTTCTCGCGTAGAGCCTTAACGACCACCGCCGCCGAGCCGCCCACAGCTCCTGCAGTGAACGCAATGGCGAGTCCGTCCCTCCACCGCACGTCCGCGGCCCATGCGAGGACGCGGCTCATGAATCGTGAGGTTCCGATTGCCTTCACCCTGGCGGCGCGCTGGCCCTGAATCGATCGGACGTCGGAGGGCGTGTTCTTGGCTATGACGCCCATGGCCACACAGTACGGGTTCCCCAGTCAATGAACAGGCCTTTTCGACGTTATTTGGGGCCGTCGCGCGGCCATGCTTGTTCCCCATGAGCGACGCCGATCTGGTAAGCCAGCAGCTCGCGGAGCTCCACGTGCACCTCGAGGGCACGATCCGGCGTGAGACAGCGGTCACCCTGTCCGCCCAAAACGGGTTGCCAGAGCCTCCTCCCTACGAATATTCGGATCTGGCCGGCTTCCTGGCCGTTTACGGGCAGGTCAGCCGGTGCATGGTGACGAGCAAGGATTTCGAGCGGGTCATCTTCGAGCACGGCGAGGCCATGGCCAGCCAGCACATCAGCTACGCCGAGATCAGCTTCAACCCCAGCCTGCACGCGGGTGATGGATGGATCGATGGCGTCGTCCGCGGCCGCGCGTCCGTCGCCGGCGAGTTCGGGATCGAGATCTCGTGGTTGGTTGAGCTTGTCCGTGGCGGGTCCGCCGCGGCCAACGAACGAGTGCTTGACATCGCGCTCACCACTGAGGGAGTGGTCGGCGTCGGCCTGGTGGGCGATGAGTCGATCTCCGCAGCGCCCCTCTCCGGCCTGGTTGAGCGGGCGCGTGCAGCCGGGCTTGGCTTCATGCCGCATGCCGGGCAAGCTGGAGGTCCGGATGTCGTTCGTGAGGCGGTGGCAGTGTTGGGGGCAACAAGAGTCGCTCACGGCGTTGGGGCCGAGCCGGACGCCGAGGTGCTGCGGCTGCTGGTCGATCGCGGCGTTTGCCTCTGCGTCTGCCCGTCAAGTAACGCGCGGATCGGCCTCAAGCCAAATTTTCGAAAATTTGCGGATCTGGGCATCCCCCTGGTGGTCAACACCGACGATCCGGCCATGGTGCCGACGACGCTGCAGCGGGAATTGACGGTCGCCGAGACCGCATACGGTCTCAACCGTGGATCGCTGATAGCCGATGCGTGGCGGCATCGCTTTCGTCACAATCGCTAGTCGCATGACGAGTCCACACAAGATCGCGCTCCTGACTCGTGAATACCCACCCGAGGTCTACGGTGGCGCCGGCACCCA
>Ga0209009_1000321_pt1 | contig 18688 bp, 15 predicted proteins | sample BlaSpr_A8_OM3_M2_FD_187979 | JGI IMG/M metagenome (GOLD analysis project Ga0209009, IMG submission 187979) | Forest soil microbial communities from Thunder Bay, Ontario, Canada - Black Spruce, Ontario site 2_A8_OM3_M2 (SPAdes) (version 2) | ecosystem: Environmental > Terrestrial > Soil > Boreal... | reverse complement strand
TGGTGAAATCGGGCGGCGAATGGATTAGTTCTGTGGACTTGGAAAATGCCCTAATGGGCCATCCCAGCGTGCGGGAAGCCGCGGTGATTGGCGTTCTGCATCCCAAGTGGCAAGAGAGGCCGCTAGCGGTGGTCGTGTTGAAGGAGGGCGCATCGGTGCAACCGGAAGAATTGCGCGAGTTTCTGGCGCAAAAATTTGCGAAGTGGCAGTTGCCGGACGCGTTCGTGTTTGCAGCGGAAATTCCGCGAACGTCCGTGGGGAAATTTCTTAAGACGAAACTGCGCGAACAATACGCGAATTGGAACTGGGATTCATAGCAGGCTGAACGCCCTTCATTTCTGCGATGCTTATTCACGGAAGACTCAGGTGCGGTAGCTTGCGTTGATGCGCACGTATTCGGCGGTGAAATCGCAAGTCCAGACGCGGGCGACACCACGTCCAGCATGCAGGTCCACGACGACGGGCACGTATTTCGCTAGCATTTTGCGGTGCGCTACGCGCTCACTGAAACGATGCTCGCGGCCTCGTAGGCAAACGCGGATGTTCGACAGTTCAACATCAACTTTGCCCGGATCGAATGGAACGCCTGCGCGTCCTGCGGCGGCTAGAATGCGGCCCCAATTAGGGTCGGCGCCGGCGAAGGCAGTTTTTACGAGAGGCGAATTCGCGATGGTTCGGGCAATTTTATCTGCGGCATGGTCTGAGGCTGCTCCGCGGACTTCGATTTCAATCACGCGTTGAGCGCCTTCGCCGTCTGAAATGATAGCGAGCGCAAGAGATTTGCAGACGTCTTCGAGTGCTGCCAGAAACCTCCAGTAATCACCATTCTCGCTTGTAATTTTTCTTGCGGCGCTTTCACCGTTGGCTAACAGGATGATAGTGTCGTTCGTGGAAGTATCTCCGTCCACGGTGATCGCGTTGAATGTGCGCGCCACGACTGAGCTTAGCGCTCTTGAAAGCAGCGACGACGAAACGTCAGCGTCCGTAGCGAGGAATCCAAGCATGGTGGCCATGTTTGGAGCGATCATCCCGGAACCTTTGGCGCATCCGAGAAGCCGAATCCGTTTTCTGCCGACGCGAAATTGTGCGGCCGCCCATTTCGGGCGGGTGTCTGTGGTCATGATTGCGCGCTTGAATTGATCGAAGGCGGCTGGCTCCGAACTGCGGAACTGCGCGAGAGTTGGCGCCGCGCTAAGAATTTTCTCTATGCGTAGCGGAACGCCGATGACGCCTGTGGAACACACCAAAACCTGGTACGGTTTGCAGCCGAGCAAGCGCGAAAGTGTTGCCGCCGTTTTGCGAGAAGCAGCGAGTCCGGACGGGCCGGTGCAGCAATTCGCATTTCCGGAATTGACGATTACTCCCCGAATCTTATGGCGAGATTTTTTTAAGTGTTCGCGTGAAATGCGAACTGGAGCGGCTTGTACATGATTTGTAGTGAAAACGGCTGCAGCCGTGGCTGTTGCGTTATTGGTTAGAAGACCGAGGTCAAGGCCTTTCTTCTTAAGCCCGCAAGCGGTGGCGGAAAAAGTGAAGCCATGCGGTATATCCGTCGTCAAACGATGTGACTTCATGCTGTGGACGTGGGGCTTGCGGGTTCGCCGAGGACCGGAAGCAGGACCCGTTCAGGCAAAAGTGTGGCAGTCACGGCGACAAGTTTGCACGATTTGAGTTTGGCACAAGTGCAGCAATCGCGCTCGATCTTTTCCGTCAATAGATTTCTGGAAGAAGCGATAAATCCTTGGCACTCAAAAAATTCCGGAGCGTGGGTGACTGCGAAAACGCGCGCGATATTCCTCTTGCGTGCTTCCTGCAAAGCAAAAGAAAGTAACTTTGCGCCGACTCCGCATCCGCGAATCTCAGGGTCGACTGCAACCGATCGAATCTCGGCGAGGTCGGCATTGTATTTTTCGAGAGACAAACAGCCGACGATACGATTGGAATTCAGCTGCACGAGGAAGTGACCGATATTACGGCGAATTTCGTCCTCAGTGCGAGACAGCAGCAAGCCCTCTTCGACGTAATGCGCGATCAGCCCATAAATGGCCGGGGCGTCAGATATTTTTGCGCGTCGCGCTCTCATAGATCGCTCTCCAACTCGGCGAGGCGACGTTTGAATTCCAGCAGCGCTGATTGAACCGCGCCCGGAGCTGTTCCGCCAGGCAATGAGCGACGAGCCAGGGCCGACTCCAAGGTCAATGCGGTAGCGAGATTTCTGTCGAATACCGGCGAGAATTCCTTCAAACGTTGAATGGACATTTCGCGGATTGATTTTCCTTCCTGCTCGGCGGCGCGCAAAACTTCACCAACGATTTCGTGGGCTTCACGGAAGGGAACTCCAAAGGTGACCAGGTAGTCCGCTAGTTCGGTGGCGACTAAGGCTGGGTCTTGCGCAGCCTCCCGCAAACGGTCTTCTTGGAATCGGCTGGCCGCCAGAGTGGCCCCAGCTATTTGAATCATCGCGAGGGCTTGATCGTGCGCCTGAAAAAGATTTTCTTTGTCTTCCTGCAAGTCGCGCTGATAGCTGGAGGGCAAACCTTTCATGGTGACGAACAGGGCCATGAGGCTTCCATAAATGCGGCCAGTCTTGCCGCGGATCAACTCCCAAGCGTCTGGATTTTTCTTCTGCGGCATCAGGCTGCTGCCGGTGGAGAACTCATCCGGCAGGTCGACAAATCCAAACTCGGGAGACGCGAATAGCACGAAATCTTCCGCAAGTCGCGAGAGATGCATGGCCAAAGTGGAAAGCGCGAAAAGATATTCAAGGGCGAAGTCGCGGTCGCTGACCGCGTCCAGGCTATTCGCCGAGATGCTGGAAAAACCGAGATCGTCGGCCAACGCCTTGCGATTGAGCGGGAAGGCACATCCGGAGAGAGCACCGGAACCGAGCGGACAAACATCTGCGCGAACGGCTGCAGCGGCTACGCGTTCGGCGTCGCGATGAAACGCTTCACCATGCGCGAGGAGCCAATGCGAAAGGAGCAGTGGCTGGGCGTGTTGCATGTGAGTGGTTCCCGGCATGGGAACTTTCAAATTGCGCTCGGCTTGCTCTGCGATGGCATGTTCCAGCGAAGCGATAACACTACGGATTTCGCGCGCAGCGTCCTTTACATACATGCGAAATTCGGTGGCAACCATGTCGTTACGGCTGCGTCCGGTATGAAGCTTCGCACCAAGGGCGCCAAGTTTTTCAATTAACGCGGTTTCGACGAAATGATGAACGTCTTCCGCTTTTGAGGCGTCGAGCCATGCTGTATCAGACTTTGAACGGAGTTCGAGAGCGTCAAGCGCGGCGACTATCTGATCACCCTCTTCGCTTGTGAGAATTCCAGCTCGTGCGATAGCTCGCGCCCACGCACGGTCGAGCGCAAATTCCTGAGGCAGCAGCCGACGGTCGAATTTCCAAGAGCGCTCAAATTCGTAGAAGGAGGCGTCTGGGTCACGGTCGAAGCGAGCGCCCCACATTTTCCGCTGGCTGGCGGCATCACTCATCGAGCTTTGGCCTCGTGATGCGCAGCCTGGGTCTTGGCTTGCGTCTGTTCCTGAGGAACTGTGATGGGCAGCGCGAAGAGGTTGATAAATCCTTCCGCGTCTTTTGGGTTGTAGCCAGTCATGGTGAAGCTGGCGAGATTCGTGCGATAAAGTGAAAACGGGGATTGGCGAGATGCTACCGACACGTTGCCTCTGCAAAGTGTGAGCGAAATCGAGCCGGTAACGCGCCGCTGCGAACTGGCGAAAAATGCGTCGAGCGCTTCGCGCAGCGGGGTGAACCACATACCGTAATAAACCATCTCCGCATATCGGAGAGAAAGAATCTGCTGGTAATGGGCTGTTTCGCGGTCGAGCGCCAGAGATTCGAGCTCACGGTGCGCGGCAACGAGCAATGTGCCACCGGGCGTTTCGTAGGCGCCGCGCGACTTGATGCCGACCAAGCGGTTTTCAACTATGTCCATGCGACCGACGCCATTTGCTGCGGCGATTTCGTTTAACAGCGTAAGGAGAGCGATAGCATCAAGTTTTTTGCCATTCACGGATACGGGAGTTCCGGCTTCAAATCCGATCTCGACTGTGGTTGCCTTCTCGGGCGCTGCTGCGGGTGACACCACCCATTGCCACATATTTTCGTCCGGCGCGTTGGCAGGATCTTCCAAGACTCCGCCTTCATGGCTCAAATGCCAAATGTTGCGATCGCGGCTATAAATGTTTTGGGTTGTTTGCTCGACCGGCACGTTGTGCGCGCGTGCATAGGCGATGGCCTCTTCGCGCGATGCTATCTTCCATTCGCGCCATGGTGCAATGATTTGCAGCTCAGGAGCGAGCGCTTTGGCGGCGAGCTCGAAGCGAACCTGATCGTTGCCTTTGCCAGTGCACCCGTGGGCCACGGCATCCGCACCCACTTTCTTTGCAATTTCGACCTGACGCTTGGCCAACAAAGGGCGCGCGAAGGAAGTGCCGAGCAGATATTTGTGTTCGTAAACCGCGCCGCTGCGTAAGGTGGGCCAAATGTAACCGGTGATGAATTCGTCGCGGAGGTCTTCGACAAATGCGGCGCTCGCGCCGGTGGCAAGAGCTTTCTTGCGAGCTGCTTCCAGGTCCTCCTGCTGGCCGAGGTCGCCAATCATTGCAATCACATCGCAGGCGTAATTTTCCTTGAGCCACGGAATGATGATGGAGGTGTCCAGACCTCCTGAATACGCAAGCACAACTTTCTTCGGCAATTCGTTCTCCTTGTTAAATTAGTTCAACAGCGTAAGCAGAATCGCTTTCTGCATATGCAGGCGATTTTCCGCCTGGTCAAAAACGATCGAACGCGGAGAGTCGATCACTTCCCCGCTGACTTCAGAACCGCGATGGGCGGGCAGGCAATGCATAAAAACGGCGTCAGACGCTGCGTGCGCGAAGAGTTTGTTATTCACCTGGTAGCTTGCGAACGCAGCCTCGCGCGCCGCGGATTCTTGTTCCTGGCCCATGCTGGTCCACACGTCTGTGTAGATTGCCTGCGCGTCGGCGACCGCTTCTTCGGGCGAATTGCACAGTTCAATTTTTCCCCGGGTTTCGCGCGCGGTACGTTTGGCCTCTGATACTACAGCGGGCTCGGGATCGTAGCCTGCGGGGGTCGCGATGCGGAGATAGGCTCCCGCGCGAGCTGCAATACTCAGCAACGAGTGGCAGACATTATTGCCATCACCTACGTAGGCAAGTTTCAGCCCGCGTAGTCCGCCGAATCGTTCTTGAAGAGTGAAGAAATCGGCGAGAGCCTGGCAGGGGTGGTAACGATCGGAGAGAGCGTTGATGACGGGGATGGACGCATTTTCAGCGAGAGCATTAATCGATTCCTGGGAGAAGGTGCGCGCGACGATTCCCTGGACCCAGCGCTCGAGATTTTTCGCCACGTCGGGAATAGATTCGCGCTGGCCGAGTTTTGTTTCCGTGTGGTCGAGAAAAACCGAAGAACCACCAAGGGTTGAGATTCCGACTTCGAATGTAACTCGTGTGCGCAGTGACGGCTTTTCGAAGATGAGAGCGAGAAAGCGGCCGGCGAGCGCTCCTCGATAACGGTCGGGGTGAGCTTTTACGTCCGCGGCGAGATGAAGGAGCTCGCGTACTTGAGTGGGATTCCATTCCATCCCGGTTAAGAGATCGTTGGAGAATGTTAGAGGAGCCGCTGCAGCGTTCATAGTTGCCTCGAAGCAGCCGCAAGACCTGACTGCTGTTGAATTGAAATGTATACCTTGGATGCTTTAGTGGATTTACGGGTCGGCATTTTCTTTGAGACGGCCGATAGAACTGCTTCAAATCTTTTCAGGAATTCTGTGATGTCCCGTTTGCTGATGATGAAGGGTGGAAGGAATCGCAGGATGTGGTCGTGGGTGCAGTTGATAATCAGGCCGCGGCGTAGCGTTTCCTCAATGATGGGAGCGCCGTCACAGGTCAGATCGATGCCTACGATCAAGCCTTCGCCGCGCACTTCACGGATGAAATCAAAGCGGGCGGCTAATTTTTCCAAACCAGCGCGCAATTCAGAACCACGTTCACGCACTCTCGCCAGCAAGTCTTCCTCTTCTACCGTGGTGAGGAATTCTAGCGCGGTGGCGCAGACCAACGGACCACCGCCGAACGTGGTTCCGTGCGTCCCGGGAGCGAACGCTGAAGCAAATTTCTCGTTCGCGATAATTGCGCCGAGGGGAAGACCGGCCGCAAGCGGCTTGGCGACAACGGCAATGTCCGGCAACGAATCGAATTTCTTATAGGCGAAGTAGCGTCCGGTGCGACCCAAACCACACTGTATTTCATCGGCGATGAGTGCGGCGTCGTGCCGGCTAGCCAGTGCACGCGCGCGATTCCAAAACGGTTCATTTACGGCAAAAATGCCGCCTTCTCCTTGAATTGTCTCAAGTACGAAAGCGCAAACCGAGTTATCGAATTTGGCTTCGAGATCCGCGACATCGTTGAAGCGCACGAAGTCCACACCGGGAACTAGGGGTTCGAATGGTTGGCGATATTTCTGCGGGTAAGTAATCGAAAGAGCGCCAAAGGTTCTGCCATGAAAGGAATTTTCAAGAGCGAGAATTCGCGTTTTTTTTTGGCCAGATGCTCCGCCCCCATTTCGTTTGGCGTGCGCATATGCCCGCGCAAGCTTTAGAGCGCCATCGATCGCTTCCGTACCGCTATTGGTGAAAAAAACACGATTAAGGCCGGACCAATTGGCAAGTTTCGTCGCGAGCGGCCCCTGATACGCGTTGTGAAAAAGGTTGGAAAGATGAATGGCGCGGCCAGCCTCGCGCCGAATCACACGAACGAGGCGAGGATGAGCGTGTCCTAAAGCGTTAACGGCAATTCCTCCCAGGAAATCGAGATACTCTCGTCCCTGGGAATCGTAGAGCCGGCAACCGCGCCCGTACGTGAAGACGAGCGGCGGACGTTTATATGTGTTCATCAAATGGCGCGCTTCCTGCGCACGGATGTGGGCCGCGGACGCGGATCTTCTCGACGCGATTTTCTTCTTGGCCATTTCTAGCGGGCGGCTCCCTGGGCGATTCGTGGAGTGGCGTGAATGGTGGGAAGGACGCGAGTGCCGAGGCGACGCGAGCCATTCGCCGCGGTGAACAAGGCGCGCGGAATTGTTCCGCCGACTATGTGTACGTCGCCAACGCCTCCGGTAAGGGCACGCTTCGCTGCTTCAAGCTTCAAAATCATTCCGCCTGATACTTTATTCCTGCGAATGAGATCTTCTATTTCATTGCTTCGCACCGCGCGAAGGACCTTTTCGCCGTCAAGGACGCCTGCGACATCGGTGAGAAAAATCAAACGGTCGGCTTGGATGAATTCAGCAGCGGCTGCGGCCATGTGATCGGCGTTGATGTTATAGAGTTCGCCATCGGAGCCGAGACCGAGGCAAGAAGCGACCGGAACGATCTTCGCGCGCCAGAGCGACCGCAGAAAATCAACGTTCACTTCCGCGAGGTAGCCAACGAATCCGAGAGTGCCTTCATATTCCCCGACCTGCATGGGCTCGGCCAGAAAGCACGCTCCATCGGAGGCGCTGATGCCGATAGCGGTCTGACCCGCAAGCGAAATAGCGCCGGCCAGACGTTTGTTCAGCAGACCTGCGAAGACCATTACCGCGGCATCGCGGGTTTCGCGATCGGTTACGCGCAGACCATTGACGAAATAGCTGGAGATCCCCATGCGCTCCAGCGTGCCGGTGAAAATTTTCCCGCCGCCATGAATTACCAGCGTTTCATTTCCGGCGCGCGCGAGTTCGCCAATTTGCCGCGCGATTTTTTGCACCGTCTCCGGGCTTTCGAGGAGAGCACCTGCAATTTTTATAACCAGTCTCATAGCAACCCCGCTGTTTCTGGATAACCAAACATCTCGTTCATGTTTTGAACCGCTTGGCCGGCCGCGCCCTTGCCCAAATTATCGAGGCAAGAAACGATGACGAGCCGCTCGCCGGAAGAATCCAACGCAAATCCGATATCGCAGAAATTTGTGCGTGTTACGTGCTGAAGCTCGGGCAAACGGCCCGTCGGCAAAACACGAACTATCGGGCGCCCTGTGTAAAACGAACGATACAGCGCCTGAATTTCGTCTGCGGTGCGCGGTTGCGCCAGCCAGACGTGCAAGGTGGAAAGGATTCCGCGCTCCACGGGTAGCAAGTGCGTGGTGAAAATAAAATCATCGAGGGCGAGGCCCGCATGCTCGGCAATTTCCGGTGTGTGGCGATGAGTGAATACTCCGTAAGCGCAAAAATTTTCATTCACTTCAACGAAATGAGTTTCGCGCTTGGGTTCCTTGCCCGCGCCGCTCACTCCGGATTTGCAATCGCATACCACTCCGCGGGAGGAGTTGAGCCATCCAGCTTCTACCAGAGGACGCAAGCCCAGAATTACAGAAGTTGCATAACAGCCTGGATTAGCCACCAAGCGAGCTTTTGGCAAAGCGTCGGCATAGAGTTCGGGCAGGCCATAAATCGTTTTGGAAAGCGTTTCCGAATCGGCGGGTGAGAGCTTGTACCAATCAGAAAAGGTTTGCGGATCCCGAAAGCGTAAAGCTCCGCTCAAGTCGACGATGCGCAGCTGGGGATTCGCCGCGAGGAGCTCAGGAATCATTTCCAGCGAAGCTTCATGGGGCGTGGACAGGAAAACCAGTTGTGCACCGCTTTTCGCGATCCCTTCGGCAGAAAGGGGCATGCAACGAGCTTCGCCCCAGCCACGAAGCTGAGGAAATATTTCCGTAAGGCAACGAACGTTGGCATGCTCGCCACGGACGAAGAATACCGGCTTGTCGATCTGAGGATGGCGCAGGAGCAGGCGGGCGAGTTCAAATCCCGCGTATCCGGTTGCGCCTACGACTGCGACTTTTGCTTTGTCGTTCATTGCAACATTTCCTCGATGCGTTTCTGGACCGCAGCACATGCCGCGCGGGACGGGGTGACGATCAGGACGGTGTCGTCACCTGCCAGAGTGCCGGCAACTTCTTTCCAACGCTCGGCGTCGAGAGCTGCGGCGATGGGCTGAGCTCCACCGGGCGGGGTTTTGAGTACGAGCATGTTTTGCGCGGGTCGCACGTCGAGCAAAAATTCTTTTACCGCACGGGCCAAGGCGGCAACTGGAGAAGTTTCTTCGGCTCCAGCGGCAGCGAGCGGACGATAGCCATTGGCAGTCTTCACCAAGCGGAGCTCGCGAATATCACGCGAGAGGGTGGCTTGGGTCACACGCACGCCCAGGTGCACCAGTTGACGCCGTAGCTCGTCTTGACTGGCCACCGGTGAGCCTGCGAGTAACTTCAAAATTTGCCCCTGTCGAAACCTTTTATGCGCGCCCATAACAACCTTATGCGTTATTATTCATCACACTGCATAATCATACATCATAGAGAGCGCGTGTCAACAATGACGTGCAGGAAATATGGGGGCTGGGTGTCGCCGGAGACACCAACCCCTAATGACCGGCTCTGGTTCTAGAAATTCGATGGAATCAAAAAAGCCTGAATGCAATTCCAGCCTGCGCGTTACAATCCCACCGCGAAGTTGGTCAGGTAAGAGAGGATCAGCCTGTGCCGGAATGTTTTATATCTTTGTTTTTTGAGGAGGGCTAGATGAAGCGTTTGGGCTCATTGTCGGCGCTGTGCTTGCTGTTGGCGGGTATGTGCGGAGCGCAAACACCCAAGACCACAGCGCCAGCCGAAATTGTGATCCATGCGGGGAAAGTGTTGGATATTCGCACGGGAAATTATCTTACGGACCAATTGATCTGGATTGAAGGCGACCGAATTAAAGCCATCGGAAAAGCTGCGGATATTTCGAGCCAAGTTCCGGCGGACGCAAAAACGATCGATCTCTCGAACTCGACAGTCCTACCCGGGTTAATCGATTGCCATACGCATCTCACCTACACGCCTTATATGGCCGGTCCGACAGGACTGCACATTTCTTATCCGCGGCAGGCGCTGATTGGCGCACACAACGCGCGTGTGACTTTGGAGGCGGGTTTCACGACGGTGCGAAATGTGGGAGCAAATGGATATTCAGATATTGCCCTGCGCGATTCTATTAAGGCTGGAGAAGTAATTGGCCCGCGGATAATCGCCTCGGGTCCAGCGCTCAGCATTACGGGAGGCCATGCTGATGAGAATTTTCTTGCACCGCAATTCAATTTTTCCAGCGACGGGGTGGCGGATGGCGTCGATGGCGTGACTGCCAAAGTACGCGAGAACATAAAATACGGCGCCGATGTGATCAAATTTATGGCTACTGGCGGAGTGCTGTCCGAAGGCGATAATCCGGCGCTGGCGCAATATAGTCCCGAGGAAATGAAAGCGATTGTGGACACAGCTCACGGGCTTGGACGCAAAGTGGCGGCACACGCCCACGGCGCATTGGGAATCAAGAACGCAGTGCTCGCAGGCGTGGATTCCATAGAGCACGGCAGCTACATGAATGAAGAAGACATTCAGTTGATGAAGCAACACGGTACGTATCTAGTTCCGACGCTTTACCTTGGCGATTGGCTGATGGGAAATCTTTCAACCCTCGGGCTTACGCCAAATATGATTGAGAAAGCAAAAATGGTTTTACCTATCGCGCGTCAGAACATCGCAATAGCTTTCAAGTCGGGCGTGAAGGTGGCTTTCGGCACAGATGCAGCAGTCTATCCTCATGGCTTGAACGCGCGAGAATTTGCGGTGATGGTTAAGCTCGGTCTTTCGCCGTTGCAATCCATCCAAGCTGCCACGGTGAATGCTGCTGACTTACTTGGCTGGACTGATCGCATTGGCATGCTTGAGGCCGGAAAGTTTGCCGACATCATTGCCGTGGACGGAGATCCTGTCGCGGACGTGCGCGTTTTAGAGAACGTCCGATTCGTGATGAAAGGCGGCGAGGTGATTAAACAATAGGACTAGAAGGCATAGTACTCACAGAAAATGTTCTGCTTTTAGGTGTTTCATTTCGAGAATTGGCTCGTAGAAATCTTCCGCCAAAAATTGCTCAATTTTAAATAATAGTCAGAAATATCTGGGTCTAGCGCAAACGGATGCGCAATCAGAAGAACGCCTTTTCCCCATAGTCTGGAACCTCCTCACCACTCCCGCTGATTACGTTGCAGTTGCCTTCACAGATTGCTGGCCAATGGATTGCAGGTATTGGACCAGTGCAGCGTGTGTTCAGACGGCGTCGGGTCGAGGAGAAATGGTGAGAGCTCTTAAAAAGGCGTACTGGTTACTACCATTAGTACTACTGGTTTTTTCCTTCGCACATGCGGGAAGCATCCCAGCGACAGTCTATTTTAATGGCGGCTACGCTTTTGCGAATAATGGTTACGGAATCCCGCCGTATCAGGGAACTCTGAATGGAAAAAGCGCACTCTTTTATTGCGTCGATTTTAGTCACGAAATTTATGCAAATACGAGTTGGGATGTCAACGTGATGAGCCTGAACTCTCCGAGCGGAGCGTTCACGTCGACGCGGATGGACAACAAGACAACTTATTTGGAAATGGCATGGCTCATCACGCAGATGGAATCGACCAGCAACCAAAACGAACAAGCGCAACTGCAGTGGGCTATATGGTCGTTTTCCGGCGGGCACAGTCAGTATTTGGAGAATGATGGATTGATGAACGATGCATTGGAGGCCGTTCTGCATGGCTTCCGTGGAAATGGTTGGGAAGTTCTCACACCTACTGGGAGCTATGGGCAGGAGTTTTTGGTTGATTCGCCGACAGCTACTCCAGAACCCTCCAGCCTGCTGTTATTCGGCACAGTCCTGTGGGGCTTGTCTTTCGTAGTGCGTAAGAAATGGCCGGCTCAGAGTGTTGACTCCAACTTACCGCCGACCGAATAAGACGAAGTCAAAGCTCCGTTCTATCTTCGAGATAAGCACTCACTTTCCTAGGCCATCAGTCGGCGAATTTTCTTGGCCTCCCACAGAGACTCTAGATCGGCTACGTCGTTGTTCGAAGCAATCGGCGAGTGGAGTCAGATCGCCTTCGGGGAATCACGTAGCGTCAAGATATGTCATTGACTTGGTGGACGGATTTTTCCGCCTCCGATCGCCGGACCGTTGCCTTCTCCCGTGCGTTGAAAAGCGCCAACGTCGGCCGCGCTACCACGCGGAGCGCCCGTGAAATCAAACGATGGGCGCCAGGACTGCGTACCCTGACCTGCCGCACCAAGCAAGGGCCCGCTACTTAATGGCCAGAGATCGTAAGGAGCAGAGACAGGTTGGTCGAAACAGGAAGTCGCCGGCTCGCATTTCACGTTAGTGAGAATTGTTCCGGACGGGGAGGGTGGTTCGATTGAAGATTCTCCGGATAAAGTTCCGATAGCGTTATAGGCCAGAACATTGGCATCGGCTGCAGACCAGTTCTGAACTACGATACCGGCTGTTTTATTTGCGATCACGGTATTGAAGGCGATCCACACGTTCTTTTGCAGACCAAGATTGTGGTAGTCCTCCGCATAAATGCCGCCGTAGGCATTACCGACAGAAACATTGTTGAGCACAATGGCGGGGCCACCGCTTATGTTGATTCCCGCGTCCCTCGCGGAACCTTGAACGTAATTACCCACGACCAAAGTTGCGGGGTCATCCCTATCCGAGCCGTAGACTTCAATGCAGGGTCCGTGTGTATCGTAAACCGTGTTATTGCGAATAGTGCCGAACGAATTCAGCTTTACCTCCATTCCGTAGCCGACTTCACCGCTTGCCGGGTGTACACCATTGATGAAGTTATTTTCGACGAGAACGTTTGTTGCATGACACTGAATTCCGTCCTGACAGCCCAAATAGATGGGCGTGTATTTTGAATTTTGGATTGTATTTCCTAACACGCTGATCCGATCGACGGTCCCGTCACCATTAAAAACAACGGCTGTCCCGCCCAAGTCTTCAAAATTGTTTTCCAGGACGGTAACGTCGTGGCCACTGCGAATTCTGATGGCGTCTACGGACTGCTTCATGTTCGTAAACGTTAGCCATTCAAATTCCAAATAGTCTCCATAGACATCCAGAACATTGGAGGTAGTTCCTGGGTAAGCGAGAACAGCACCATTCGGCTGTGGATTTGCGGAACGAATTACGATGGGTGATGCGGCTGTTCCAGAGGATCTGATCGCACAAGGGGTGGTGTATATGCCAGCCGCCATCACGACTGTAGTGCCAGGCGCAACGGCGTTGATCTCTTTACACCAATTATTAGAAGGCCCTACTTGGATAACTGTTTGTGAGTCGTTGTAGATCGTTACAACCGTGGAGGCGCTGGTTGTGCGACTACCGGTCACGTCTTGCACAATGGCCGTCAACGTGTGGCTGCCATTCGCGAGAGTACTCGTGTCCCAAATAGTAGAGTAGGGCGCCGACCATAGTTCCGAGCCAACATTTGAACCGTCAATTTGGATTTGCACGCTCATGATTGCGGCGGTATTACTGACATTCGCTGACACCGTGAGACTACCCGAAACGGTAGCGGCATCATTTGGAACAGTGATCGACGCCTTGGAAATGCTTGAAGTCGCCAATGAGCTGGAAGGCATACCACTTACGATGTTGCGAGTAACCATTGCGTGCACAGCGCCAGTGGCGATTAGCGCAAGGCAAGTTACAAGACTAAACGCGTGCCCCCAACTTCGATTCTTATTTCGCGGTTGCCAGACTCTAAGATTAGTCACGGGTTACCTCTCGGGAAAGGCTCATTGACCTGGAATAACTTCGTCAGGCTGGACTGGTTCAGTTCTAAGAGAATGGAAGTTTGTTTCCAAGTGCCCTAAAGGACAGGGTAAGTACAGGCGGCGTTTCACTTGAGCAGGGAGTTGTCTCTGAGTCGCCGTATCGTCACAGCTCAAAAACATACCTTGCTGAGTAGTGGTATTTCGCGGAATTCGGCGGGCTTTACGTTCGGCTTTGATCCATCCAGCAGGCCTACCCCCTGTCTGAGTCGTAGCGAGTCTGGTGGCTAAGTTCCGTTCCGTGCGTGACACTAAGACGCTAAAGCAAGTGCGCGGCGAGCAACCAGAGAAATCATCAACCGGGATATGCCGCTAAACAACATGCTAACGCCGACTAGTATGCCGATCGCCCACGCTGTGCTGGATGGCTAGGTGCGCCGGATCATGATTTGGTGGCATTACTAATCCTGCTCATGCCCGGCTGGAGTTTGCGTCGGTCCGTTTGGCGAAAATAAATAACCAGGACGAGTCCGCACGTAGAGCTTGCCTTTTACAGGTGCATTCACTTTTACTCGAATCTTGCGATATCCCGAATGATCGTTTCCCTCGGGACTATAGCCGAGAGTGTACTGATGTCGGACGTCTTCAGCAATCTGCCGGCAAACGCTTACGACTTCTGAGGAAGATTTCGGGAAATATGCTTTGCCGCCAGTTTCTTTCGCAAGTTTCTCGAGTACTTTTGGGTTTTGGTCAGCACTACTTTCGTCGAAAATACCGATTGCATAAATAATTACACTGGTGCTTTGGGCCATCCGCAGCACTTGCGAAAAAGTATGCTTGCTGGCGTTGTCTCCTCCGTCGCTGATAAGGAGCAGGGCCTTTTTGTCGAGTGGAGCCGTTTTAAGACGCTCCAAAGCGGTGGCAAGAGCGTCGTACAATGCTGTTTCTCCCCTCACAGGCGTCTTCCATAATGCAGCCTTCAAATCTTCGACACTGCTTGTGAATGGCACGTTTGCGGGAAGTCCAAATGTTACTGAGTCGCTAAAATTGACCACAAACTCGCGATCTTGTGGGTTGCTGGCTTGGACAAATGCGACCGCCCCGGCGATTACGTCGTCGCGTTTGGCAGCCATGCTTCCGCTGTGATCCACCACGACACCGGCCGTGACGGGTGTGTCTTCGCGCCTGAACAACAAGATTGTTCGCTGGCGTCCATCTTCGTAGACCTGGAAGTTTGAAACATCCAATCCGGAAACAAAGTGATCGGATTTGTCGGTCACCGTGACCGGCAAGACCACCAGGTTAACTTCCGAAGAAATTACGTGTTGGCCAGAACCTTCCTGTGAAGGAAGATATCGTGTGGAAAATGGGGTCCCGAAGGCCGCTACCAGGAGAATGCTGGAATAGAGCGCGCGCCGAGTTGAAGATGACTTCGCACGCACGCTCCATTCTCGCAACATCTTTCTCGCCTTCCTCGCCTACAGGCGAGCTCTGAACGGTTGCCAGAATAGCATTCTAAGCGGCGCCTCCGCGAGGTCGGGCTCGGCGCTTTGAAAGCACCCAGAACCTTAGTTCGAGCGCCACGAGAAAAATCCTGGACACGCAGAGAAGAGGAGGCTGACTCGCCGTCTGCGGTGACTTTTTGGTGGCGTTCTCTGCAACCACGACCGGCGCTGCAACGATGAACAAATGGTAGGCCCGTGCGGGCTCGAACCGCAGACCTCCACCGTGTCAATTCAGAAAGCGATGATGACACAGAAGGCCACGAGTAGCCACAAGTGCAACGGTTGCAGCTAGGGTGGAAGCGCAATTAAGCAGAGTCGAAAATAACTACGCCTGTGCTTGGCTGGCTTGCGGATTCGGTAGTTCGATCTTATCACTGAGAGATTTTCATAGGGTTTCGCGGGCCGAAGGCCCTAAAAGGACAGATGGGATGAGAAGGACATTATCGCCGCGCCCGGCCTCCAGCTTCCCCCCCACGTTGACTTGGTTGACGGTGGAACCTAAGATTGCGCCAGTCTCTGCCCATGATTGGTCAAACCATCTCGCACTATCGCGTCCTCGAAAAGATTGGCGCTGGCGGAATGGGTGAAGTGTATCGCGCTCACGACGTGCAACTCGGCCGCGACGTCGCACTGAAGGTGCTCCCCGCGCAGTTGCTGGCCGACGATTCCGCACGGAGACTCCTGATTCGCGAAGCTCGCACGGCTTCCTCGCTGAACCACCCGAATATATGCACAATCCACGATGTGGGTAAAACCGGCGGGCAGAACTACATCGTCATGGAGTATGTTAAAGGCCGCCCGCTCTCAGAATTGGTTGGGGAAGGCGGCCTGCCAGAAGAAAAAGTAGTGCTGTACGGAGCGCAGATCTGCGACGGTCTAGCGCACGCCCATGAACACGGCGTGATTCATCGCGACCTGAAGACTTCAAACATCATGATCACCCCCGAAGGACGCGCGAAAGTGCTCGACTTCGGGTTGGCGAGACGCCACTCAATCGAAAGAGTGGCCGAGCAAACGCGTTCGGAGGACTCGTATCCCGATGAAGGGACTGGAGCCGGCACGATGCACTACACGGCACCAGAGGTGTTCCGGGGCGAGCCTACGGATGCCCGCAGCGATATTTGGGCGCTCGGTGTGGTGCTATACGAAATGACGGCTGGGCAACGCCCGTTCGACGGAAAGACCGCTTACGAATTGAGTTCGCACATCCTGCACGACCAGCCCAAGGAACTGCCGGCAACTGTCACGCCGGCCCTCCGCGCGGTCATCGAGAAGTGCCTGACGAAATCGCCAACCGAACGTTATCAACACGCGAGCGAAGTCCGTGCGGCACTCGGGGCAGTTGGGATCCAGACCCCCATTCCGCAGTCCCCGATGACTGTAGTTGCGGAGGCAGCCGCCCCATTGCGCGACCGCAGACGACTGATCATCCTGGCGGGAGCAGTCGGTGCGCTTCTGTTGCTTATCCCCGGATGGCGGTTTGCATCTCAAAAGTGGAAACCCGGGAGCGGCAGCGCCGGGCCGATTCACTCCCTCGCGGTGCTGCCACTCGATAATCTGTCGCGCGATCCAGCCGAGGAATACTTCGCTGACGGGATGACGGAAGAACTGACAACCCAACTAGCGCAGATCAGCGCACTGCGCGTGATTTCGCGCACGTCTGTGATGCAATACAAAGATTCGAAAAAGTCACTGCCTCAGATTGCGAAAGAACTCGGGGTAGATGCCGTGGTGGAAGGCTCGGTAATGCGGTCAGGAGACCAAGTACGAGTTACGGCGCAGCTCATTCAGGCTTCGACAGACAAACATCTCTGGGCCAAAAGTTACGAAGGGGACGCGCGAGACGTGCTCGGTTTGCAGCAGCGAGTCGCTCACGCCATCGCGGATGGAGTGAAGGTGCAACTCACGCCACAGGAGGAGACGCGACTTTCGATCCCCCGACCCGTAAATCCCGCCGCTTACGAGGCGTATCTGAAGGGAAACTATTTGAACAAGGGCACCGAGGAGCAGCAGCGCAAAGCAAGAGAGTACTTTGAGGAGGCGATCCGGATCGATCCGAAATATGGGCCCGCCTACGCTGGACTGGCCGACTACTATTGGTCAAGTCTTGATCTTCGTCCGCGCGATAGCATGCCCAAGGCGAAAGAAAACGCGGTCGAGGCGCTCGAACTCGATCCCGATCTGGCACAGGCTCATACGGAGTTAGCGGCGATCCACTTCTTTGGCGACTGGGATTGGTCGGGCGCCGAGAAAGAATTTCGGCGTGCGCTCGAACTGAATCCGAGCGACTCGGAGGGCCACCGTTATTACTCCTTTTTCCTAGCGGCTCTTGGACATGGGAACGAAGCGCTCGCCGAAAGCAGAAAAGCGCAAGACCTAGATCCTCTTTCCATCTCGACTCAAGTGACGGCGGGATTCGTACTCTACTACGCGCGCGAGTTCGACAAAGCGATTGAACAATGCCGGAAGGCGCTGGACTTGGACCCTAAGTCGGCGGGGGCATATGACTGCTTGGGGTCAAGTTATCTTGCCGAAGGCAAGTACGAAGAAGCCATCGCGGCGTCCGAGAAAGCCAGTAGTCTTTGGAACGATGACCCGCAGCGATTAGTAGGGTTGGGGCGGTCATACGCGATCGCGGCTAGGAAATCCGATGCCTTAAGGATTCTCGAGCGCCTGCGCCAGCTCTCTCGCCAGGCATATGTCCCGCCTTATTTTTTCGCGACGATCTATGCAGCTATGGATCAACGCGAAGAAGCGCTTGGTTGGCTCGAAAGCGCCTACCGCGAGCGCGACGTCTATCTGGTCTGGCTGAACGTGGATCCCGGCGTGGATCGTCTGCGGGAGGACACGCGCTTTCAGCAATTGTTGCGCCGCGTCGGATTCACGAATTAAGCGCAACGCGTGCTTTACGAAAATTGCTTCACAGGCTGCGAAAACCACTTCTGTTCTATTTCGGAATCTGCCATGCTACGACTGTCGCTGTGCTGTGGGTCGTGTGAGTGAGAATTACCCACCACTCCTCATCGCCTTTGTGCTTGACGATATCGCAGAAGACTATATTGATCAGTTTCCTTTTCAAGAAGCCGGTCTCGTCGATATAGGCTTTCGCAGCTTTCTTGTTCGCGTGAAACTTCTCAAACTCATCGTTCGACATCCTTAGAATCAAGACTTCCGGTTGTTCACCGCCTAAATCGGTTTTCCACTGGTGGTCAGACAATGTTTGCCAGGAGGGTCCTGCTGGCTTCTGTTGCGCTGCCTCTTGAGCGAAACTCGAGCCCCATCCTTGCGAGAAGAGCAGAAGAGACACAAGCAGGGTGGCTGGAAGGGACCGTTTCATAGGTTGACCTCCTTCAGGTCGGGACGTTCACACCTTGGCAAGGGTTCTACATCGAGCTTTCATCAATGTCAACTTGTCCGCGGTGGCGTGTCAAAGCTCGATTAAAGTGTCCCTATTCTTACCTCGATTAAAATGGCCCCTTTTTAGATTTTGCTTTTACTTGTCCGCGGTGGCGTTG
>Ga0209009_1000320_pt1 | contig 18715 bp, 13 predicted proteins | sample BlaSpr_A8_OM3_M2_FD_187979 | JGI IMG/M metagenome (GOLD analysis project Ga0209009, IMG submission 187979) | Forest soil microbial communities from Thunder Bay, Ontario, Canada - Black Spruce, Ontario site 2_A8_OM3_M2 (SPAdes) (version 2) | ecosystem: Environmental > Terrestrial > Soil > Boreal... | reverse complement strand
CCGCCGTTTTCGAACACCTCAGAAACAGACGCTTCGTACTTACAAAGATCAAGACTCTTCCCCGCGGCCACGGCAACAATGAATTTGTGTTCACAAGATGCGCGGAGTAGCTCGGAAGATTCCTGAAACGAATGATGAATGAACAAATTGGCGCGCAAAGAGAGTGGAGCAACGGACTTTTGGCGTTGTTGCGCGGGGAGACTCGGTTCCGTGAATACCTCGATTGGGTCGGTCATGCTGGACACGCCTGTGGCGGGACTACGATCTCGTTTTCAGACTGGAGTTGTGTTCAATTTAATCGGAGCCGTTTTTAATCAGGGCAGCACGTTCGCGTTCAGTGTAATCGCGGCCAATCTATTGGGACGGCAGACGTTCGGCGAATATGCGATGGTGCAAAGTACGGTGGTCTCATTGGCACTGATTGCACAATTTGCAATTCCCTATACCACCACGAAGTACCTGGCAGAGTTTCGCGCGAACGATCCTGAGCGAGCCGGTCGCATCCTGGGGATGTTGTCGATTTTGTCCATTATAGTCGCGGGAGTTGTCAGCTTGGCGTTTCTTGTTCTGTCTCCCTGGCTTGCCAAGTCCGTTCTTAGAACTCCCTCGCTCGGTTCGGCGCTGGCAATTGCATCGACCGTTCTGCTGATTACGACGTTGAATGGTTTCCTGACGGCGGCGTTGTCGGGGTTGGAAAGCTATCGCGCTCTCGCCGGAGCGTTTGCCTGGGGTGGAGTTTCCTACTTAATAGTCTGTAGCGCACTAGCGTGGCTGGGAGGCTTGAATGGAGCGATTGTCGGCCTCGCACTCAGCGGCATTATCCAATTCATTTTGTTGGCTGCTGCTCTGCGACGGGAATGTTCATTGCAGCGGATAAAAACCCGATATGACAGCTTTGCGCAGGAACGAAAGGTCATTCTGAAATTCACTTTGCCTGCGGGCCTAATCGGCTTTACTTCGGGGCCGGCGCTCTGGCTGCCAAGTGCTTTCCTCATCCGCCAACCAAACGGCTATTCGCAAATGGCGATCTACAGCGCATCTTTTAGTTTGATGGCGGTCGTGTTGTTTCTGCCGGGAATCGCCAATACCGTCGGAACGTCCATTATCAATTACTACAAGGGAGCCGATAACCGGTCGGGATTTAGGCAAGCATTCTGGGCCAATCTTGCTGTGACCGCGGCTGCTATAGTTTGCGGCGCGGGTCTGTTTGCACTTTTGGGCCCCCAACTGTTAGGCCTCTTCGGAAAAAGTTTCAAAGAAGGTTACTCAGTTTTGCTGATCTTGCTTTTGTCGACTGTGGCACAAGGGCTGGCATTAGCCATGACTCAGATCGTCCAGACCCACAGCAAGCTCTGGCAGTTTTTCCTCGTTGTCGCAGTACCCCGGGATACGTTGATCCTTTTCCTAGCGTACTTACTTATCCCGGCATACGGGGCGCGAGGGCTCGCCATTGCCTACGCGACGGGGTGGACGGTCGGGTTGTTAATGACCGCAATCATCGTGTTTCGCCTCGGAATTGAATCGGTTCCCCGCAACGAACGGCTAGTTCGAGACATGTCTTACTAACATTTCTGTCGAGAAAATTGTGTCACCGAACGAACTGGTATCACTGGATTACTGGCGAAGCACTCATTCGCAGCCGCGTTGGCGGCTACCCTCCAAACTGAACGTCAGTGCACGGGATATTTTACGGATAGTAGGAAGTCATATAAAGCCGCGAATGCGAGTATTAGAAATCGGTTGCGCACCCGCTAAATATCTTGCCTATTTCGCCAAGGTTCGAGGCGCGAATGTGTGCGGGCTGGACTATTCAGAACGTGGCATCAAAATTTCGCGAGAACTCTTTTCAAAGCTCAACTTACCGGGCGAATTCCGGTGTGAAGACATTTTCATCACGACCCTTCCCGAGGCCTCTTTTGACCTCGTGTATAGCGTGGGGGTCATCGAACATTTCGAGGACGCCCGAAGCATTGTCGAGAAGCATCTGTTCTTAACGAAACCCGGCGGGCGTGTAGTGATCAGCATTCCGAACTTCGGGGGCGTCTACGGCCGCCTCGAACGCTATTTTTGTCCAGAGCTCTTGAACATCCATAATCTTAAGATCATGAGTTGCCGGGCTCTGGTGCAGTTGGCACCTGAACGCACGGCGTGTGAACCGCTGGCTCAACGGAGCGGACGAATGTCTCCGTGGATCATCAATTTCGAGAAAAAATGGCCCGCGGCCTTGGCGAAGGTCACTACACTCGCGCTGAATGCTTTGGGGCTGATTCAGCCTTTCGACATCGGGCCGCTGTGTCCAATGCTTGTCTTAACGATCAGGAAGGGAACTGAGCTGTGAGCCTGGAACTTCCGTCCTCGGATGGGTCATCGAATCAGGGAAACGTTTGCGAGCGGTCAAAAACCGCAGCACCCCGGAACGATACCGCGACGAGAGTTTTCGTCCGAATCGTATTGAATGAGTGGTTTTGACATTTTTCAACGAGGTCGAATTCCCCTTCCAATGTTTGGCTTCTTGATCTCCGCGTTGCCGATCTTGATTCCAGTACTTTGTACGGTCGCCGTGGAAATGTTTTTCTTGTACGCCATAAGGCGGCGTGACGGGAAAATTGACCTCTCTGAGCTGGGCGTAGCATTTTCGGGAGTAATTTCAATCTATGCTTTGTTTCCGGCTGTTACGTTTCTCGCCGGCGGATTGGAATATACTCTGCTTTCAGATACTCGCCTGTTTAAAGCCCAGCCTTCACCCGCAGACTTGGCCCCAATTTTCTGGTTCTATTTCTTGTACCTCGCGAGTTTCGCATGGGCCTATGTTCATTTTCGTGGCAGCGCTCCGCTGAGAAAACTTGAGATACCCAAACCTAGCCCCAAGCTTATTTGGATCCTACTGTTCGGTTATTTGTCCATCAGGCTTTTTTTTATTGTCATCAGAATGGTGTGGAATATCCAAGCACCCGAAAGCTACGGGGATGAGTATCTCCTGTACCGGAACCTGCCTTTACTTTTACAGCAGCTCGCCAACCATCTCGGATGGATGTCTCTGACGACAGAACTCCTCTTAATGGCAGCACTGACACTCAACTATAGAAAATACAGAGTCTTCATCTTTGGATGGTTAGCTGCAGAATTCCTGGCAATTGCCATATTCGGCGTCGGATCTCGCACAGGTCTCATGATGGAATTAATGACTTTTGCGATTACATATCACCTGTTCGTGAAAAAGATTAATCTGCGCGTGATGAGCTTGCTCTGTTTTGCAGCGCTGTTGCTTTTCGTGATCCTGGGATTTTTCCGAATGATTTCCGCGGGCGGGTCGGTTGAAGCGGATGCGACCTTCCTTGCGTCGAGCAATGAGTTTGAAGCATTGTTCGCCAATGCGTATGACCTTCGCCAGCTAAAAGCGGCAGATGAGACAAGCGATATTTTTCCAGGGCTTTATTTTGCGGACCTGGCAAATCTTATTCCTCAACAGCTTGTGCCTTTCAAGAAGATTGACTTGGGGGAGTGGTATGTTCAGACATTTTACCCAGACTACGCAGACGTGGGGGGAGGGTTTGCTTTCGGGGTAATCCCTGAGTCTATAGTTGGTCTGGGTTGGATCGACTTGATCTGGAGAGGGCTGTTAGTGGGATGGGCCTTCTCTTACATCTATCGACGATTCGCTGCCGGCACAACGTCGTTCTGGGAGTACTCATTTTACGTGTGGGCGACGATTTTCTCCTACCAGACATTCCGGGCAACGACGTTCGTATTAGTCCCTCATGCTGTTTACGACGTGCTGACTGTTATGCTCGCAGCGAAAGTTGCCTCAAGATCTGTTGCGTGGGTGCTGAACACACCATCCGCTACGGCGAGCGCGGTCAAACTGTCCCCTGAATCACCGTGATTCTGTGGCGAGATTGAGAATCCCTTCAATGAAACACAGCGAAGTTGGGAGTCCGGGTTCGTGGATTCGACCTCTGCGGATACTTCACTGCATCCCAAGCCTGGACGGCGGCGGGGCTGAACGCCAGCTATCTTATTTATCCGGTGCCTTACAGACGAAGGGAGTCGATGTCCATATTGCATATCATTTGGACGAGCCTAGACTCAGCGAATGGACGGGCTCTAGTGTCACGATTCACAAGCTTCCGAGGCACGGCAACCACGATCCTCTCTTGCTATGGGAACTGATTAAGATTGTTCGCAAGATCAAGCCCGATTTGATTCAAACGTGGCTCCTGCAGATGGATGTACTGGGTGGGCTGGCAGCCGTTATCACCGGAATACCTCTGCTAATGACTGAGCGCTCTGTCGCAGCGGCTTACGGAGGATCGTGGAAGGAGGGGCTGCGCAATTGGATTGGCAGACGAGCTGCTTTGGTCGTTGCGAATTCCCGAGGCGGTCGAGAATATTGGGTGTCCAGGAAGCGGTCCAGAATTATCGAGATTGTCCCCAACGCGGTCCCGGTCGCGAAAATCACGCAGGAATTTGCTGCTCGCCTTGAAACTGCCGACGCGGGAGAGCACGCCGAAGTCCTGCTTTTTGCAGGCCGGTATAGCCCCGAGAAGAATCTCTTCATTCTTTTGGATGCACTCGGGCTTGTACTCTCCGAAAGGCCTACCGCGATGGCTCTTTTGTTTGGAGATGGGCCGCTGAAAGGTGAACTCGCGGCACAAGTGAAGCTCCATCGCATGGAAGATCGGGTGAAAATATTGGACTACACGCAACACCTGTGGCGGTGGATGAAGAGAGCCAGCGTCTTCGTATCGGTGAGCCTTTTCGAGGGGAGCCCGAATACGCTCTGCGAAGCTGCGGCGGCAGGTTGTCCTCTGGTTCTATCTGATATTCAGCAACACCGGGAACTGTTCGGCGACAGCGCGGCGCATTTTGTAGGATTTGGTGAGCCGACTGAAATCGCGAACGGTATTCTGGACGTTTTGCGAAACCCGAAAGAGACGAAGACGAGGGTGCAAGCTGCATACGAGATAGTGTCTGGTTTTACGGTTGATTCGCTTGCCGATAGATATCTGAATCTTTATAACCTGGTGACCAAACGGCAACTTACGAGTGCAGGATGAGCGCGAATTCCAGCAGTGAGCAGTGGCAAAACCTTGGTCGCAGCCCCGGACGCCGCGTTTCGGCGGCACGCCTGTGAGATATCCCATAAGTGATCTGGGGACAACGGACGTGACGACGACAGCGCTTCCCTATTTTCGCTGTACTGCATGCGATTCCGCGAGTCTCGTTCTGATTTCTGAGCAGCGCGCAGGCCAGAGGAGCACTGACGGGTCACTTTCGTGTAAAGGTTGCTCTGCGGCCTATCGGATCGTCAGCGGAATTCCGCGATTCGTCTCCGGAGACAACTACGCGCAATCTTTCGGCTTTCAATGGAACACACACGAGAAGACACAGCTGGACAGCTACACGGGGAGACCAATTTCAGAAAAGCGTTTGCTCGATGTGACCGGATGGCCGATGGACATGTCGGGACAGGTCGTTCTAGAAGCTGGCTCAGGGGCAGGTCGATTCACCGAATGCCTGCTGAAGACGGGAGCAACGGTTTTCTCGTTTGACTATTCATCCGCAGTGGATGCGAATGCCCGCAACAACGGTTCGTCCGAGCGCCTCTTCCTCTTTCAGGCGGACATGCGCAGCATCCCGCTCCAACGCGCTGCGTTCGACAAGGTGATATGCCTGGGAGTGCTCCAGCATACGCCGGCGCCTAAAGAGTGCTTCCGTTGTTTAGCGCAGATGGTTCGTCCTGGAGGGGAACTCGTCGTCGATGTATACGGGAAAAGTGCCGTGGCACTGCTGCAGTGGAAATATATTCTACGCCCAATAACCACGCGAATGGATCAGCGCAAGCTGTACGAGGTTGTTTCCAACGTCGTGCCGTTACTGCTTCCTGTGGCAAAAAAGATGAGGAGGGTTGCAGGGCGAGCGGGCGCGCGATTGATCCCAATAGTGGAGTATTCACACTTAGATTTAACACGTGAAGTAAATGAACAGTGGGCCATTCTCGATACCTTTGATATGTATGCGCCCGCTCACGATCATCCGCAGACTCAGCGGACCCTGAAACAATGGTTCAAGCAAGCGGGTTTCACGGATATTTCTGTTCGCCCGGGTCCTAACGGCTTAGTTGGCAAAGCGCGCCGGCCTGAATAGCATCGCGATAGAAGAGCGGAGCCATTATCTAAATGTGCGGAATTGTTGGGATCGTTGATTTTCAGTCGAACGTGGATCTGGAGAGGCTCCGCGAAGCGGCGGCGGCGTTGCGCTTGCGAGGGCCGGACGACGCGGGGGTGTGGGCCAGCGAGAATGTTGGGCTGGGGCACCGGCGGTTGTCGATCATTGACGTGTCACCAAGCGGACACCAGCCAATGTTTTCGGCAGACGGGCGATATGTGATCGTTTACAACGGCGAGATTTACAACTTCCGCGAAATCCGTCAACTGCTTGATGGAGGCGACAGACGCTGGCGCAGCCAGAGCGACACGGAAGTGATTCTAGAGGCATACGCAAGGTGGGGTCCGAGTTGCGTCGAGCATTTTCACGGCATGTTCGCGTTCGCGATTTGGGATTGTCAAACAAGGGTGATGTATGCGGCGCGGGATCGGATGGGCGTCAAGCCGATCTACTACCACCATTCTTCCGATTGCTTCGCGTTTGCGTCTCGCCCGCGGGCGCTGCTGGCTCTGAATCCAGGGTGGTCAGATCCGCTCGATGAACAAGCGATTCGCTTCTATTTCGAGAGTGGCTACGTCCCTGCGCCGTATTCAGTCTTTCGTGCGATGCGCAAACTGCCGCCCGCGCATTGGCTTTTGCTGGACGCATCGGGTTTGCAACTGAGACGTTATTGGGATTATCGGCAAATCGCCACCGAGCATTCATGGGAGCACCGGCGCGAAGATGATTTGCTGGACGAGCTCGATGAGATCCTTTCGCGCAGTGTGCGTTCACGGATGATTAGCGATGTGCCGTTGGGTGCGTTCCTCTCGGGTGGAATCGACAGTTCGATCGTGGTCGCGATGATGGCGAAATTCTCTCAGGAACCAGTCAAGACGTTCACGATTGGATTTGAAAATAAGGCCTACGATGAAAGCCGTCACGCAGAGGCGGTTGCGCGGCATCTGGGCACGGAGCATTTCTGCGAGGAGATGCGGATTGATGACCTGCTGGAGCTGAAACCGACTTTCTCTCGCGAGTTTGACGAACCGTTTTTCGACAGTTCGGCGTTTCCGACGATGGCTGTATCGCGATTGGCACGACGGCATGTCACCGTTTCGCTTAGTGGTGATGGCGGAGACGAACTTTTTGGAGGTTATCCGTACTACGAGGTGACTCGGCGGCTCGCCTCTGTTTATAGATTGCCGACGGCTGTCCGAAGCTTCCTAGCGTCGGTGACTGGAATCGCACCAAACCACCGGTTGAATCTTTTGTCGGCAGCGATGCGCCAAGGAAATGTAATCGAGGCGTTCTGTTTCGCCAGGAGCGTCGCCAAGGATTTTGACGCGGTCCTGACGCCTGAGGTGTTGCGAAGAACCGTCGGCTTACAGGAACTCTTTGCGGAAGCCGCGAAGATGTGTCCCGCTGATCTGAGCGCTCCTGAAATTGCCATGAGACTCGACGGTTTTTACACGCTTCCAGATGACTATCTCCAGAAAGTGGATGTCGCCAGCATGGCTTTTTCACTCGAGTCGCGGGAGCCGCTGCTGGATCAAGACCTGGTTGAATGGGCCATGAGGCTTCCTTTGAAATGGAAATTGCGCGGCGGGCAGGCCAAGTATCTGCTGCGCAGACTGGCGTACCGTTATATTCCCAGGAAAATTGTGGATAGACCGAAACGAGGGTTTGAAGTGCCGATTGCTAATTGGTTGAAGGGTCCGCTGCAGCCATGGGCGAATATAGCATTCAATGATTCGGAGAGCTTCAAAAACATTCCACTGGTCCAAGATTCCTTTTGCAAACTTTTGAATATCCACAAGTCGGGGGAACGGCGCGCGCATCCACTTTTGTGGGCGGGGTTGATCTTTCTGGGTTTCGTCAATGGTTTGCCGAGCGCAGATGAAGAATTAATTCCGAGCCGGCTGCAGCATGGGATTTAGCACAAAAGGCGTTATGAGAATTGTTGTGAACGCCCTTTCTGCGCGGCAGGGCGGGGGACAAACCTACCTGATCAATCTGCTGCAATCGTTCCCAGAGCGATTCGCAGCCGAAATCTTCATATTGGCGCCGGACTCGCTCTCGCTGCCTTTAAGTAAGAAGCGCGTCACGAAAATTCAGGTGACGTGGCCGGTAGAGAATCCATTCACGCGTGCGATCTGGGAATGGCTATATCTACCAAAACTACTGAAACAGCTCGATGCAGATGTTCTCTTTTGCCCGGGCGGAATCATCGGCGGGCGCGTTCCTGAGGGCTGCAAAACGGTGACGATGTTCCGGAACATGATCCCGTTCAGCCTGATGCAACGGCGACGGTATGGCCTGGGCTACATGCGCGTACGCAACTGGCTGCTGGAGCGTGCGTTGTCTCGCAGCATGGCGAAGGCGGATCGCGTGATTTGCATATCGGAATTTGCCCGGCGAGTGATCGAGCAGAAAGTAAGCGGGCTGCCGGGAAAGACAATCGTGATTCCGCACGGCATCAATCCCATTTTTCGCGAGAATCATCAGCCGCGGCCGGCTTGGCTTCCGGCGCGGGACTACTTTTTGTACGTGTCCATCCTCGACGTGTACAAGGCGCAACTGGAAGTCGTCCGTGCGTTCGCGCTGCTGAAGGCGAGACGCCCCACTTCGGAAAAACTGGTGCTGACAGGACCGGAGCGTTCGCACTACGCGCGCAAGGTCCGGGACGAGATTGAGCGGCTGGGACTTCAAGATGACGTTGTGTTGACTGGACCGGTGCCGCACGAAGCTTTGCCGTCGCTCTATCGTCACGCGCTGATCAACATTTTCGCGTCAGAGTGCGAGAACTGCCCGAACATCATGCTGGAAGCGCTTGCTTCCGGGCGGCCACTTTTGGCGTCGTGTCGCGAACCGATGCCAGAATTCGGAGGTGATGGCGCAATTTACTTCGATCCTTCGTCGCCGGACGAACTAGCGGTCAAGCTGGTATCGGTCATCGACGACCCGGACCGCCTGCGGGAGATGTCCTACAGAGCGAGAGAGCGTTCACTGCTTTACGATTGGGAGCAAACGGCGCGAACTACGTGGGATTTACTCCAGAAATCTGCCTAGGCCCTCGCCTCCTTCGCTGAAGGAAGGCTGCTCTGCACCATCTGTGCACATTCTTCGGAGCGCAAAGTTCAGCACGCCTGAAGCATTGGAAAGACTTCAACTCATACGACGGGAGGAATTGTATGCGAATTCTGGTGACGGGAGGATGTGGAACAGTCGGCAGCGGACTGGTCAGGCACCTTCGTGAGCGTGGCCGTTACGTCGTCTCGTGCGATCTGATGCATCAGCACGACGAAATCGGGTTTTCGGTGCGCGCTGATATCGCGGCGCCAATGTACGCTCGCTGCGACGTAGGGGAATTTCGCCAGATCGAGCGCGTGCTAGAACTGATGGGGCCATTCGACTACGTCTACCACTGCGCTGCAGAGTTCGGCCGATGGAATGGAGAAGACTTCTACGAGTTACTCTGGCGATCAAACGCGGTGGGCACGAAAAACATAATCCGTTTGCAGGAACGGCTGAGGTTCAGGTTAATCCACTTCTCGTCTTCCGAGGTATACGGCGATTGGCCTGACTTAATGATCGAGAGCGTCATGGATGAAAACGAGCTCAAACAGATGAATGATTACGCCATGAGTAAGTGGGTGAACGAGATGCAGATCCGCAACTCGGCCAAACAACATGGCACGGAAACCGTGGTAGTGAGGCTTTTTAATACGTACGGGCCTGGCGAATACTATAGTCCCTACCGGAGTGTCAACTGTCGGTTCCTTTATGCCGCGCTCACAAACACCCCGTGGACAGTGTTTCGGGGCCATGCGCGCACTTCCACCTACCTGGCCGACACAGTAAGGACCCTGGCAAACATCATAGACAACTTCAAACCGGGTGAAACCTATAACATCGGCGGCAATGACCTGCATACGATAGAGGAACTCTCGGACGTCATTATCAAGGTCACTGGGGCTTCGCCGAGCCTGGTGCAATACCGCGAGTCGGAGATCTTGACGACGCGCAGCAAAAAGGTCGACATATCCAAATCGGTCCGCGACCTGAAGCACCAGAACAGTTACGACCTTGAGGAAGGCATGTGCCTAACCGCCGAGTGGATGCGAAGCGTATACAACTTGCATGCCGTAGCTGCAGCTGCGGACTAGCCTCGATCGAATTAGGCGACGTCGCGCAACGCATTAATTGTGGTTTGAGAGTGTAATCATGCGCCGCGGAGTTGTGCGTTGATCTCGTCGCTTGAACCCTGCATCTTTTACTTTAAGCTCAGAGACACAAGTTGCGAATTTTAATCATTGTTGATTGCTACCTGCCCAGCACTAAGTCCGGCGCCACGCTGGTCCACGATCTAGGAGTGGAATTCCGGCGTCAGGGCCATGAGGTGACCGTGCTCACCCCGAGCGACACGATCGGCCAACCGCTGCAGTTAAGTACTGAACAGGACCTCCGTGTCGCACGGGTCAAAACAAAAGCGATTAAAGGCGCCAAGAAACTGTTTCGAGCAATTCGGGAAGCAGGTCTCCCAGGCACGCTGTGGAGACACGCTCGCAGCTTCCTACTTGCAAATCCTGCCGATTTGATCGTTTTTTATTCCCCGACAATATTTTTTGGCGCGCTGGTGCGGCGTTTGAAGTCGCACTGGAACTGCCCTGCATACTTGATCCTGCGTGACATATTCCCACAGTGGGCCGTGGACATAGGAATCTTGCGCAAGGGCGTTGTCTGGCGATACTTCCGAAGCAAGGAAATCGAACAGTACGGTGCGGCCGATTTAATCGGCGTTGAATCACCAGCCAATCTTAAATACTTTGCGCAAGAGTTTCCGCAAAAGCCCTACGGTGTACAGGTCCTTTATAACTGGGCAAAACCCGAGCGACGAGATTTGCGTACAACCGGGTATCGCGAACGCCTCAACTTACAGAGGAAAGTTGTCTTCTTGTACGGAGGTAATCTCGGCGTTGTCCAGGACCTGGATAACGTCGTTCGACTCGCGGAGAGCCTTTCCACCCACAGGCAAATCCATTTCTTGCTGGTCGGTGAAGGGAGCGAGGTCCTGAGGTTAGAACAGGTGATTGCAGAAAAGCGCCTGGCGAACATCCACATTTTATCGGCCGTTGATCAACAGGATTACATGTCCATTCTCTCCGAAGTCGACGTGGGACTGATCTCACTGGATCGACGGCTTAGAACTCACAGCGTGCCAGGCAAATTGCTCGGGTATATGAACTGCGGGAAACCCGTGCTGGCGAGCGTCAATCCTGGGAACGACTTATTCGAGATACTTGGGAAGGATCAGGCGGGCTTCTGCCTGACAAATGGCGATGACGACGGCTTTCGGATCGCAGCGTTGACGCTTGCGAATGACCCTGAACTTCGCAATCGCATGGGCAACAATTCGCGCACGCTCCTGGAACGATCGTTTACGGCCGAAAGAGCTGTGCGGCAAATCATGATGCACTTTCAGCAGCCGGAGTCCCTTGTCGAGGCATCAGCGACGGTACAAACCCGAAATCCTTCGCTGCGGGCTGCCATTTTCTGAGGGTAAAGAACTTCCGGATTCGAACATCCGGCCGTTTCCCCCAACTCTCGGACGCGATCCTGTGAGAACCCAATCGTAAGCGCCAAAAGTCTAGACGGTGCGTAACGGTGCGTCCGAATTTCATGAAAATTGCGCCGGTCTTGCCTGCGATTGACGAGTACAACCAAAGGCTTTCGAGGGCTCGCGGATGACGCGAATTTGAGAGCCGCCACGGGACGCGAGGCGCGCCAACTATTGGAACAGGCCTTCTCAGTTCAGCACGCTGTAGATCGGATCTACGCTCATCGGCATGAAACAGGACGGATCTCTGCTCGGCAATCGGCGTCGACAGGATTGATCAACGCGCCGGCTCGCCCGCACGAGTTCGCAGAACAAATCTAAACCATAAAAATAGGGCAGCAGTACTGAGCAAAAACAACTGGTTCGTTGCGCGTTGCATTGGCGCAAAAAACCGCACTGGAGGCACCTGTGATCATTAGCTGCTACCTGCTTGTGTTCGTGAGCAGCATTGTGCTTTCGCTGGCCTTTACCGGCTGGCTGCGAGACTTCGCAAACGCGCGCGGATGGGTTGCCCCACCAGAATTGGACCGGCACGTTCACACGAAGTCGATTCCGAGGCTCGGCGGCGTGGCTATTTTTGGCTCGTTCGTCGCGGTGGCGGGCCTTGCCACGTTACTTCCAAAATTAACGGGAGTAGCGCTCGCCTTACCCGCTCGAACGGCCTTCAGCATTTTTGGATCTGCTTTCATAATATTCCTGCTCGGTCTTTATGATGACGTGCGTGTCGTGGGTCCGTACTGGAAATGTGGGATTCAAACCCTGGCCGCAGTGCTCCTTTACGTCGGCGGTGTGGGAGTTCATAGACTGGATCTCATTTCGTCAGGACGAACGTTGGGGGCTGTCGCGGGCCTGCCGTTGACTGTGTTTTGGGTGCTGCTGATCACCAACGCGTTCAACTTGATCGACGGACTCGATGGATTGGCTGCCGGCTCCGCCTTCTTTTCGACGGTCGTGGTGTTCGTCACATCGCTTCTGACGCCGAACGCGATGGTGACTTTACTTGCGATTGCGCTTGCTGGTGCCATACTCGGCTTCTTGCGCTTCAATTTTCATCCCGCATCCATTTTCCTGGGCGACTCCGGCAGCATGTTTATCGGCTTTATGCTGGCTGCCCTTGCCCTCGCCGGATCAGAAAAAGCACCGACGATGATTGCGGTAGCAATCCCTGTGATTGCCTTTGGTTTTCCAATCCTCGACGTTGCCCTCGCAATCTCACGCCGCTTTCTGAGCGGCAAACCTTTGTTCCGAGGGGATCGCGATCATATTCACCACAAGCTTTTGAAGCGCGGCCTGTCGCAGCGGGGCGCCGTGCTGGTGCTCTATTGCGTCACATCATGTTTTGCACTCTTGAGTCTTGTGCTTTTGCACGACGCTGCGATGATCGCGGTGGTCCTCGCGGTAATAGGGATCGGCATCGTTCTCGGGGTGCAATATCTTGGATATGTTGAGTTTTCGGAGTTACAGGACGTTTTGCGCAGAACAGCCGAGCGGAAGCATGCGATCGCCAACAATGTTGAAGTGCGACGTGCCGTTGAAGCTCTGAATTCTTGCGCGGATTTCGTCAGGATGTGCGCGATTCTCCGGAACTCTCTGCATTCGATCGGATTCGACGGATTCCGTCTGGGACGCAACCTGGCTGAGACATTTTCAGGAACTCCATTCTCTCCGATGCAAAGGACAGCAGACGGTGAATTACAGTTGTTCTGGGATGATGCGGGAAAAAGCGAATCCGTTTGGGAATTGAGATTGGAACTGAACACCGACCCGCATCATCGATTGGGGCACTTTTCTTTGCTGCGCAAAGGCGTTGAGAGTCCGCTGCTCGTAGACTGTAACCTACTGAGTTGCGAATTTCGGAGCGCGCTTTCTGGGGCGGTACTGCGAGCCATGAATGGTCACCGATCTTCTGTTCGACGCGCAGCGCCAGGCAACGGCGCCGCTGCCGCAAAAGTAGCATCCGCTAGTTCATCGGACTGAAAAGAAGAAGAGCTTTTTTTCGCCGTTCGCATGATGGAGCGAGATCGGGGATTCGGGAGGGGCGACGTCGCTCCTTGCCGCTGAAAAATTGTCGAGCACGTTGTCATCCGCCGTGATTCGCATACCCCGCTTGTGATTTACCCGCCTGCCTTTTCGCCGTAGTTCTGCTGAAATCCTGTCGTAACCGCACCGTCAGCGTTGGTGCGGTTAAACCGTGTGTTCGATTCCGGGCGCTAGTTTGGGTTATGCCGAATGGCCGCGTGCGTAGTAATTGAGGCAATACCCTTATTCTGCAGAACCTCGGATATGCTTAACCGATCCACTACACCCACTTTTCGTAGGATCCGGTGAATGTGGTTTTTCACCGTTTGCTCGGAAAGATTGAAGTGATTTGCGATTTCTTTATTGCTAAGACCGCGACCAATCAAGGGGATGAGCTGTTGTTCGCGTCGTGTCAATCCCCATTGTGCGTGCTTCTGGTTATTCGGGAACTCCACGATCTGCGTCGCCACATAGTCAAAGAGAACTTCCGTGTAATGAGGCGGGCATACGGCGTGTCCCTCCGCGACCGTCCGGACCGCCGATACAACATCTGCGGCGGACGCATTTTGCAGGACGTAACCCCGCGCACCTCGACGTATCGCCGTCAGGAAGGATCTCCGATCATCTGTCATGGCGATGAGCACGCTCTTGACAGACTGGTCATGTCTGCCAGCTGCGGATGGCGATCCAAAGTTATCGAGCAGAAAGTCCAATGAGTCGAGGACAAGGACGTCCGCGCCGGAATCGCGGACTTGCTCGCAAGACGTGGAACGATCCACTTGCGCTGTAACAATCTCAAAATCCGTCCGCTTAGTTAAAATCCTCGCGATTGACTCTCGCAACAAGCGGTTTACGCACAATATGAAGACTTTGGCTATACTTCCCATTCTGACGCCCCGCGAACCGTCTGGGCTGCGGTCTATTACGGCTGAGAGTTGCAGAACTGGCTTGATACACCTGTGGAGGCACTTACGCAACTAGTAATTTTCATTACGAGACTTTCCTCATTTTAAGGCATACCGGGAATCATGTAGATCCAGCATTTGAGGGCTATTTGTATACTCCGGGCCAACCCCTTGGCAGTTCTGGGGGCAGCAGCATTCCGAGCTTGCGGCGTTGCCAAACCCGCGGAGGCAGTGCTCGGATTCTGCGAACTTGCTCAGAACAAATGGGGTTGGCATCTGCGGACTGATCGGGACAACCTAGCGAACATTGTCCAATTCGGATTCCGCAGTTAGTCATCGAGAGCGAGACTCTCAAAAGAATTAAACTGACAGCAACGTATCCCTTCGGTTGGATGCGCCTATACTTGCGGCAGGTTGGCTGGAAGTATTAGCAAGAAATTCTGCGTCATTCGGATATTCGCACGACCATGAACATGTACACGCCAGGGGTGAAAGCCACGCCGCTCTAATCGCGACCTTCCAACCAAACGAGGTGGCAACAATTCTCAAGTTTCGCTCGCGTCCCCGCACAAATTTCCGAGTGGTCTAGACCACTTCTAACCGTCACAGCACCACAAACAGAAATAGGCGTATCTACAGAAAACACACGACGGGAAAATCTCTAACCGCGGCCAGAACACACATTAGGATTTTTCGATTTTCCTCATTTTCTAATGCCGGACTCGCGGAACGGGGTGCCGTTCCGCTGAACACGCCCCCACGCCGCCAATTGGAATTTTCCGCCCCCGGTGCTACTGTGGATTCAGTACGAACAGGCTGCGAGTCCAAAGTTTCCAGCACACGCGCGGGGAAGAGGTGAATGACGATGACCTGGGGCAAGCGTCGAGCAATCGTAATCATCCTGGTCCTTATATTTTTGGTCGTCCTAATGTTCTGGTCTGCCTTTTCCAAACCAGGCCTACGCATCGCCTCCAACTCAGTCCTGGTGATCGACGCGAGCGGCCAGATCGAAGAGCAGCGTGCCCCCGATTTCTTCAGCGCCTTCAACGGCACCGTTCCCGTGCTCCACGACTACCTCGACGCGCTAGATCAAGCTCGCACCGACCCGAAAATCACCGGCTTGGTCGTTCGTATCGCACCCCTCGAAACCGGCTGGGGCAAACTCGAAGAAATCCGCGCACACCTTCTTAGATTTCGCGATAGCGGCAAGCCGAGCATCTGCTACCTGGGCTATGACGGCATTCAAAACCCGGAATATTATCTCGCTAGCGCCTGCAAGGAAATCTGGTTGGTTCCCACTGCGCCTGTAAGTGTTCGAGGCATGATGGCCGAAGCTGTGTTTTTTCGCGGCACGCTGGACAAGCTGAAAGTCGTTCCCGAGTTCTACCACATCGCTGATTACAAAACGGCCACCAATACTTTCACCGAAAAGAAGTTCACTCCCGCTCACAAAGAAGAAGTGGAATCCCTGCTGCGCAGCGTTTACGAACAATATCTCAGCGACGCTTCCAAAGGCCGCGGGTTGACGCGCGAGCAATTTGAATCGATCCTCAATCGCGCCCCGCTTTCCGGCAGCGAAGCGGTGCAAGCCAAGATCGTCGATCGCATGGCCTATTGGGACCAGGTTCAGGACTTTTTCAAACATCGCTCCGGCGATTGGAATCCCGTATCACTAAATCAGTATCGCTCCGCCCCAACCCCTCCCAATTTCGGGTTGAATAAAATCGCCGTCGTACACGCCACCGGCTTGATTGTTTCGGGTGATTCCGGAACCACGGCGGCCGGAGGATTCATCATGGGCGGCGATTCGGTGGCTTCCGATATTCGCAAAGCGCGCCAGGACTCCAGCATCAAAGCCATCGTCCTCCGCGTCGATTCCGGCGGTGGCTCGGTGGTTGCCAGCGAAGTGATTAGAAGGGAAGTGGAACTCGCCCACGCAGTGAAACCGATAGTCGTATCGATGTCCGACGTCGCGGCATCCGGGGGTTATTGGATCGCATCGCCCGCCGACAAAATTGTCGCTGACCCCAATACCATCACCGGATCCATCGGCGTTCTCATCGGAAAGATGAACGTTTCCGGTCTTTTCAATTTATTGGGCATCAGCACCGATTACGTGGCCACTAGCGACAACGCCACGCTATTTTCCGCTCAGCAGGATTTCACGCCCGCGCAGCAGGCCTATATCGAACGCTCCATGCACGAAACCTATGACGCCTTCGTAAAGGGTGTTGCCGCGGGCCGCAAAATGTCCCCGGAAGCCGTGGACAAAATCGGCAAAGGCCGCGTTTGGTCCGGCTCTCAAGCCAAAGACTTGGGTTTGGTGGATGAATTAGGCGGCGCCGATCGCGCCATAGAAGTAGCTAAGCAACTCGCGCACATTCCTGCGAACGATTCCGTACGCATCGTCCGCCTCCCCGAAGAAAAAACATTCTTCCAACAACTCTTCGAGAAGCAAAAAGAGCAGATGCGCCAGTCGGAATCCCTGGAAGCCACTCTGCGTCACATTCTGGGATTGATGGAGCCGGTGCAAGCCCGCCTGCCCTACGAACTCCACATAAAATAAGAAAAATAAAACGAAAAACGGTGACGCCCAACTTCAATCCGACGCTAACGCGCTTTGCCGGCAAATCAGTTCCGGCGCGAACGCGCCTACGCGGCAAATCGGTCGCGACCGAAATGGCCGCGGCGACGGCTTCTCCGGCAAACCTGGTCGCCAGCACCAGCTCTGGTGGCGAATCGGCCGAAGCATGCGCTTTCCGACCGAAATGGCCGCGGCAACGGCTTTCCGGGCTGAAACGAAGCCCAACTTTCGCTATACTTCATTCCAGGGCGCGGTACCCAAGTGGTAAGGGAGAGGTCTGCAAAACCTTTATACGTGGGTTCGATTCCCACCCGCGCCTCCAACAAATCCCCAATAATTATAGAGTTCTTGGGCGAAACAACAAATCAAATAGAGTGGGAAATCGCACAGAAGCGAAATGAGCTAAGCGATAACGTTATCGAGTTGAAGCAAAGGGCGAAAGCGGCAGTCGATTGGCGTTCGCAGGTTGGAGAACGTCCAGGAACGATGCTCGCAGTTGCATTCGGCGGTGGCATCGTTATCTCAGCGCTGTTCAGCGCGTTGCGAGGACCGGCGAGGGTTTATGCGGAGCGACCGTCGGGTAGTGCCGGCGAATACAACAGGCCGGCCTCTAAGACTTCGGCTCAATCTCCCAGCAAGCTGGCCTCTACCACCCGAAAAAATCTAGATGCTCTAGGCGGAGCGCTGCTCGGCATCGTGGCAACCCGCACGACAAGCATCCTGGAAGGAATTCTGCCCGGATTCCAAAGCGAGTTTGAACGGACGAAGAACTCCCAGGGCCAAGTCTAGAAGCGACAGCGAATCGGAGTTGAGAAGTTATCACTAGAAGAAATCCTGCTTCTAGATTCCTTGAAAGCCTGATCTAGCCGTCACCGGCTTCCCATATGTGAACGGAACACTAACTGTCACGGAGCCGAGCGGCTATACAGCATTTGTTGGTCAAACAACTCCGGTCATCGTTTCCGATAGCGGTATCAACGGAACGTTTACCAAACTGAACCTTCCAGTGCTTCCTGCGGGCAACGCTTGGCAGATTAATTACAATGCGATCTATGATGACAAACCTGCCATCGTCATCACCGTGGTCGCCGCAGAGTAGCTCACGAGTTTTTGTTATCTTTCAAAACGCCTTCGACAATTTGCGGAAGCACGTCGAGCGCGAGATGGCGATTTGGATTCAACTTCCCAGAATCTGGTTTGTATCGAAGGAAACGCAGGGGAAACAAGGCGGGTTGGGCTGGGCACCCGCCCTAACAAGCTAAGCGTGCGCCGGGCTGGCCTTTCCGTGATGCTCGATATGAGCTTTCGCCGCTTCCGCCGCGTGGTGCTTTGCGTGTTCATGGTGACCGCGGGCAAGGTGCGCGTGGTGTGCTGCCGTTTCGTGTTTCCCTGCTTCGTGGTGCTTTGCGGCTTCCTTGTGATGTCGTGCCGCATGTTCGT
>Ga0209009_1000319_pt1 | contig 18768 bp, 19 predicted proteins | sample BlaSpr_A8_OM3_M2_FD_187979 | JGI IMG/M metagenome (GOLD analysis project Ga0209009, IMG submission 187979) | Forest soil microbial communities from Thunder Bay, Ontario, Canada - Black Spruce, Ontario site 2_A8_OM3_M2 (SPAdes) (version 2) | ecosystem: Environmental > Terrestrial > Soil > Boreal... | reverse complement strand
TGCATGCGGGCGGAAAATTCAACGCGACGACTACCGAGGATTACACGCGTTTCTATTTTATCGTCCCGACCGATTCGCTCGAAGCCGTCATGCGGCTCGAAGCCGATCGGATGCAAAACCTCAGCCTCAACCCGGATGCTTGGAATCAAGAGCGCAAAGCGGTGCTCAACGAGATCGACAACTCCACGACCAATCCGCTGGGAAAGTTTTTCGGTGACGTTCGCGGGTCGGTCGCCGACGGCAACGCCTACGCCTGGACGCCGCTCGGGCACCGCGACGACGTCGTTCGTGCCGGCGTCGACGATCTGCGCGCCTACTACAGCCGCTGGTATGCGCCGAACAACGCAACTTTCGTCGTCGTGGGCGACGTGCACGCGGCCGACGCCTTCGCGATGGCCGAGCGGGTATTCGGATCGCTTCCGCGCCGCGACGTCCCCGCTCACGCCGATATCCAACTTCCCGCTCCGCCCGCTCCGCGCGAGGTGAACGAAACCGCGGAGTATCCGTTTGAAGTCGTCGACATGGCCTATGCCGTCCCCGGAATCGCGGACGGTTCGATCACCTACGACGTGCAGAATCTGGCCTACGTCATCTCCGACGAACTCTCACCGTTCTATCGTAACGAAGTACAGGCGGGCTATGCGCTCTTCGCTTCGGTCATCCCCGACTTCAGACAGCGTTTTGGGATCGTACACATCTTGTACGTCGTCGCCCCCGGTCATACTGCCGCCGAGGTCCGGGACGTTTTTCAGCATACGCTTGCGACTGGGATCGAGGGCGGTTTCCCCGAGACGCTCGTTTCTCGCGTACGCAATCGGCTCGTCGCGCAGAATTCGTACGCGCGCGACTCGGTCGACGATTTCAGCGAAGAGATCGGCGACCTTTACGGCAGCCAAGATCTGACGCTGGCCGCTGACACCGCGCAGACCGCGGCGGTCACGCCGGCCTCGGTTCGCGCCGCGGCCATAAAGTACTTTGCAAAGCCGACCGTCGTCGGCGACCTTCACCCACGCGTCGCCGGCTCCGGGGAAGGCGTTCGCCCGCAACCGCAGGGAGCGATCAGCGACGATTTCGGCGCTCGCGTCGCATCCGGCGAGGATATCCAACCCGATTATATTCGCGCCGAATTGCATAAGCGAGTCTTCGCGCAGCCGAGCCATATCGCGCCGAGCACGTTCAAGATCGGAGAGATGAACGTGCTCGTTCAGCCCGTGCATGAAAGTTCGACCGTCGTGATCCGTGGCGAGGAGCGCGTTTCGCCGGCATTTGACCCGTCGGGGAAAGAGGGCCTGGGCACCACGGCCTTTTCGCTCCTCGGTTACGGAGGACGGAGCGCCGATTTCAGCGAGACGCAGAAGGCGCTTGGGGATCTCGGTGCAGAGATGATCGTCGGCGAACGGATTCGAGCGCGCTGCTTCTCCAAAGACTTCGAACGCGTCGCCGGGCTATTGGCCGACGAATTGACGACGCCGGCGTTCCCTCAGAATTATTTGTCGCTGGTGCTCCACCAAGAATCAGAGTCTGCGGCGCGCATCGCGACGTTGCCTGAGTATCGTTTCGAGAAGGCCTATCGGGATCTGCTCCTGCCCAAAGGCGATCCGGAACTGCGCGAGCCGACGCCGCAGAGTTTGGGACGGATCACGCGAGACGACGTGGTCGCCTACGCGAAGCGCTACATCCGGCCCGAGTTCACGACGCTCGCAATCGTCGGCGACGTCGATCCGGTCCGCGTGAAGGCCATCCTCGAGCGCGACTTCGGCTCGTGGAAAGGCGAAGGCGCGGCACCCAATCCGGCGCTGCCCGCGCTTCCCTATCCGCCGGCCGCCTCGAAAGCGATACAGAGCAGCGGCGACGCGGTCGTCGTGCGGCTGGGCCAACCCGGAATTGCGCGCGGGAATCCCGATTATTACGCGCTATCGGTCGCTAACGTGTTGCTGGGCCATTCGAGCAATTCGTGGTTGATGGAAGAGATGCGCATGAAGCGCGGGCTCGTCTACGACGTCGAGAGTTCGATCAATGCCGGCCCGGATCGCGGGACGATTACCTTCGAATTCGAGTCGTCGCCGGCGAACCTTCAGAAAGCGCTCGGCGTTTTACGCGCGCAGGTTAAGCGAATGCAGACGGAGCTGATCGATTCGGGCGACGTCGAAGGCGCGAAACGCGTGCTCATCACGCGCGGCGTCGTGCAAGAGAGTTCGTACGCCGACATCGCCGGCGACGTATTGGCGCTCGGCGTCAACCATCTCCCGACCGACTATTACGCGCACCTCGCCGACCGCTACCGCGATGTCACGCCGGAGCGAGTGCGCGAAGTCGCGCGCAAGTACTTTCGCCCCGATCACCTCATCGAGGTTTACGAAGGCCCGGTCGGCCGCTAGCTTTGTCACGCTGAGCGAAGCGAGCGCAGCTGTGTCACGCTGAGCGAAGTCGAAGGGCCACCGGAACTCTGCATTGACCCCGGGCTGGCTCGTCGCTATATACTAGCGTATATACGTGAGGTGCCTAATGAAGACTGCCAAGGTGTTCAGGAGCGGAAACAGCCAGGCCGTTAGGATTCCGAAAGAGTTTCACATCGACGGCGAAGAGGTCGAAATTCGGAAGAGGGGCGGCGCGTTGGTTCTCCGTCCCGCGAAGAAATCTTGGACGCCTCTGATCGAGAGCCTAAGAAAGTTTACCGACGACTTCATGGACCAGGGCCGGGAACAACCGCCGCTCCAAAATCGAGGCCGCGCCTTTTCATGATGCTGATGCTCGACACCAATGTCTGTATCTACGTGATCAAGCAGCATCCGGCGGGGGTCCTCAAACGCTTCTCTTCTCACCCAGTCGGCGACATCGGCATCTCGGTCATCACGCTTGCGGAACTCGAGCATGGTGTCACCAAGAGCAGCCGACCGGTCAAGAATCGTGAAGCGTTGGATCAGTTCGTTTCACCGCTTGAAGTCGCTGCTTTCGACCGCCCTGCGGCCGCCGCATACGGCAAGCTGCGGACCGTACTAGAGAAAAGAGGTCAGCCGATTGGCTCGCTCGACTTAATGATTGCGGCCCACGCCTTGAGTCTAGACGTTCGCTTGATCACCCACAACGTGAAAGAATTCGGCAAAGTCCCGGGTCTGCGTATCGAAGATTGGGCTTGAAATGGCTACGTTCTTGCCAGCGACTCGGCGTGTCCGGATAGGCGAAAGCCAAGGCGACATCGCCGCGCGCAAGCACTTCCGTCCCGACCACCTGGTATTCGTAAGGCCTGGTCGGCCGCGAACCGTCGCTATGTCGTCGGGCGTCGAGCTTGGCACGCCGCGTTTAGGCTTTAACCGTATTGATGGCTTTCTCGACTAGCGAGTTGTCGAATAGCCAGGTCGGCGGACGCGTCGTCATCTCGGTGTTGAAGGAGCCCTCGCGCCGTCCCCCGCGTGCGGTCTAATGACTCTGCGTCGGGTAAGCCGGTATGTCGCGCGACGGATCAATTCCCAGCATACTGCTGAGCAGCCACACGGTTGACGGCCCGATCGTATCGACGTTCTGCGGTGTCATGGAGCCGAGCAGGTGAAACCAGCGGGTAACTTCCGGCATCGCGGGGCCAGAAACGTCGGAATTCACACTGCTATTGGCCAAGTCGAAGCCTTCTTCCGCGAGCAGCTGTCGTTGCAGTCGTTTGAGTACCGAGCCCGGATCCGTTCCGGGGTCCCGAGAGAGTGGTCCCTTCGCCATGCTTTCGTCGGGGCGGACTAAGAGCCAAACCTCTGGTGTAAAGCGGCCGTTGGAATAGACGAGGCGTTCCACGACCCCTGTGAGACCCGCCGCCGAGCTCCGTTCGAGCCGCATCGCTTGCGCTCGATCGTATGGGACCAGGTCTTCCAAGGAAAACTGCACCGCACCGAGCAGTGCTGGCCGATTCGCTTGCCAACCAAAAAGGCTGAGCCTAATACGCTCGCAGCGCCGCGGGTTCGCCGGGCAATCGAGGATGCCGCTTGAGTAGTGAACGGTCGCCGTGAGCGAATCGAACTGTTTCGCCAGCCGCGTACGCTCCAGCTCACGCCCATCTTTAGCAAGAAATGCTGCGAGGATCCGACTAGCGGCGACGCCACCCGCGCCCCGGGTGACGGCATCCCGCTCGATGCGCACGGGATCCATGTTCGGCGGCGCGGCGCGCGCGAGAGCAAACGTTGCCGTCAGCAACAACGCAAACAGTCCAAGCAAACGCGACGAGAACCTCGCGTAAGGCATCAGCCTCACCTCAAGCTCATGGCGACCATCGTGGTGGCTCTTAGGGCGGCGCTAGGAAAAGAACCTTCTTGAGGAGGGCTAACCCGGATCGCGATTTCTCGCAGAGCTACCTTGATCTAGGCGTAATCACCTTAATTCGTGCGATCGTCCACATAGACTGGGTCGCGGGCGGATACGCGGGGTTGCGAGCGCTGGCGCCGTGATCGCGCATCGGCCAGGTACAAGGAGTAAGCCGCCGGCGGTAGTTAAGTAATGCGTCGAAAGTTGATGCGTTCAGCGAGTCTACAGAGTGCTGCTGCTTTTACGAAGCGCCGCTACATTTCGGCTTGACGATTTTGCAGGACATGGAGATAGATTTCGTCGACTACCATTTTCCGCCGCAACTTCCGCTGTATTTCTTCTCGCGGAGCACGTCAAAGAGGAATGTGGCACCGTGCGGCCCCCTAATGGTTGTTTTAAGTCGCCGCGTACTAGGACTTTGCATCGCGGCCCTCAGTGAACTCGCGGGTACGGGTTGCGGTAGCGCCACGCCGGCCGCACCGGCCGCACCGCTTACGGCTTCGGCCAGTGCAGTCATCAGTCCAGCCGGCGGTTCAGTTTCGTTCCCGGCGGCGGGCGGCTACAGCGGCACTTTCGTCTTTTCCGCAAACAGTGCTTCGGGGGCGACGACAGCGATCTTACTTACGATGGTTGGGAGTGTGGCGGGCGCTCCCAACCCGCAACCATCCGGAACCATCCTCGTGTCTTTCGAGATTACGCTAAGCCAAAGCGTGACTTTCTCCGAGTGGCATGATCTTCTGACGACAATCACTGTTCCATCAACCGTCCCGACGAGCGGCCATTCGTTCAATGAATACGGGTATGACTTGACCACCGGCGTCGCGCAAGGACTCAACCCCGGAACGGTGAGCGGCGCAACGATTGCTTTCGGGTCGGGGATCGGACCTGTCACACTGGAAAGCCACACATATCTCATCGTTCTCGTCGCGACGTAGGATCCAACTAAAGCGTCGCGTAACGCGTTCCGGCGAACGTCCGTGATTGAGGCAATGCGCTGCCGTCCGCGCCGCAGGTTTAAGGTAATCCGCGGGGCGTCGTAAACGAAGAAATCTTGTCGCCTTCAAAGGTTACGGCGAACGAAAACGGCGGCGCGCTGTCGTACGACCAAAGTTTTTGGTGATCGAGCGTCGCTCGGTCGCCGATGTCATGCGGAAATCCGCAACGCCAGGCCAAGTCCTCTCGCGACATGCCAACATGAAGCCCGCCGCATCCGAGGTCGCGTGGGACGGAATCGGGCGGCGGCTTTAACGAGAACGTAACGTCCACTTGCCAGTCGGCGAGTTCGAGCGCTGGGCACGCTTCGTGCGCTGCGGGTCCGCCGCCGCCGAATCCCCATGGTTTGGCCGATGGCCGATCGAAGACGATTCGGAGAGGATCGTTTGCGAAAAAATGCGGTGCCATGTCGTTGCCGCCGCTGACAGGCGTACCGGTCCATAGTTCGGCAACACGACCGCGGTCGCGTTCGACGGCGCGCACCCGAACGGGTGTGTGGGCGTCGTAGATCCAGAAGAGCGGCGGGCAACTGAGCCTCACGCCGCCATATCCATATAGTTCTTTGCCCATAAGACGCTTTCTCACCGATTCCAGGCTCTGTGCCGGATTCGGTGGCCACCAAACGTCGATTCGCCAAATCTGTGACCCCGAACGGCTCCAGTCACCGAATGGTATCGGAGCCCCATCGTCCGCCCGCGCGAAACCTTCAGCTGTGTGAAGTTGAATGTCGTAAATCCCCGGTGGACCAGGAGCTTTCGGAAACTCCACGCGCATGGTGTATTCGGTTATTGCCGTTCCTAGCATTGCCGCTCCGCGATTCGGCGAGGAAACGGGGGCTGCGAGAGACACCATTACAGGGCGCTCGGCGGCGTCGAGTTTGCCGTACGGCCACGCAGTAAACGAAAGTTTCGAGAGATCGAGCGTGAAAGCTCCGAGACTGAAGGCATGAAGCTGAGCGACGCCTTCCTCGACTCGCAGATCCATCGCGACCGATTGGTTCGTAGCGCGCGGCGGAAGACGAATTTGAGCCGCGGTTTGTCCGGAATGAGTGAAGAAGCTCGTAATGGTAATGACGCCGGCTGTTAGCGCTAACCAAGCAGCAGTCCGTGGAAGTCTGGACATTAACGCTTCTTTGAACGCGTTGAGCGCTCCAAACGTGACGCCGAGGCGGGCGATACGGTCGGCGCTTGACGGTCGGGGCGCGCATCCGGTATAGTCAGACCAGGTCAGACCAACGGAGCACCCGCGTTATGCCACAATCTGGAGTGCCTCGCCGCCTTCCACGCTGGACGCTGACGGAAGCCAAGGCGAAGTTTAGTAGTCTGGTTGACCGAGCGCTGAAGGGTGAGCCGCAGCGTGTCGTACGGAATGGCCGCGAGGAAGTTGTCGTTCTCGACGCAGCGAGCTATGAGCGGATTGCTCGGCCGAAGCAAAGCCTAACGAAGCTCTTTTCGGCGTTGCGAGGGTCCGAGATCGACCTTGAGCGTCCGCGGAGTGATCGGCGCAAGGCGCCCGAGTTGTGAACGGCTATCTTCTCGACACCTGCGTAATCTCGGAGTTTAAGAAACCGCGCCCGGATTCGGGATTGTTCGCATGGTTGGAATCGGTGGACTCCGGCACGACGTATTTGTCTGCTCTTTCGATTGGCGAGCTTCGCTACGGGGTCAGCCGGTTGCCGAAAGGCAGGAAGCGCACTGACCTCGAGCGTTGGCTGACAGCAGAGATCATTCCGGTGTTTACTGACCGTATTCTGCCGATGACGGTTGACGTCGCCGACCGCTGGGGGCGCCTTCGCGCTCACGCAGAAAGTCGCGGCAAGGTGTTGTCGCCGTTGGATGCTCTCATTGCCGCGACCGCCGTGCTCCACAACCTGACGTTGGTCACGCGCAATGAGAAAGACTATCCCGAAGAGATAATCCTCCTCAACCCTTGGCAGGTTTGATTGAAACCGCCCGATCGCAACGCGACGTAGCCCGCCGGGTGAAAATCGGCTTCTCGTTAGACGACCGAAGTGACGCTCAACGCGCCGCCGGTGCTGCCGACGTCGCGCCTTCTCTCGCCCCCAAGTCCGTCGCCCTCGCCGCTGAAAAAGTAAAACGCTCGTGTCACCGTGAGTAAAGGCCCGAGTTGCTCGCACAGCCATTGTCATGCTGAGCGAAGCTCTTGTCACGCTGTGCGAAGCTCTTGTCACGCTGAGCGAAATTCTTGTCACGCTGAGCGAAGGCGCGAGCGAAGCGAAGCGCCGAAGTCGAAGCGCCGCCGGGACGATCGTCACCCGCGGCGAAACGCCGAAAGCTTCCATAAGGGAGGAGGCTAAACGATGCGGTCGCAGGTGGTCGCGGCACTCGCAGCGGTCGTGCTCCTTGGAGCCGGCTCGGCTCCCGCGCCGAGTCCCGTCCAAACCGTTCGGACGTGGTACGCTGTCATCGGTCCCGGTTCGGGAAGCGCCGTCGGATTCGGCTATGGTACACTCGGTGGTTCCAGGCCGTATTACCAGGGTTATGCGATGCTCGCTGCGGCCTTTCGGGCGAAGGAGAGCGTCGCTGGCTTCGTTGCGGGCTTTGCGCGCACGGCTTACATCCGGCTCGATCAGGCCGAACTCGTGGACGTAGATTCGAAGAACGCGGTGGTGTTTGTCGAGGACGAGCGAGATATGGACCTCGAGGGTCTCCCCTCGACGGTCCGCTATTTCGGTCGTATTCGACTGACGCGAGTCTCAGGCGCCTGGAGGATCGCCGGGCTCGAACTCTCTCCGGAGAAGTCGATAATCAGTTTACGGGACGGCGGCCACGGCTCCGAAGGATCCATATCAGACGTGGCGTTGGTGGCGGTGGCCGGCTATTATCACGCCGGGCCCGACACTCCGCGGCGGCGATGGGTTGCTAGCGGGATCGATTCGCGTTTCTTTTCTTCGACGTTTGCATTGCAGTACCAGCACAGTCCGGTTACGCTCGTGTACGACGGTCCGCGAGGCCGCCTTGTCGTTGAACTCGTCAGGCTATACAGTGGCCAGTACCTTCCACTCGCCGTGCACCGTTGACGGCCGAGTTGATCATCCTCGTCACGCCGCACGTCATTCAACCCGGACGTTCGCCGGCGAACTCAACGCGCCGCCAGTACTCCCGACGTCGCGGCTCCTCTTGCCACCGGCGCCGGCTCCAACGGTCTGCTAGCTTGGCGAACCGCGAAACCGTGGCCGGATATATGGTTTCGGTATGCGCTGTAGTTCTGGCGCTGTCGGGATGTGGTGGATCGTCAAGTGCCTCGACGTCATGTGGTTTTCCACCGCCGATTCCGACGCCGATCCCCTTCTGGCTTGCATACCCACCGACGGGGAGTACCAACGTCGGGCTTACGATCGGCAAGCTTATCGGAGTCGGAGGCGTTACTCTTTCGATGACGACGACTTCCGGCAACTCCGTTCCGCTAGGAAGCCCGACCCTCGCACCATCCCCGTATCCGACGCCGTTCGCTACGGCTCCGCCGAATTTGGGACTCCAGCAATACTATGCGGTGCCGATTCCCACGTTATCACCGAACACGACCTACACGATATCCGATTCGCATATCGCCTGGGAAAATAATCCACCGTCTTGCGGTACGACCGACACGCAGCAAGTAGGGTCCTTCACGACTGGAAACTGAAGCACGCAACGCGCCGGCTGCTGAAGGTGTTAGGACGCGTCACAACGGCACGGGGTCGCGCGATATGAAACCGGTGGTTCATCAGTGACTCTTCTTTTTGCGACGTTGACGTATGCGCTGAATCCGGTCCGGCTGCCTGCGGGCTGGTCGTTCGATACTCCTCCAGCCGGATACTCGGTAACTGAACCGACGAGACCACCCGTCGAGGCAGCGATGGCTAGAAACGGTGCAGTTGCAGCGCTCATAGAGCGCGCCGATCATAGTGTGTCACGCCGCCTCTTAGTCGTTCGCGCCAATGGAACGAGCACGATCCTCCAATTCAAGTCGCCTGAAACCACGCAAGCATTTCAACGCTTTGGGCCAATCGTTTGCAGCACCGAAAGTCTATGCCCGGATTTCGAAAACGTGGCGCTCGCTCGCGATGGTACGCCTTTCGTCACTCTCTATTTACAATTCAGCGGTGCGTATTCCGGCGTCAGTCGGAAGGCGTTCGTTTGGAACGGCGCTTGGCACGTCGTGCCAGTAGGAGAGCCGCCATTCAAGGGCGCGGGCAAACCATACGATCCGGACAACGTAGCCATCGCCGCAGCCGATACTGCGACGAATGTTGCCTTTGTTGGCGACTTCGCCGATACGTTTCCGGGGGAAGATTTGGGTCTTGCCGCGGCCGACCCGCATTGGATGGCTGACGTATCCGGCGTGGAGCTTCGCTCACGCAATATCGTTCTGGGTGAAGGCGACGCGACGGCTATGCGCGGTGCCTTCGTCGCCGGCTTCGTCGGGGGACTTAAGATCATTAGGGATCCCTCGATTCCTGCAATCGCGATCAGATGGCACTGTCCATTAATCGGTCCCGTTTCGGATCGTCATTGCACGCGCTCCGCAGAACCCGGTTTTGGCGTCGCCTACGGTGTCGATTCGCAGGGCAACGTTGTCGGTGACAACGAACCGAAACTGGGTACTGCGGGCTTCCCTACTCTATGGCGCGACGGCAAGGCGCTCCAACTATCAGAGATTCACGGTTCCGCTTACGCGATCTCGGAAGACGGTACGATCGTGGGCGTCTCGGATAAAGGCGGGTTTGTCGCGAATGCGCACGACGCAAAACCGCGAGCACGCCCTCTCGATGAGCTCATTCCAAGTCGCGACGGCCGACACGTGGAAACACCATTCGCTACAGCCGATGACGGCCGTATTCTAGCGTTCGTCGTCCGGAAAGGTGGAAACCGCGAACTCGCGGTGCTCGTGCCGCTGCGCACGAGTTCCCGCGGAGGATTGCGGCGTCGACTGGTACCGCCGCGGCGACTCGCTCGTTCTTGCCGTCAGTGAACTTGTACTCGAGCGAGATTTTGCGTAATAGGATCATCAGGGTCCATTAGAGCGCCTGCACCCATGGACTTCGATACTTCGCCGAGTCCCGTCATTTGCAAGACCTTCTGCAGCAAATCGATAGGCGTTCGCACTCGACCTCGTGTGAAACGTTCGAATCTTGATATAGCCACCGTCCATGCGTACGGTTCCGTCGAGCCGAAGCGTGTTCTTGGCAACCGGACCGAACCCCCCGAAGAGTTCCTGACGCGACGTCTGGCCTGCCTCCACATGGGTATCGTATTCGTACCACGCGTGTCGATTCGCGGAGTATCCAATCTCGCCTTGAGAGTGTGTACTCCCCGATGTTTCGGAAAACAAGAGCGCATCTCGGTGAGGCGCCTTTTCGTAGTGGCTCCTGAAACGGACCCGTTCTTTGCCAGACGCATCACGAACGACGCACTGCCAATCTCCGATCATCCAGTTAATCCTCTGAATATGATCGGATGAAGAAACGCTCGCAACCGCCGATGCGGTGATGAGGACGAAGAGAAGTGTTAGCGAGGCCGCGACAGGCGCAACGGCTGCAGATTGGAAGCGACGCACTTTCAAGATTCACGACCTTTATGTTTCAAGGGGTGCCACACTTCTCTAACTCCGTCGAGTCAATCGTGCATTCCATGTTCTCACAAGAGATAGAACAGCTAGAATGGGATGATTCCGTACTCGCGCAGTGTCACAAAACCCAAGATCGCTAAAGATGCAAGTGTGCCGACCACAGCTGCCGCTGCCGGGCTGCGCCGGACAGGTCGATAGGCTATCAATCCAATCACTGCGTACAGGATCAGGTAGCTGATCTCCGTGAAGATGAAGACGATTGGAGAATCCTCGAAAGCGCGTGCGTTTGTTGCGCCAAGGAGACGTGGAAGGAAACTCGGATACATGATTGACAGGGATGGATGGAGCTGCAGAATCATGTTCGGCACTGACGGCACAAGAAATGCAGCAAAAAAACTCCACCAGGCTAACGGGCGATCCCGGTTCGCGATTGCTATCAATGTCAGAGTCAGTGGAATGAGGATAAGAAGCACAAGCCCGCTTGCAAGCGTGACCGCAAGAAGCTTGCCCTCGCCGTCCATGTTGCTATTAAGGAGCCACATTCCGAAAACCAGCTCAACTGCTGCTAGACTGAACGGCACAAGGAGAACGGCCCACAGTTTATGATTCACTACCGTCCACCGCGTCGACGATTCCTGGCATTCTCAAAGCTCAGATTGGTGCTTCACGATCCAAAGCCTCGCGTTCCCTGTGGCAAGACTCCGCTAGACCCTATACTCGCCGAGCTTTCCGGAGGTGTCAGTTAGCGTCGGGTGGTGGGCGGCCTAGAGTAGTCGACGTTAATTATATTAACGCTGTAACTGAGCACTTTACCGGTTTCAGCATCGAACAAATAGACACCGCGTCGCGGAATGCGCGCATGTCGTTTGGGAGCAACCTCAATGTACCAATAGCAGTGAGTTGAAGGGCGGATCAAGTGCTCGAACACGGGAGTGGCGTGAACTTCTGTTCCGCTTAAGATCTTGCTGTCTGCAACCTTCACATCTGGAAATTCGATCTTGCGGACAAGGGAAGCGAGCGACACGTGACTTTCGAGCCTACAATTGACGCGGCTGAAGCAAGACGAAAGCACGATAGCGACGGCAATTGCTCCAAAACTCCGAAGAATTTGTCTGTTCACTCTCACGCTGTTCCTGAACGTCCCTTAGCTCTTCCACGTGACCTGACCGTTTGACGCCCCGCAGCCCGCTTGCCGGCGATCGTCACGGTACCGGCGCGGCCATGGCCGCGTTCTTGCCGTTAGTGAACTTGCGCTCGTGCTTCCTCGGCCAGACTTGGCGTCAACGGTAGATACCCGGACGGATCACGAGCGACGATCGCTTGCCCTTCGCGGCTGAGAACGAAACGCAGAAATTCGCGCACGACTGGCTGCATCGATGTACCCGGCTCGCGATTGACGGCAACGAAGATCTTGCGGCTGAGCGGGTAGTCGCGGCGCGACACCTCTTCGAGAGTGCCGGTGAAGAAGGGCCCGCCCGCGCTGGTGCCGAGCGCCAACGTTTTCGCGCCTTCGCGTGCGTTGCGAAATCCGCTGTAACCGATTCCGGCGGGATCGCTTGCGACGGCGGCGACGATCCCGTCGAGTGCATCCGTGCGCTCGGTGTCAACGATTTCCCGCACCGCCGGCTTAAACTCGCCGCCGCCGAGCGCTCCTTGCAGCATGAAATTGACGATCCCGGGCGGGTCCCCGGTCTTCTCGCGGCGCCGCAGCATTCCGTAGAGATGAATCGGACGATCGGCCCACTCGCCGCTCAGCCCGAGTTGTCCCCAGCGGGTGATGTCCTCGGGATATCCCAGCCGGCGTGTCGCCGAGTAGATCGCATCGAGCTGCGCCATCGTTAGGCGTGCGAGCGGATTCGACGCATTGACGTAGATGGCAATCGCGTGCGTGTTGGACTTGGTTGCGTAGCTCCCGCTTGCGACGCAGACGAGCAGCGGCGGATAACCAAACTTCGCCGCAAATGCTCGTATCTCGCTCGGAAACGCCTCGCGCGCCAGCGGCGCGAGTTGGGCGCGTCCGTCGATCAGTGCTTCGAGTCCCTCCGAAGAGAGCGGAACGGAGCGAATACCTATTCTCGCGCCCGGATGGATGCGACTGAATGCTGCAGACCACGACTGCATCATGCCGTCGAGGTTGTGCGCGCCGATGGAAACGGCGCTGCCGGTTACCTGCGCCGTCGGCTTGTAGGCTGGAATCGCATCGGCGAGCCTCACTTCTCGATCAGCACCCGGCGATGCCGGCGAACCGGCCCAGAACGAGACGGCGAGCATCGCCGCTGCCGCGCAAGCGATAAGGCCACGCGAATCGAACGAAGCCCGTCTAACGCAGCCGATCAGGGGCATCGATTTCCGGCCGCAAGCATCACGCAGGCCTTTTCGATCCGGCGTCTACGTGCTTCCGGTTGTTTGGCTGAGTCTATCCAACTAATAAAGTCCCTGCGCGCGATCGGTGTCAGATCGCTCCACCGAGCCTTCGCCTTCGGGGTAGCCGCGAGGGCTTTATAAAGATTGAATGGGACTATTGAAAAGCAGCAAGGGCGTCGCTTTCCGGCCGCAAGCATCTCGCAGGCTCTCTCGACTCGGCGTCTACGCGTCTCGGGTTGTTTGGTTGAGTCTATCCAACTAATAAAGTCCCTGCGGGCGATCGGCGTGAGATCCCGCCACTGAGCCTTCGCGATCGGGGCAGCCGCGAGGGCTTTGCGAAGATCCGTTGGCACTCGGGGCTCTGATTCTTTTCGAGCCGGCTTAGGATTCATTTTGTTCATAATTCGTCCAAAGGCAGGTCTGATTTATTCGGCGTCGATCGTGAGCGCACATGTTCCTATGCGAAGGGCCGAAGTCGAAGGACCGCCGGTGCGCTCGGGGCGGCAAGCCCCGCGCCTACAGTCCGATGAGGTTTGCGGCGCGGCCGACCAGGGCACTGAAATCGCGATGATCGCACGTGACGATTTCTGTCGCGCCGCCCTCGAAGGCTCACCATTCGCACTGGCGCGTTCTTGGCTACGGAGCAATGGGAGGAAGTGATTGTCCGCTGAGCTTGCCCTCGATTGCCTCCAGCTTATCAACGATCTTAGAGAGAGTGTCGCGCAGCGGTTCCATTGCTCCATCGCGCTGGCTCGACAGGGTGTCTAGCGCCGTACCGACTCCGCGCGCGAGCGCCAGGAGCGCGTCGGTTTCATCCGGCGCATACGATTGGCCGTCATTTTTTGGCCCGCAGACGAGCACGCCAACGAGCATGCCGCGTGAGACCATCGGAAAAGCGACTTCCCCGTGCAACTCCGTGTCTTTGATATCACGCAAGTCAACCGGTTTGTTCCAGGCCCGTAGCGCTATTATTAGCGGATCATTCTCGCTGAAGGCTGCGTGTTTGCCGTTGGAAACCGATTCATATGAGGCCGCTCCGTCACGAACAAGAATCGTTGCAGCATCAACATTAGCGTGCTCCCTTACCGCGCGCACGGCGCGCTCGAGTAGGACCGAGCGATCGCTGATATACGAAGATTCATGTGCGAAACGCCGCAGTGCCGCTTCATCTTCATGCCGTTTCCGAAAGAACACCTGATCGACGAATCGATCGACGTACTTATGAATGTAACGCAGCGATAACCCGAGCCCGAGAGCCACAAGCGTGCCGACGATGACGCCAGTCGCGTGACTGGCGTTTACCAGCCACTCGGTCGCAGCCCATTCCGCCAGCACGAATGCACCGATCACGAGGGTCGAGAGGATTGCAAAGACGATGGTGCGGTTTAGCACAAAGCCGATGTCGATTAGCCGACGACTCAGTGCCACATAAGTCAGCACGACCGGCATAACAAAGAAATTCAGGTTGCCGAGCCCGACCCATACCTCATAAGTGGCGTACGAGCCTGGAAACCCAGCTGCAATGCTGCCCACTCTGTCGACGCCAAAATACAGCGCTAGAGAGACGAGCGACCACGCCGCACGCTGCCGCTCGACCCCGTGAGACGCACGAATCGCAAGCGCGCTGCAAATAAGCGCCATAAGAATTGCGGCATTCATTGGAATGCCTCGGGCCCGCGCGAAAAAGGCCCCCATCGGGTCGAACCACAGGCTCATGATTCCGACGAAATGCGCGATCTGTATGGCGAGCGCGATCGATACGAACGCGAAGCAAAGCCACTGAGCGATCTGCCGAGGTACCGAGAGCGGCTGTGCGAAGCCGCTCGCCAGCGCGGCCCACAGGGCGACCGCAATGGGTGTAAGCGCTCCCAATATGAAGAGGCAAACGTACGCCCACACCCAGGGTAATGCAAAAGAGCCTGTGCCTCCGAGAGCTCCGAGAGCGATACAAAGTAGCACGGCGGAAAGAAGGAAGTTTCCGGGGGTCTGTGCGCCGCGCCAAGCGATCAACGCGGCAAAAAGTGCAAGCCACAGAAGGCCGACCAAGGAAACGAAGAAATACCAATATCTCACTGGGTCCCACGGTACGGGGACGATGGTTACCTGTTCTTGGCGTGCTCGGTGGTGAACTAAGAGCGTGACGGGGCGTCCGTTGATCGTGGTCGGGAACCCGTTGAATAGCTGCAAGCGCGCAAGCAGCGTGTTCGAGCGGATATCAATGCGATCGCCGGGATGCAGACCCGCACGAGCTGCCGGTCCGCCGGGATCGACAGTGAGAACCGCTGCGCGATACGGTTCCGAGGACGCGCCCAGCACCATACCGGGATTCCCAGCCCACGGCGTGCTGACGGCTATTCCAAAGTAGTCAATCCAGGCCGCGATCGTTAGGATCGCCGCAAGTGCACAGAGCGTTAGAAGCAACGCGCGCCACGTAGCGGGTTTCATGGCGGGGCCTTAGGTGAGTTAAGGCGAGTCGCCTGGATGAACGTGAAACCGCTGCGCGACGCGGTCCGGCACAGGGGGTAAGCCGAGGCGCGGGACAGGAGTTAAACCACCCGGAACTGAGACCCCCTTCTCTCCAGGTGCTGAATGTGCAAAGCCAGGCCATGGGTTCGAATCTCGGCCGTCTTAAGGACCATGACCCGCGATGACGTGCGTCATGAAGACCTTGCTTGTGGTCGCGCTGTGCTTTGGGTCGTCCATCTCAGGGCGTGCCGACCCAGCGGTCGGCGTCGACGATGCGTTGCTTTCCTATCGACCGACAGAATCTGTAACCGGAAGCGCCACATCGATCGGCGCCCATAACCTGGATATCGCGATGCAGTCCTGGTCCGAAGCATTCCGTCGCGTCCAGCCCGATGCGAAAATTGACCTTCATCCCGGCGTTCCGGAATCTGCCGCAGGGCTTGACGCGCTGATCGAAGGACGCGCCCAGCTCGCGCCCTTCGTTCGCGAGATATTTCCGAGTGAGGCGCAGGCCTTTGAGCGCAAATTTGGTTATCCGCCGCTTCTGATCTGCGTTGCAGGCGGCAGCTACGCAACCAAATTCAACACGCACGCGCTCGCCATTTACGTCAATGCGTCGAATCCGCTGAAGCAGCTCACCCTCGCTCAGCTCGATGCGATCTTTTCGACGACGCGCCGGCTGGGGTATCCCAACGACATTACCCGCTGGGGTCAACTCGGACTCACGGGCGAATGGGCCGATCGCGCCATCAATCTTTACGGCATGGTGAGCCGCTATAAGAAGACCGGCAACCCTCCCGGCATCTTGTATTTTTTCATGCAACGCGCGCTCGGCGGCGGGGAAATGAAGCCCACGGTGCGACAGATTGTCGATCCGACGCGCCCCGAGTTGATGCAATCGCCGGGCGCCGCCGGCGAGCGGCGCTCCGTCACCGAGCCCGGCAATGCTGAAGCCTTGGAGGCGCTTGACGGTATCGTCGCAGCCGTTGCGAAGGATCCCGCGGGAATCGGGTATAGCGGCTTTCGCAATCAACGAGAGGGCGCGAAAACGTTGGCGCTCGGGGAGAACCCGCAGGGACCTTTCTTTGCCGGCACTCTCGAAAATGTATTGCGCCGTGACTACCCGCTCAGCCGCAAGGTCTATATCGCTGTCAACCAGCCGCCGGGAAAACCGATGCCGCCGGTCGTGCGCGAATTTCTGCGTTTCGTTCTCAGCCGCGAAGGGCAGGCGATCGTCGCTCGAGATCCGTCGGGATATCTACCGTTGACGCCAAGTTTGGCCGAGGAAGCACGAGCCCAAGTTCACTGAGTCCTCGTCACCCTGAGCGAAGCGCCGAAGGCGCGTAGTCGAAGGGCCAACGACAGCGAATGCGCGTACTGGCCGGGTGGCGAGTGCAAGCGGTGCGAGAATGGTACCGGAGTGAGTTCGCAGTTGCAAAATGAACCCCGGAAATGATTGACGCTAGCCTTTATCCCGAGTTCGACGAGGCCCCGAACCCGACAACCCTCGAAGAGCGAGCGGACTACGTGCACCGCGTTTGCACGAGTTGGGATTTTGGCGTGACGCCCGGCGACGACGCTCTCGACGGCCTCCGCGCCTGGAAGGATGCCTTCGATTTCATCCCGCTCCTCCGATCGCCGGCGTATCACGCTTTCCGCAGGCTCTACGGCTGGGAAGCAATGGAACACGAAGAACCATTGATCGAGGAACGTTGGGAGCGGATGGATGCCCTTGCCGGCCGGCCTCCCGACAGATCCGTGGTCTGACTCGGCGGCAGGTTGTCACCCTACCCGCTCTAGCAAGCCGACTCGAAAAACTCTCGAACGTCGAAGCTCAGCCCGGGAGCGGCGGAATGCTCGAAGACGTTGCCTTCATTGAAAGTTCGCGACGACTCGCCATCATAACCGATGATCGTCCGCGTCGCCGGATCGATATCGAGAACCAACCGCGATCCGTGGGCGAGATAAAGTTCGATCTTACGCTCAAGGTTGCGCAGCCGATCGCCAGGCGAGCGAATCTCGACGGCAATATCCGGCGCGAAGGGCGGGGTCTCTTTCGCCTCGCCTTTAAGCGGCGCAAAGCGCTCTTCCGAAACCCATGCAACATCCGGAACGAGCGACGTCCGTCGCTCTCCCGCCGGGATTATCCAGAAGCGCCACTCGAGGTTCGCCGATCCTCGGCCGGCGGCCCAAGCCTTCAGAATCCGAGTCAATTCGAACTCCAACTCACTGTGGCGCCGCTTCGGGCTCACCTTCGGGACCTCGAGCCCTTCGATAAGCTCGATGTACGGCTTCTCGGCGTCGAGTTCGTCTGACAGGCGGTTGAGTTCGGCGTAGTCGATGGTTTGCAACGATGATTCCTCACGCATAGTCTATCACGCGATCAGGAGTTGCCGTCAAGTGACCGAATCGGGGCGAGCGTGCAAGCGCTCGTGGCCGCGGGCGGCACGGTCGTGCAGGAAATTACCGACGTCGCCTACGGATTGTTGGTCGCGAGCGTCAAAGACCCCAACGGCTCGATCGTGGGGTTACGACAATTTCCGAAGAAGTAGAAGAAGTGAACGATATTCCCGGAGGCCGACCTACGCGATGAAGAAGACCGACGACTCGAAAAACACCGAGTCTCCCTCCAAGCTCATTGACGGGAGAATCAAGGAGCTGGGCGATTGGCGGGGCGAGACGCTCTCAAAGATGCGCAAACTCATCAAGCAAGTGGACCCCAAAGTCGTCGAGGAGTGGAAGTGGAGAGGTGTGCCCACCTGGTATCACGATGGAATCGTCTGCACAGGCGAGACCTATAAGAGCATCGTCAAGCTGACGTTCGCCAAGGGTGCGCAGCTCAAGGACCCAAAGCGGCTGTTCAACTCAAGTCTCGAAGGTAATGTCCGGCGTGCCATCGACCTGCACGAAGACGACAAGATCGACGAGGCCGCGTTCAAAGCGCTCGTCCGCGAGGCGATCGCGTTGAACGAGTCCTCCAAGCGCAAGCCCGAAAGGAAATGAAATGGCCGATTCGAGTCTCTTGATGCCCGGCGCCGACGAGACGTATCGCAGTTCGCGCGATCGTTTACGCACGGCGGAGATCGAGTT
>Ga0209009_1000318_pt1 | contig 18899 bp, 14 predicted proteins | sample BlaSpr_A8_OM3_M2_FD_187979 | JGI IMG/M metagenome (GOLD analysis project Ga0209009, IMG submission 187979) | Forest soil microbial communities from Thunder Bay, Ontario, Canada - Black Spruce, Ontario site 2_A8_OM3_M2 (SPAdes) (version 2) | ecosystem: Environmental > Terrestrial > Soil > Boreal... | reverse complement strand
AAGCCTTCACCGCTTGCGGCGTAAACGATGTTCGGGTCAGACGGAGCTACGGCAATGGCGCCGATAGATTGCGACGGTTGATCTTCAAAAATGGGCCTCCAGGTGCGGCCATAATCGTCCGATTTCCAAACGCCGCCATCGCCTTGCCCGACATAAAAAACGTTTGGCTGATTGGGGACTCCGGTGGCGGCGCGCGTTCTACCTCCGCGAAATGGGCCGATCATGCGCCAGCGCATTTCCTGATAGGTACTTACGGGGTATTGCTGCGCATCGATTACACGCGCGTTTACAGCAAGAATGAGCAGCGCAAACAGAGCCAGGGTAATCCGCGGAATTCGAAACAACACGCACCTCCCGATTTACGGTGCATAGCATACCTAAAAACGGAATTCGAGGCAGGTTAGAAAGTTAGGCGCCCGCCGATTTGCGCGGCGAACGGTATACCCACAGTGGTGCCGGGACCGAAGAAGTCTCCCAAAGCTCCGCCGGCCACGCGGAGTTGATGGAGACTTGTGATTGGCGTTGTTGTAGTGCAGGCAGGATTAGTGCAGAGGTCGGTAATGTTTCCGGCGGCCACTTGCGACGGCGGAACGGGTAATGCTCCAACGTCGGTGACGTAATTGGCGCCTGGGTTGTTGCGGTTGAAGAGATTAAAGAACTCGATGAAAGGCGTTAACGTCCAGCGCTCGCGAAAATGGATCGGGCGGCTTACTCGCAAGTCAACTTGGATATAGGGGGTTCCGCGGAGTTCATCCAGGCTGGTGGGAACACCGTTCACCACCGCGCGGTCGTCAAAGTCGTCACCAAGCCCGGTGACCGGGGTGGTGGTGGTCAAAGTAAAGGGCCGGGCGCTTTCCGCTTGCGTTAGGGTAGTTAGCTCGAATCCACCGGGAACTTTGAGGGTTCCGGCTAAAACAAAACGGCTCAGGACGTCTTCGCCGGACGGACCGTAATCGCCTTTGCCGAAAGGCTGCAGCGGATTGCAAACGCCGTTGACGTAGTCAAAAAGCTCGCCGAGCACGCAACCCCAGGTACTGGCGCGCGAGAGAGTGTAATTTGCTACCAGGGTGAAACGGCGCGAAACGTTTCCCTGCAGGTGAAGGAGCAATGCGTTGTAGCTCGAGCGATTATCCGATTTAAAAACAGCAATGTTTGGAACGTTGTTCCGCTGGTCGGTGACATCAGAGGGGAGCAGCGGAGAGAACAGTGTGAAGCCTGCTTGATATTGATAGCGCCTGAAGCCGTGATTTCCCTGCTCATGGATGTAGTCGGCGCTAACCATCCACTTAGAATTGAAGGCGTGTTGGACGCCGCCGCTAACATGCATCGCGTAGGGCGTCTTGTATCCCGGCGCAATGATGGCGCCAGCTCCGGCGACGGTACCGATCGGACCGGTGGAAGCCGCCGGAGGCAGACACCCCGAGCCCACCAGCATCTTCGTTGCAGAGTCAAAAGTGCAAGGTCCGACAGGCGAGTTCACAGCTTGCAAAGCCGGTACCCAACCGTTCTGAGCAAGATCGTTTGAGTAGATGCCGATGCCGGCGCGGATCACGGTGTTTGTAGATTGGCCAGGCGAGTATGCGATACCAAGCCGGGGCCCGACGGCCCGATCGAAATCGTGCGGAGCGCCGTTGATCAGCGGAATATCGAGGGCCTTGAGAGTGAGGTACGCGGGATTCTGTAATTGGCTCCGGTCAGATGCGGTGAAGAGGCCGAAGCTCCTGTCATAGCGCAAGCCGTAGCTTATGGTGAGGCTCGGGCGCACCCGCCAGGAATCCTCCGCGTATAGACCGAGGCGTTGCACGTTCTGCGAAAAACTGCCGTTGCTTGCGGGAACCGACATACTTCCATTGGCCAGATCGGCAGCGAACTGCGCAGGATTCGTTAGATAGAACGTCGGATCATTTGGAAATGTCACGAGCGTTTCCGCGTTAGATGCCAACGCGCCGTTCAGAACCGGTTCGTGGATGAAATTCACGCCGAACTGGAACGAGTGCGCTCCAACGGTATGCGTGACATCGTAGCGGAACTGATATTTTTCCTGATTGCGCAGAATAGGAAATGCCGTAATGGGCGTGAGGAACTGGTTGTCGCCAAATGTCTCCAGCCCGGATATGGTCGCTGATGTAGCAGTGAACGGAAACGCGAGCGCGAAGCCGAGGTCCGAGTTACGCGCTTCGGTGAGATGCAGCCCACTGGCGCTGAGAACCAAGGAACCAACCCAAGTGGGACCGAACGTAAATTGGTTGCTGACGACCAGGTTCATGTAATTGTTGTGTGCTTCGGCGCCGGTGGAAGGAAGAGCGGCCTGCTGCACTCCCGCGTTATGCGTGAGGTAGTTGTCGATCCCCGCGCGCAGGAACCATTGCGAGCGCGGAGATTGCGCCCAATCGAATCGAGCAGTCCCCAAATAATCGCGAAACGGCACTGGAACAAAATTTGGCACCGGGATGGAGGTGACGACTTTGCCGTTCACATCCACCAAGCCTTCGGCCGCTAGCTGTGCCAGGGCATTGAATTGCGTCTGACTGGCCGGGCTGTAGGCGATACTGGCGTCTTCGTGCACGAATTCGAAGGAAGAGAAGAACCACAATTTGTCACGAACGATAGGCCCGCCAATCGTCCCGACATAATTCTGGCGTGAAAACGGCTGCTTCGGATTGGGAGAAGGATTTTCGATGGGGAAACGCGCGTTGAGGGCAGCGGCACGCTCGTAGAAGGCTTCATCCCCGTGCCAGTCATTGTTCCCGCGCTTCGTCGTAATCACCACGGACCCGGCGGTGGTGCGGCCGGTGTCGGCATCTTCTTGTGCGGTGCGCACGGCAAGTTCCTGAATCGTGTCGGGCGAAAAATTCTGCAGGAACCCACCAATGTAGTCGTCGGAATCATCGCCGCCGTCGACGGAGAGTTCATTATTGAGTCCGGAGCTTCCTCCAGTGGAAACTGCCGTTATACGCGCTTTGGTGGGATCAGATGGCTCGACTGGCTCGGTTCCTGGAACCAGGTAAGCGATGTTGGCGAAACTGCGCGCAGCTAGTGGAATTGTTTCCAAGTCTTGGGAAGTGACTACTCCTTGATGGACGGTGCTGGCCAAGTCGATGGGCTCGGTGGTGACGGAGGAAGGTTGTGCTTGCACATTCACAGTCTGTTGCACAGCGCCTGGTTGCAAAGTTATGGTGATGTCCCGCACGGAACTGATCATAATAGTAACGTCCGAGAGCGTCTGATCGAATCCCTTGGCATTCACGAGCAGGCGGTAAGTTCCGGGGGCAAGATTGTCGACGCGGAACTCTCCTTGTTCATTCGTATTTGCCTGCACTTCCACGGAGGATTCGGCAGCACGCAGGATAATTGTTGCGGATGGAACGCGCGCTTGGCTGACGTCCTGCACGATCCCCCGCAGGCTTCCATGGAATTTCTGAGCGGCGGTGAAGGGGCAGGCCAGCGAGACAGCCGCGATTAAAACTACGGTCTGATAAAGGATTAAGATTGCGCCGCAGCGTTGTATCTTCATCGTTTCGTGAACCAATCCGCAAAAAGAACTAATTCAGATAGGACTCAGGCGGTCGCACTCTCCCCTTCAATTCATGAGACAAAACCTTATCCCGTCGGAGTCTAATTTTCCAGCCCATTTTCCTGGGGACAATAGGTCTTGGTCGCGGCAACACGGGTTTTGGGTGCGTTTGATCAGGCAAATCGCTTCCTGCTTGGAAGAATCTCTGGTAGCATGAATCTTCAAGGGATTTGAAACTTTCCTATCTGGAGCAAAGCGCCAATGGCAATGGTATGTGAACTTTGCGGCAAGAAGCCGCGTTTTGGCAATACGATCAGCCACGCTCACAATGTGACGCGGCGCCGCTGGAATCCGAACCTGCGGCGGGTAAGAACCGTGATCAAAGGCACGCACAAGCACATTCGCGTCTGCACTTCCTGTATCCGTTCCGGCCGGGTGAAAAAGGCTGCTTGAGGCCTCCTGCGAAGGAGTTTTCCGTTTGAAACGAAAAATCCTGATTCTTGCGGCGGTGGCAGCGTGCGTGTTTGTGGCCGCCTGCAAGAAAGTAGCTACGCCGGGCCCCGATGTGTGGGCCACGGTGAACAGCAAGGACATCTCGCGCGCGGAGGTGGAGAAATATTTTCGCACGCGCGTGAATGCGGAAGCGCCCGCGCCTTCTCAGGAAGAGGCTCTCTCGCTGAAGCTCAGCATTTTGGACGAATTGATCAACAACGAAATTCTGCTGGAACGCGCGAGCAAAATGAATTTGATCGCCACCGATGCCGAAGTGGAAGACAAATTCACGGAATCGAAGAGTCCCTACACCGAGGAAGAGTTTCAGAGGAAGCTGCACGACACGGGACTTACCGTCGACGATTTGAAAAACGATATTCGCCGGCAGCTTTCCGTTCAAAAACTGCTGAACCGCGAAGTGATTGCGAAGATTTCGATCACCGACCAGGACGTCACTGACTTCTACAACAAGAATCGCGCGCAGTTCAATGTAGCCGAGCCGCAATATCACATAGCGCAGATCGTGGTTACCCCGCATCCCGACCCTTCGGTCCACAATCGAAAAAACGACAAAGCCAAAACCGATGCGGAGGCCAAGAGCAAGGTAGCTATGCTGGAACAAAAGCTCGCCGCAGGCGCCGATTTCGGCCAATTGGCGATGGACTATTCGGAAGATTCTACTGCGACAACCGGAGGCGACCTGGGATTTGTTCCGGAGTCCGCGCTAAATCGGTCTGATCCGGCGCTCAAAATGCTGGTTCTGAGCATGAAGGCTGGCTCGGTGAGCCAGCCGATCGCCAATGCAGGCGGCTACCGGATATTGAAAATGATCGCGAAGGAAGCGGCGGGGCAGCGCGTTCTTTCCGATCCGCAAGTGCAGCAGTCCATCCGCGACATGATGCGCAACCGCAAGGAACAACTACTCCGGTCGGCATACATGATCGAAGCGCGCGATGACTCGCACGTCACCAATTATCTGGCGCGGCAAATTCTGGAATCTGCAGGGAAACTCCCCGCTTCAAACTAGACGATTTCTTTTTAAGTCGAGCGATGACCTGGATTCCCGGTGTAAGTTAACTGGAGGATCGCACTGCTGGGTCTTGCTGCGTGAGATCGAGACGTAACAAAAGTTGCGAGGGATTCATCCGCGGCTTGCGGTTTCTGCCAGAGATCGAGCGGGTCGCGGCGGCTTGAACGATAGAACCAATAATGCTCCGGCCAGCGGGGTTAAGAAAAAAGAAAGCGTGAAAGTTTTCCAGAATGTGAGGCCTTCTTTTTCGGCCCAGTGAGCGGTTGCTCCGCAGAGCATGATCCACGCTAGAGCAGCAGTGGCCAGCACCAATCCGGCGGCCAACCAAACCAAGAAAATGTGAAGCATTGTATCTCCCAAGGGGATCCGGGCTCTGCTTGCCTGACTTTGCTAGAGGTATGTTGGCAGCGGCCGCGAAGTTTGGGAAGACTCTGTGAAGACAAAGCGAACGTAAAGGTAAACGGGTAGGGTAGCAGCAGGTGATGCGCTGTTGGCGGGGTATTTGGCGCCTGGGGGGTTGGGCAGTTCTGGAAGGATTGCTTGCGGGTCGAGGCATCAGAGCTAATTCTTCAGCTGATGATGGCGACCACTTCGCCGGCATTCACGGTTTGTCCTTGTGCAACCAGGAGGCGCTCCACCGTGCCGGACTTGGGCGAGCGAATTTCGTTCTGCATTTTCATGGCTTCCATCACCACGATTCCTTGTCCGGCAGCGACGCGATCACCGGGTTTTACCAGCAGCACCACGATTTTTCCCGGCATGGGAGCCCGGAGCTGTTGACTTCCCTCCGCTTCCGCACCGAGCCCGCGATTGCGTGTCCATTGGCGCGGGTCGCGAATCGTGGCGCGGTGCTCACGTATTGCCACCGTGACGCGGAGTGCGGAATCAGGCTCGGGAGCTACACGTGCTTCGAAAGATTGGCCGGCGATTAGAATTGAATAGATGCCGGGCGAGACTTCTACTGCGTCGGCGTCAATCGGGCGGCCATCGATGGTCCAGCGGACTCGCTCGCCGGTGTGGATCATTTCGATGCTGCGTGATTTTCCGTCCAGCTCGATTTCAATTTTCAAGGTGCTCGCTCAAATTACTGTTTTCTAACGGCACGGCTTGGTTTTCCTACTGCGTCATATTCCTATACTTCAGGATCGCCTCTTAACTGCTCGCGGCGCGCTTCCAGTTTCCAGCGCGATTCGGGCTGGCTGATAACTGACTTCGTGTCCGGAGAATCCTGGCGAGGGGGCATATTCCACAACGCAGCGGCGATTGTTGCCGCATCTTCTTCGGGCGCTTGAGTTCCGGAAACCGCGACGGCCGGCTTATGATGCTTGGAGAGAAAATCATCGAGCCAGCGGGTGTGGATTTCGCCTGCTTGGAAATCTGGTGTCGCGAGAATCCGCTGGAAAAGCTCTGCATTTGTTTTTATTCCGTTGGCATAAAACTCTGCCAGCGCTCGTTGAAGGCGCGCGATTGCTTCCCCGCGATCTTTTCCATACGAGATTAATTTTCCAAGCATGGGGTCGTATTCGTTCGGCACGGTCCATCCGCTATACACGCCGTCATCGAAGCGTATGCCGGGGCCTGCGGGAGCGCGCCAGTCCAAGATTCGCCCGGGCGAAGGGAAGAAATTATTGTCCGGATCTTCGGCGTAAACGCGGCATTCGATGGCGTGGCCGCGGAGCGTGATGTCTTCTTGCGTGAATGGCAGCGGCTCACCGCGAGCGATACGAATCTGAAGTTTCACAATGTCCTGCGAAGTGACCAATTCGGTTACGGGATGCTCCACCTGAAGCCTCGTGTTCATTTCCAAAAAATAAAAGTTGCGACTCGCATTGACTAGGAATTCCACGGTGCCGGCGTTTGTATAGCCGCCGGCTTTCGCCAATTTCACGGCGGCATCGCCCATCGCGCGTCGCAGCTCTAGCGTCATGATGGGCGACGGCGCTTCTTCGATCACTTTTTGATAGCGCCGCTGGACGGAACATTCGCGTTCGCCGAGATGCACGATGTGACCGTGACTATCTGCTAGGATTTGGATTTCAACGTGGCGTGGCTTCAAGAGATATTTTTCAAGATACAGGCGGCCATCGCCAAATGCGTTCTGAGCTTCCGAAGAAGCATCGCGCCAGCCTGCAGGAAATTCGGGCTCCCGTTCGATCAAACGCATGCCTTTTCCGCCGCCACCGGCAACGGCTTTCAGTACCACGGGGAAGCCAATTTCGCGAGCCGCGTCGCGGGCATCTTCCATTTTTGCGATGGGATCGAGCGTGCCGGGGACGGTTGGCACATTCGTCTTGCGAGCCAAACGGCGCGCCGCGGTTTTCGAACCGAGGATTTCCATGGCCTCCGGTGACGGGCCGATAAAAGTGATCTGTGCCTCGGCGCAGGCGCGGGCCAGCGCGGGGTTTTCGGCGAGAAATCCGTAGCCGGGATGAATCGCGTCGCATCCGGCATAGCGCGCGGCGCCAATGATTTTCTCAACGACCAGGTAGCTTTCTCGAGAAGGGGCGAGGCCGATGGGATAAGCCTCGTCAGCAAGACGCACGTGAAGCGAAGCGCGGTCTGCGTCGCTATAGACGGCCACAGAGCGCACGCCAAGCTCTCTGCAGGCTCGCAGGATGCGAACGGCAATCTCGCCACGATTGGCAATCAGGATTTTCTTGAACATTTCCCCTGCGCGAAAAGCAGTGGGATTCTAACATTTTGGTTCTCAATCGTCTGCGCGTTGAGGTCGTCCGGCTCAGGCAGAATCTAAGAACCCTTTTCGCGGCGTGTACCCGCGGCGTGTACCAAGGTTGGCAAGGGCGGCATGTACGGCTATGATGTGCCTCGCCGGAGATGCCGAGATAATGAGTTCACCTGTGAATCTATCGCCGCAAGATCAGTGGAAGAAAGCTGCCGCCGAAGCTGCTGCGAAGCTGGTTGAAAGCGGTATGGTCGTCGGATTGGGAACTGGCTCGACAGCTGCATTTCTGGTGAGCGCGCTGGGGCGGCGATTGGCGCAAGATAATCTGAGAATCGTGGGCATGCCTACTTCAGAACGTACGGCGGAGCAGGCCCGTTCAGTAAATATACCGCTCAGCACATTCGCAGAACACACGGAAATTGACCTTGCCATTGACGGTGCGGACGAAATACTGCCCGGGCCGCTGTACCTGATCAAAGGCCACGGCGGCGCGCTGTTGCGCGAAAAAATCGTGGCGGCCGCGAGCAAGCGGATGGTTGTGGTTGCCGACGAATCTAAAATTGTAGAGCGGCTGGGCTCGCTGGTAGCTGTTCCGGTGGAAGTTGTTCCGTACGGCTGGCAGGCGACGGAAAAGAAATTAGCTAAACTCGACGGGAAACCCGTGCTGCGGCTCGGCTCCGACAAGAAACCATACGTCACAGATGGCGGGCACTACATCATCGACTGCGCGTTTGGGCCGATGAGTGATCCGAAAGAGATCGCGCATCACCTTGATCATGTGGTGGGAGCGGTCGAGCACGGATTGTTTTTGAAGTTCGCTTCCGAAGCATTCATAGGCGGCCCCGAAGGTGTGAAGGCGCTAAAGCGCCAGTAATTTCCAGCGGACAGTTTTCGCGGCCGACGGCTGACTTTCCTCACGCAACCTCTCACTGAATCGCAAACGCCTTCCTTCGCCGAAAGAGTCTAAACTTAGGAAGATAAGAAATGAAAGGATTTCAATTAGTTGCGTGGACTGGACTAATCGGTGCTGTTTTGGTTTTGCTTTCTTTTGCGGCAGCGGTTTCGCAAACGAAGGCGCAAGTCTCTAGGGTGGAATCACAACGTAGACCCGTGATCGTCGAGCTATTTACGTCGGAGGGTTGCTCCAGTTGCCCGCCCGCCGATGCTTTGCTGCATAAACTGCAAGCAGAACAACCAATAAAGGGCGCAGAAGTCATAGCGTTGGAAGAGCATGTGGATTACTGGAATCACGACGGTTGGACTGATCCGTACTCTTCGTCGGAATGGACCGAACGGCAGCTGGACTATGAGGCTCCGCTCAAGATATCTCAGTCGTACACCCCGGAAATGGTGGTGGACGGCGAGACCGCTTTCGTTGGCAGCGACGAACGAAAGGCTGAATCCGAAATCGAACAGGCGTCAGGTGACGCTAAAACCGAAGTGACTATTGCGCCCGCAACGCCCGATACGAAGCAATCTCAGAACTTTGCAGTATCGGTGGGAACGCTCCAGGAAAGTACGGCCGGTGATGCCGCAGAGGTTTGGCTGGCGGTGGCCGAAGACGGACTTCAATCGTCGGTGAGCCGGGGAGAGAATGCCGGGCAAGTATTGCTTCATACCGCGACGCTGCGATCCCTACAAAAGCTCGGAGTCGCGGACCCGAACCACAAGCCGACCGCGTTTACCGGTAGCGCTAATGTAAAATTCGAGCCGCACTGGAACCGCGAAAAGTTACATGTGACGGTTTTCGTTCAGGAAAAAAAGAATCGAAAGATTCTAGGCGCGGCGACCACAAAAATCACGCGTTAGCTATGCAAGATGTGAACGATGAGATGAAGATGCGAAACAGAGTTCTGCGACACGAATCCTGCAACGAGCTTCAGACCTAACCAGCGGTAATATTTCCTAATTTTTCGACGCGCAGCCTTGCGGGTACACGGCATCGAGCGCGCCCCACAGAGCCTTCAGACCACGCTCGGCAGCACATAACACCGAAACCGTGTCTGCGTCATTTTGTTTCGCAAGCCAATCACGCCAGGCGGCGCGATGGCGTACGTCAGCTTCCTCGTGAACGGCGAAATAGGCCAGGGAGCGCGGCTCCGTGATGTCGTAAAAGCGCCGCAAACCGGAAATCTTTTGCGTGGCGATTTCGGGGACCTGCGCTTCATACACGTAAAATGCGGCTACGGCCTGGGTTTTGGAACCTTGGGCAGCGACTTCATCAAACGTGTCGAGCAACGCAGCGATCCCAGGCAGCGGGCGCGCGTCTTCCATCGACGCTTCGCTCACACCGAGCGACTGTGCGAAATGCCGCCAAAGCATAGGGTGAGACGCAGCCGGATCGAGCTCTTCAGCCAGGTTTTCGTTTACCAGTGCCTGAAGGTTCGCGTCGCCATTTGTGCGGGCTGCGAGCTGCTTCAGGTTATCCGGGAAGGAACGAACGTGTTGATAGTACTGCTCGGCGTAAAGTGCGAGCGAATTCTTGGAGAGCTTGCCTGCAGTCCAAGCCTGGTAGAAAGGATGCTTCAGCAGGTGATATTTTTCAATCAGCGCATCAAGCGCTTCGACCAAAGTCTTCGTCCTCGGGGCATTCTTGGGCATTGCATCTCCAATTCTTAGCGAATCATGGCGGTGAGGAAAACCACGGCATGCTACCGGAAATCGACCCAAAAAGCCAGCTTTGCGCGCTCGAGTTAGTTTTCTAGTCAACTACGCCGGAAGGCTCCGGGAGGTACTCCACACCACCTTTGGAAAGCGCGATGGAATACGCTGTGTTCGGCGTATCCGAGCGCCTGTGCGGTTTCGGCGGCGGTCATGTGAGCGTCGAGAAGGAGAAGTGCGAGAGCTCTGGTAAGACCAAGTTTGGCGCCGGAGGTACGAGCCGTTGAGGGTGGCTGCGTTGCGGTCCGGCCCACGCGGGTTAGAGCGGGATGTTGCCGTGCTTTTTGCGCGGGTTGGTTTCGCGCTTGTTTGCCAGGGAGCGCAGTGCGGTGATTAACTTGGCCCGGGTCTGGGCGGGCTCGATGATGGCGTCGATATAGCCGCGCTCGGCGGCGACATAGGGATTTGCGAAACGGTCGCGGAAATCGTCGATTTTTTCACGGCGGATTTTTTCGCGGTCGGCTTCGGGGGCGCGATCGATTTCGCGCTTATAAACGATGTTCACTGCACCTTCCGGCCCCATCACGGCAATTTCGGCGGTAGGCCAAGCGTAGTTGATGTCGGTGCGAATGTGTTTCGAAGCCATCACACAATACGCACCGCCATAGGCTTTGCGCGTGATAACCGTGATTTTCGGCACCGTGGCTTCGGCAAAGGCGAAAAGCAGTTTTGCGCCGTGCTTGATGATTCCGCCAAATTCTTGCTGCGTGCCGGGCAAAAATCCAGGTACGTCTTCAAAAGTGATGAGCGGAATATTGAAAGCATCGCAGAACCGCACAAAACGCGCGCCTTTCACCGATGCGCTGATATCGAGCACTCCGGCAAGGAATACCGGCTGATTCGCGACGATCCCTACCGTATGGCCATCGAGCCGGGCGAAACCCACCACAATATTCTTAGCGAAGTGCTCGTGGACTTCGAAGAACTCTGAATCATCGGCGATGGCGTGTATCACGTCTTTGATGTCGTAAGGCTTTTGTGGATCTTCGGGGACGAGCGCGTTGAGCGCGGGATGCGCCCGGTCCCAAGGATCGCTGGTAGCGCGGTGAGGAGGGTCGTCGAGATTATTGGAGGGTAGGTAGCCGAAGAGTTCGCGGATCATGGCTAGGCATTCTGCGTCGTCGCGGGAAACAAAATGGGCCACGCCGCTTTTTTCGTTGTGGGTCATGGCGCCGCCGAGATCTTCCTTGGTGACTTCTTCGTGCGTGACGGTCTTGATCACGTCCGGACCAGTGACGAACATGTACGAAGTGTCGCGGGTCATAAAAATAAAATCGGTGATGGCCGGAGAATAAACTGCGCCGCCCGCGCACGGTCCCATGATCGCGCTGATCTGCGGAATCACACCGCTGGCGAGCGTGTTGCGAAGGAAAATTTCGGCGTAACCCGCGAGCGACTTCACGCCTTCTTGAATGCGCGCGCCGCCGGAATCGTTCAGACCGATCACGGGTGCGCCGGCTCGCATCGCCAGGTCCATAATTTTTGTGATCTTTGAGGCGTTAGCTTCGGAGAGCGAACCGCCGAAAATCGTGAAGTCCTGCGCGAAGACATAGACCAGGCGGCCATCGATGCGGCCATAGCCGGTGATGAAACCGTCACCCGGCGGGCGCTGGGTTTCCATGCCGAAATCGTGGGATTGATGGCGGACGAATTTGTCGAGCTCTTCGAAGGAGCTTTCGTCGAGCAGCAAATCAACGCGTTCTCGCGCGCTAAGCTTTCCCTGCTTGTGCTCGCGTTCGCGGCGCTCGGCCCCTCCGCCAGCTTCGGCTTCGGCGTTGAGTTTACGGAGCTCTTCAATGCGGTCGCGATGTTTGCGGTGTTCAGTCACCGCGGGCTCGCCGTTTGAATGCGAAATAGGTTGCCGAGGAAACGACAAGGAAATTGAGTGTAGGGAAAATGTTTAAGAGTGGCGCGCTTGCAATTGCTCATCCGGACAAATATAGCGGAAGCCCAGAATTAGTCAAAGTTTCGGCTAGGACAATTTGGCCGCTTGCCGCGCAACGCTTGCGTCGGAATGCGATGGCTCGGATTCCATTGCCGGAAGCAACTCGCCGTTTTCGCGCGCCGGTAAATCTCTTTGCTTCGGCGTGGTAGTGATGGTGACCACGCTCACCAAAACGAGCAAGCCTCCTAGCAATGTCCGGGAACCGATCGGTTCCTTGCCGATAAAGTAGCCCACTGCGACTGCCACTACCGGGTTGACGTAGGCGTAGGTGCCCACTTTTGTGGGAGATTCATAGTGCAGCAACCATATGTAAGCGGTAAATCCCACGATGGATCCTGCGATAATCAAATAAATTAGCGACCACCATGCGGTGCCGGAAACTGCCTGAAAATGAAACCCCGAAAACTCATGCGTCAGTGCCGCGAGTACAAATAGCTGGAGTCCGCCGGAGAACATTTGAGCGGCCGCGCTCATCGGCTTCGAGGCTGGAAGCGGCAGGCGACGCGTGAGAATCGTAGCGATGGACCAAGTGAAAGAAGCGAGCAACAGTGCGATTGCTCCGGCGCGATTGATGGGCACTTCTCCGAAAGTAAAAGAATGATTCACCAGCACGGCCACGCCGCAGAGTCCTACTAGAAGCGCCAACGATAGCCGCACGGTAAGACGTTGCGTGCGGAGAAAAATAATTTCCATCAGCGTGATAAATGCCGGTATGGTCGCCAGAACCACGGCGGCGATGCCGGACGGAACGCGTTGCTCGGCCCAGAACAGGCAGCCATAATCGAGCAGAAAAATTAATGTTCCGAGAAAAGTGGCCGCCAGCCATTCGCGGCGGCGCGGCGAGGGAGTGCCGGTCAATCGCAGCCAGCCGTATAAAACGATTCCCGCCGCGCTGAACCGCATGCCTGCCAACAGGAACGGCGGAACTTCCCGAACACCTACGCGTATGGCGAGAAAAGTTGAGCCCCATACGAAGTAAATGATCGCGAACGCGAGAAGAATTTTCCAAGAAGGCGGACGAGCCGTTGGCAATTTGATCTCTCCCGTTCGCAAAACAAAAACCAGTTAATTGGATTCGGATTTCGAGTTGCAGTTTCGAATGAAACACGTTTGAGAGCCAGATCACAACAGCCAAATTGGACATTCGATACGGAGGTTCGGGTCGAGAAAATACGCGCACCTGAAGGGTGGCCGCTACAAAAGCGATTGAATGGTCCCAGTCTATCTATAGCGTCGCTTTCTGCGGCTAGGTTTAATTGGTTTGAAGAACACGGCAAGATGCCGGGCTAAACTTCAGCGCTGCATGGAAACCCCCATAACAAAACTTATTGTGCTCGGCACGCGTCCGGCGTGGCTGGCGCGCTCTGCGGAGCCGGCAACGGCGCGAGGTTGTACTTGGCTAACAGCGAGTTTATTGAAGCGAAACCTTGGGCGGCCAGATCGCGCCACGCCGCGATGCTTTTATTCAGGCTGCTGCACGTCTCGTCCAGGGCCGCTTCGGCAGTTTGCGACGGAGCTGCGTCGCCGCTTTGGATCATGAAAGAGAGCCGAGCCAGATCGCGATGCGCCGGGCCAATTCCCGGATCGGTGAAAGTACCTTCCTGGATTAGCGCAATCTTCTTGTCGAGGTCTTTCAGCGCGTCGGCTAAATCCTGTCCTTCCGCAACCTGAACAGGCTTGGCCGCAGCTTCTGTTGCTTCCGCATTTTGCTTTGGCTCAGCGGCTACATCTTTTGCGTGGGGACTTTGTGTCGCAGCATCGGAGGAGTTTGGCGGCGGGGTAGTAGTTTTTGGCGCTTCGTCGGTAATGCCTTTTCCCGGAGGATTTTGTTTCTTCTCCGCCAGGGGATGCTGCTTCATGAAATCTTCCAGACTTTTCTGGCGCGCGGCGGTCGCTTCGCGTATGGGTGCGATGGCGAGATAGGCCTGATAACTTGACGCCAGGCCGGCGTCAAGCCTGTTCACCGCGTCCAATTGTTTCAGGAGATCAGTTTGCGGAACGTGTGTGCGCGGATCGAGAGTGATGGTGAAAGGCTGCTTCATCAGCACGCCGTTGGCGATGAGTATCGCTTCATATTGCCCCGGAACGGCAATCGGTCCCAGCGTTTGCTCGCGCGGCGTGTCTTCGGGAATCGCGTGGTCGGAAAGCGTGTACTCGATGTAGTCAAGAATGTTGCCGTAGTAGCTGAAGGGCAGCGCTTTAGGAGAATCGTAACGCAAGTCCCAGACGAAACGGTTATGCCCCACGTTTTTCGAAAGGGCAGGCATGGGCCCAAACCAATAATCGGGCACGTTCTTTGGCGTGGTATCAGGCGCGGCAGCAATGCTCGTAAATCGGCGCACAAATTTTCCCTGCGCGTCGTGGATTTCCAGTGTGAGCACTCCGGTGGGAGCGGACTTGAGGAAGTAATCGAAAATGGCGCCGTCCGGAGGATTTTCTCCGGCGGGCGTTTCGGGCGGCAGCGGAGTTTCCTGGTCATTATCCCAACGCACGCGAACAGTCTTGGCCGGTTTTAGCAGGTACGCATTCGCGCCGGCTATCTCGGCAGTGGCTTGGCGCAGCGGCGACAGATCATCAAGAATCCAAATAGCGCGACCGTAGGTAGCGGCGACGAGGTCGTCGCCATGCACGGCGAGATCGCGAACGTCGGACGCAGGGGAATTCAATTGCAACGATTGCCAGTGGTCGCCGTCGTCGAAAGAAACGTAAAGTGCGTTTTCGGTTCCGGCGTACAGCAATCCTTTGCGCACGGGATCTTCGCGGACAACGCGAGCGAGCCAATTATCCTCGAGACCATCGGTAATCTTTTGCCAGGATTTGCCGGCGTCGCGAGTGCGATAAATATAAGGATGTTTATCTTTGGCAGCCTGCGTGACGATGTAGGCTGTGGCCGCGTCGTAATGCGAAGGCTCCATGGCGGTGATTGAACTGTGGGGCGGCAACCCAGCGGGCGTCACATTTTGCCATGTTGCGCTGGCGTCCTGAGTGAGTTGGATCAAGCCGTTGCTTGTGCCAACCCAGATCACAGCGGCCTGTAAGGGCGAAGGCATCATCGCCATGATGGCGGCGCGCCGGCCGGGGCGCTGGAGTTCGAATTCTTTTTCGTCGGAGTCGGTGTCTGCACCAAATGCGTTTAGTTCTTCGGCATCCTTGTCGACGCTGGCCGAAAGATCACTTTCCGGTGTGTGCCCTGACGCGCCGGCCGGCGATTTATCGCCGGTGCCTGGACCGCCGGGAGGAACGGTGAGGTCGGGGCTGATCGTTTGCCAGCTATATCCTTCGTCCGTGGTTTTCAGAACAAACTGCGTGCCAAGATAAAGCGTTTTTGGATCCTCAGGCGAGAAGACCAGGGGAGGCATCTGCGTGGTGCGGAAATCTCCGGTACGTACGAACACGTGAGTGATCTGGCCGGTAATTTTGTCAAAGCGCACGACGCTGCCGTACCATCCACCTGAAAAAATAATGTTGGGATTCGAGGGATCCGGCGCGATGTAGCAAAATTCAAATCCGCCCGTGGAGAACCAATCGCGGAAGCTGATCTCTCCATAGTCACTGCGATTCGGCACCACAACTGTGCCGCTGTCCTGCTGCGGGGCGTAAGAATAGTAAGGAAACTGGTTGTCGGTGATCACGTGGTAGAACTGCCCGGTGGGCTGGTTATACCAACTGCTCCAGGTCTTGCCGCCGTCCACGCTGATGGTAGCGCCTTGATCCACGCCGAGAATCATGCGCTGGGAATTTTTGGGATCGATCCACAGGACGTGGTAATCATCGCCACCCGGCGCGCCTTTATATGCGGTGAAATTTTTGCCACCGTCGGTGGAGCGATAGGTGGTCGTTTGCATCACGTAAACTATGTCCGCGTTATTGGGACCGACGAAAACGCGGCTGAAATAAAGATTTCCTACCACGCGCGAGTCATTCGTGATTTTGCGCCAGGTCTGGCCGCCGTCGTCGGAACGGAAAAGTCCAGGTTCGGTGATGGCGAACACTCGTTGTCCGTGCGTGCCGGGAGCGACGGCGAGTCCAATGCGGCCCAGCGGCTGATCTGCTGGAAAACCTGTGGTGGGAAGCTCCTTCCAAGTGACGCCTTGGTCCTCTGATTTATAAATCCACGAATCCGGTTTTCTAACGTCGGGAGGCCCGCTAAAGAAATCGAACGGCTTCCACAGTGCAGTGAAGAGCACGCGGGGATTGTTGGGATCGGCGACGGTGTCTGCGGCGCCCGCGAAGTCATCCCGATACAAAGTCTTTGTCCAGGTTTTTCCCCCGTCCGTGGACTTGAAAATGCCGCGCCAGGGGCTGGTTGCTGCCACGCCGAGAATCGGATGGCCAAGAGCGCCTACCACCAAAATATTGGGGTCGCGCGGGTCAACGATAATGGAATTAATGTAATGGACATCGGTCAAGCCGATATGCGTCCAGGTTGCGCCAGCGTCGGTGGACTTGTACATTCCGTTGCCATCGGTTTGCTCGCCCGTTCCGACGTACACAATATTAGGATCTGACGGAGCAATGGCGACCGCGCCGATGGAAGCGACATGCTGATCATCAAAAATCGGCTTCCAAACGCGGCCGGCATCGGACGTTTTCCAGACACCTCCGCCGGGAGTGCCCATGTAATAGACTGCGGGATCGCCCGGAATTCCAGCCACTGCGGAGACCCGCCCAGCGCGGTACGGCCCAATCAAACGCCAGCGCATGGCGGAGTAAAGATTTGGATCGACCGGCTGCGGAGTCTGCTGTTGGCCTTGCAGGGCGGCGGGGGTAGCGATGAAAACAAGGAAAGCGGCGAGGATAAGACGCTGGGTGCGAATCAAATTTCCCTCCGGGCGAATGATGAGTGTACCACCGCTCGCCGCAACTATTTATTGCGGTAGATTAGACGCGAGCCATGAGGATCCAGGGTTTGTAAATTTGCGAACAAGAATAGGCCTTAGTGCAAGCCTGACCAGTCATCGGCGAGAAGTATCGAGTTACTGGGATTTGACGGGTCGTATTTCACGCTAGCCGTTTGGCCGGCGGCGACGCGAGTGAGATGTAATCGCTCCTCAAGACCCGTCACGTCCTGGGCGGTTTCGTAAGTGATGCCGGAAATTGAGTAGGTGTAGTAGAGAAGTTTTTGCGTGCCGTTGGCCGCAACACCGGGCCATGGAGGTTTGTTTTTCACCAGAACAGCGGCGGGTTTCTCTGCGTGAGAGTCGCGAGCGTGGTCAACAATCTCAAGAACCTGGCCTTCGACGATGCGCCCTACGCGATTCAAAAACGCGCGCCGCTGCCGTTCGATTTCGCCCGGATCTACAGGTTTGCGTCGCAGCCAGAAAATAATTCCTACGAGAGCCAGCGCTGCGAGGCCCGCCAGCGGAATCCAGTTGTGCCAATCTCTGAGAAGTTCTTTCAAGACTCGCCTTGCGCGCGGGGCAGCATTACATCCGGAAGCAGACTCGGCTCAATTTTCCGAGTCTTCATCCGGCCCGATGACAAAATTTCGCAGCGTGCCGACGCCGCTTACGCTGACTTCCACCACGTCGCCCACAGCCAGTGGACCCACTCCGGAAGGCGTGCCAGTGGCAATAACGTCCCCGGGTTCCAGCGTCATCACCTGCGCGATGTAACGAATTATAACATCAAGAGAAAATATCATTTCCGAGGTATGTCCAAACTGTTTCCTGGTTCCATTCACAAAAGTTTCGACGGTGGCGGAGGCTAAATCGAGCGAGGTTTCAATGACCGGGCCGAAGGGACAGAAAGCGTCGAAACCTTTGCCGCGTGTAAACTGACCGTCTTTTCTTTGAAGGTCGCGTGCCGTGACGTCATTCAGACAAGTGTATCCGAGGATGTAGGCAAAAATATCTTCGTTAGCCTTCAGATTGCGGAAGCGGCGACCGATGACTACGGCGACTTCGCCTTCGTACTCCACGCGCTGCGAAAGGCGCGGCAAGACGATGGGCTCATCCGGTCCGATCACGGAAGATGGCGGCTTAAAAAAGAGCAAGGGTTCTCTGGGAACCTCATTGGCCAATTCTTTGGCGTGCTCAGCATAATTTCGGCCAACGCAGACAATTTTGCTCGGAGTGCAAGGTGGAAGAAGTTTCACGGAATTCAGCGGCCAACTGGGACCTGCAGTTTCGTATTTACCCCAAAACTCTCCGCGGATTTCGCGAACCTCGTTGCCTTCGATGATTCCATTGCGGATGTCGGGATGAATTTGCTGAACCGAGCGATGGACTTCGTTGGCGGAGAAACTGGAGGTTTGGAAGCGGCAGAATTTCATCGATGATGCGGAGCCGGATGATGCTCACGCCGGCGCGATTCAATCTCCTGATGCCGCGCATGTAACGCCATGGCGGCTACCCAGGAACCGACTGCGAAAACACCGTATATAACAGCGCCTTCGATCAACGCCTGAAATGGCGTGCGCAAGACGTCAAAGAGATTGCGGAAAAACATACCCGCGATGTAGTAGCCCACCGCGAACATTCCCCAAGCGATCATGGCGGAGGTGAACATCTGTATCGGGCGATTGTAGAACCGCACGATTGGGATCAGCGTGAAGATCACAAACAAGCCACAA
>Ga0209009_1000317_pt1 | contig 18909 bp, 16 predicted proteins | sample BlaSpr_A8_OM3_M2_FD_187979 | JGI IMG/M metagenome (GOLD analysis project Ga0209009, IMG submission 187979) | Forest soil microbial communities from Thunder Bay, Ontario, Canada - Black Spruce, Ontario site 2_A8_OM3_M2 (SPAdes) (version 2) | ecosystem: Environmental > Terrestrial > Soil > Boreal... | reverse complement strand
CGGGTTGTTGATCAGGGCTCGCGCAATGGCGATCCGCTGGCGCTGACCTCCGCTGAGTCGAGCCGGGTACTGGTGGCCATGGCCGGCCATCTCCAGCCGCTCGAGAAGATCCATCGCCCGCCGGCGCGCGTCGCCCGCGTTCGCGCCGGCAAGCTGGGCCGGAATCATGACGTTCTCGAGCGCCGTGAGGTTGTTGAGCAGGTTGAAGAACTGGAAGACGATCCCGACACGAGTCCGGCGAAAGCGCGCAAGTGAGGCCTCGCTGAGCCGGCCGAGATCCGTCCCGTCGACGACAACCCGACCGTGACTCGGGCGATCGAGCCCGCCGATCAGGTTGAGCAATGTCGACTTCCCACTGCCGGACGGCCCCATGACGGCCGTCGCTTTTCCCGCCTGGAGTCCAATCGAGACGGAGTCGAGGGCGGCATGCTCCTGACCGCCGTTGTAGACCTTGCTCACCGCAGTGAGCTCGACGAGCTTTCCCATTGCATGCTCCTTCGGGGACCTGCCCCGGACGACGTGATGCGGGCAGCCTATGGGCAATCGCCGCCGGCGCCGTCCACTCCAGGAACGAATTCAGCTCGCCCGATGGAATGATTCCGGACACGCGTCATCCCTGGGACCGAGCACAGATCATCCCGCGGGCGGATGCAGGCCGTCCCACCGCTCGCTACAGTCCTCTTGTGCGGCAGCTCGGCACGCGCGCCCGTCAACTCGACGTCCGTGGGCTCGACGTATACCTGACGCTCGTCATGACCGCCTGGGCTACCGCGGAGGGTCTCATTGCCGGCAATCTCACGCCGGCCGTCTTTCTTTGCACCCTTCCCTTGCTCGTTCGTCGCCGCTGGCCGATCGCCGTGTTTCTCGTCGGCATTGCCGGCATCGCGCTCGGCGCGAATAACATAGGCCTGGCCGCGCTCCTCGCCGTGCTCACTGCCGCGGTGTCACTCGGGATCTACACGCGGCATCGGCTGGTTGCCTCTTTCCTTATCGTTCTCAGCGCGGCCGGCATCGCCATCGAGTACACCAGCGGGCGAAACGGATCCTCGGCGCTGCCCATTCCAAATCAGGTCTTGCCGTTGGCCCTCCTCGGGGCCGCATACCTGGCCGGCAACGAGATCGCGAGTAGGCAGCGGCAAGCCGACCAGCAGAGAGAGCGGGCTCATCAACTCGAAGAAGAGCGCAGCGAGGCGGTGGCCGCCGCCGCCGAGACCGAGCGTCGCCACATCGCGCGCGAGCTGCACGACGTGGTCGCGCATAGCGTCAGCGTGATGGTGGTCCAGGCCGGTGCGGCGCGAAAGGTGATGAACGACAAGCCTGACGCGGCGCGCGAATCCCTGCTGGCGGTCGAAGCCAGCGGCCACGAAGCGATGGCGGAATTACGCCGGCTCCTCGGCGTGCTGAGCGAAGAGGACAACGAAGCCCCGCCGCTCGCCCCGCAGCCGGGGATGGCTGGACTGGACGCGCTGATTGCGCGTGTCCAAGAGGCGGGCCTGCCGGCCGAGTTGCGTGTGGAAGGCCCGCCGGAATCATTGCCGCCTGGCGTCGACGTCGCCGCCTACCGCATCGTGCAGGAGGCACTGACGAATGCCCTGAAATACGCCGGGGGCGCGCGGACCGAGGTTGTCGTTCGCTACACGCCGGACGGACTCGAGGTCGAGGTCATCGACGAGGGAACGATGTCCGCGCCGGCCGACGGAATTGGGCGGGGACTTAGCGGGATGCGCGAGCGAGTCGCGTTGTTCGGCGGGACCGTGGAGGCGGGCAAGCGCGCCGAGGGCGGCTATGCGGTTCTCGCCCGCCTGCCCCTCGATCCACCGTGAGCACGCGCGTCTTGATCGTCGACGACCAGTCGCTCGTCCGGGCTGGCTTCCGGCTGATCCTCGAGTCGCAACCCGACTTCGCAGTCATCGGTGAGGCGTCGGATGGTGAGCAAGCGGTCGCGCTGGCGCGCCGGCACCGACCCGAGGTCGTCCTGATGGATATCCGAATGCCACGGATGGACGGGCTGGAGGCGACCCGCCAGATCCTCGAGAACGGCACGACGCAATGTCGCGTCGTCATCCTGACGACGTTCGACCTCGACGAATACGTTTACGCCGCGCTCAAGGCCGGAGCGTGCGGCTTCCTGCTCAAGGACGTCACGCCGGAGCAGCTGATCGCCGCCGTCCGCCTGGTGGCAGCGGGCGATGCCCTCCTCGCCCCTTCGATTACGCGCCGGCTGATCGAGCGCTACGCCTCGCGCGACGCCGGGAGTGAGTTGACGCCGGACCTATCGTCGCTAACCGAACGCGAAGTTGACGTGCTTCGGCTGATGGCGCGAGGTCTTGGTAACCAGGCGATCGGCGACAAGCTGTTCGTCAGTGAGGCGACGGTGAAGACCCATGTCGCCCACATCCTCGACAAGCTTGGGGTGGAAAACCGGGTCCAGGCCGTGGTCGCCGCCTACGAAGCGCGGTTGGTTTCGCCCGGCGAGCCAGCCTGATCGAGCGAGAAGGTCGACTCGACCGGGACGCCCGATCGGAGGGTATTCAGCACGACGCAGTACTTCTCGGCGCTGCGCAGCAGCCGCTCCGCCCGCTCACCCTTGACGTCCTGGGGGACGGTCACGCGGGTCACGCAGCGGATGGCGGTCAGCCCGATTGGATAGTCGCCCATCGCGAGGGTGCCGCGCGCGTCCCAGTCGGCTTCGATCTCGACCTCGAGCGACGCCAGCTCGATCCCCATGTTGGCCGCCACCATCCGGATCGTCGTCTCCTGGCATGCGGCCAGGGCCCCCAGCAGCAGGTCACCGGAGCAGGGAACGTCACCCGTCCCACCGACCGCCGGGTGGGCGCCCGATCGCCAGCTGATGTCGGGCGTGGAGAGGCCGACGGCAGTGCAATGGAGCGGGTCGCTCAGATCCGCCTGGGCGCTGCGCACCCTCAATCGAATCTGGGCGGCCTGCGGGTCGTCCTTGTAGCGCTGCCGGATTGGGGTCTGGAGCTCTCGAACATTGATGGTGGCCATGTGAATACTCTAGGGCGATGGCAGGTTTTAGAATCTGCCAAGACGTAAGGAGGGATAGATGACCGACCGGCGCCGATGGATCCTGGTCGCGGCCGTGCTCGGTTCCGGCATCGTGTTCCTCGACTCCACCGTGGTCAACGTCGCCCTCCCCCGCATCGGCCGGGACCTTCCACGCCTCTGGTTCGGGGTGCTCGAAGGCCAATCGTATGTATACAACGCCTACCTTCTGAGCCTGAGCGCGCTGCTGATCCTGGCCGGCGCACTCAGCGACTACTACGGCCGCAAGCGGATGTTCCTCTACGGCCTGGTCGGCTTCGGGGTGACCTCGGTGCTTTGCGGGCTCGCCCCCAACATGGAACTTCTCGTCCTCTTTCGGGTTCTCCAGGGTGTCGCCGGGGCGGTCCTGGTCCCAGGATCGCTCGCGCTTCTGACGGCCAACTTCGAGGGCGAGGCCCAGGGCCGGGCCTTCGGGCTGTGGGCCGGCGCGTCCGGGGCAACCACCATCCTCGGTCCCTTCGTCGGCGGCCTATTAGTGGACACGATTTCCTGGCGCGCCGCCTTCCTGATCAACGTTCCCCTGATCCTGATTGCGCTCTGGGCCACCTACGTTCACGTACCGGAAAGCCGCGATGAAACGGCTGGGGCCCACTTCGACTGGCTTGGATCGGCAATCGTTGCCATCGCGGTTGGTGGACTGGCCTTCGGCACTATCTACGGCCAGCAACGCGACTGGCGGGATCCCATCGGTTACATTGCGCTGGCGCTCGGCGTGCTCTGTACGATCGCCCTCCCCTTCTACATGGCGCGCGCGCCGCACCCGCTGATTCCCTTGAGCCTCTTCCGCTCGCGCAACTTCACGGTCACGAACATCTCGACGCTCGTGATCTATGGCTCGCTCTATGTGACCTTCTATTACCTGACACTCTTCCTGCAGGGAACGATCGGATACACGGCTGCGGCGGCCGGCCTGGCCGGCATCCCAGGCTCATTGTTTCTGACCTTTCTCTCGGCGCGGTTCGGCGCGATCGCCGGCCGGCTAGGATCGCGCATGTTCATGGCGGTCAGCCCAGTGATCATGGCGGTCGGCGTTCTCTGGTATGCGCGTATGCCCGCGAGTAGTGTCCCCTGGCACCTCGAACCGCAGAACCCCTCGACTTTCCTGCCGCCCCTGTCCTACGTCATCGATCTGCTTCCGGGAGGAGTCATCTTCGGTCTGGGGCTGTCGATGCTGGTAGCCCCACTGACGACCGCGCTGATGCGCTCTGTGCCGACGCAGAAGGCAGGACTCGGTTCGGCGATCAACAACGCGATCTCCCGGGTCGGCCCACAGCTCGCCGGCGCCCTGGTCTTCGTCTTCATCACCGCCAGCTTCTACAGCTATATCGCGACGCGGCGCGCCGATCTCAACGTGAACGATCCCACCTTCCGCAAACTCGTGAGCCCGCTCAACCCCTCCGGCATCCCGTTGATGGGCAGTCTCGTCCGCGACGCGTCGACCGCTTCGTTCCACCTGGCGATGATCGTGGGCGCCGTGCTCCTCATCGTCGGCGCCATCGTGAACGCGGTCGGCATCCGGGATCCAGGCCGAGTTGCCCAGCGGAAGGTCGCGGCCGGCGGGACGCAGCCTGCACAGGAGAGCGTGTAATGGCAGTCCGAGACGACGTCGTCAATACCATCGCGGCCTTCTCCTTGTTCGCAGACCTCACCGGGCCGCAGCTCGAGGAAGTCGCGCATCTCTTCGATGAATCCTTCTTCGGCCAGGGCGAGCGAATCCTCCGCCAGGGCGTAAGCGGATCGGGCTTCTACGTCATCCTCGAGGGAACCGCCGGCATCCGCGTCGACAACGTCGACCGCAGCGTGCTGAAGGCCGGCGATTACTTCGGCGAAATCTCCAGCCTGCTTGGCGAGGTCCCGGTTTCCGACATCGTCGCCGAAACACCCCTCCGCTGTCTTGTCCTGCCGGCTGGCCAGCTCGAGGGATTTCTTACGAAGCATCCGCGGATCATGTATCGCCTGCTGCAGGGGGAGGCGCGCAAGCTCAAGAACACAACCAAGTGGCTGAGCTAGCGCAGCAACCTTTCCCTCCGGGCCGCTATCGACTGGTCGTGGTGGGCAGCGGTCCCGGGGGATTGCAGCTGAGCTATTCGTTGACCCGCCTGGGCATCGACCACGCGGTCCTCTCGGACGACCCCGCGCCCGGCGGGATGTTCCGCCGGTGGCCGGTCTTCCAGCGGATGCTGAGCTGGACCAAGCCCTTCACCGGCGTCGACCAGCACGAGCGCGCCTACGAGCGGTTCGACTGGAACAGCCTGCTGGCCGATGAGGCACCAAACCGGGCCGTCATGCCGGCACTGATGGATGGGACATCCTACTTTCCGTCCCGGCCGGAGATGCAGAAAGGGCTCGAGACCTTTGCGCAGCGCACCGGGATCCGGGTACGTTACGGAACCCGTTGGGAATCGACTCGGCGGGAGGGCGAAGACTTCGTCCTCACGACAACCGCTGGCGAATATCGCGCGCCGGTCGTGGTCTTTGCGGTCGGGGTGGCGCAGCCGTACCGACCGCCCATCCCCGGGCTGGAGCAGGTGCCGCACTACGGCGACTTCCGTCCGGTCGAGACCTACAGGGACAAGCGAGTCTTTATCGTCGGTAAGCAGAATTCAGGGTTCGAAATCGCCACCGGCTTACTGCCCTGGGCTCGGCAGCTGGTCCTGGCCTCCCCGAGCCCGACCAAGCTCTCGGTCAATACCCACACGCTCGTGGGCGTTCGCGCCCGGTACGTTCAACCCTATGAGGATGCCGCGCTGGCGGGAGGAGTCGTCCTTCTGGACACCACGATCGAAGAGGTGAAGAAGGACGGCGCGGGGTACCTGGTTCGCACCCGGAATGCGGCAGGCGAGGAACTGAGCGTGCCGGCCGACGACGTCATCGCCGCCACCGGTTTCGTTACGCCGCTGCGTGACCTGCCCGCGCTGGGCGTCGCGACCTTCGGCCAGAGCCGGCTCCCGGCTCAGACCCCGTTCTGGGAAAGCGCGACGGTGCCGGGCATCTTCTTCGCCGGCACGATTACCCAGGGTGCCGCGGGGCTAAAGAAGCATGGCATCCCAAGCAACTCCGGTGCGGTTCAGGGCTACCGCTACAACGCCCGGGTGCTGGCTCGGCACCTGGCCGAAACGAAGTTCGGCATTCCGGCAACGCGCGAGCGCCTCGACCCAGCCGCCCTTCTCCCCTACCTGCTCGAGCAGGTCAGCCACGGCCCGGAGCTCTGGCACCAGCGCGCCTACCTGGCCCGCGTGATCAATCTCGATCGTGAGACTGGGATCAGCAACGACGGCATCGTCCCGCTGCAATCCTTTCTCGACTCGGCGGTAAGCGACGCCGTCGCGGCCACGCTCGAGTCGAATGGCCAGGGCAATCCGTATCCAGTCTTCTACGTCCGCAAGGACGGCTCGGTCGCAGAGCACGCGCTGGCGCCGCATCCGCTGCTCGACTTCACCGGTGGCGACTACCAGGACGAGCTGCGCGCGCGACTCGAGCCGGTCTTGAACCGGGCCGCGTCACCGGCATGAGCGCGCTGCCCACCGGCACGGTGACCTTCTTCTTCAGCGACATCGAGGGATCGACGCGCCTCATCCAAAGGCTGGGCGAGGGCTACCCGCAGGTGCTCCTCGCCCATCACACCGTCTTGCGGGAGGCGCTGGCGGCCAATGGCGGTCACGAGCTGCGCACCGAGGGAGACTCCTTCTTCATCGTGTTCGACAGCGCGCTGCAGGCCTGTGCCGGCGCGGCAGCGGCCCAGAAGGCGTTGCATGCGCACCAATGGCCGGATGGCGGCGAGGTGCGCATTCGGATCGGCATACACACCGGCGAGGCCACCCTCGTCGGCAATGAATATCTCGGCCTCGACGTCCACCGCGCCGCACGGGTGGCGAGTGCTGGGCACGGCGGGCAGGTGCTCGTTTCCGAAACCACCCGCGCGCTGGTGGATCACGCGTTGCCACCCGGGTTGACGCTGAAAGACCTCGGATTGCATCGCCTCAAAGACCTGGCGCAACCGGAGCGGCTGTTCCAACTCGTCGTCGACGGTCTCCCCGACGATTTTCCACCGCTGAAGACCTTGGAGGCGACGCCGAACAACCTGCCCACACAGTTGACGAGCTTCATCGGCCGCGACGACCAGGTTCGTGAGGCCACGCAGTTGCTGGCCAGGTCCCGGCTGCTCACTCTGACCGGGCCCGGGGGCACCGGCAAGACGCGCTTGAGCCTGCGAATCGCGGCCACGGTCCTTGACCAGTTCCCCGACGGCGTCTACTTCGTGGCGCTCAGCGCCATCCATGATCCCGAGCTCGTGCCCTCGGCGATTGCGCAGGCGCTGTCGATCTCGACCACCGGCCAGCGCCGGCCGATCGACGCGCTGCTCGATCACCTACGAGAAAAACGGATGCTCCTGGTGCTCGACAACTTCGAGCAGGTGCTCGACGCTGCCCCGGTCGCCAGCCAACTGCTCGAAGGAAGCGCCGGACTCCGCGTGCTGGTCAGCAGCCGCGCGGTTCTCCGGGTCTCGGGCGAACAAGAATTTCCGGTTCCTCCACTTGGGCTGCCCGACCTCAAGGCCCTACCCGGACTGGCGGCGCTCTCGCAGTTCGAGGCGGTGCGACTCTTCATCGAACGAGCGGTCGCGGTGAAGCCTGATTTCCAGGCGACCAACGAGAACGCACCTGCGATCGCCGGCATCTGCGAGCGCGTCGACGGGCTCCCGCTTGCCATCGAGCTGGCGGCGGCCCGCGTCAAACTCTTTTCGCCGCAGGCACTCTTCATCCGGCTGGAGAAGTCGCTCAGCGCGCTCGGCACTGGAACACGCGACGCGCCAGCACGGCAGCAAACGCTGCGGGGCGCGATTCAGTGGAGTTACGACATGCTCGATGCCGGCCATCGACGCCTGGTGGCGCGCGTTTCGGTCTTCGCCCGCGGTGGCAACCTTGAACAACTGGAGTCGGTCTGTGGTCCCGCGGAGGATGTCGGCGGGGATGTCCTCGACGCGCTCGATCAACTGGCGGACCAGAGCCTGCTTCGGCGTCTTCCGGACTTCACGGAGCCGCGCTTCCTGATGCTGCAGACCATCCGCGATTTCGCCTCGGAGCGCCTCGAGGAAAGCGAAGCTCATCTAGTTCGCGACCGCCATCTGAAGGCCTTCATCGCGCTCGCGGACCAGGCACAGCCCCATCTCTTCGGTCCGCGGCGAAAGGAATGGCTCGATCGGCTCGAAGAGGACCACGACAACTTTCGGGCGGCCCTCGACTGGGCGGTCGTATCAGGAGATGCCCGTCGTGCGATGGAACTCTCGACCGGCCTTTGGCGCTTCTGGCAGATGCGCGGCCACCTCCACGAGGGGCGGCGCCGCATGGAGGCTGTTCTCGCGATGCTCAACAGTGGCGAGTTTCCGAAGGAACGGTTGGCTGCCCTCGAAGCCGCCGGCGGATTGGCCTACTGGCAGGCCGAGATGGATATCGCCCAGCGTTTTTACGACGAATGTGTCGAGCTCACGCGCAACCTCGGTGACGACCGCGCGCTGGCCAACGCCCTATACAATGCGGCGTTCCCCAGGGTGGTCAGCCGCGAGGCGATCGCCGAAGCCAAACCCATGCTGGACGAAGCGCTTCCGCTGTTCCGGAATTTGGGCGACCAGACGGGAGTCGCGCGGGTCCTTTGGGGAATCGGCAATGCGTATTTCTTCGCCAAGGAGTTCGCGGACGCTCGGCCAGTCCTGGAAGAAGCCGTCGCGTTGAATCGCAAATTAGATGATCGGTTCGGCCTGGGCTGGTCAATTCATACGCTCGGTCTGGTGGCGTTCAATCTCGGCGACTTCGAGCTCGCACGCAAATGTTGGACAGAAGCGGTTCAACTCTTCGCCGCCGCCGGGGACGTACCCGGGATGGTTCTCCAACTCGACAACCTCTCGGCGTTAGCGCGTCACGATGGCGATTTTGTGCGTGCGGCGCGGTTGTGGGGGGCGGCGAGCGCGCATCAGGTAAGCAGCGGCACCGGCCTAGGGCGGTTGCTCCGTGAAGAGGAAGGCCGCACCGGCCGGGAGGGGATCGACGACAACGCCGAAGCGACCCGAGTCTTGGCCGAGGGGCAGGCGATGAGCCTCGAGGAAGCCGTCGCCTATGCCCTGCAGCGCGATGCCGTACCGGAGACCAGGTAGTGGCTGAGCGCGTCGATGTGATCGTCCTTGGCCTGGGCGTCGGCGGCGAGGAAGTCGCAAATTCTCTGGCCGAGAGCGGACTGAACGTGGTCGGAATCGAGAGCAGCCTGGTCGGTGGTGAGTGCCCGTACTTCGGGTGTATTCCCACGAAGATGATGATCCGGGCGGACGACATGGTCGCGGAAGGCCGTCGCATTCCTGGCTTCGCGGGGGACTCGGTAGTCAAACCCGACTGGACACCGGTGGCGCAACGCATCCGAACGGTGGCCACCGACAACTGGGACGACCGGGTCGCGGTCGAACGGTTCGAAGGAAAGGGCGGGCACTTCGTCCGCGGCGCCGGCAAACTCGCCGGGCCCGGCAAGGTCTCGGTCAACGGTACGACCTACGAGGGACAGCGCGGGGTGGTCATCGCAACCGGTACCTCGCCCGCGGTGCCGCCCATCCCCGGACTCGACCGCGTCAGCTACTGGACCAACCGCGAGGCCGTCAAGGTCGAACAGCTGCCGGCGTCGCTGGTCATCCTGGGTGGCGGCGCCATCGGCGTCGAGCTGTCGCAGGTCTTCGCTCGGTTCGGCGTCAAGGTCTCGATCGTCGAGGGCATGAACCGGGTGCTGGCGATGGAGGAACCCGAAGCGAGCGCGGTCCTCGACGAGGTGCTGCGGCGCGACGGCGTCGGTCTTTATATGAATGCGCGGGCCCAGTCAGTCGAGCCGGCCGTCGACGGCGTGAGCGTCAACCTTCAAGACGGTCGCAAAGTGACCGCTCATCAACTGCTGGTCGCGACCGGACGGCGTGCGAACCTCGTGGACATCGGGCTGGAAAGCGTTGGGCTTGATCCGGCGTCGCGTCTCCTCGAGCCGGACGACCATCTCCGTGTGGGTGAACGACTCTGGGCGATCGGCGATGTAACCGTGGGCGGCGGCTTTACCCACATGGCGATCTACCACGCCGGCATCGTGATCGACGACATCCTGGGCAGACCCGGCCCTGGTGCCGATTACCGGGCGAAACCGCGAGTGACCTTCACCGATCCCGAAGTCGGGGCGGCCGGCCTCACCGAGGAGCAGGCGCGCAAGCAGGGCATCAACGTGCGGACCGGACTTCAGAAGGCCTCGGTCACCTCACGCGGCTGGATCCATGGGCCCGGCAACGAGGGCTTCATCAAGGTCGTCGAGGACGCTGATCGGGGGGTGCTCGTCGGGGCCACCACCATGGGACCGCGCGGCGGCGATCTCCTCGGGCTCTTCGAGCTCGCCATCAAGCTGCAGCTTCCCAGTGACGAGTTGCGACACCTGATCTACGCCTACCCGACGTTCTATCGCGGGTCCGGCGAGGCGGTGCGCAAGCTAGGCCCCGACGTGCATCTGCCGCTGCGCTGACCGCCGACGCCAGAGGAGCATCGTGCCGATCGCGGCGCCGAGATGCCGTCTTGACATCGCTACTGTCACTAGGCACACCGGCGCCACATGGGGTAATGTTTCGGCGTGATTGTGCCCTTATCGCACTGGAGCCAGCCACGGCGATAGCCCGGTCACCCCTCGACGGGCAGCCCCAGGAGGACGCCAGCGAGTTGGTTCAGATGGCGCTCGACGTCGCCGGGTCCCTCGACCCACGCGAGGTCATCGCCCGCATCCTTGAGCGCGGGACCCACGCAGTCCAAGCGGATCGCGGCACCATGTCCAGCCTGGTCGGCGACCATATCGTGGTCGAAGCCACCTATGGCCGGGCCGGCGAGCTGACCTGGGTGGGGCAGCGCTACTCGCTCGATTACTTCGAGGGGCAGCCACTCGTGAAGAAAGCGATCGAAACGCTGCAGCCGGCCTTCGGCGGTCGCCTCGCCATCGACCGGGCGGCGCCCGAGTTCCGCCAGGCGCTCGCCAACGTGCGGCACGTCGCCGTGCTGCCCCTGGTCCATGGCGGGCACGCGATCGGGATGCTGGTCTTCAGCCGCTACGAGGACCGGCCGTTCACCGGAGACGACCGGACGGCGCTTACCCTGCTAGGCACGATCTCCGGCCTGGCGCTTCGAAACGCCCGGCTGTACGAGGAAGGCGAAGCGGCGCGACAGCGCGCCGACGAGACAGCCGCTCGGCTTCGGGCCGCGGTTGACGCCGCGGAGGACGTGGCAAGCCAGGTCCGCCTCGACCACGTGCTTGGGCGCATTCTCGAGCGCGCGGCGGCGTCGGTCGGCGCCGACGGCACCTCGCTGGCTCGCCTGGAAGGCACCGAGATGGTGATCGAATCGACGCCCACCGGGGATCTCGTGGGCACCCGCTGGCCGCTGATGCCCAAGGTGCTGGCCGGGATCGCCACGGGTAGGGCGGTCGAGTTGACCGCGGCCGAGTATACCGGCGCACCGCCGGGGATGGAGTCGGTCGTGCAGCCGTACCTACGCTTCCTGGTGGCTCCGCTGGCCGTCGGCGGCGAGACGACCGGGCTGCTGGCCATGGGCCGAAAGACGGACAAGCCGTTCGATCCGGCGGCGGTTCAATCGCTCCAGCAGTTCTCCACACTCGGCGCGCTGCTGCTGCGCAATGCGCGGCTGATCGAGCAGGCCCGGGACGCGGAGCAGGCGAAGAGTGAGTTCATGAGCATTGCCGTCCACGAGCTGCGGGCACCGCTCACCGTGACTGGCGGCTACCTGTCGATGGCGCTCGAGGGCGCCTTCGGCGAACTGCCGAAGCCGTTGCGAGACGTCCTGGAAACGGCGCAACGAAAGACTGAGGAAGCCAAGGCCCTCGCCGATGAACTGTTGACAGTGGCCAGACTCGAGGGCAAGGCCTTGACCCCTGACACGAAGCCGGTTTCCGTCGGCGACGCCGTGCGAGAGGCATTGGCCCGGGCGCGCCCGCGTGCAGAACTGGTCCGGGCGACGATCCAGATGGAACCTGGCAACGATGTTACGGTGCTCGCCGATGAGGCGCTCGTCGGCAAGATCCTCGACAACCTTCTCAACAACGCGATGACGTACGCCGACCATCCCCCCACGATCCGGATTGGGGCGCGCCAGGAGGGCCAGCAAGTTTCGCTGACGGTCGCCGACGATGGCATCGGCATCTCGCGCGAGGATCGGAGCCGGATTTTTGCACGCTTTGCCAGAGGAAGCGACCCGATGGTCACGCAGAAACCGGGGACCGGCCTCGGACTCTACTTGAGCCGCGGCCTCGCCGAACAGATGGGCGGATCCTTACAACTGCAATCGAGCCAGCCCGGCAAGGGCTCGGCCTTCGTCTTGCATCTGCCGGCCGCGGCCTCGTAGCTCCGCTCGACGCCAGCCAGCGCCGCCGAATCTGTCAGGCGACGGCGTCGAGCAATCGGCGGGAGCTGGCGCTGACCTCTTTCACAGCAGATTCGAACGCCGCGGTGTTTGCCTTCGACGGCACCCGGTAGCCACTGATCTTCCGGACGAACTGCAGGGCGGCGTCGTGAATCTCCTGGTCGGTGGGCTTGCTTTCCTTACGGCGGAGCGTCTTGATACTTCGGCACATAACCTCAAGTCTGACAAAAGCGGCGTCGGCCCGTGATCCAAGAGTTTGGGATACCCTAGTGGCAGCTCACCGGTCGCTGCTGCATGAGATTGCAAGGGGACAAGCCATGAAGTCACAAGACCAGAAAAATTTGCGCGCCAAGACGGGTGTGAGCCGGCTGTGGCTCGGGGTCGCCGCGGTGGTCGGAGCCGCCGTCGCCTATCTGGGCGACCGCGAACAGGGCAGCGCTCGACGGCAAGCGGCGCTTCGTCAACTTTCGGGCGCGGCTCAGGCTGCCGCGGACCGCACGGGCCGCTGGCGCAAATTGGTCAGGGCGCGCCTTCCTGGCCACGCGCTGGGTCAGCCTCCGGCGCAGGTCACGGTCCCGAGCGAGCCCACCGCCGCGCCGTCGCGTTCGAAGCGGAACACGGAAGGTGCTGCCGAAAGAAAAAAGCCCGAGTCACTTGTCCCGGAGAAGCCGCCAGCGCCGTAGCAGCTTCAGGGCCGGTAGACGACGAAGCTCACCGCCTGCGTCTGGCGGCGACGGTCATACCCGATCAACTTGATGAAGCTGCGCGGGTTGGCCGCCTTGCAAGCCTCGATCTCGGCGAGCACGTCCTCAGCCGCTCGGGCTTCGAAGAGGGGGAGCTTCCACATCGTCCAGTAATGATCGCGGGCCGTGGGCTGCTCCGCATATTCGATCGCCGGCACCAGCCCTTGCTGGAGAAGGTAGTGAACCTGGCGGAGGATTTGCTGAGTCGTGAGCGCCGGTAAGTAGGAGAAGGTCTCGAGCCTCATGCGCGCACCGGATCGAGCCGGTCGACCCCCTCGAACTCGAAGCTGATTTCCTTCCAGAGGTCGAGTGCCTGGCGCAGTTCGGAAGAATGTCGGGCCGCTTGTTCGAGGATGTCCTTGCCCTCACGCGTGAGGTCGCGGCCTTCGTTGCGTGCCTGGACGACCGCCTCGAGCGCGACGCGGTTGGCCGACGCCCCCGCCGCGTTGCCACCTGGATGTCCCTGCGTCCCGCCACCGAACTGGAAGACGGCGTCGTCGCCAAAAATGTCGACGAGGTCGGGCATGTGCCAAACATGAATGCCGCCGGAAGCCGCGGGGAACACCGCGGGGAGGGAAGCCCAGGGCTGGTCGAAGTACACACCGCGGCTCCGGTCGGCGGGAACAAAGTCCTCACGCAGCAGGTCGTTGATCGCCATCGTGCCGCGGCGGTCGCCCTCCAGCTTGCCCACCACAGTGCCGTTGTGGACGTGGTCGCCGCCCGCCATCCGCAGCCACTTGGCGAGCACCCGCCAGTGGATGCCATGGTTCTTCTGGCGATCGATGACGGCGTGCAGGGCGCGGTGGCAGTGCAGCAGCATCCCGTTCTTACGGCACCAGAGCGAGAGGGACGTGTGGGCCGTGAAGCCCATGGTCAGGAAATCGGACATGATGATCGGCGCGCCAATCGACTTCGCGAACTCGGCGCGCTCGTAGACGTCCTCCATGGTCGCGGCGGTGACGTTGAGGTAGTGCCCCTTGCGCTCGCCGGTCTCGCTCTCGGCCTTGCGGACGGCGTCCATCACGAACTCGAAGCGGTCGCGCCAGCGCATGAAAGGCTGTGAGTTGATGTTCTCGTCATCCTTGGTGAAATCGAGCCCGCCACGCAAGCATTCGTAGACGGCGCGGCCGTAGTTTCGCGCCGAAAGCCCGAGCTTCGGCTTGATGGTGCCCCCCAGCAACGGCCGGCCGTACTTGCTCAGTTTGTCGCGCTCGACCTGGATCCCGTGCGGTGGGCCGGGGAAGGTCTTCAGGTACGCGATCGGCAGCCGCAGGTCTTCCAGCCTGAGCGCGCGGATCGCTTTGAAGCCGAAGACGTTGCCGACGATCGAGGACATCATGTTGACGATCGAGCCCTCCTCGAAGAGGTCGAGGGGGTAGGCGACGTAGGCCATGATCTGGTCGGCGTTTCCCTCCACCGACTCGATCCCGTAGCAGCGGCCGCGGTAACGCTCCATATCGGTGAGTAGGTCGGTCCATACGGTGGTCCAGGTCCCCGTCGACGACTCGGCGGCCACGGCGGCACCGGCTTCCTCTGCAGGCACGTCCGGTTGCGGCGTCACGCGGAACGCGGCCAGGATGTCGGTGTCCTTCGGACGGTAGCCCGGATCGTAGTAGCTCTCGCGGTAGTCATGGACGCCGGCGCGGTAGGCTTCGCGGACGACCTGCGTTTCGTTCATCTTGCCTGTCACGCTAGCATCCCTCGACCATGAAGTCCAATGCATCAAACGAATGCCGTTGATAAGTGCAGTGAATCATCGGCGAACGCAACCTCCATCGCCTGGTTGTAGGTGCCGCTGCGCGCGGCACTAACACAGGAGACGCGATGGAGCAGCGCCGCCTGGGCGTGGCCGGCGTTGCGCGCCTCTCCCTTCCACGCTGACAGGGCCGGGTCCTGGAGCGCCCGCCCGTAGGAGAAGGTCAGTTGCCACGGTTGCGGGCCACTCGCGCTGATGGCCTGCAGGTGGTGGGTGGCGAGTTCGGGACTCTGGCCGCCCGACAGGAAGGCGATGCCCGGTACGGCGGCGGGCACGACCTCACGAAGTCCCCGCACGGTTGACTCGGCGATCTCATCGACGCTCGCCTCGATGGCATGGTCTCTTCCGGGAAGGATCATGCTGGGCTTCAGCACCATCGCGCCCAGCGCCACGCCCTGCTCGGCCAGTTCGGCGAATACGGCACGCCAGGTCGCGATGGTCGCTAAAAAGCAGGTGTCGATGCTGTGATCGCCGTCCATCAGGACTTCGGGCTCCACGATCGGGACCAGTCCGCCCTCCTGGCAGAGCGCGGCATAGCGGGCCAACGCATGGGCATTCGCCGCAATACAGGCCCGGGTGGGGGCGCCGTCGCCGATGGTGATCACCGCGCGCCACTTGGCAAAGTGAGCGCCCAACTCGACGTACTCGGCGATGCGCTCGCGAAGACCATCGAGACCCTCGGTGACCTTCTCGCCTGGCGCGTTCGCCAATGGCTTGGCCCCCGTGTCGACTTTGATACCGGGTAACATGCCGCGTTGAATCAGCGCCTGCGGAAATCGGATGCCGCTCGAGGTCGTCTGGCGGAAGGTCTCATCCTGGAGGATGACGCCGCTGATCGCCTCCTGTAGCTCTGGCGCTGTGACCAGCAGCTCCCGATAGGCGCACCTGGTCGCTGCGGTTGATGGAATGCCGAGGGCCTCGAAGCGCTTGCCGATGGTTCCGGGGGTTTCGTCCGCGGCCAGGATGCCTTTGTCGGCCTGGACCAGCGCGTGAGCCGTGGCGACCAGATCGAGGGCCACTTCGTCTCCGCCTTAAACGTGCTCGTGCTCATGGGCGAGCTCTGTCACTTCTTCCTGATGAATGAGCGACTCGTGGACGCTCAATGGGACCTTCAGGAGCAGTGACTTGCGGGCGCTCAGGATGCGATGGACCAGCAGCAGCTGCGTCAGCGCCAACGGATCGCTGTGATGGGAGCGCAGGACCCCGTCCGTAAACGCGCCGAGCTGGTCGGGTGCCAGGTGGCGCATGTGCTGATGACGGGCGTCCATGTGTGCCCAGATCCGGTCTTCCAACCCGGCCGCCGTGTCCGGATCGATCTCGCCATCGATGTCGAGGATCTCCGCACTCGTCCCGTTCTCGTCCGTCATCGATACCCGCAGCCCGCTCTCGGCCTCGTCCAACAAGCCGTCGAGGTTCAGCCGCGGCAGTGTCGCTCGCTGCACGATTCGAACATTCAGATGTGCGTCGTCGGCGCGGTCTTCCGGCCGATAAAAGCGCACGATCAGATCGGCGTCGCGAACCTGGGGAGCGATGTATTTCTCCACGTCAGGCCGCCGAGTCTCGATCTCGTTGCGCACCGCTTCCGCGGTATAGCCGCGCTTGGCGACATCGCGTTGCAGCTTCCACCGGTGTTTCAGATCCTCTTCCGGATCGAGCCAGACCTTCAGGTCGAAGAGTCCACGGATCCCAGACACGAGAAAGGGATGCAGGCCCTGGACGATGACGACATCGCGGGCACGGAGCTCTTCTCGAGGCGCAAAGGTGCCGTTACTGTGGTCGTAGACGGGCTTGTTGATGGTCCGTCCCTGTTTGAGCGCGAGCAGCTGGTTCTCCATCAGGGCGAAGTCGGTGGCTCTCGGGTTGAGCCCCGTGATGCCGACCAGCCCTCGCTCGCGGCGATCGAGGCTGTGGTAGTCGTCGAGGCAAAGACTGGTGATTCGGCTCTTGGGAAAGACACGGTAGAAACCGGCGGTCAGCGTGGACTTTCCACTGCCACTGTCTCCTCCAATGGCAATGAAGATCGGCCGGCTCGCGTTGGCCCCTGGATCCATAGCTCGTCGTTCGCACGCTAGCAGTTAGGCGCTATGCAGTCCAATACAGAGAAGTAATCTCCGCGATAAGCTAAGCGAATGAGTGGCAGCACCCGCACGGTGCGAAGGCCGCTGGCCGCGGGCTTCGACTCTCGGGTCACCGTCCACCAGCTCAGGATCTTCAAGATGGTGGCGGACCATCACAATTTCTCTCGGGCGGCCGAGGCGCTGCACCTCAGTCAGCCCGCCGTCTCCCATCAGATCAAGGCGCTTTCTTCGGCGGTCGGGGCGCCCCTCTTCGAGGAAATCGGTCGCCGCATCCATCTCACCAGTGCCGGTACGTTGCTTTACGAGCACGCCAGCCGGATCATCGCTGACTTCGAGATGGCCGGCCGGGCGCTCGACGAGCTGCACGGCCTTCGTCGTGGCCTGCTTCGGTTGGCCGGTGACACGACGGTTGGGATTTACGTCTTGCCCGACGTGCTGGGCACCTTCAGGGAAGCCTACCCAGAGGTGGACGTCAGCCTCGACGTCGGCAACCGGCAACATGTCTACGAGCGGCTGATCGCCAACGCGACCGATTTCGCTGTCGTCGGCCGCCCCTGGCCACGACCGGCCATCCCGCTGACGGTCCGCCCCTTCCTCCCCAACGAGCTGATCGCGATCGCATCCGTCCGCCATCCGTTGGCCGGGATGAAGCGGATCTCGGTCACGCGCCTCGCGGAAGAACCTTTCATCGCGCGCGAACCAGGATCGGGGACTCGGGAAACCGCCGAGGGAGCCCTGCGGCGAGCCGGCCGGGCTGTGCACACCATCATGGAACTGGCCAGCAACGGGGCGATCAAACGCGCCGTCGCCCGGGGACTCGGTGTCGCCATCATCTCCCGCCATGCCGTCACGCAAGAAATCCGGCTCGGACTGCTGACCGAGCTCGCCGTCGTCGGCTTTCCGCTCCGGCGACAGTGGCACCTCGTGTACGCGCGAGACAAGCGCTTTGGACCAGTGGAGCGTGCCTTCCTTTCCTTTATCGAGGATGGCGGATGGCGACGACGCCTGGGCGAGCTGCCGGTCACGGAGTGATGCAAGCGCCCGACACCGATGTCGCGGTGGTTGGCGCCGGTCCAGCCGGAGCCGCGGCGGCGCTGTTTGCCGCGCGACGTGGCCTTCGCGTGATCGTTCTCGACAAGCAAGACTTTCCGCGCGACAAGCCGTGTGGCGAAGGGCTGATGCCGAGCGGCCGACCGGCCTTGCGCGAACTGGGCCTCGAGGACGTTGTCCTCTCGGGCGGGGCGCCGCCGCTCAACGGCATCCAGTTCGGGCGTGTCAACGAGCCCCCAGCTGCGGTGCCTTTTCCAACGCATGACGGCGAACAGGCGGGGCTGGGGATCCGGCGGCTCACCTTCGATGCGCAACTGGCCGCCGCGCTTGGACACCATCCGGGCATTCGGTTCTCTCCGCAAACCGAAGCGCGCGATGTCACAAGGGATGGCGACGGAATATTGACCGTGATCACCGCCGCCGGCGAGGTTCGGGCACGCTTCGTAGCCGTGGCCGACGGTTTGCGTTCGCCGCTTCGGCATCGCCTGGGCTGGACAGTTGGACCGCGACCGCCTCATCGCTACGCCGTCGTCGGCCACTGGACGCTGGACGGTCCCGTCGATCCCTGGGTGCGGATCACCTTCGATGCCGGCCTAGAGGTCTATGAAGGTCCGGTCGCGGACAACCAGCGCATGGTCGCGCTGCTCTGTTACCAGGAACGAATGCATGAGTTCGCCGGCCAGCTCGACGCACGCTACCGGGAGATTGCGCAGGCGATACGGCCAGTGCTTCGACAGGCCGAGATGGTTGGTTCGGCGTCGGCGGTCGGTCCATTCTGGTACGGCGCG
>Ga0209009_1000316_pt1 | contig 18982 bp, 17 predicted proteins | sample BlaSpr_A8_OM3_M2_FD_187979 | JGI IMG/M metagenome (GOLD analysis project Ga0209009, IMG submission 187979) | Forest soil microbial communities from Thunder Bay, Ontario, Canada - Black Spruce, Ontario site 2_A8_OM3_M2 (SPAdes) (version 2) | ecosystem: Environmental > Terrestrial > Soil > Boreal... | reverse complement strand
GACCAGGCCCGAGCCGAGCGGCTTGGTCAGGTACAGAAAGTCGCCAGGCTGGGCGCCCTCGTGCGTCACGATGCGCTCCGGGTGCACCTCACCCACGACCGCGTAGCCGAATTTGGGCTCGGGGTCGTCGACGGAGTGGCCTCCGACCACAGCGATGCCGGCCTCGCCCATCTTCGCGGCGCCGCCGGACACGATCTTCTCGAGCAGGCCGGTGCTCAGCTTCTCGCGCGGAAACGCGGTGATGCCAAGCGCGAAGAGCGGCCGCGCGCCCATCGCATAGATGTCGCTGAGGGCGTTCGCCGCGGCGATCGCGCCGAACTCCGTCGGGTCGTCGACGATCGGCGTGAAGAAATCGACCGTTGCGACGAGCGCGCGGTCGGGCGCGATTCGATAGACCGCCGCATCGTCGCGGCCGGCCGTCGCGACCAGCACGTTGGGGTCGACGATCGGGGGCAGTGCCCCCAGTACCTGCCCTAGCTCCACCGGGCTGAGCTTGCAGGCTCAACCGGCCCCGTGGCTGTACTCCGTCAACCGAAGCGGCGAGAGATGCTCCATAGGTCGCTTAGTATCCCCGCGTGGCTCTCGTGTTCGCGGCGATAGCACCTCACGGTGGGCTTGCGATCGCCGAAGCCTGCACGCCCGATGAGCGAAAGCTGGCGGTCGTGACGCGGGCCGGCATGGAGGAGCTCGGCCGTCTTTTCGCGGCCGCGCGGCCGGAGGCGGTGATCGTCGCGACTCCGCACAACATCCACATCGCGAATGCCCTCGGGGTCGTCGTCGCCGGCCGCGTCGCGGGCCGTCTCGCGGGCGCACCGCCTTCGATCGCCCTGGACATCCGGTCGGCGAATGACGTGGCCTTGCTGGTGCTGGAGGCATTCGCCGCAGCCGAAGTTCCGTCCGTTGGCGTCAGCTTCGGCTCCAACGACGCGGAGACGGCGGTCGCCCCGATGGACTGGGGGGTACTGATCCCGCTCTGGTTCATGGGCGGCCGGCACAACCCACCCATCCCGCTGGTGGTGGTGACTCCGGCTCGCGACCTGCCGGCTTCAGCGCATGTCGCCGCGGGTGCGGCGATAGCGCAGGCGGCAACTCAGTCCGGTCGGCGTGTGGCTTTCATCGCCAGCGCCGACCACGGCCACGCTCATCTCGAAGGCGGCCCCTACGGCTACCACGCCAGCGCGAAGAAGTACGACACGGTGATCTGCGATCTCGTCCGCACCGGCAGGCTGGATCGGCTCGCCGAGATCCCGGCGGAGCTGGTCGAAGAGGCCAAGGCTGACAGCTGGTGGCAGATGCTCATGTTGCACGGCGCCACGGACGGCTGGAACGGCCGCCTCATCTCCTACGAAGCGCCGACCTATTTCGGGATGCTGACAGCCGCCTACGAACCGGTCAGCTGATCGAGGTCAGCTCGAGGCGGCGTGAGACCGCTGCCTTGAGCAGGGGATTCTGGTCAAAGCCCGGATCCGATTCCAGCAGGCTCTCCGCCTCCTGCCTCACCTCGTTGAGGAGCTCAGGCAGCTGCAGCGCCTGCATGGCGAGGTCCGACATGCCGTGCTGACGCGGCCCCATGAGCTCGCCCATCCCTCGAATCCGCATGTCCTCCTCGGCGAGCTTGAAGCCGTCACGAATCCGGGTCATCAGGTTCAGACGGTTCAACGCGGGCTCGGATGGATCGTCGGTGAGCAGAAGACAGCGGCTCTGCCCCGCCCCTCGGCCGACACGGCCTCGGAACTGGTGCAGCTGCGCCAGGCCGAAACGATCCGCACCCTCGATCATCATCACGGTCGCATTCGGCACGTCGACCCCCACCTCGACCACGGCCGTGGCCACGAGCACCTGCACCTCTCCTGACACAAAAGCACGCATCACCTCGTCCTTCTCCTTGAGGCGCCCGTGTACGAGGCCCATGCGAAGGTCGGGGAACACATCCTTCTTCAACCGGTCGAACTCGGTGGTCGCCGACCGTGCGACCACCGCCTCAGACTCTTCGATCAGCGGGCAGATCACAAATGCCTGCCGGCCGGCGCGCACCTGCTCCCGGACGAGGTCGTACGCACGTTGACGCTGGTCAGGCTCGACCACCTCGGTCTCGACCGGGGTGCGTCCCGGCGGCTGCTCGTCGATCACCGATACCGACATCTCGCCGTAGAGCGCCAGAGCGAGCGTGCGCGGGATCGGCGTCGCCGTCATCGCGAGGAAGTGCGGCCTGCCCCGCCCCTTCGCGCGCAGCAGCTCGCGCTGCCGGGTGCCGAAGCGATGCTGCTCGTCGACGACCGCCAGGCCGAGGTCGGTGAACTCGACGTCCTCCTCGATCAAGGCATGGGTGCCCACGACCAGCGCGGAGTGGCCGGAGGCTGCCGCGGCTCGCACCCGCCGGCGCTCAGCGGCGCTCTGGCTGCTCACAAGCAGCTCGACGGTCAAGCCGGGGAAGCTCTCTTCGAGGTAGGCGCGGAAGCTTCGGAGGTGCTGGCGCGCCAGGATCTCCGTGGGGGCCATCACCACCGACTGGAGGCCGGCCGCATGCGCCATCGCAACGCAGGCGGCGGCCACGGCCGTTTTCCCTGACCCGACATCGCCGTTCAGAAGCCGGTTCATCGGCGCCGTTTTCTCCATGTCCTGGAAGGCTTCCCAGGTGGAGCGGCGCTGCGCGCGGGTCAGCTCAAACCCTAGACCGCCTTTGAATGCATCGATCACCCCTTGTAGGTACGGGATCGGTGTCGCCGGTTCGGCCGCGAGGCTTGCTCGCATCAGCGCAAACGCCGCTTGCAGCTCGAACAACTCCGCGAAAGCCATACGGCGGCGAGCCTCTCGCCACTGATCCTCGGTTTCGGGGTGATGCCCGAGGCGGACGGCTGCGGCGACCGGAAGCAATCTGTGGCGCTCGCGCACGCCCTCCGGGAGCAGGTCTTCCAGGAGGTCTGCAACGGGCAGCGCCGATTCGACCCAGCGGGCGATCTTCTTCGAGCTCAGGCCGTCGACGAGGTGATACTTCGGCATCAGCCCACCGACTCGCGAGGGCTCTGCCTCTTCGGTGCCGTCCAGCTTCTCGTGATGCGGGTTCTGCATCTCGAGCATCCCGCCGTAGCCGGTCTTGACCATGCCGGCCACGGCGACGCGGTCGCCTTTATGCAGCTGCCTGGCGACAAATGGCTGGTTGAACCAGGCGACTCGAATCCCTGCGCCGCTGTTGTCGCGGATCGTCGCCTCCGTCAGCTTCATCTTCTTGAATCGCGTGACCTTGGCCGCGATCGAGTCGACCGTGCCCACCACGGTCGCCTGGATCCCCGGCGAAAGCGCTGCCACCGCCACGGTCTCGCCATACGTCTCCCACCCAAAAGGCAGCGTCAGGAGCAGGTCTCGAACCGTCTCGATGCCGAGCTTGCTGAGGCGCTTTGCGTTGGCAGGGCCGAGGTCTGGCAGATTCGAGATCGGCGCATCCAGCGCCCGCGGATGGACAAGTATGCTCACGGAGTGATACCGCCCCCGCCCGCTCCGCCCGAGCCCATGCGAGGCTCAGGAATCTCGCGAGGCGTGCGCACGACCATCATCGCGATCGTTTTCATCGTCATCGTCGTGATCGGAATCATCGGTTATGCGGTCACAGGCCTTGCTTACGTGCAAACCCGCGTTGGCAGTACCGACAAGACGCTGAGCACGGTGATCTCTCATCAGAACAGCCTCAACTCCACTTTTACCGACCTCAACTCCAAGTTCAATAGTCTTAGCACCAGCGGGGCCTTCAACCCCCAGCAAGCGCGCACCTTGTTCGACCAATTTGTCGTTGATGAGACAGCGGCAGGCGTCACGAATGACCAGGACGACAAATCTCTGGCGACTGCCAGAGCCAGCCTCGGCGGGAACGAGTGGCTCACTCTTATCGCCCGCAGCAGCCTGGACAAAGAGGCCACGAAGATCGACCATGCCCGCAAAGCCCTGTCAATCGCCAAGACAGCTGCAGCAGGCTATGTACAGGATGGCCAGTACTTTCAAATGTTCTACCAGGTCCAGGTCGATTTCGAGCTGGTCAGCACGCAGGCGGCGAGCGCCGACCTCGCCGGCGCCAATGCAACCCTGACCACCATGAAGACACATGTCGACAAAGGGCTTCAGCTTTCGACTGCGCCCGGCCTGCCGGACGAGCTCCATGCCGTGATGGTCGATCTCGGCACACTTGTCAGTGATTACGGCAAGCTGCTGAACGCGGCCGTATCAAATGACGACGCAGGAGTTATAAGAGCAGAGAACAGCGTGCAGGCGGACGCCAACAAGTTGGGTGCCTACAACGTCGACAACGTCATGGCCAAGATCGCTGCCTACTACAAGCCTATGTTCGACCAGATCGACGCGGAGATGGCAAAAGCGACAGCTTGAAGCCTGGCTTGTTCGAAGAGCACTCCATCACGCGGCGCGTGAACCGCGAGAACATCCTCCTGCTGGGAGGTGGGCGTGCGCTGCTGATGCAGCTGGCGCATCCCAACGTGGCGGCGGGCGTCGATGAGCACTCGGACTTCCGCGCGCACCCCATCCGGCGGCTGCGGCGGACGATCCGGATGACGATGGCGATCGTGTTCGGCGATCGCGACACCGCGCTGGCCGCGGCTCGCGGCGTCAACCAGGTGCACGCAAAGGTAAAGGGCGCCGGCTATCGCGCGCTGGACCCCGACCTCTTGCTGTGGGTGTACGCAACGCTGGCCGATACCGCGCTGGTCACTTACGAGGCATTCGTGCAGTGCGTGCTGCCGCACGAACGCGACGAGTTCCACCAGGAGTTCAAGCTGCTGGGCGAGGTGCTGGGAATTCCTCGCGATCGGTTCCCGAACACCGTTCACGATTTCGACGCCTACCTCGAGCGGATGGTGTCCGACGGGCCGGTGCGCGTGGATGCACGGGCGCGCGAGCTCGCAGCGCAGGTCATGCGGCCGCCGGCGCGCGTCCTGCCCAGCCCGGTGATGATCCCCCTGAACGTGATCACAACCGGCCTTCTGACGCCGGCGCTACGCGAGCAGTACGGCCTTCGGTGGGGGCCGCGCGAGCAGCGCGCGTACCGGCTCGCCCTCCGAGTGGTGCCAAGACTCATCGCCCTCACGCCCCCGCTGCTTCGCGTGTGGCCTCGTCCGGGCCGCAGCATCGCGTTTACCGCGGGCGGGCGGGCGACGACTACTTCTTGATGTAGACCAGGCCGAGCGCTTTCGGGCCGGTGTGCGTGCCGAGCACGCAGCCGATTTGTCCGACCGGCACCTCGAGGCCGGGCAGCCTACGGCGCAGGTCGGCGGCGATCACCTCGGCCTCCTCAGGCGCCTGCGCATGCACCACGCCCACGTGCTCGACGGGCATGTCCTTCACGAAGAACTCGACCATCCGCGGAATGGCGCGAGACCGCGTGCGGACCCGGTCCACGGGCTTGATCTCGCGATCGACCACCAGCAGGAGGGGCTTGAGGTCGAGCATCGTGCCGATCATCGCCTGCGCGCGGCTCACCCTTCCGCCCATCTCGATGTAGCGCAGGGTGTCGAGGAGAGCGAGCACGCGACATCTGGGAATCCGCTTCTCGACGGCCGCCGTGGCCTCGTCCAGCGTCGCGCATTCCGCCGCCACGCGGCAGAGGAAGGCCATGGGCATCGTCACGGTCTCGCTGTCGACGACGCTGACGCGAAAACCCTCCACGGATTGAGCGCCCACCCGCGCGGCTTCAGCGGTGGCGGAGAGCTGCCGCCCGATGTGGATCGAGATGCAACCGTCGTGGTCCTGTGCGAGACGCGTGTACAGCTCGGCAAACTCGCCGGGAGACGGCGCGGAGGTCGTGGGCAGCTTGGTGGACGTGGCAAGCCTCGCAAAGAACTCTTCGTTGCTCATGTCCACGCCGTCGCGGAACGTCTCCTCGCCGAACAGGACCTTCAGCGGGACGACCTCGATGTCGTAGCGCTCACGCCACGCCTCGGGCAGGTCGGCGGTCGAGTCGGTGACGACGGCGAAAGACCGCTTCAACGATTTTCTATTCGACGCTGAGAATGAACGGGTAGTGCTGCTGCCCGCCCTGCTGGACCTCAACCTCTAAGCCGGGGTGCGTCGAGCGAATGGCCGATTCGAGCTTTTCGGCCTCGTCGTCGCTGGCGTCCTCGCCGCGATAGACGGTGACGAGCTCGTAGGAATCGGCCCCGAGTTTGCTCAGCGCCTTGTTGACCACCTCGCCGTAGTCGGTGCCGGCGAACTCGAGCTTGTCGTTGATCAGGCCGATGACGTCGCCCTTCTTCACCTTCATGCCGTTGGAGCGGGTGTCGCGTACCGCGTGCGTGACCTCGATGGTCTGCACGCGTTCGGCCTCGGCTTTCATGGCGGCGAGGTTGTCGGCGCCGGAGCGGTCGCCGCGAAATGCCACGACGGCGGCCACTCCCTGGGGAACGCTGTGCGTCTCGATGACGTGGACGTTCTTCTTGGTGAGCCCGAGCACCTGCTTGGCGGCCAGGATCACGTTCTTGTTGTTGGGCAGCAGGATGACCTCGTCATACGGCACCGACTCGATCGCGGTCAGCATGTCCTGGGTGCTCGGATTCATCGTCTGGCCACCTTCGACGATGGCGTCGACGCCAAGCCCCCGGAAGATGTCCACGAGGCCCCGGCCCGCCACGACCGCGACCACTCCGACCCCGTTCGGCCTTGGTGCCGCGGAGGCCTGGTTCTCGCCCTCGAGGATCCGCCTGTGCTGCGTCGACATGTCGCCGACGTTGAGCTTGAGCAGCTTGCCGTAGCCGCCGGCGAGGGTGATCACGCGAGTCGGGTCGTCGGTGTGGACGTGAACCTTGACGAGCTCCGGCTCGCCGACCACGAGCACGGAGTTGCCCAGCGACTCGATCTGGTGTTTGATGCGGTCCAGGTCGAGGTTGGTGCCTTCGATGAGGAACTCCGTGCAGTAGCCCCAGCCCTCCTCCGGGAGCGCTACCGCCACCTGTGAGGCCGGAAGCGCCACAGGCAGGGACACCGAGAGGGCTGCGAGCGAAGATTCGGACTCCTCGACGGTTTTCAGCATGCCCTCGAGAATGATCTGCAGGCCGAACCCGCCGGCGTCCACCACACCGGCGTCGCGCAGGATCTGGAGCTGGCTCGGTGTTCTCAACACCGCCGCCCGCGCACCCGAGGCCGCGGCGGCGATGACCCTGGGCACGGTCGCATCAGGGCTGCTCGCGGCTGCCGAGGCCGACCGCCCCGCCTCGCGTGCCACGGTCAGGATCGTGCCCTCGGTGGGCTTGTTGACCGCGCGGTAGGCGGCGTTGGCGGCTTCCTCGAACGCGGTCGCGAGCTCCGCGGGAGTGAGTGAGCTCTTGCCCTCGACGGCGCGGGCGAAGCCCCGGAAGATCTGCGACAGGATCACGCCCGAGTTGCCACGGGCACCCATCAGGCTGCCGTGAGATGCCAGCTTGGCGATCTTACTCACCTCGGCCGCGTTCGACTCCTTGATGTCCTCGACCGCGGACTGAAGCGTCAGCAGCATGTTCGTGCCCGTGTCGCCGTCGGGGACGGGGAACACGTTGAGCCGGTTGACCTCCTCATGGTTGGACGAGAGCCAGCTGAGGCTCCCCAGGAGGGCCCGTTTGAAGAGGGGTCCGTCCACCCCAGGTGTCTTGTTTTCGGCCACCGATCAGCGCCGCTCTTCGCGAACGCCCTGGACGTTCACGTTGACCTGCGCCACCGGGACGTTGACCGACCGCTCGACCGCGAACTTCACCGTCTGCTGCAGGTTGTGGGCAACCTCCGAGATGCGAATCCCGTATTGCACGATGACGAAGACATCGATGGCCAGCCCGCCCTCGGACTCGACCACCACGACGCCGCGGTCCGCGTTCTCCCGGCGCAGCAGCTCCGCTACGCCGTCCCGCAGCCCGCGGGCGGCCATGCCCGTGATGCCATAGCAGCCCATCGCGGCGTGGGCGGCGATGGCGCCGACGGCGGACGGGAAGACCTCGATCCGGCCCCACTGGCGGGCCTGGACGAGCGGGGTGCTGGTCTTGGAGGCCATGGAAAGCCCATGGTACAATTCGGATCACCCGCGACGGTCGAGCGGGTGTTTTTGTCTGTACTCCCAATCGGAAGGTGCCTCATGGCCAAGCGCTGCGCGATCTGCGGCAAAGAGCCGCAATACGGACACCACGTCAGTCACGCCAAGAACCGGGTCAACCGGAGGTTCATGCCCAACCTGCAGATGGGTCGCGTGACGGTGGCGGGAAAGAGCATGCGCGCCCGCGTCTGCACGCGCTGCTTGCGCACTTACGCCGGCTAGCCCAGGTCGACTCCGTGCACCTCTCCTAGGTGCTTCAGGTCCTTGCGAAGCGCCCCCCAAACCCGCTCCTGTACCTCGACACCTGGCACGACCCCTGACGGGTCGTCCACCTCGGCCGCGAGGTCAGGGCGTTCGACCATCTCGGCGAAGAGGAGAGTCCAGGCCCGCGGGACCACCTCATAGATCGCATAACCCCCACCACCCAGCGCGACCCATCGACCCTCGCATAGCTCGTGGGCAAGCTCGTGAAAGATGCGGCCGATATGGGGCCAGATCCGCGTCGTCGCGACGAGGTGCGCGAGCGGATCGAGGTAGTGCGTATCGCAGCCGTCCTGCGTCACCAGCACGGTGGGCTTGAAGCGGCGCAGCAGCACCGGCACGACTTTGTCGAATCCCTCGAGCCAGGGCTCATCCCAGGTGAAAGGGGCGAACGGGAGGTTGGCGGCCGATCCGCGTCCCGCCCCGACGCCGCACTCGTCGGGAAAGCCGGTGCCGGGAAAGAGGTAGCGGCCGCTTTCGTGGAGGCTGATGGTGAGGATGTCCGGGTCGGTCTGGAAGATGTGCTCCACGCCGTCGCCGTGGTGAACGTCGACATCGACATACGCGACGCGATGTCCCTGGTCCTTCAGCCACTGGCACGCGATCGCCGGATCGTCATAGGTGCAGAAACCCGAGGCCCGCTCGCGATGAGCGTGGTGCAGCCCGCCGGACGGGCTGAAGGCGTGCAGCGCCGCGCCGCTTTCGATCGCCTGCGCGGCGACCAAGGTCGCCCCGACCACGAGCGCAGCCCCCTCGTGAAGCTCATCCGAAATCGGGTTGTCAGCCGACGCGAAGCCGGCGGCGTCGACCTCGTCTGGTGAGACCTGATCGCGCTGCTTCGGGTCGCTGAGCTTGCGGACGAGCTCGATGTAGCGGCGCGAGTGCACGAGCTCCAGCTGCTGGATCGTCGCGCGGCGTGGTGGGAGCAGGTGGGCGTGCTCGATGAGACCGGTCGATCGGATGAGGTCCATCGCCAGCTTCACGCGAATCGGCTGCAGCGGATGTTGATCCGAGAGGTGGTGCTTCATGAGCTCGTCCCCGTAGACGAGCGCGACCGGTCCAGGCACGGCCACTTACCCTAACAACCTGATGGAAACGGACGGCCTCTTCGAGTCGGTGCCCAACTTTTCCGAAGGCCGGCGCGAGGACATAATCGCGGCGATCGCCGGAGCCGGAGGCACGCACGTCCTCGATGTCGACGCGGATCCCGACCATCACCGCGCCGTCATCTCGCTGGCCGCGAAAAGGGCCAGGCTAGTTGACGGCTTGCTGGGCGCGGTCGGCGCGGCGGTGGAGAGAATCGACGTGCGTCTCCACGCCGGCGTCCACCCGCGGGTCGGAGCCGCCGACGTGGTCCCGATCGTGCCGCTCGGAGGTAGCACCCTCGCTTCCGCTAGCGAGGTCGCCCGAGAGGTCGGCGAGCGCATCTGGAGCGAGCTGCGGGTGCCGGTTTACTGGTACGGGGAGCATCGGTCGCTGGCTGAGATCAGGGCGGGCCGCGCCAGCCCGGACCTCGGCGGCCCAGCCCACCATCCCACCGCCGGAGCGGTCTCCGTGGGAGCGCGACTGACCCTGGTCGCGTTCAACGTCCTGCTGCCGGAGCTTGACGTAGTCCAGGCCCGAGCCCTCGCGCGCTCGCTGCGCGAGTCGCGCTCCGGGATGCGTGGCGTGCAGGCGCTCGTCTTCGAACTGTCGGGGGGCCGAGTCCAGCTGTCCATGAACCTGTTCCGGGTGGACGAGACGCCTCCCGCGGCAGTGCTGGCCGAGCTCGAACGTCGCGGAGTCGCCGTCGGGGAGCAGCAGGTGGTCGGGCTGATTCCGGCGATCGCTGCGGGAGACGTCGGTGGCGGGCGGCTGCTCGAGGGACGTCTGGCCTCAGCCGCGGCGCGCGCGGGCGGGCTCCGATTGAAAGAGCGGCGTGACGAAGAGGGTCTTGCGCTGGCCCGGCGGCTCGATCGCGAAGGGGAAGCGCTGGCCGCGCTCCGGGCCGACCAGGCGGAGCTGTTGATCGGCGCGGAGCGAGCTGCGGCGCTGGCCCCGGTGCTGCGCGTCGCGGGCGTCCTGGATGAGGAGCTCGGAGCGATGCTGGACGCCGCGGCCCGGGGGCTGCGCGCTGCGATCAGCGCGAAGACTGCGGCGGCTCATGCAGCCAGGATCGCAGCGCTCGATCGGAGGCTGGACGGCGGCTAAGCGTTGGGCGCGCTCGCGTCCATCGTCACGGTGCAGGCGCCGCCGCTGACCTCCACGCGGTACATGTCAGCCTGGTCGCCGGTCGACTGCTGGAGGTTGCCGATGGCGTGGTTCTGACGGCCGTCGAAGGTGAGGCCCAAAGCCCCACCTGAGACGCTGACCGACGCCGCTGTGCCGGCGGGGCGGTGGAGATTGACCGTCAAGGCGCCACCGTTGATGGTGATGGACACGACGCCGGACGGCCTCCCCAGCGTGATGTCCTCCCGGCTCGCCCCGGTGTTGATCTCCATCGATCGGAGGGGGACGGAGGCCAGCCTGTATGTCTCCGTGGATGCTCCGCCGTTGGAGTTGATCGTCCACGGAACGCTGGAGTTGATCTGCAGGTCCAGGGTGAAACGGCGGCTCTGAAATACGTGGAATCCCGAGTCTCCCTGTGAGATCGTCAGGCTTCCGTCCGAGCGGTCAAGGCTGACGTCCGGCTTCGGACCCGAGTACGTGATGTGAGAGCGGTAGAGGTCCCCCTCGAGGGAGCTGGACCCCGTGACCGTGATGTTCGCGGCGCCCGCGTCGATCTCCACCGACGCATGGTCAAGGTTTCCGATCGCGGCAGAGGAGTCGAGCTTGTTGGTGGCACCCGGGTTGGGGGCCAGGGCTACATAAGCGACGGCCCCGCCCGCGGCGAGCAGCACGATCAGGACCGCGGCTACGTCTCCGGCCTGGCCTGGCATCCCTCGGCGCACGAGGAGCTCGAGCCCGATCACGATCAGGATCAGAGGCCACAGGTCGGCGAGCAGGCTCAGCCGGTCGGTCGAGATGACGCCTGAGTTGACCAGAAGCGCGAAGACGCCGATCAGGATCAGGACCGCGGGCCAGAAGTAGGTTCGGTAGCGCCGCACGGTCGCCATGCTCACGTCCGGGAGCGCCTAACAATCAGCCAGACACCTAGCGCGATGAGCACCACGGGCCAGACGATCTCAGGCTTAAGCCACTCCAACAAGCCGAGGTTGTTGAGCAGGAAATACACACCCAGGACGACCAGCACGGCCGGCCAGAAATACTCCCGGCGCCAATACCTCACCTGCCCGATTCTAGGGGCTCCAGGTCAAATGGGGGCGACCACATCGAACAGGTCCGGGCGCTCCTTGCGCGCCGCCTCGACGAGGTCAGGACCCGCCACGGTCGCCTGCACGGGGTGGGCCACCATCAGGTAGGCGCGCGCGACCCGGCGCAGATCGTCAGCGGTGACCTGGAGCAGGCGCTGCTTGAAGCGCTCCCGTTCCTCCCGCGTGAAGCCTGTGAGCTTATTGGTCGCCTCGCGGCGGCCTTTGATGTCGGGCGACTCGAGGGGATCGACGTCGCCACAGGCCCCGAGGATCGCCTCCTTCAGGGCTTCGGGATCGACCTCGGAGTCGGTCACCCACTTCACGGCCTGGCCGTACACCTCGTAGGTCCGCACGATGTTGGGGTCGCGATACGAGCCGAAGTAAAAGGTGCCGCTACCGATCCCAGCCTGCGCGTATCCGCCATAGGCGCCGCCTTTCTCGCGAAGCTCTCGATGCAGGAAGGTATCGCGCACGTAGTTGGCAAGCACGAGCAGCGCAGGGGCGTCGGGGTTCGTGTAGCGCACCGTTTTGAAGATGCGCACGTTGAACGCGACCGGTACCGGGGCAGTGAGGGCTTCGGGCGAGGCCTCGAAGGGTTTCGGTTCTTCGGCGCGACCTGTGGGTGCGCCGCCCGGGAGAGCGTCGACGAGTCCGGCCAGTAGTGGCTGAAGGGTTTCAATCATCCCGTCTTCGCAGGTCACCACGAAGCGGATGGCGCCCCCTCGGAACAGCCGCGTCCTGATGGCGTCGAGCTTCTTGATCAGAGCGCCGAGATCTCCTTCGTCAATCTTCGCCAGGAGGCGCATGACGTGCAGCATCCCGATGCCCTGCAGCCGGTCGTTGATCGCGCCTTCCGACGTGAGCTTGGAATGGGCGCGCAGGATGGCGAACTGAAAGCCGAGCCCGGCGATCGAGCTCTCGAGCCGGGTCGCCATCTCCGCGATGACCTCCTTGAGTCGCTTCGGTTCCAATTCGAGGCGCGCCGTAAGGTCGGTGAGCAGGTCTACGAACGGCTTCGCGTTACGGTCCAGGGCCCGGCCGGACAGCACGAAAGACTGGAGGTAGTCCTCCTGTGCGGCGAGCGATTGGACCTGGGGCGCCGCGCCGACACCGCCCGTGACAGCGGCGATGCGCTCGGCGATCTGCACGTAATCCTGGCCGGCCGCTCCGCTCTGCGTGAGGACGCGGCTGAACAGCGGAAGCAGCTCCTTCTCCTCGAGGCTCAGGGCCGCGAAATCGGAGCGGATGTCCAGGTAGGTGATCCCGTTGGTCGGCTGCGGGAAGAATTCGATCGCAGCCTCCTTGACCCTGGCGGTGCGGCTGGGCACGTCCTCGAACTTCATCGGGATGTCGCTGAGCTCGAGGGTCGGCAACGCCGACAGGTCCTGCTTGGCCTCCTGCTCCCCCTTGAGCCGCAGGGCCTCCTCGACGATGCGCTGCTTCTCCTTGTCGGTGAGCGAGGCTTCGATCGCGGCCAGCCGGTCGAGCTCCTTGCGACGCTTGCGCCCCTCAAGCTCTGGGTCAGGCTCGATCGTCAGCAGCGCGCGATGCATGTTGTCGATCAGCTCGGCGCGAATGAGGTTCTCGAAGAACCGGGTCTCTTTGCGAGCTTTCTGGAGGCGCTCGAGATCGGCGTCGAAGTTCAGTGCGTCGTAGGGATCGCCTCCGTAGTAGTAAGGCGCGAGGCAGGTGAACAGAAGCTTGAGCGCGTAGGGAAATCCGGCATTGGAGCGCTCGCGCTTTTCAAACTCGAGCCTGTGGATCGCAGCGTCGACGTGAGCCTGGTCGACCCCTTCGTCGGCGAGTCTCTCCAACGTGTCGAGGACCACCTTCTGCACCTTCTCGGCGTCTTCAGAGGCGACGTCCTTGAGGCCGGCCCCGAAGACGCTTTCGCGGTAGTCGTCCTGGAAGCCGCTCCCGTCGGCCATTGCCGTGCCGAGCCCGGAATCGATCAGCGCCTTGCGCAGCGGCGATCCAGCGTTGCTCATCAGGACTTCGGCCAGCACCTTCATCGCGAGCTGTTGGAACGAGTCACCGGTTGGCACAGTCACCCAGGCGACGAGCGCCTGGGATTTGCGCTTGATGTCCTCATCAGGCGTCACGGCGTACGGCTCGACGGCCTTGATGGGCCTGGTGAACCGCTTGACGTCGGGGATCGCCGTGTCGGGGTCGATCCGCTGGAATCGCGAAAGCACGTTGCGTTCGATCACCTCGAGCGTCTGCTCGAGAGGCAGGTTGCCGTACGTGTAGAAGTACGCGTTGCTCGGGTGATAGTGCGTGGCGTGGAACTGCCGCAGCTGATCCCAGGTGAGATTAGGGATGTCCTCGGGATCTCCACCGGAGATGTATGAATAGGTGAGACCAGGAAAGAGAGTGCGGCCGATGGCGCGCTGCACGGCGGCCTGTGGCGTGGCAAGCGCGCCCTTCATCTCGTTGAACACGACGCCCTTGTATCTCAGGCCGCTCTTCGGGTCGCCGGGCTCCTCGAACTCGAAACGGATGCCCTCCTGCTTGAAGGAGTCCTCAGACAGCCTTGGGAAGAAGGTGGCGTCGAGGTAAACGTCGAGCAGATTCATGAAGTCCTTGGCGTTGCGCGTGCTGAACGGGTACATCGTCCAGTCGGCGCTCGTCATGGCGTTCATGAAGGTGGCCAGCGAGCGGCGCGTCATGCTGAAGAACGGATCGCGGACCGGGTAGCGCTGTGAGCCGGCGAGCACGACGTGCTCGAGGATGTGTGCGACGCCGGTGGAATCCTTCGGCACCGTCGGGAAGAAGACGTCGAACGCGTTGTTGTCGTCTGTGCATTCGATGTGTATGTGGCGAGCGCCGGTGCGCTCGTGCTCGAGCTCAAGGTACGTGCCGTCGAGCCGGTCGAGGGCCTCGCGGCGCCGGATGGTGTAGCCGCCGATCGTTTCGAGGGTGGGTTCAACTGTCTTTGCCATGAACGGTTGAGTCTAGGATGTGAAGGCTGATGCTGTTCAGTGACGCCGAGCTCGAGTTCCTGCGCTCACAGCGAATCGGGCGGTTCGCCACCGTGGGGTCGACCGGGTGGCCACACGTGGCGCCGGTGATGTACGCCATCGATGATTCAGGGGCGCTGGAGTTCGACGTGGACGGGGTCAAGCTAAGGAACCTCCAGGCCGAGCCTCGGACCGCAATGGTTGTCGACGCGATGGGGCCGAAGCGCGGGGTTGCAATCCAGGGGCACGCTCGCCTGATCGCGCCCGAACGTGCTCGGCTGGAACCGGTGCGGAAGTTCAGCTGGGGTCTTTGAGAGCCCGAGCGGCCCTGCTGGGGTTGATCGTGGGGTTGGCGTCGGCGCAGGTCGGGTGCGGTTCCGGCTCGTCTGCTTCTCCGTCGCCCGTCTCAACCCCTGCAGCGCTTGCCTCCCCGTCCCCCGCGCTCGCCGCCGACTGGCCCGAGTACCACCGAAACAGCGCGCGCACGGGCTTGGGGCCGGCGCTTCCGGCGCTCAGCAATCCGGCGGTGGCGTGGACGGCGCAGCTGGACGGCGCGGTTTACGCGTCTCCGCTGATCGTGGCAGGCCACGTCCTGGCGGCGACTGAGAACAACACCGTATACGCGCTGGACTTGTTCAGCGGATCCGTGGTCTGGAAGATTCACCTCGGCTCGCCTGTCGACGCCGCTTCACTGCCGTGCGGCGACATCGGCCCCGTGACCGGGATCACGGGCACGCCCGCCGCTGACCCGGTCGCGGGACGGCTCTACGTTGTCGCTTTCCTGAGCGGCCGCCACCACATGCTGTTCACGCTGAGCCTTGTCGATGGGTCGGTCCTCTCGCAACAGGACATCGACCCGGCCGGGTCCAATCCCTCCGTGCAACAAGAGCGCGGCGCGTTGGCCCTTGGTGCGGACTACGTTTACGTTCCTTTGGGCGGCCTGTATGGCGACTGCGGGCAGTACCACGGGTATGTCGTGGGGGTGCCGCTGGCGAGCGGAGCGGCGGTTTCGTACAAGGTGCCGAGCGCGCGCGAGGCGGGGATCTGGAGCCCGGCAGGGGTGACTCTCGGGCCGGACGGAGCCGTGTACGTGGTCAGCGGCAACGGCGCCTCTCGGTCGGCCTTTGACTACAGCAACTCGGTCATCGAGCTGTCGGCGGACCTGCGAACGGTGCGTTCCTATTTCGCGCCCGCGAACTGGGTGTCGTTGAATGCGACCGACACGGACCTCGGGTCAGTGGGGGCGACCGTGTTGCCCTTGCTGGGCGTGGTGGTCGCGATCGGAAAACAGGGGGTCGCGTACGTGCTCAAGGATGGGAGTCTTGGCGGAGTCGGAGGACAGGTCGCGAGCCGGCCTGTGTGCTCGGGGTCGTGGGGCGGGACGGCGTGGTCGCGCTCCACGGTTTTCGTGCCGTGCGCCGACGGGTTGTATGCGCTGGCGGTGAGCTCGGGCTCGGTGGACGTCGCGTGGCACGCGCCGCACCCGGGCCTTGGGTCGCCGATCATCGCGGCGGGCGCGGTGTGGGCGATCGAACCTGGCTCCGGGCTCCTGTATGCGCTCGACCCGTCATCGGGTGCGGTCGAGTACTCGGTGAGCCTGGGCTCCGCCCAGCATTTCAGCACGCCCGCCGCGACGGAGGGGTTTGTCGTCGCGCCGGCGGGCAATGCCGTGGTCGCGATCTCGACCTCCGGCTAACCGCAAAAGCCCGCTCCGCGGGCCCTCCCACTCCCGTCGGGCCCCTCCCCCAACCCGCGCTCCGAACCGCGCGTCAGAGTACGAAAGGCGTCGGGTCCAGGCAACCCAGGTTGTTAAGAAACGCCTAGCCCTGAATGCTCCGCAGCAGGTTGGCCATCTCGATGGCGGCTTCCGCGGCATCCCCGCCCTTGTTGTTCTTCGGACCGGAGCGGGCCAACGCTTGTTCCTTGTCATCGGTGGTCAGCACACCGAACGTGATCGGCACGCCGGTGTCGAGCTGGACCTGCATCACGCCAGCTGCCGCCTGGCCGGCCACCAGCTCGAAGTGGTAGGTCTCCCCACGGATGACGCACCCGAGGCATACGATCGCATCGTGGCCGCCTTTTTCCGCCAGCGCGAGCGCTGTGACGGGAAGCTCGAGCGAGCCGGGAACCCAGTAAACGTCCGGGTCCTCTACCCCATGTTCCTCGAGCGAAGCAAGGGCACCGCGCAAGAGGCGCCTGGACACGTCCTCGTTGAACCGCGCGACGACCACCGCGATGTTCAGCTCGCTCCCGCTCAGGTCGGGCTTGGCGCCCTTCTCCCCCACTACAGAAGATGTCCGAGCTTGTCTTTCTTGGTCTTCAAGTATCGCTCGTTGTGCGGGTTGGCCCTTACGCGGATGGGGACGCGTTCGACGACCTCGAGACCAAACCCTTCCAGCCCATAGATCTTCTTGGGGTTGTTCGTGAGCAGCCTGATCTTGCGAACGCCGAGGTCATAGAGGATCTGGCTTCCGATGCCATAGTCCCGCTTGTCTGCCGGATGCCCGAGCGCCTCGTTTGCCTCGACCGTATCAAGGCCCTTGTCCTGCAGGTTGTAGGCATGCAGCTTGTCGAGCAGCCCGATCCCGCGACCTTCCTGGTGGCGGATATAGAGGATAACGCCAACCCCGTCGGCGGCGATCATCTCCATGGCCGTGTGCAGCTGCGCGCCGCAATCGCAGCGAAGGCTCCCGAAGATGTCGCCGGTGAGGCACTCGGAATGAGCGCGCAGGAGCACCGGCGAATGCGGATCGATTTCGCCCAGAACCAGCGCCAGGTGGTTCTCTCTGCGGAGGATGTCTTCGTAGGCGTACAGCTTCCACATGCGCGGAGCCTTGTCACCAATTGGAATGGTGGCCTCGACACGCCGCGCAATCAGCTTCTCATTCCGCCGCCGGTAGGCGATTATTTGCTCGACCGTAATGAGCCTGATCTCATGCTCGTTGGCAAAGCGCTCGAGCTCCGGCATGCGTGCCATGGTGCCGTCGGACTTCATCAGCTCGGTGATCACGCCGGCCGGGTAGAGCCCGGCCAGGACCGCCAGGTCGACGGCGGCTTCGGTTTGGCCGGCGCGGGTCAGCACCCCGCCTTCTGCGGCGCGAAGCGGGAACGTATGGCCCGGCATCGAGAAGTCCGAGGCCTTGGCGGAAGGGTCGAGCACCTTGCGAATGGTGGCGGCGCGGTCATGAGCCGATGCGCCTGTGGTCGTGCTGTCCTTGGCGTCGATGCTCACGCTGAATGCGGTGCCCAGGCGGCTCGTGTTGCGCTCCACCATAGGGGCGATGCCAAGCTCGTCGAGGCGCCACGCGGCCACCGGCATGCACACGAGCCCCGAGCCGTGACGCGTCATGAAGCTGATGTGCTCGGGCTTGACAAGCTCCGCGGCAACGACGAGGTCGCCTTCGTTCTCGCGGGCCTCGTCGTCGACCACGATGACGAACTTGCCCGCTGCGACGGCCGCGATCGCCTCCGGCACGGTGGCCAGGCCCATTTGCCTGACGAATGTTACCGGTGGAGGTTTCGGGCCACGTAGCGCGCGACCACGTCAGCTTCGAGGTTGACGATCGAGCCACCTTTGTAGCTACCCGCGATCGTCGCTTCGAGCGTGTGCGGGATCAGGGCGACCCTGAACGTGCCGGGAGGCTTGTCCACCGCCGCCACGGTGAGACTCACGCCGTCCACCGCGATGGATCCTTTGACGGCGACGAACCGAGAAATCGACGCGGGAAGCTCAATGGTCAACTCACGTCCTGGCGTGGCGCGCTCCACGGACCTGACCGTGCCGGTTGCGTCCACGTGACCCTGGACGAGGTGGCCGTCCAGCGTGGAGGTCGCTCCGAGCGGCAGCTCCAGGTTGACCCAAGTCCCAACTCGGAGAGCGCCCAGGTTGGTACGGCGAAGCGTCTCGGGCACCACATCAGCCACAAAGACCGGTCCGCGCTTCTTCACAACGGTCAGGCAGCAACCGTTCACCGCAACGCTGCCCCCGATCTTCAACCTGCGTGCGACCCAGGCATGTTCGATGCCGAGGCGGTTGGCGTCGGCCACGACCACTTTCGACGTAGCGCTAACTATCCCTGTGAACATCCACGTATCCAGTGATCAACAAATCGTCGCCCAACCGGACAAAGTCCAGCTCGTTTAGATGAGTCGAAGCCGCCAGCTTTTCGACTCCAACGCCACCGAGGGGTCCGGGAGCTTCGCGTCCGCCGATCAGGCGTGGCGCGACATATGCGTTGATCTTGTCCACCAGGCCCTCCGCGAAGAACGATGCGTGAACCTCGGCGCCGCCCTCGACCAGCAGGCTCAGGGTGCCGCGTTTTCCCAGCTCGTTCAGCAAGGCCGGGAGGCTAACCCGGCCGTCGCCGGCTGCCGGTAGACGAAGTACCTCGGCGGCACCGACGCGACCGGCTCCC
>Ga0209009_1000314_pt1 | contig 19011 bp, 17 predicted proteins | sample BlaSpr_A8_OM3_M2_FD_187979 | JGI IMG/M metagenome (GOLD analysis project Ga0209009, IMG submission 187979) | Forest soil microbial communities from Thunder Bay, Ontario, Canada - Black Spruce, Ontario site 2_A8_OM3_M2 (SPAdes) (version 2) | ecosystem: Environmental > Terrestrial > Soil > Boreal... | reverse complement strand
TTCGAAAAGAGCCATCGGGCTTTTGCCAACCGTCCAGGTTTATCACCCGCGACGAAATTTCATCGAGCGCCGGAAACCTTCCAGCAAGGAGCACTCCCAGATTTATGCACTCTGCATAATCATACAATTCGCGTCGATACACTGTCATGCGAGGCTTGCGCGAGAAGGGCTTCGGCAATCCTTCTTCATTGAAAAGGTTTTTGACGTAATAATCGACTCCTCGCTCAATAGCCTTCGCGCAATCCGGATTCTTTGTAATGGCCTCGATCTTCGCCAATGCCTTCAGCACGAAGCAAGTATGAAAGTGATCTACGAACGTTCTCACTTCATCCGTGGAATAAGGCCAAGAGCCATCCGGATTCTGAGCTTGTAAAACAAAATTCAGATTTCTGTCAGCGATTTGTCGGTAACTGTCATTCGAGAATTCAACAGATGCCGACGTCAGAAGAAAAGCCCGGTAAGCGCTCGCGTTTATGACACCACTCGAATCGTTAGGCCGAGGATCATAGAAGCAGGACGAAGCGTTGGAAGATGTTGTGACATCCCGATAATCTTCAACGGCGTGCTGCGCAATAGACTGCATAATCGCGCGCCACTTCGGGTTGTCGTCTATCCTGTAAACCTCCTGGAAAGCTTCATAAACATAGGGAATTGTAGTGATGAAAGGAGTGCCATGCCAGATTGGCCCGCGCCTAGTTTCCCAGTTAAATGGGTATCCCCACCCGTAGTGAACGTAGCCCGGTGACCTGGTTTCAATGAGAACCTCGAGGAAATGTACGGCGCGTTCGTAGTATCGTTTCTGCTCGAGAACGCGAGATAGGAAAGCAAAACCCATGGCGTAGTGAGCGTCCGCGATGGGAAATCGTTGTCGATTCCAAAAGAGTCTGCGGGCCGAAGGTAAAAAGGCCTCACAAAAGATCATAGGGGAAACCGCCAGCATTCCCAGCAGCGGCTTCTTGTAGTACAGAGCTTTGGCTGCGCGCGCTAAATCGCTCGCGAAGAAACTTTGATGATCGTAGGAAGTTTCGCCGAACCGATCAAGCCATCTGACAAACTTAAGGATAGAAGCTCGTATTTTCTCAACCTTTTCGGCTTCTGCCATTATTCGCGGTTTTTCTGTTACGGAAGCCATCTAACTGGGCTTAATTTCGAAGCTGTCTATGCGCTTCAACCTGAACATGGACCTGAATATTATTTTTAATTTTGACATCTGCTCCTTGCGATGAAAACGCATCAACTCATCAGAGACCGCCCTATTCATTCGACGAAAGAATGCGCTCAGGTACCCGGAATATAGGGCAATACCCCCGATCAAATACGGCTTCTTAGTCGCTCGATAGGCCACCCGGAAGAACTCCCACACCGGGTGGCCGCCAAGATAGTAATCTTTCTCCCCGTAAGAGAACGTGGAAGCAAGCAGCGAACGCTCAGCCGTGCCCAAACTCCGGTAATGAAAGAACGATTTTTCCCGAAACGATCGAGTGGTCCAGCCCTTCATTCTAGCGGTGGTGACTGCAATCCAGTCGATACCTCCCGCTTTGTTTGGGACGTACCCCCCAATTTCTTCGAAGCACTGGCGGCGAAATAGTTGGCAACCTCCAGCTACGTGATTCTGTCCTTCAAAGCTATCGGTTGCAGAACTGTAGCCGTCTTCCTGGAAAATCGTGCCCGCAACACCGAGACGCGGGTCTGCTTCGAATTTGTTTAATAAAAATTCGCAATAGTCCGCGTCAAACGAGACGTCGGAATCTAAATTCCCGATCACTTCATATTCGAGGCGCTTTACTTTCTCAAAACCAGCATTAAATGCATACACCTTAGCGGCAAAAGTCCGATCCCGATGCGCGGGCAGGTTCACTAATTCGATCCATGGGTGTTTCTCGAGGTACAGGCCTATGAGGCTTGCCGTAGCATCTGTCGAACCGTCATTTACGATGACCCATTTGGTGGGCAAAGCAGTTTGCGCGATCATCGATTGAATCAGTTGGTCGATGTGCTTTTCCTCGTTACGAGCGGGAGTAATGAGGACGTAAGGCAAGTGATTTAAAGGGTTTTTGTGCATAGCTAATCAGTTCGAGACACGACTTGTGCCAGTAACTTTGTCAAACTCGGCCCTGGGATATTTTTTGAGCGTACACCTCGGACCGTTCGACGGTAAGAGACTCGTCGTACTTTTCTTCCGGCTCGTATACGACCACATGGCTGCCGCGGTCCGAGAACTTTATTGGCACGCATAGCAGGTTCTTGAGGCGCATGCGCAAGGCTTCTCTGCGCTCCGGCGGTACGAAGAACAGCATGAAGCCGCCGCCGCCCGCACCTAGTAGTTTGCCACCGAGCGCTCCGGCGCTGCGTCCCGCTTCGTAAATATCATCCAGGTTTATGTTCGTAATTTTCTGCGTCAACGTCTTCTTCACTTGCCAACATTCATGCAACAAATGGCCGAATTCATTTATAGGACGATTCGGATTCGTCACGATCGCTTCAGCTTCATTCACCATCTGACGCATTCGCTCAAGCTCATTCTTTCGCTGTGGCGTCAGTCTGATCTGCTCTTTAGCAATCTCTGCGGCTATCCTGGAAAATCCGGTGAAGTAGAGCGCGCAGTTTTGCTGTAGTGCAGCCAATCTGTCCGGGGAAGTTATGATCGGCTTGACCTCAAAACTTCCGTCAGTGTTGAAGTTGATGCGATTAAAGCCGCCGTAGGCAGCGCTAATCTGGTCCTGGGAGCCAACTGCCTCTTTAATTACTTCCTGCTCCACGTGGATTGCGTCGGAAGCGAGTGCGTGCTTGTTGCGCATCTGGTCCCGCAAAGCGTACAGACCCAACAAAAGCCCTACCGTAAACGCCGAACTCGTACCCAAACCAGTGCGGGCAGGAAGATCGGCTACGTGGTGAATCTCAATCCCTTCGTCAACGCCCATGTACTGTAAGCATCCGCGGACAGAGGGATGTTCAATCGCGTTGTTTTCATTAACGTTTTCAATTCTCGAGTACGAAATACGGCTGTGGTATTCGAAGAATGGCGGGAGACGCCGGCAAGTAATGTAGCAGCTCTTATCGATGGCGGTGGATAGTACAGAGCCGCCGAATTCGCGAAACCATATCGGATAATCGGTGCCACCGCCGAAGAATGAAATACGCATAGGAGTACGCGTTGTTATCATGCGGTTCGTTTCCTTTTGTTTATGTGGACTATCACGTTTCGTCGAGAATTTAATCCTGTATCGCCGCAGGTGTACTGGACAACGAGTCGATGGCGACTCCCTCCCGCTCAAATATCCCGCGAATAGTCTCTAAGAATGATCGCGCGGTGATATCCGCGTGAGTTGTTGGGCCAGAAGCGCACTTTGCTTTGTCTGGCGCTTCGTCACCTGTTAATAGCCTAACCGTTTTGCATCCGGCATTCTTGCCAGCTTCTATATCAGTATCGGAATCGCCAATCATCCAGGATGCCGATAAATCAATACCGTGTAAGCGCGCCGCGCTCAGCAACATTCCCGGTGCCGGTTTACGACAGTCACAGACGGGCTCGATCTCATGCGGGCAGTAAAAAGTGCCATTAATGATTGCACCGGAAGCAGCGAGGAGTTTGGTCATTCTTTCGTGCATGTTCTCCAACTCGACCGCGGTCATCAACCCTTTCGCGATGCAGCGCTGATTAGTAACTACAATCACGGCGAATCCGGCTCGGTTTAGCAGAGCAACGCCTTCTGCCACTCCTGGAAGGACGTGGAAATCCTCCCAGCGAACCACGTAGTCGCCTTCGGGGGGATTCTGATTGATGACGCCGTCGCGATCCAAAAAGACTGCTCTGCTCATACAACGTGAACCTTTGTCCAATTATGATTTGGGGGAGGCTGCCTGATAAAGATTCTCAGCGAGCGTTTGAGCCCGCGCGTAATCTTCAGGTGTTCCAATATCTATAAACATGCCTTGCTGATCGAGTGCATAGATCCCGCGTTCGAGTACCTTGGGGAATATATCCCGCTCTAAGCTTGCTGGTCCCTCAGGAATTTCGTCCAGGATGGCATGATTGAACACATATACTCCGCCATTTACGATGCCAGGAACTGAGTCACTCGTTTTCTCGCTGAATCCAAGCACTCGATGATTCTCGTCAAGCTGAACGCTTCCGTATCGTGCGGCGTCATGAACTCTGCGAACCGCCATGCTGATCAAACCGCCGCGCTTCCGATGAAAGCCGATGAACTCTCGAAAATCAAGTTCTAGGAATGAGTCGCCGTTCATAACCAGGAAGTCGGAAACATTTTGAAGGTAGCGCTCGGCAAGTTTCACTGCTCCTGCTGTTCCAAGCGGTTTCGATTCCTTCGAATAATCAATCGCAACATCCCACTTGTGGCCGTCGCCGAATTCTTTTCCGATCTGGTCGGCAAGATGACCGGTGCACAGTACGATGCGCCGAATACCCTGTGAGCGGAGCTGCAGAACCAAGAGCTGCAGGAAAGGCAGACGTCCAACTCGGGCCAACGGTTTAGGTGTCGTCGGCAACACTGATCGCAAACGCGTACCCATTCCGCCAACAAGCAGGACGGCCGGTATATCTTGAATATCGGCGTTCAATCGCGCTGAAATGTTTCTAGCAGAGTTCATTTTGACTACACGTTTGATTTCAGATTAATTAAACGCCGCACACGCTCGCGTTAGATGTTCGCGTCCCAATATTCCAACATGGACTTCAAGGTTTGCTCGATCGACTTTAGCGGTTTCCAACCTGTGTCCTTGCGGATCTTGCGAGTGCTACCGAAGATAATTTTCTCGTCAGAAGGACGCATCAAGCGCGGCACGGGCCGTATTTCGGCTTTTACTCCAGATAAGCGGATGGCCGTGCGCAATAGCTCGCCTATTTCGTGCGTCTTGGTGGCGCATAAGTTGTAAGCCTCGCCCCGTTTTCCTTTCAAGGCAGCGAGGTAAAAGCCACGAACGGTATCATCAACATCCAGAAACGCGCGGTGCGGTTTCAGATTCCCTACTTCAATTACCGGCGGTTGCAAACCCTTCTTAATGCGGACTAATTGCCGCACGAAGTCTGAGGGCGCATCACTGGTCTTTCCCGGCCCAGTGGTATTAAAGAGCCGCAAATTGACGGCAGGAATTTTGTAATCTAGGAAATACTCCCGGGCCAGCAAATCCAAACAGACTTTGCTAATGCCATACGGATGTGATGGCCGAAACGCTTGCTCTTCAGTGACTGGAATAGCAGCCGGCGGAACGTGTCCATATTCAGCGCTCGAACACGCGGAGACCACCACAGGGGGCTTTCTTGAACGACGTACAGCCTCGAACAGATGTAGCGAACCCATGATGTTCGACTCGAATGTCTCCACGGGGTTGGACCATGACAACGTTGGCAGGCTCTGCGCCCCTAAATGAAATATGTGAGTCGGCTGATGTTCACTCAAGATTTGCGAGACGCGCTGGCCGTTCCGCAGATCACACTGCTCAAAACGTACATTCGGAAGCCTAGCCAAAGTGGCAGGGCCCTGGTTAAGATATGCACCAATTACTTTCCAGCCGTCCGCGTGCAGAAAATTGACCAGGTGAGAGCCAATAAAGCCCTCGGCGCCGGTTACTAATGCGATTTTTTTCATGAGAACTGTGGAGTTCCGAAGTTGAACGTTGTTTCTACTAAACCAGGCCTGCGTGAAGCCACATTAAGAGTGGGTATTGCGGAGATTCCGACAGCTAATTAAAAAGCGCGCTTACACGGTCAACCAAAGTTTCTCGTTCGCGGTCCCAGGTATGTTTCACGAAGACCTCTTGCCCTTTCCGGGCTATTTCCAGAACTTCGCGCGGATGGAAGAAGGCATATTCGATCTGCTGCGCCAGTTCTGCAGCGTTTCCGGGCTCGAAAAATAAAAGGGAATCTTTGTTGAAGTAATCCAGTATGCCCTGCGTAGAGGGAGCGATCACCGGTTTGCCCATGGCCAGGTACTCGAAAACGCGCGTGGGGGTGTTGATATCTGTAAACGGATTTCGCTGGTTCGGGATAATCCCCAAGTCGCACTTCTCGATTTCGGTTACGAGCTCTTCGAGGTGACGAGGGCCCATAAAGCGGATTTTATCCTGCAGCCCCATACTTTGAGCTTTATCCATCACCAGATCCATGAAGGAGGTTCGCGAACCAAAGATACGCAATTCCGCGCCCGGTATAGCCTCGCGAACTCGCGCAAGCGCATCGAGAGCAAGGTCCAATCCATTCCGCTCCACGATAGAGCCGTGGTACATGATAACGAAGGGTCGATCACTGCCTTGTTTTGGCGATACGCTCAATCGCGCCTCGCGGAAGGGAAAAATCTGGCCGTCCGGGGCGTTCATGACCACGGCAATCTTTTCGGCCGGGCAACTGCGCGAGGAAAAGATTCGTTTGCACGCAACATTCACCGTGACCGCCAAATCCGTCCGCGCGATGCTCCATTTCTCAAGGCGCTTCAACATCCGCACGCTTCTGTTGTCTTCGGGCGTGCGAAAAATCGTCATCATTAGCTCGGGCATGGGGTCGTGTAGATCTAGTACCACCTTAGCCCCCAACATTTTAGGTATCAGGGAACTGGCCACGAGAATGTCGGGCATATTGTGCACGTAAACTAAATCATAGCGGCGGCCCAGTGAACGAAGGGCAAAGGTCAGGGACGAAATGAGAATGAAGGTCCCATACCGAAACGCATATTCGAATTTCCCACGACGAGGATGTTTCAGTGGAACGCGGAATACTTTGACGCCAACGGGCACTTCGCCCTTGGCATCGTTCTTATTACCGAGGCAAATCAAATCTACAGTAGCGCCTTCCGCTAACAGCGCATCTATAGACCGTCGCGGGCGAGGATCGAACGGATAAGAGGAAAAGGTGACCATCGCCACACGTTTCCCGGCAAGCCTCTTGATGGCCGCGGTGGGTGGCCTTTCAAGCGACGTGGTAGTCGTCGTTCGCGTCATCGTAGAACTTGTCATTGATGTATCGTTTACAGTAATTTAGACGCGGTGACCAGACCCGCAGTTGCTGAGTTCCGGTTTCAACCCCTGGAACGAGTGGTCTCTATCTTCTGCTCATCCAGCTTCTTGCGCGATTCACGTTCGATTTTCGCACGATTTGAGGTCTGGATAGCCCTCAAAAGCGATGAATCATCAAACTTTAACAAAAGCTCAATGTTCGGCATAACGCAATGGCCGCCGATAACTCCCGGGAAGTATTTGGTCTTCGGGAAAAATCCGATCTCTTCGTAAATGCTCCAAATTTCATCGTAAGACTGTCCCGTTTTCTCGCAATATCTCTCAAGCTCCTGCGCCCAGGAGATCAACAAGCCGAAGTACGTGGTCTCCGTCAACTTCGCCAGTTCCGTCGCTTCCGGAGCCGCCAAAACCTTCGTTTTCAGACCCGCGCCTTGAAAATGTTCCGCGGCAAGCTTGCCACTGGCAGCGTCAATGGGCCCTATGAATTTCGTGTAGGTTTCCAACTCCTGCAACATTCGCACGTGCTTACCGCGTACCGGGCTGTGCGCCAGAGCGGTCCCAGTTCGCGCTGCTACTACTCGAGTGGTTCCGATTGCGACGGTGCTATTGATAATCGTCAACGTGGGCTTAAAGAGATCAATGTAGCGCGCCGTCTCGCCTACAAAATCTTTGATCTCAAATGGGTAGCAGACGTGCAAAACGTCCACTTTCCCCACCGGGTGTTCAGGCAGCACAAGGTCCACTCCCACGGTCTTATAGTGCTTTAAGAGAAGTTCGAGAAGGGGCCGCCCCACTTCTCCAAGTCCCACCACAACAACACTATTTTCTTGCTTCACCGCTGAACCCTCCTTGGAGGCGAAAATTTATTCATTAATCGTCACTATCGTTGGCGGTGAGTTCCCCACCAAACTAGATGTGTAGAACGGGGTCCGAGATACCTAAGGTCGTTAGCCCGACCATCCTAGAACGCGGAGCTAGTAATAGTACTGCCGTGCAACAAATGGGCTCGCGCCCCGGCCTCGCTCCCTCCGCGAAGCCCAAGGCTGCGTTGATTATATTAGGAAAAACATGCCTAGCGGAGGACACCGACGGAGGCGAATTCATGGATCTTCTGAACGACGCGGTCCTGTGCCGGGGGCTGAAGTTGCGGATACATGGGAAGAGAGAGGATCTCCAAAGCAGCTTTTTCAGTGACCGGGAAGTCACCTTTTTTGAAACCGAACGTTTCGTAGGCTTTTTGTAGATGAAGCGGAATAGGATAGTGAATACCGGTGTCGATCTTGGCTTCCGTCAAATGCTTTTGCAAGCCATCGCGGTCCGCCACTCGCACTACGTACAGGTGATATACCGGACGCGACCATGTAGCCTGGTAAGGCGCAACTACGCCATCCAACGCCAGCATCTTGTCGTAACGAGCCGCTGCTTCCTGCCGCTTCCGGTTCCACTCCGCCAAATGTTGGAGTTTTACGCTAAGCAGGCCCGCTTGTAGCGAGTCCAGACGCCCGTTATATCCTTCCATGTCGTGGTAATACTTTTTTGACTGGCCGTGGTCACGCAGAATGCGCATCGTGCGCGCCATTGCCTCACTATTGGTGGTGATCGCGCCGGCTTCTCCGCAAGCGCCTAGATTCTTTCCTGGATAAAAACTAAAAGCTGCAGCGTGGCCCATGGAGCCCGCTTTCCTCCAGCGGTTTTCTTTCTGCGAGAAATACTCCGCGCCGTGGGCTTGGCAAGCGTCTTCCACAACAATCAAGTTGTAGCGGCGAGCCAGCTCCAGGATGGGATCCATATCCGCGCACTGACCATAGATGTGGACAGGCACCACGGCAGTGACGGGTGTGCGAAACTTTCTGTGGTACGGCTTTCCCGTTTCGCGGTCCAAGTAACATTCCCGTTCGAGGTACTCGCGCAAGTTAGCAACGTCCATTGAATACGTGCGCTCGTCGATGTCAACAAAATCGGGACGCGCTCCGGCCTGACTAATGGCTTCCGTAGTGGCAATAAACGTATGCGGAACGGTAACGACAATGTCGCCAGGTTGCACGCCGGCGGCCGTCAAAGCAAAGCGAACCGCATCGGTTCCGCTTGCTACACCCACGCAATGCTTCGCATCGCAAAATGCGGCAAAAGCCTTTTCGAAGTTTTCTACCATCGGACCGCCGACGAAACCAGCGGTGCTCAAAACTTTGTGGAATACCGCAGTCAGCTCAGGCTCGAGTTCCATATGAGGAGTAACCAGGTCTAAAAACGGGATTTTCTCGGTAAGGGACATAAACGTTTCCTCGATTCCTTAGTAAGTTATTTTTGAAGTATTAGGAAAAATTCGTCGCAGCGATTCGACGCGTCGTCCAGCTATACAGTCGTCTTTTCTCGCGTGATGTGGCGGAGCACCCTTGCAGGATTGCCGGCTACAATCGTGTCTTTGGGAACGTCTTTGGTGACCACGCTTCCTGCGCCAACAATCGCATTCTCTCCGATAACAATCTTCGAGAGGATCGTGCAGCCCGAACCGATGGAAGCGCGCGCCTTCACCAGAGTCTTTTCCACTTTCCAATCCTGTTCGGTTTGCAACTGCCCTTCTTCCGTGGTTGCGCGTGGATAGGAATCATTGATGAAAACGACGCCGTGACCTACAAACACGCCGTCCTCGAGCGTCACGCCTTCGCATATAAACGTATGGCTTGAAACTTTGCAATTCTTGCCGATCTTCGAATTCTTCTGAATTTCCACGAAAGCGCCAATTTTTGTGTCATCGCCTATTTCACATCCATATAGGTTAATGAACTTTGATAGCTTTACGTTCTTGCCAAGTTTGACGTCCGGCGCAACACACAAGTACTGGTCCATGCTTGAATTTTTCCTTTATTTAAAATTCAGGCCAACTTAAGCAGATACTCTGAGATCCTGCTAGAGCTTGATGACTTTACCTCTTTGTTGCAGCGATTGGTCGGCGGCTTCGAGCACTTGTACAACGTGCAGTCCCGCAGCTCCATCGTTAAAGGGTTTTTTATCGTTCAAAATGCAATCGACGAAATAAGCCGCTTCCAGCTTCAGAGCTTCCACTTGTTCCACTCGAGGCGCCCACATGTCGCCGGATCGGTAGCTCACGAGCAGTTGATAAACGCCGTCGCCGCTCATCTGCACGCCCTTGTCGTATATCTTTAGCTTCTCGTCGGCTTCCAGGTCGTTCCAGACCAACATTTTTTTCTCGCCGCCGATTAATGTCGTGCGCACTTTCACCGGAGACAGCCAGTTCACATTGATGTGCCCGATCATGTTGTTGGGATAATAGAGAGTGAGAAACGCAATGTCGGCCACTCCATTCAAATGGCGTTCGCCGGTGGCGACTACGGCTTCAGGCTTCCCTTTGATCAGATAGTCCATGATCGAAAGATCATGCGGAGCCAAGTCCCATAGCACATTCACATCGTGCTGAAAGAGGCCCAGATTAACGCGTGTGGAATCGTAATAATAAAGATCTCCCAACGTGCCGTTATCGATGAATTCTTTAATGCGCTTGACCGCTCCGGTGAACAAGAAAGTGTGGTCCACCATGATTTTCAGGTGTTTCCGGTCGGCCAGCTCGATCAACTCCTTGGCTTGCGCGGTGGTGCAGGTAAATGGCTTTTCGACGAAGACGTGCTTGCCGTGCTCGAGTGCCAGTTTTGCAAGCTCGTAATGAGTCCACACGGGCGTCACGATAGCGATTGCATCGATGTCCGTAGCGGTCAGGATGTCGTTACACTCCGCGATGACGCGTATATCCGGATACGATTGCCGCGCGCGATTTTGTGACTGCGGGCTTTGATCGCAAATAGCTACGACGCGCGAACGCTCTTGCCCGTGGAAGTTTCGCACGATGTTCGGGCCCCAATATCCGTACCCGACCACGCCCATTCTGATCACGTGGGTTGAATTGTTTTGTTTTTGAGCTTTCATTTCGCCTGCATCTAGACTAGTAGCCATTTTTTCGCCTTGGAATGCAAACCCTGAAGGAGCCAAATCGTTGCGCCTAACAGAAAGGAAACTTCGCAGAAGATGCAGAGCGGTCTAAATCGGAAATGTGCTGGTCGCCGATTTTCCCGTGAGCACCATTGAGGTTAATATGCGCCATCGCCCGTGAATACCGCGCGGGGAGTCTGAAGTAGGATCTTCACGTCCAGCATTGGAGACCACATTCGAGAATACTGCAGGTCCAGCCGCACCATTTCGTCAAAGGTAGTCTTGCTACGTCCGCGCACCTGCCACAGACCGGTGATACCAGGTCTGGACTCCAGCAAACGCCGGCGGTGCCAAATATCATAAGCTTCAATTTCGTAGGGGATCGGAGGCCGCGGCCCTACCAATGACATCTCGCCAATCAGCACGTTCCAGAATTGGGGAATCTCATCCAAGCTTGTGCGCCGCATAAATTTTCCAATCCAGGTTACTCGAGGATCGTTCGTGATCTTATAGACGCCCTTCTTGCTGCCCTCTCGAGCTTCAGAATTCGCTTTCCCCGCGATGAAATTCCTGACGTATTCCTTGTGGATGGCGGCGTCCGTGGAGACATACATGGACCGGAATTTCAGAAATACAAAGCGTGAACCGAACTGGCCGACTCGCTCCTGACGGAAAAATATAGGCCCTTTCGATGTCAGCTTGACCAGTACTGCAAGAACCATAAAGCTCGGCGAGAGAAGCAACAAGGCCACTGAAGCGCCGAGTACATCCATCACTCGCTTCGTCAACAGTGATATCTTTTTCCTTTCTTTTACTTCGAAAAGATCAGGGTACATCGTCGGGTCAACCGGACGCTGATGCCCGCCTCCCTTCCAGCCATCCGGGAAGGCATAGAAAGAAATTTGAAAGCTGCTGAGCTGAGTGGCCTTGAACGCCTTCTGAAGCCCGGCCGTAACTTTCGCTTCGATCGTCTTGACGGCCGCGCTTACCTCACTATCTCCAAACTCGGTGAAGATGACTCCAAACACGGAGTTCGCTTCGAACCAGCCGGCCAAATCTGTCTCGCGAATGGCCGCGCTTAACACAACCGCGATCTGCTCGAGCAAAGCGTCAGTCTTTTTGTTTTTTAAGCCTCCATCGATTAACATCAAGACTAGGTGTTTGCGCGATCGTTCTGACCTTTTTCTTTCCCGCGCCAGCATCCGGCGGAAATGCTCTTCTGAAAGGAAGTTGCCCGGGTCGCCGGCGTTATTTCCGTTCCCATTCGACTTTTCGGCGGACTTGGACTTGGCCAAGGGAAAATGAGTCCCGAGCGGCTGTCTGTCTTGGAAGTCTTCTTCTGGTTTCGTTTTCATAAATGTGTGTACCGAGTTCTAGACCACCAACTGAACTGCACGATGTCGAGCGTTTGCCTTATCATCAGCAGAAGGATGGGGCGCGGTCACAGAAGTTACTAATGCGGAGTCAATTTCCACCGCCACCGAACGCTGCAGTAGAGTGACCGAGAGGACCAACCGGTGGTGGCCTTTGAAATCCATTAGAATTCCTTCAAGACCTCGTAGCGGACCCGATTCAATTCTCACTTTGTCGCCCAGTTCCAGGAATGGGCAGGGATGATTCGGAACACCTGCCGCCATCAAAGTTTGCAGCGCGCTGATCTCGGATTCTTCGACAACCGCTGGCACTCGATTGAAACCAACTATCTGTATTACTCCGGGTGTCTTCAGAATTGGCAGCCGATCATGTTGGTTAAATCGACAGAATAGATAGCCTGGAAAGAGCGGAGATTCCACTTCCTTGATTCGATCAGACCAACGCTTTCTGCTCTTGTAAAGCGGAAGGAACCATTCATATCCCTGTCCGTTTAGATAATCCGCAACGCATGATTCGCGGCGAGATCTCACCTGCAAAGCAAACCACGGATATTTAACAGTGCGACTGTTATCGGTTGTCGTACCGGCGTTCGCATCGAATTGTGGTTTTGTTGTCATTCTAATAAATACCCAACTGTGCTACCGCCATTAGAGTCCCAATCGACTCTCCTAAAGTTTATCAAGGTTTGCACGACAGTTGCCACCCGCCAACCTAGTCTTGGTTCCCTTAAACCGATGTTTCTAATACCTTTACAGAACCGACAGCTGCTAAACTAATTCAAAGAACCCAGCCACTGTATAATATCAAGAACATTGCTATCCCATAGTTGCAATAATTTTCCGCCGTGCAAGTAAAACTTAACAAAGGACATAAACTAACTTCTCGAAACCAGCATTTCCCAGCGTACCGAGAACGGACCCGAATTGAATCGGAACGCTATGCCTGGATTGGTTTGACGTCTTCGTGTCCATAGCCCGTACCGTACCCGTGGTAGTAATACGAACCGTACGCGTGCGCCTTTTCCACGACATTTAGCACTACTCCAACGAGATTCCTGCCCTGCAGTTCTTGGCACGCTCGTTCGGCAGTTGACGTCTGCGTGGACGCGGCACGAAGAACCAAAATCACTCCGTCAACATGGTCAGCTAGTAAGCTTGCGTCCGCCACGGGAAGCAATGGAGGTGAGTCCAGGATGACCCAATCGAACACCGGCGTGACACGTTCCAACAATGTCTTGAGCCGCCCATTCAAAAGCAGTTCGCTCGGATTGGACACTTCCTTCCCGCCCGGAATGAAACAGAGATTGCCCTCGGCTCCGTGTTGGATCACGGCCATCTCATCAGCTTCTCCCATCAGGTACTCCGTCAAGCCTGGAGAGGGCGGCGCGCCAAGAGGAACATGGAGGCGCGAGCATCGCAGGTCCGCATCAATAATTAGGCACCTGCGGTCCGGCTGGCGAACGATCGCTTGCGCAAGATTGTTGGTTACGAACGTCTTTCCTTCTGCCGGCATCGAGCTGGCTATCAACAATGTTCGTAGTTGCTGGCTTCCACGCAATTGGTAAAGCCGCGACCGCAAAGTTCTGAACTGCTCCGCGGCATGCACGCTTAGAGCCGGGTTGTGAAAAATGTTTACATTCAGATCCGGGTGCCAGTGCGGATGAGCGCAACGCTGGCAAAGATCTTCAAAACGCCTTAGAGTGCCCGATTGGGTGGTGACAGCCGGAGCCTGCTTGAAAATATCCGGAACAGAATCGCCGTTGGTCGGCAGCGTGCCGATATCCACTGCGGTGCTTTGCATAGGCGCAGCGCCGTCTGCAGCTTGGTTCGCGGCCCGTTCTTGTTCGGCCTTTTTCAAGGCTTCGTGAATACGACTCATGGTTTCCTCTCGCGCGTTGTCACCGGCATGATATTCGCCTCGCGAAGGCGGCTGAGCAGTTCATCCAGGTTCTGAAGCAATACTTGTGCATCTACAGGAGGCCTGTTTCCATTTGAAATACCGACAGGTGCGATCGGCTCGATCTCATCTAGTTGAAATTCGCGCGCGACCTCTTCCACCAGGTGTGCCGGAACGGGCCGCAAGTGGTCCACATAGGCGTTGATCAAAGCGTGTTCACAAAGCAGGTTCACAATGCGTGGGATTCCTCGGGAATATAGGTGAACAGTCTGAATAGCTTCCTTCGAGAATATCGGGTCGCCATTGGCGCCAGCGATGCGCAAACGCTCGGCGATGTACCCGAATGTTTCCTCCAGCGTGAGCGCGCCGGTGCGGCATCTCAGCGTGATGCGCTGCCGGAGCTGGCGCAGTTGCGGCAATTTCAGTTTTTCTTCAAGCTCCGGTTGACCGGTCAGCACAATCTGCAGCAGCTTTTCGGTGGAGGTTTCCAGGTTCGTCAGCAAGCGGATTTCTTCAAGCACCTGCAGCGACAAATTCTGGGCCTCATCCACAATCAGAACCGCTGTTTCGCCGGCTCGATATCGTTCCAACAACCAGGCGTTAAGCTTCAGCAGGACTTGGCTCTTGTGACGCGTCTCACAAGGAATTTCAAAGTCAGCCATCATGAAATCAAAGAGTTGACTCACGTTCAGCTGCGAATTGAAGACAAAAGCTGTTGCTACACGCTGTCCATGCAGCCAATCGAGCAGCCGGTTCAGCAGCGTCGTCTTGCCCGTTCCGACTTCGCCAGTCAGCAATATGAATCCCTTACGGTTTTGGATGCCGTAGGTTAAGCCCGCTAGCGCTTCCTGAATCTGTTTCGTCAGGAACAGATAGCGCGGGTCCGGGTTCACATTGAACGGGCTTTCGCGAAGCCCAAAAAATTTCTGGTACATTTGCGTTAGGCTCCCGCTCCCGCATGAAACGGAGAATCGCCAGCCTTTCCAGCCGCACCGTGCTTAGATTTCCTAGCCATCAGTGATTCAACGGCAGGAACCATGGCCAGTACCGGCAATCGCAGCGCAATCTCGACATCTCTCTCAGTCCTGAATGAGCTGTCCCGAGATTCCAGAAAAAATGCTATTCCAATTCCCAGAGCCAAACCTCCGGCCAATCCGCCGAGTGCGAACATCGGGCGGTTCGGAAACGACGGCTTGTCCGGCAGATTAGCGGGATCCAATATCGAGAAATTTTCGCCCTCCTGATGGCGCTCGAGATCCGCTGCCATTGCCGATTGATCCCGCTTCTTTAACAAATCGTTGTAGAAATCGAGCGCAGTCTGGTAATCGCGCGTCAATTCTTTATATTGCTGTTCGACTGCAGGACTCGATTGCACTCGATCTTGATACAACTTAATGGCCTGTTGAATCTTCGCTTGTTCCTTGGTCTTTTCAGCAATCACTTGATCGGTAGTGTGGACTTGCGCGCGCAATTGCGCGATTTGGGCCGGTTCCGCTGTTTTGGGTGACTTGCCTGTACCAGCAGCTTTGGGATTATCTTCGCTGTCCGCCATCTTTTTTTGCAGGGCCGCAATTTCATTCTTTGTTTTCACTACGTCCGGATAGTCATCCGTATAGCGAGCTTGCAAGTTTGCGAGTTGCGTTTGGAGAGCGGCAAGCTGCGCATCCATTGTTTCTGGATTTGAGCCGGTCTGTGCTGCTTGCCACGCAGCAACTTGCTGGGCCAGCATTGACTCTGCGAAGCTCTTATCCTGTTGAGCACGAGCCAACGCCTGCGTCGCCGCATCCAGTTGTGAGGTCAAGCCCATCAGAAGGTTCAAATTCCCTTGCTCTTCGTCCGGAAGCGATCCGATATAGCGGCTCTTAAACTCCGCCAGCCTGGAGTCCTGTGCATCCAATTTCGCTTTAGCATCCACAAGCTGTTGCGCGAGAAATTGAGTGGTATCTTCGGATCGCTGTTGCCGAAGACGAAGATTTTCTTCAATGAACATTGAGGTAACAGACGCGCAAACTTCCTGCGCCGTTTTCGGATTATCCAGGGTAACGATGATGTGAAATCCCGGTAGGGCCTGCGATTGAGTCTCGGCCATCGGCAGCACCGGAGTTACTTGAATGCTTTTCTGCAAACGAGCGACTAACTCCTCCACTGGCACGTGGTTCACGTCGTTTGGATACAAGCCAAACTGATGAATAATGGGCTCAAGTCTGGTTCTGCTTAGAATTTCTTCTTGCATGCTGGCCAGGCGCGCGTTAATTTCCGTTGTGATTACCGGTTTCACAAAATCAGAGGGCACCGTTGGCTGCTCGATCAGCACCAGCGTTTGCGAGGTGTACCGATTGGGAAGCAATCGCGACACCCCGTACGCCAAAGGCGTTCCGATGGCCGCGAGCACGGCGATTAATACCCACCGCCGCCGCAAGATTGCGGCGTAATCTGTGAACGTTAGTTCTCGTTGAATCATGCCATCCTCTTCGCGGTAAATTCCCCGCTTAAAACGCTCTAGGTCGTCCGCGCCACGCGAGGCCGACACTAATCAAGTTACGGGAATAAGAACCTGCGCAATTGGTGCCCTGGCAAAATGTCACATCCGAGTTTTGATACTGAAACTGATAACCCATAATTAGTTGAAAAGTCCGCCCTATGGGATGAGTCAAATGCCCGCCGGCGTTCCAATAATCGAAAGTTCCATTCAGAGACGGGAAATTGGGGAGCGCAACTTCAAGTCCTGTATTTCTTGCGTATCCCACTTCAACATCTCCTGTGAGCGTCCTGGTTAGTTGCCTCGACACCTTGCCTTGCACTGTGTCCCCTATAGCCCCGGCGAGAACGCCTGAACCACCAGTAACGCCGTGGAAATAGCTCGCGAAAAATCCGGTTCGCTCAAGTTGGTAGCTAAGTGTCGTACTTAGAGACCACAGTAGTTCATTCGTAGAGCCGCAAGCTGGAACGTTAATTCCGGTTGCCCCACAAGAAAGACCCGTCGCGAACAAAGCGTATTGAGGTCCCGCGGCGATTTGAAATGCCAGCCGGCCCGTTACTCTCCGCCCGTAAGACAACAGCACGGTATGCGTATCGATCGATTGCGAAAAATTGCTGTAACGAAATCCATTGAAAACGTAAGAGACGCCGATACTGTCGAGCTTGCTCAATTGATGGTTATAACCAGCTTGTGCATAAATTTCCGTGCTGTTCAGCAAATCTTGATCGAAGAAATACAGTTCCGAGTATCCCCCCGAAAATGTAAGAGAGGATCGACGCGAGAGTTTTACATCGGCTTGGATCGCAGTTGCGTTAGTAAGTCGTTGGCCAAACTCGCTCAGAATTGTTTGATCGCCGCCGAACGGCAGGCCGATAGGAACTACAATCGTCGTCGCAATACCTCCAAAACCGAGGTTTCCAAAAGCCAGTTCCGGCGTGTACCTAAGCTCATCGATTAGCGTCAGCGTCCAACGACGAAACGTAAACTGTGCTTCCAGGTTTGCGTCTTGAATGATTCCGTTGCCAGCGCCGCCACCGGTAGAAAAAACCCCGCCTCCCAAGTAATCGAAGGTCAGTTGTGAATTACCGGAGTAGCGATGCGCATCAACACCGCCAATCACCGTGGACCACGCTGTCCACCCTCCAAGATTGCCCTCGGGCGGTTCAGAATCGCCAACAAAATCCACTTCGGCATGCGGTTGCCAGTAACTATGTCGATCGAGGGGCACACCCAGGGATAAATCCTGAATTCCAGTCAGCGGACGATCGTCCGGAGCCAATTCCGTCGGTCCGCTGATCGTATCGCCATTATCGGCCTGCGAAGCCAGCGGAGACTTATAAGCCGGAATCGGCTGTTCTGCTCCCTGCTGTTGCTCCGGCTGCTGCTGTGGCTGTTGGGTCTGATCCGGCGCGGGCTGTTCTTGAGCTTGAGCGGCGCGCACACTGATCACCACAGCAAAAATTATCGCGGCGATTTGATACAAACTACGCATTCATCCCCCTAGGGCACCACAATTGTGTCGCCCGCTTTCAGCAAAATGTCTTGCTCCGGGTGTTTTCCGCCCACCACATCTTTGTAATTAAACGGATACTTCACTTGCTTTCCGTTTTCGAGCCGAAGAACGTAGATTCCTTTCATCTTCGCAAATTGTGTAAAGCCGCCCGCACTTGACAGCCCGCGTAACACGGTGGTTCCTGGGAGCAATGGAAAAGCACCAGGCCGGGTCACTTCACCTAAAACGTAAATTCGCTGGCTATTAATCGCGGTGACGATCACGGTAACCTGTGGATTCGTAACGTATTTTTTTAAGCTCGCTGTAATTTGGTTTCCTAATTGCGCCGGAGTCATTCCTGCTGCCTGCACATCGTTTAATAACGGAAGTGAAATTTTTCCGTCCGGACGTACCGGAACAGTGCGGGAAATATCGGGCTCTTTCCAAACGTTCACATCGATCACATCCTGTGGCCCAATTACGTAGTTTGGATCGGAGGTAGCACCGTGCTGAGCCGCTGCCGATTGCGAATCAGGCTGCGAAGTCTGCGTGGCTCCTTCCTGCTGAGCCAATGTTGGAATTGAAACCAAAAGCGAAACGATCGCTAATGCATACAGCCGTTTAATCATTTTTTCTCCTGCTTCCATCATTCAGTCTGCGACTCTGGCATCCCTATCTGCTTCAATTTATACAGCAATGATTTGTAGCTGATTTGCAGCTCTTGCGCGGCTCGCTTGCGGTTCCAGCGCGTGCGCGCTAGCGCTTCCAAAATCATTCCACGCTCGGCTTCACGAGAAGCGGCTCGCGCGGCGGCTTTCAGAGAATAGCTACGCGTCTCTGCTGGTTCGGTCCGCGTCTC